>Ga0307424_1000355_pt1 | contig 24426 bp, 21 predicted proteins | sample SalMarWE160320MG_FD_202157 | JGI IMG/M metagenome (GOLD analysis project Ga0307424, IMG submission 202157) | Salt marsh sediment microbial communities from the Plum Island Ecosystem LTER, Massachusetts, United States - WE1603-20 | ecosystem: Environmental > Aquatic > Marine > Intertidal zone >... | reverse complement strand
CTTTCGATGCCATCATCGTCGCGGCAGCCGCCGCGGAGCCTCCGGCCGCCTTGCTCCGCCAACTCGCCGCCGGCGCGCGGCTCGTGGTGCCGATCGGTCCCTCGGGCGTGCAAGATCTCCTGGTGTTCGAGCGCGGGGCCGCGGGCGTGCGGCAGCACACGCTCTGTAGCTGCTGCTTCGTGCCGCTGGTCTCCGCGCGCGGCCGCCGTTCCTGACCGATCCCCCGAAGGAAGCTCCGCACAAGTGCAGGGGCCGGGCCTTCCGGCTCGCGCGTGGTCGGCGAGTGAACTCGCCGCTCGGCATCAGCCGCCAAGAGCGGCGACCGGACGCCGGTTTACCGGCAGGCGCCGAGCCGCGAGTTCACTCGCGGATGCCGCGTGGCGGTGCTACCTCCCTGCTCGCGGACTTGTGCAGAGGTCCCTAAGGGTACCGGAGTAGCGGGGACGGTTTCTCCAAGCATATTTCCCCCAATCGTGCGAGATCTTCGACGACTCCGCTGCGCTTGGGGAACGCTCCACCTACCGTGTCGCGTGCCGGTGGTCCTCATGCTGCTCGTCCTCTCACCGGCCGTCCTGCGCGCGCAGATCACCGTCGGCCTGCGGGTGGGTGCGGTGGCATCGACCAACCTCGCGCGCGATTCCATCGTCACCACCGTGACGGCGCGGCAGAACATCGCGCCACTGGTCGGACTTCGGGTCGAGGTCCCGCTCCGGGGCGCGTATCGGCTCGCGGGAGAGGTGGGCGTGAGCCGCTCCAATCTCATGAGCCGGTCGGACGCGAACGCAACCGTGGTGACGGGCCTGATGATCTGGCACCCGACGATCGCCGTGCGGGTGCCTGCCACGCCGTGGCTGACCGGCGAGGCTCGGCTGGGCGCGATCATGTACGCCCCCAGCCGGAAGACCGGCACCCTCTTCAGCGCCGGGGCGCCCATCAAGCCATCCTTGGGCCTTGGGATCGCCGCCGCCCGGCCGCTGGGCCGCTCGTGGGCCTTGGCCCTCGTGCTCCAGTATGACGTACACAAGTTCGGCACGGCGGCGCTCCGGGCGCACGGATTCCGCGACCAGTCCGTCGTGCATCGCATCGCGCTCCTGGTGGCCCTTTCCCGCGGCGCGGAGCATGCCAATGCGGACCGGTAGACTCCCACCGCTGATCGTCGCCGTGGCGACCGCCGCGTGCGGCACGGCCCTGGCGCCCGATCGTCAGCAGACGTACGAGTTCGCCGAGCCCCTCAGCGGTCTCGCGTACCATTGGACCGCGGACGAGTTGCCGGTGCGCTACTGGGTCGCTCCCGACGCGGGCGCCGTCCGCGACTTCGTGCAGGAAGGCCTGGACACGTGGAGCGACCAGTTCCTCTACGGCGAATTTCGCGGCATCCTCGTGGAGGACTCCGCGGACGCCGATGTCCTCGTCGCCGTCACCCCGACGCCGCCCCAGGTCAGTTCCACGAATGACCCACCAGTCGTGGGCGCGTGCCGCGGCATCACCCGCTACGAGCTCGCGGCGGACGAGAACCGGTTGGCGGGCCCATTCCACGTCGCGATCGACTGGGACGTGCGGTACCCAGACGTCGATGTCGTGAATTGCCTGGAGCGCGTGACCATCCATGAGATTGGCCACACGATCGGGCTCTTCGGGCACAGCCCCTACGAAGCCGACCTCATGTACGCGGCCCCACAGGTCACCCGCCCCTCCGACGGCGACCGCCAGACGGCCGAGATCCTCTACCACACGCCGCGGACGATTCTGCCACGATAGTGGGCATCGTGGGGATGATGGGATCGACGGGATCAATGGGACAAACGGGATAAACGGGATGTTGCCGGGATTCCGTCCCGTCTACCCCGTCCATCCCGCCTGTCTCACTACTCGCCCGCCCTCCCCCGCGAGTCCGCCCCGCCCGAATGTGTTACAATTAGCCCCTCCGAAAACGCATGGCCCCTCGGGCCTTGATCAGATTTGCCTGGCCGTTTCAGCCTCGGCGGGAGTGCATGCATGACATCAACGACCACTCGGGAGATCGCTCCCGGCCTCAAACCGACCGGTCCAGTCCATTGGAATCTCCGCACGGCTTCGCTGTATGAGGCGGCGGTTCGCCGCGGCGAAGGGAAGGTCGCGGCCGGCGGGCCGTTTGCCGCCGTGACATCGCCGCATACGGGGCGCTCCCCCAACGACAAGTTCGTCGTGCGCGAGCCGGGCTCGGAAGCACACATCTGGTGGGGCAAGGTCAACCAGCCCATGGAACCCGCTCACTACGCGGCGCTCAAACGGGACGTCCTGACGTATCTGAGCGACAAGGAGCTGTTCGTTCGTGACGTCTTCGCGGGCGCCGATCCCCTCCACCGCGTGCAGGTCCGGTTCGTGACGGAAAACGCGTGGCACGCCCTCTTCGCGTACAACATGTTCCTGCGGCCGGGCGCCGGGGAGGTCGAGGACTTCACGCCGGCGTTCACGGTCCTGCACGCGCCCAACATGCAGGCCGACCCGGCGCGCCATGGGACACGCACGGGGACGTTCATCGTGCTCAATCTGGCGGACCGGACCGTGCTCATCGGTGGCACGCGCTACGCCGGGGAGATGAAGAAGTCCATCTTCACCCTGCTGGGTTACCTGTATCCGCGGCAGGGGATCCTGTCGATGCATTGCTCGGCCAACGTCGGCCGGGAGGGCGACGTCGCGGTGTTCTTCGGCCTGTCCGGCACGGGCAAGACCACCCTCTCCGCCGAGCCGACACGGGGCTTGATTGGCGACGATGAGCACGGCTGGAGCGACGAGGGCGTGTTCAACTTCGAAGGTGGCTGCTACGCCAAGGTCATCAAGCTCTCCGCCGAGGGGGAACCCGAGATCTTCGCGACGACCCGCATGTTCGGGACGATTCTCGAGAACGTCGTGCTCGACGACGACACCCGGGAGATCGACCTGGACAGCGCGGACATCACCGAGAATACCCGGGCATCGTATCCCATCCAGTACATCCCCAACCACGTGCTTGGCGGCCAGTCGGGGCATCCGGCACACATCGTGTTCCTGACGGCGGACGCGTTCGGCGTTCTGCCGCCTATCGCGCGTCTCACGCCGGAACAGGCGATGTACCAGTTCCTCGCGGGATATACCGCCAAAGTCGCCGGCACCGAGCGCGGCATCACCGAGCCGCAGCCGACCTTCAGCGCGTGCTTTGGCGCGCCGTTCCTCCTCCTCCATCCGGGCGAGTACGCGCGCATGCTCGGCGAGCGCATCGCGCGTCACCGCGCGCGCTGCTGGCTCGTCAACACGGGCTGGACGGGCGGCCCCTACGGCGAGGGCCACCGGATTCGGCTCGGGCACACGCGGGCCATGGTGCGCGCCGCGTTGGAAGGACAGCTGGAGCAAGTCGCCACCCGGGCCGATCCGGTGTTCGGGTTCGCGGTGCCGACCGCCGTCCGCGGCGTCCCAGCGGACCTCCTTGACCCGCGCGGGACGTGGCGCGACCCGGCACGCTTCGATGTTCAGGCGCGTCGGATCGCTGAGATGTTCCGTGAGAACTTCACGACGTTTGCCGACCACGTGGACGACACCGTGCGTCAGGCCGGCCCGCTTCTCTGACGTCGTCGATGTCCAGCACGGGCGGATTCGAGGTCGTCCGCGACCCGTTGTGGAACAACATCGGGATCGATGCGCAGGCGCTGGCGGTGCTGGATTCGGCCCCGTTCCAGCGCCTGCGCTACGTGCGCCAGCTGGGCCACGCGTTCCTCGTCTACCCCGGCGCCACGCACACCCGTTTTGAGCACGCCTTGGGGACCTACCACCTGGCGCGGCGGGCGACCGCGATGCTGGGGGAACGGGGGGCGCTGACCGACCTGCCGCCCGAAGAAATCAACCTCATTCGCCTGGCCGCCCTGCTCCATGACATCGGGCACTACCCGTTTTCCCACGCCCTCGAAGAGGCGGGCCTCCCGTCCCACGAGCTCCTCGCGCGCGAGCAACTGCGCCACCCGGAGCTCACCGCCGCGCTCGCGACGACCGGCATGCCGGACGCCGCTTCCCGGATTGCCGACCTCATTACCGGTACCGATCGGAGCCCGCTACGCGGTCTGATCTCCGGAGCGCTCGATCTCGACAAGATCGAGTATCTCACGCGGGACGCGCGCATGTGCGGCGTTCCCTATGGCACCGTGGACGTCGATCGTCTGCTCCACTCGCTCACCCTCGTCGAGGGACCGGATGGTCCCGGGATCGGGCTCCACGAGAAGGGCGTCAGCGCGCTCGAGTCACTGCTGTTCGCGAAATACCAGATGTACCGCAACGTGTATTGGCACCACGCCGTCCGGAGCGCCACGGTCATGTTCAAGCGCATCGTGCGGGGCGCCATTGCCGACGGCGTTCTCGAGATGGCGTGGGTGGCCCGGAGCACCGACGAAGCGCTGATGGAGGCGGTGCGCGCGCGGCGGGAAGTCCCCCTCGCCACCCGGCTGCGGCGACGACAGCTCTACAAGCGGGCCGTCGATATCCCCGCCTCCGAGCTCCCGGCGGGGGCGGGCGCCTGGCTCGCGGACGATCCCCACCTCACCGCCCAGGTCGAGGATCGTCTTGCCCGCGAGTATGGCCTCCCGGTGGACGGCCTCCTGCTCGATTTCCCGCGCAAGGCCGCGATGCTCACCGGGGAGGTGCCCGTCCTCACCCGGCGCGGCGTGGTCGCCCCGGCGCGCCTCAGCATCCACCAGGTCGCCGACGAGCTCCATACCTCGGCCCGGCGGCTGCGCGTGTACGTCGCGGAGCCGGCCCATGTGGACCCGGCGAGCGTGCAGGCGTTGGTGGAGCGCTCGGGCGCCGAAATACGCGCGCGCCTTGGCGAAGAGCCTCCTCTAGTCGGCGGGGCCTGAGCGGTCGTGGGTGCTGGTGGGCTCCGGCTGCCCACCGGCGTCCGCCAGGGCGGTTGCGACCACGCGATAGTAGCGCGCATCGTCCGCGCGCCCCGCCTGCTCCATGGAGACCGCGCACACTTCGAGCGCGTACAGGAGGGGACCGAGGTGTCGGGCCGCGACCTCGCCAAGCGCGGTCGCGTTGGGACCGGCGGTCATCCGGCCGCGCCGTCCTCCAGCGCGTCCACGCGGACCACGATCACCGTGATGTTGTCGAGACCGCCGAGGCGGTTCGCCTCGGTAATGAGGAGATCGGAAATCTGCTGCGGGTCCTGCGACGACTCCAGGAGTTCCTGCAACTGCGGATCGTCGATCATGCCGGTGAGCCCGTCCGACGCGAGCAGGAAAAGATCGCCGGGGTGCATCGTCCCGATGTAGGTGTCCGGCACCACGTCCTCGTTGGCGCCCACACAGCGCGTGATCACATTGCTGTACGGATGGGTCCGCGCTTCGTCCGGCGACAGGTAGCCCGAATCGACCTGTTCCTGCACGTACGAGTGGTCTTTGGTCAGCTGGACGAGGCGTCCATCGCGCAGCAGGTAGGCGCGGCTGTCTCCCACCTGTCCGATGAGATAGCGCGGTCCCATGAGTTGCAAGGCCGTCGCGGTGGTGCCCATGCCCCGTTTGTCATGCTCGGTCAGCGTGCGGTCGAAAATCGAGGCGTTGGCCTCCCGGATTGCCTGCCGGATCCGTTCGGTGGCATTGACCTCGTCGAGGTCGCGCACCTCTCCGAGCCGCTGCGTGATGATCCGGACCGCCATCTCACTGGCGACCTCGCCGGCGGCGTGGCCGCCCATGCCATCCGCCACGATGAAGAGCGCGCGATCGGGCATCATGAGGTAGTTGTCCTCATTGCCCGACCGCACCACACCGACGTCCGTGCGGCCGGCACAGGTGAAGCGGACGTGGGCCGGCACGCTACTGGCCGTCATTCGGGAGGCGGAGTGCCTGAATCACCTTCGTGGACCCCCCGGTGGCCGGCGCGTCCGCGTCGTCAGGCTCGAAGAAGGCGCGCACCTCTCCGAAGCGGAGGAGCGAGCCGGGCGCGAGCGCCGCGTCGCCCGCCACGCGCTCTCCGTCGACGAACGTTCCGTTGGTCGAGTTGAGGTCAACGATCATCCAGATGCCCTCGCGCCGCTGCAACTTCGCGTGCACGGTCGACACACTGTCGTCCGGCAGCATGAGATCGTTGTAGTCGGCGCGCCCAATGTTGGCGAGCGTCGTCCGGACGGGAAGTCGTTGCCCCTTCAGCACACCGCTCCGGATCACGAGATGCGCGAGCACCGACTGCCCGCTCGGTCGTCCGGAGGGCGCGGCCGGGGCGGGCGGCCTCGCGGCGGCCGGTGGTGCTGGCGCGGGCGGCGGCGGCGCGGCGGGCGGTTGGGGCGCCGCGCGCGGGGGGGGCGGCGTGGGACCGGAAGGCCGACCCGCGGGCGCAGCCGGGGGAGCGGCTTTGACACCGAACAATGTGTTGGCAAGCCTGCGGGCCGCGGGCGGTGCCGTAGCCTTCGGCTCGGCGGCGGGCGCGGCCGGCGGGGCGGGGGGAGCATCCGCGTAGAACCGGAACTCGTGCTCACCCGCCCGAATGACATCCGCCCGCGACAGCACGAGCTGCCCGTGCACGCGCTGTCCGTTGACGAACGTCCCGTTCGTGCTGCTGTCCGCGATGACGTATCCCTGCGGCGTCTGCACGATCTCCGCGTGACGGCGAGAGACGTCCTTGCTCGTAATCACGACCTCGCAACTGGCGTCGCGCCCCATGACGAGTGACCGCTCGACGGTGTACTCGCGGCCATCGGTGAGGCTCACGAGCCGTCCACCCGTCGCGGCGGTGGGTGCGCGTGGCGGGCCGGCCGCGCGCCCGCCCGCGAGCGTGGCGGAATTCACCGCCTGGATGTACTGCGTGCTGCCGCTCCGCCGCTCGTCGACGAACAACAGCTCCTGTCCGCCGATCTCCATCTTGTCGCCATGCAGCAGCGGCGTCGGCTGGTCGCCGAGACGGACACCATTGATGAGAATGTCCGCGCGCGGCTCCGCCCGGCGGACGACGACCTGACCGTCCCCCGAGCTTTGCAGGATGGCGTGCCGGTGGAGCACCCCCTGACCCGCGAGCACCACGGCAGCCGCCTCGTCACTGCCGACGAAGGACTCGCCCTGCGGAATCGTCAGGCGCCGGCCGCCAACTTCGAGGAATGACATAGACTTGGATTCACCCCACCAATGCCCACAACCTAAGGGCCGCCGGAAGCCACGGCAACTGAATCACCCGGCCCTCCCTGGGAGTCGATCCCGTTGCGATCCTCCGCCAGCTTCAGCCACCGCCAAAAAATGACCGAGCCGACGCCCACCGTGAGATACCGCACGAGAATCGACCAGAGCAGGATGTACGAAGGCGTCAGCTCACGAGGAACGTAGACCGACATCACCGCGGCGGAGAGGAGCTCTGCAAGCCCCGAGCCACCCGGCGTCGGCGCGAAATACAGCAGGAAGGTGATGAGCGTCTGGAGCAGGACGACGTCGACGAAGTTCACCTCGATCCTGAGCATCTTCAGCACCACCCAGCCCGCGACGAGCTTGTTGGCGTGCGCCGCCGCCGACAACAGGACGCAGAGGGCCGACGCCACGAGTCCGGAGGGAGTGGCGAACTGTCGTATCGCACTGTGGGCACGATCGACCCCCTCCCCCGCCACCCCGATGCGCGCGGCCAGCACCATCCGACCCCGGCGCTCGGCGATGCGTTTGAGCGTGGCGGCCAAATGGCGGGCGATGCCCGGAAACGCGATGAGCAAGCCGATGCCGAGTCCGACCGCGAGGAATCCACCGAGGCTCAGTCGGAAGAGATCGAAGAGGTCGATGGTCCGACCGATGACTCCATACTCGCTCAAGGAGCGCCCGGCGCCCAAGATCACGGCCAGGGGTCCCGCAAGCGCGAAGAAGATGACCGTGGCGACGAACGTCATCAGGCTCGAGACCATCGCCTCGGGCAACGGCGTCCCGAATCGTTTTAGCGTATAGATCATGATTGGCCCGCCGCCCGTCTGCGAGGGCGTCAACATTGCCCCCCAGGTGTTCATCCCGCCGGCGAGGATCGCGCCGGGCAGCGACTGTGACGGATACACGTGACGCGCGGCCACGAACAGGCGGAGCCCTCCCCCGAACCAATCCAGCGACGCCAGGCCGATCCCCACCACGAGCCAGCGAAAGTCCAGCGTGACGAGCGTGCGGAGGAACAGCTGCAGGTTGTTGCCGTATAGGAGCAGCCCCGCGAGCACGATGACGGAGATCGCGGCGAAGACTTCGAGGCCCCGACGGAAGAGGCGTGGCGTGAGCACGGCCATGGTGGAGAGCGAACCTACGGCCCGCACCCGCGGTCGGCAACGGCGGCTTGGGCCCCAGGCCTCCGCCGGCTAAGCTTCGCCCCGATGGCCGATCGCATCACGCTGACCAACGCCCGGCAGCACAACCTCCAAGGGGTGACCGTCGAGATCCCCCGGCGCGCCCTCACCGTCATCACCGGCCCCTCGGGCTCCGGGAAGAGTTCCCTTGCCTTCGACACCCTGTACGCCGAGGGACAACGGCGGTACGTCGAGTCCCTGTCGACCTACGCCAAACAGTTTCTCGAGCGGATGCCCAAGCCGGACGTCGACCGGCTCGACGGACTGTCACCGGCCGTCGCGATCGAGCAGAAGAACCCCACGACCTCCAGCCGGTCCACCGTCGGCACGGCTACGGAGATCTACGATTACTTTCGCCTGCTCTGGGCCCGCGTCGGACATCCGCACTGCCACGCCTGCGGGGCACCGGTGGCCGTCGACTCCCCGAGCACGGCGGCCCAGAAGGTGATCGAACGGCTCGGCGGGAACGACGTCCTCGTGGCGTTTCCGCTCCCGCAATCGGCGCACACGTCGCACGCCCTGATCGCGGAGAACCTGCGCGCGATGGGATTCACGCGGGTCATCGTCGGCGACCGAACGGGTGGTCGAGCGCGCACGAAGCGTCGACGTGCCGCGGCGGGCCCCGTGCGCCTGGACGCGCTCCCCGCAGACCTGCAGCTCAACGAGCACGACGTGCTCGTCATCGTCGACCGGGTGCGCGCCGACGACACGCAGCACAGCCGCATCGCCGACTCGATCGCCCTCGCGTTCGCCGAAGGGGACGGCGTCGCACGCGCCGTGACCGAGACGGCGACGGTCGCGTTCTCACAACGACCCCGCTGTCTCGACTGCGGCACACCGGCGCCGCACCTGACGCCGGCACTGTTCTCGTTCAACAACCCGGCCGGCGCGTGCCCGGGATGCAACGGCTTCGGTGCGGTCCTCGAATACTCGGACGCCCTCATCGTCCCCGATCCCGAGCGTACGCTGGACGACGGTGCGCTCGATCCGTGGACCAAGCCGCGCTACGTCGGGCGCCGCCGCATTCTCCGCGACACGGCCCGCGCGCGGGACATCCCCACGGACGTCCCATGGCGCCGACTTTCGACCGCCGACCGCCGATTCCTGCTCCACGGCAAGGCGAAGCGCTACGTGGGCGTGTATCCGTTCCTCCGCGCGCTCGAAACGAAGCGCTACAAACAGTACATCCGCGTGTTTCTCCGGCAGTACCAGAAGGCCCTGACCTGTCCCGCGTGTGGCGGCGCCCGCCTCCGACCGGAAGCGCTTGCCGTGCGAGTGGACGGACGCACCATCGCCGAGGTCGCCGCGCTGCCGGCCGAGCAGCTCGCGAGTTGGCTCGCGAGCCTGCGTCTGACCGACTTCGAGCGCACGGTGGCGGCGACCATTCTCCAGGAGTTGGCGTCCCGCGTGGCTTACCTGCGGGACGTCGGACTCGGCTACCTCACCCTCGACCGTCAAACCCGTACGTTGTCGGGCGGCGAAGCCCAGCGCATCGCGCTGTCCAACGCGCTCGGCTCCCATCTGACCGAGACCCTCTACGTCCTGGACGAGCCTTCCATCGGCCTGCACCCGCGCGACATGGCGCGCATGCTGGCTCTGCTCGGTCGCCTCCGAACGGCCGGCAACACCGTGGTCGTCGTCGAGCACGATCCGGCGGCGATTCGCGCCGCCGACCACATGCTCGAGCTCGGGCCCGGGAGCGGCGAGCACGGCGGACGCGTCGTCTACGCGGGCGCGGTCAGCGGTGCGGCCGCCGCCGGGACGCTCACGGGGGACTACCTGGTCGGTCGGCGTTCCATCGCGGTACCGGCCGTGCGCCGCAGCGTGGGCGAGCGGTGGCTCGGTATCGAGGGCGCGACCCTGCACAACCTGCGCGGCGTCACGACGCGCGTTCCGCTCGGGACCCTGACGGTCGTCACCGGAGTGTCCGGATCCGGCAAGTCCACGCTCGTGCACGACGTGCTCTACCGCCAGCTCGCCACCCGGTTGCGGGGCGGGCACGGCGCCAAGGAGCACCTCGGAGAGGCCGTGGGCGACGTCCAGCGCCTCACGGGCTGGGAAGCGCTGAGCGACGTGGTGCTCATCGACCAGTCGCCGATCGGGCGCACGCCAAGATCGAACCCGGTGACGTACGTGCGCGCCTTCGACGAGATCCGCGCGCTCTTCGCGGACCAGCCGCTCGCCCGCGCCCGTGGATACACGCCCGGGACGTTCAGCTTCAATGCCTCCGACGGCGGACGGTGCACCGTCTGCGAAGGCGCGGGACATATCCAGGTGGAGATGGTCTTCCTCGCCGATGTGTTCCTACCGTGCGAAGCGTGTGGCGGCCGGCGCTACGAGCGGGAAGTGCTCGACGTCACGATCAAGGGTCTCTCCATCGCCGACGTGCTCGCGCTCACCGTCGAGGACGCCATGACGCGCTTCCGGCACCAGGCCAAGCTCGGTAAAGCCCTCTGGCATTTGCAGCAGGTCGGGCTCGGGTACCTGCGGCTCGGCCAGCCGGCAACGACGCTCTCCGGAGGTGAAGCCCAGCGCCTGAAGATCGCGCGCCAGCTCGCGGCCGGGGGGAAGGGCGCGCGCCGGCTCTACCTCCTCGACGAACCGACGACCGGCCTGCACCTCGACGACGTCCGCACGCTCCTCAAGGTGCTGGACCGGTTGGTCGATCAGGGCCACACGGTGCTCGTCATCGAGCACCATCTCGATGTGATCAAGCGCGCCGACTGGATCATCGACCTCGGACCCGAGGGCGGCGATGGCGGAGGCACGGTCGTCGCCGAGGGGCGCCCCGAAGCGATCGCCGCCACGGACACCCACACAGGCCGCGCGTTACGAGCGAGTCTCTCCACCCCCACGGAGGCGTCACCCACCGCATCCCCGGAGCCGTTGCCCGACGCCCGGAGAGATGTGTACAATGCAGCGCTTCCGGCAACGCCGGAGCATGATCCGGGGTAGCTCAATGGCAGAGCATTCGGCTGTTAACCGAAGGGTTGTGGGTTCGAGTCCCACCCCCGGAGCTCCAACGAGCCGCCTCAGCGGCTCGTCGTATTCCAGGGGCGTGCCGCGGTCATTCGGGCGCTTCGCGCCCGCGGATGATCGCGTCCCCCTGGAAACACTACCGAGCCCTCGCGGGCCCTATCGCCGTCCTCCCGTGCACGCGCGGCACCAGCTTCGACGCTGGTCGGCAGGATCTGCGGCAGACCCGGGCGCGACTCGCGCGGCGAGGTAATTCATTCTCCCAAAGCTCCGGCTCGCCATCGCGTCGCAGCTCGCCAAACGGGCGCCGGCCGAGAACCTCTACCTGCTGCTCATCCCCACGGTCGGCGTTCTGACCGGCCTCGCCGCGCTCACGATCGCGCATCTCATGGCCTTGCTCCAGCATGGGCTGTGGGGTGGCGGCGCCAATCTGCTGGAGAGCGCCGCGGCCGCCCCGTGGTGGCGCCGGCTGCTGATTCCCACGCTGGGCGGTGTGACGGTGGGGTTCGTCAGCTGGCTGGTCAAGCGGGAAGTCCGCGGCGGCGGGACCGCGGACTTGGTGCACGCGCTGGCGCTTCGCGGTGGCCATATCTCTTTCCGACAAGAATTGCCGGGAGTGATCGCCGGGATGATCACGGTCTCCTCCGGCGGCTCGCTGGGTCGCGAAGGCCCCATGATCGACTTCGCCGCGGCGTTGGGATCGCGGTTGGGCCGCCTGTTCGCGCTCAACACCAAGCAGGTGCAGGTCCTGATGTGCTGCGGCGCCGCCGCGGCGATCTCCGCGGTCTACAATGCCCCGATCGGCGGCACGATCCTCGTGATGGAGATCCTGATCGGCAGCTTCGCGCTCGACATCTTCGGCCCGGTGGTGATCGCTTCCGTGATCTCGACGCTGATCTTCCGCAGCGCCACCACCAGCCTGCCTCGGTTCGTCATTCCGACCTACGATCTGATCTCGGCCTGGGAACTCCTGGGCTACCTGGCGCTGGGCATCCTGGGCGGCGCCTTCGCCGTGTTGATGATCAAGTCCATCGCCTGGGCGGACGATGCCTTCCACAAGTTGCGCGGTGTCGGGTACGCCAGGCCGGCGATCGGCTTCGCGCTGCTGGCCGGTATCGGCCTCGCGTTTCCCTACGTCTACGGCAACGGGTACGAGGCGGTCAACCTGGCGCTGAACGAGAAGCTGCCGTTCGGGCTGCTGCTGGCCCTGCCGTTGGTGAAACTCGCCGCCACGGCGATCACGCGCGGTAGCGGGGGCTCGGGGGGGATCTTCACCCCCACCTTGATGCTGGGCGCTCTCCTCGGCGGAGCGTTCGGATACGCGGTGCATACGTGGTTTCCCGCCCATACGGCGGGATACGGCGCGTACGCCTTGGTTGGCATGGGAGCCGTACTCGCCGGCGTGACACACGCGCCGATCATGGCAATCATGATGATCTTCGAGCAGACCAACTCGTACTCGATCATCCTCCCGCTGATGCTCGTCTGCATCGTCAGCAACGTCGTGGCCCGGAGGCTCAAGCCCGAGCCGTTGCACCTCGACGCCTTGCGCCGCCGCGGGGTCGTCCTCCCGACCGGCCCGGAGGCCAGTGTGATGCGCTCGCTCCGAGTGGCCGACGTGATGCACGACGACGTCGAATCGGTCAAGGAGCGCGCTCCGTTCACCACCGTCGTCCAGTACTTCCTCTCCACGCCACGCAATCGCCTCTACGTCGTCGACGAGGAGCGGCGGTTCGTCGGCGCGATCTCGCTGCACGCGATCAAGGACGTGATCGCCAGTGGCCATGCCCTGGAGGTCGTCATCGCGGCGGACTTGGTCGAGCCGTTCGAGGCGGTGACCCCGGATGTATCGCTGGCGGACGCGATGGACACGTTCTGGCGCCAGCACGCCGACCGGCTCCCAGTCCTCCAGGACGCGGACTCCCGTACGCTCGTCGCGTGGATCTCCCAGCGCGACCTGATTGGCATCTACAACCAGGAAATTCTCCACAAGCGTCGAATGCTTGCCCGCTTCGCCGTGACCGATGACGCGGGGCAGGCGCGAGGGACCTACGTCGAAGTGCCGGAGGGCTCGACGATCCAGACCCTGATCGCGCCGCCGAACTTGGACGGGCGCACCATCGCTGACATCACGCCGCGCTCCACCTTCCGCGTGCACGTCCTCCAGATCGCCCACCACGACGCGTTCGGCCGCAAACTCGGCACGGAACTGGCCAGCGCCGACTCCGTGCTCCGCGCCAACGATCGGCTGGTCGTCATTGGCTCGCGCGAGGACATCCAACGTCTCCAGCAAACCCTGCGTGCGGAGGTCGACGAGCACCACACCTGACACACCGATGACCGCGACCCCCGGCGCCACGCGGTTCGGGGATTTCGCACACGCGCGCAACGGCAACGCGGGCGATGCCGCTGAGGCACCGCCCGCGTTCCGTTGGACCACCAGGCCCGCCTACTTCGTGCGAATCTGGACCCGACGCGGCTTCGCCGCCTCGGCCTTGGGAAGCGTGATCGTGAGCAGACCGTGCTCGACCCGCGCTTCGATCTTGTCCGCATCGACCGTGCGCGGCAGCGTGAAGCTCCGCTCGAACCTCCCGCAGCGCCGCTCGACGAGATGGTACTCCGCGCCATCAGACTCGGTCACTTCCTGCTTCTTCTCGCCGGAGATGGTGAGGATGTTGTTCTCGACGTCGACCTCGACGTCCTCGGGCCGCATGCCGGGCAGCTCCGCCACGACGGCGATCGCGTCCTTGGTCTCCCGAATGTCCACTACCGGCACCCAGGGCCCGGTCCTCGTTCCCGCCTTGCCAAAGAACTGATCGAACACCCGGTCGATCTCGCGGCGGGTCGTAAACAGGTCGTTCACCGTGCTGGGCGCACCAGCGCGCCACAGTGTCGGGTAAGCCATCGGTTGCCTCCTTCGGGGTTTCTCGTTCGTCCCGGCCGCGTTACCGGCCGGCTCGTGCCCCCTCTGGAAGCAGTCATCGTGCCAACGATGGCTGCCAGAACGGCAACCTCTATCTGCCTATCTTGCAACCAGTTGGGTCGAATTGGCCGGCCAACCGAAGCGTGACTGGCAGCTTCCCGGCGAAGACCGCGAACCGGCTGCTATCTTTGCATCTCGCGCCACGAGTATCGTCACCGCCACTCCGAGGGAAGCGATGCGAGTCTTGCTCTGGCTGGTGCTCACCTGTGGGGTCGCGCTGCCCGCCGCGGCACAGCCGGCTCCGGACCGCCCGTTCGGGACGCTCCGCGCGCAGGCCGCGATCCAGCAAGCCTGGCTGCAACAGCGCCTGGAAACCCGCCTGCCGTCGGTGATGCGCGCCCACGGCGTGGACATGTGGGTCGTCGCCATGCGCGAGTACAACGAAGACCCGGTGTTTCGGGCCCTCGTCGCGCCTACGACGTTCGCGGCCCGGCGGCGCACCATCTACGTCTTCTTCGATCGAGGCGGGGATGCGGGGGTCGAGCGGATCGCCCTCGGGGGTGGCTCTCAGGGCGGCCTGTACGACGCGGTGCGGGCAACCGAGGCCGCGCCGGACGGCCGCCCCCGGGAGCTGTGGGGAGCCGCGCAGTGGGACCTCTTCGCGCAGGTCGTGCGCGATCGTGACCCGCGCCGGATTGCCGTGGACATCTCTTCCGAGCACAATTTCGCCGACGGTCTCTCGGCGGGGGAATGGGAGCAGATGCGTCAGGCACTCGGGCCCGACCTGGATGCCCGCGTGGTCCGGGAACCCCGACTCGCCATCGACTATCTGGCGCTGCGCGTGCCCGACATGCTTCCCGTGTATCGGCGAATGCAGGAGCTCGGCCACGCGATCATCACCGAGGCGTTCTCCGCCGCCGTGATCACCCCCGGCGTCACGACCACGGACGATGTCGTGTGGTGGATGCGCCAACGTGTGAACGACCTCGGGCTCGGCACCTGGTTCCAGCCGAGCGTCGACGTGCAGCGCCAAGGCGTGGAGATGGGCGACTCCACCGCCCCCGTCATCCTGCGGGGGGACGTGTTGCACTGTGACTTCGGCATCACGGCGCTCGGCCTGAATACCGACACGCAGCACATGGCCTACGTGCTTCGCGACGGTGAGACCGAGCCTCCGCTGGGTCTCCGCGCCGCGTTGGCGACCAGCAACCGCCTCCAGAACATCACGATGAGCGAGATGCGCCCGAACCGGACCGGCAACGAGGTCCTGGCTGCGGCGCTCGCCCGGATGCGGGCCGACGGGATCGACGGGACCGTCTACAGTCACCCGATCGGCGACCACGGACACGCGGCGGGACCGTTGATCGGCCTCTGGGACCGTCAGGATGGGGTGCCGGGCCGTGGGGACGTGCCCCTGCTCGCGGGCATGTGGTTCTCCATCGAGCTGCAGGCGGCCACGCGGGTGCCGGAGTGGGGCGGCCAGCTGGTGCGCTCGATGCAGGAGGAGGACGCCGAGCTCGGCGACGATGGGCAGATGCGGTGGATACTCGGCCGCCAAACGACGTATCACCTGGTGCGATAGACCCCATGCCCGTGCTCGACGATCTCCCGACACCCGCCCTGCTGCTGGACCTCGACCGACTCGAGCACAACCTCCAGGCGATGGCGGACCGCTGCCGGCGCCTGGGAGTGGAGCTGCGGCCGCACCTCAAGACACACAAATGCGTGGAAGTCGCCGAGCGCCAGCGGGCCCTCGGAGCCCGGGGCGTCACGGTATCGACGCTGTACGAAGCGCACGTCTTCGGCGATCATGGATTCACGGACATCACGTGGGCGTTTCCGGTGCCGTTGGGGAGCATCGCGGACGCGCGACGTCTCGCCGAGCGCGTCACGCTCCGCCTGTTCGCGGACGGCCCGGAAGCGGTGGATGCGCTGGAAGCGAGCGGGTTCCCGTTCCACGTCTGGCTGAAGATCGACTGCGGCTACCATCGCGCGGGGCTCGATCCGTCCGCTCCGGCCACCCTCGCCCTGGCGCGGCGCGTTGCGCGGTCCCGCACGCTCCACTTCGATGGGCTGGCAACCCACTCGGGCCACGCCTACAACGCGGTGGGGTGCGATTCCATTCGGTCCGTGGCGGAGACGGAGCGACGGACCGTGGCGGACTTGCGGGGACGGCTCGCGGCGGAGGGAATCGCCGTGTCGGCGTCGATTGGCTCCACGCCGGCGATGTCTTGTGTGGAGCACCTCGACGGCGTCCAGGAGGCTCGACCGGGGAACTACGTCTTCTACGACGCGATGCAGCTCGCGCTCGGCGCCTGCGGCCCCGCGGATCCCGCGGTCACCGTGCTCGCAAGCGTGGTGTCATCGCAGCCGGGCGCCTCCCATTGCGTCGTGGACGCCGGAGCCCTGGCGCTGTCGAAGGACGCCGGTCACCCGGGCCCGGCACCCACCATGGGACACATCTACGGCGACTACGCTGTCGGCGATCTCCTCGAAGACGCGCACCTGACGGCGCTCAGCCAGGAACATGGAAAGGTCTCGACCCGCCTGCCCGTGGGAACGCGCGTGCGAATCCTCCCGAACCACTCCTGTCTGACGGTGGCCTGCTTCGATGAATACCACGTGGTGCGAGGAGAGACCGCCGTCGACCGCTGGCGGATCTGGCGCGGTCGCGAACGAACCGGGCCTCCGGTGGCCGCTTCCAGCTGCTGATGCCGAGCGGCGCGGTCACCCGCCGACCACGCGCAGGGCCGGCGTGTCACGTCACGATACTCGCGCAGGGATTCCCTAGACTCGCGCAGGGATTCCCTAGACAGTCATCGATCGGATGGTGACCATCGGTCCCCCCGGACGGCGTCAGTCATCGGTTGGACGGCGACGGCGTGATTCCAGTTCGCGGATGACCGTCTGCCACGGCACCCCGTGCGCGGCCAGGTCGACGAGCACGTGGAAGACGAGGTCCGCCGCTTCCCACCGAGCTTCGGCCGGTGTCCGCGCTCCCACCAGCTCGCTCGCTTCCTCGAGGATCTTGGCGTGGCGCGTGACTGGATCGCCAAGCAACCGACGGGTGTAGCTCTCCTCCTCGGGCACCGCCGCCCGCTTGGCGATCACGTCCTCGAGGATGGCCACGGAGAACGGGTGCTCGCCGAAGGACGAATGCATGAGCCGGTTGGACACGGGGCCGTCCGGGATCGCGTGGAACAGCAACGCCCGCCGGTCCCGATCCGCCTCGACCCGCACCACGCGGGCGTCCCCCGACGCGTCGCGCATCGCTCGGCGGTCGCGCTCTGGCGAGTACAGCACGACCGTGCCGCGGTCCAGGGACTCGGTGAGCGTGTCGGCCGTTGAGTAGGCCACCGTGAGGACACGTCCATCGCGCGCATCCTGCACGACCGTGGCCAGTCGCCCGGCGCCCGCCGCGAAGTCCATGAGGCCGGCGAATGCCTGGCCCGGGGTGAACGCGCCCCGATAGAGCGCCATGCCGACCTGTGCGTCCACGCCCATGCGATCGAGCACGCGGACTTCCTCGACCGTCTGTACGCCGCCGGCGGCGGTGAGGGGCTTCGAGACGGCGTCGGCAATGGTGCGGACCCGATCGACGTCGATACCGCCTTGCATACCGTCCCGTTCGACGGCGGTGTAGAGGAACCCCCCGACATACGGTTCCAGCCGCCGTACGCGCTCGACCGGTGACTCGGCGTGGCGCCGTTCCCAGGCGTGATCCACGATCTGATCATCCCGCGCGTCGACGGCCGCAATCAGGCGCGTCGGGGAGAATGCCGCCAGGAACTCCGGTTCCGCCCGCGTCCCGATGACGAGCTTGCGCGCGCCCGCGTGCAACAGGTGCTGGCCACGCTCCACGTCGCGAATGCCGCCCCCAACCCGACAGGGCGCGATGGCGCAGAGCTGTTCGATCAACTCCAGATTGTCTCCGGTGCCGCGCGCCGCGTCGATATCCACCACCGCGACCTCGCCGACCCGCCCAAACCGCTCAGCGAGGACGCGCGGATCTTCGTCGGACACGAGCTCCAGCTCCCGACCCTGCCGGAGCTGTACCGCTCGCCCTTTCACGAGATCAATGCATGGGACTAGCATGGCCTGCCCTTCGCTCAGGTGGTCCCGCCATCGCCGGCACCCATCCTCAAGAGGCCAGGCGCGTGGCGGTCGACCCACCGTCCCAAGGTCGGCACCAGGAGCGGCCGGCACCGCGATGTGGATCACCGCTCCCTGCGTAGGTGCCGGTTATCGCGTCGACGGCGCCGGACCGATTCGAAGTTCCTATCGGGCACACAGCGCAAATGGCAGCCACCTGCCGAAGTGGCGTTGCACCAGTACAATAGTGAGCGCTCACTCTCGCATAATCCCGTGGCATCACCTCGGCGATTCCCTGGATTTGGATTCCGCCCACTGCCGGTTGTGCTAACGTAAAGCATTGTAATGATTATACTTGAGCGATAATGGCTACCGGGAAAGCCCCCAACTTTCTAGCTTTCTTGCATGCCGTTGCTGCCCGTGTATGGCCATGAATCCACCCTGGGAGCGCTGGCCTCGTCGATTGCGGCGGGTCGGTTTCCCCAGGCAGTGTTGCTGTCCGGCCCGTCCGGGGCCGGCAAGCAGCGCGTGGCGCTCTGGCTCGCGCAGGCGTTGTTGTGTAGCGAGCGGGCGGGACGGCCCTGCGAGCGATGTGCTGACTGTAAGCTCGCCGCGAACCTCGCCCACCCCGATTTGCACTGGTTCCTCCCCATCGCCCGCCCCAAGGCGGGCGATGCCGCAAAGCAAGTCGACGAAGTGCGCGACCTGCTGGCCGAAGCCGTCACGGAACGGCGCTCCACGGGGCGCTGGAGCCCCTCAGACGGCACCACGGGTCATTGGCAGGCCTCCGTGCGGCTCCTGCAGCGGATCGCCGCGCTGACGCCATTCCGGGACCGCGGGAAGGTGCTGGTGTTGGGGGATGCCGAGCGCCTGGTCGTCCAGGATGCGAACCCCGAGGCGGCAAATGCCCTGCTGAAGGTCCTGGAAGAGCCACCGGCCGACACGACCCTGATCCTCACGGCCGCCGAGCCGCGGGCCCTCCTGCCGACGATCCGGTCGCGCGTGGTGCCGATCAGGATCGGGCGGGTTTCGGATGACGTCGTGCGCCGCTTCGCCGCCGCCGAGTTGGACCCGGCGCCGCACGGCGCGGCGCTCGAGCGAATGGTCGCGGCGGCGGATGGCCGGATCGGCCTGCTGCTCGGCGTCGAAGGTCGCACCGATCTCGCCGAGCGCGCACGGGACCTGCTGGAGGCCGCGGCAGAGGGCCCCGTCCGATGGGCGGAGGTGGCCCTGCGACAGCCTCCATGGGGAGCCCGCGGCGAGTTCGCGGGTATGCTGGATGCGGTGGCGGTCGAACTGCAGGCGCGGCTTGCGAAGGCCGCCGCGAGTGGGGACCTGACCCGGCTTCGCCGGACACTCGCCGCCTTGGCACGGGTCGAGACCGTCCGTGAGACGGTCGGGAGCAACGCGAACCCACAGCTGGCGTTGGCGGAGCTCGGGAGAGATCTGGAGCGCGTGGCATGACGCTATCGCATGTGGACGCCGAGGGACGAGCCCGAATGGTCGACGTCGGCGACAAGCCCGTGACGGATCGCCACGCGCGCGCCGCCGGCGCGATTGTGATGTCGCGCGACGCGCTCGATCTCGTGCGCCGGAACGCCGGACCCAAGGGAGATGTTCTCGCAACGGCGGAGCTCGCGGGCGTGTTGGGCGCCAAGCGCACGCCGGAGCTGATCCCGCTCTGCCACCCCGTGCCGATCGACCACGTCACGGTGCACGCGGAGATGGACGACACCTTGCCCGGCGTTCGGGTCGAGGCAAGTGTGCGCGCGGCCGGCCGGACCGGAGTGGAGATGGAAGCGCTGACGGCCGCCACGGTGGCCCTGCTCACGGTCTACGACATGGTGAAAGGCGCGGGCTACGAGCTGCGCATCGAAGGCGTGGAGCTGCTCGCCAAGTCCGGCGGGCGCCACGGAACCTGGACCAAAGGCATCAAGTGAACACTGACGAATATCGAGTCCACATGCACGCCACCCAGCGACTGCTCCTACGGGGCCTGGGCTTATGCGTGGTGCTCCTGGCCGTGGGCGCGGCCATCTCGTTACTGCCGGGTGGGGCCCGGGCGAGCCGTGCGGGAACCCCCTACACGGGAACCGCGGCGGATCTGCGCAGTCTGCGCACCGCGCTCGATGCCGAGCAGGGCGAGGCCGAATTGCAGCGCCTGCGCGCGGATCGGGCCGAGTCGATCCTTTCGCTCGCGAAGCAGCACACGGTATCCGTGGATCTCGCCGAGATCCTGTACGATGAGGCACAGCGCGCCGGGATCGACCCGGCGTTGGCGTTCGAGATCGTGCGGCTGGAAAGTGGATTCAACCCACGCGCCGTGAGCGGCGTGGGGGCCATTGGCCTGGCGCAAGTGATGCCACGGACCGCGGTTTTCTACGACTCCACCGTGACGCGGGACGATCTCTTCGATCCCACCACCAACGTGCGCATCGGCTTCCGCTTCTTCCGGGATTTGCTGGAGCGGTACGACTACAACCTGCGGACCGCGCTACTCGCGTATAACCGGGGACCCGGACGGGTCGGGACCATCCTGGCGCGTGGTGGAAACCCCGCGAATGGGTATGCCAGCCGGATTCTGGAGGGGCTCACGGTGCCGAAAGGACCGACGCCCCAGTAAGGCGCGTGTCAGGGGGCGGCGACGCGGAGTCGCTGCCCCACCCGCAGGAGTTCCCCCTCGATCCCATTCCACGCCCGCAGGTCGGAGATGCGGACGCCGTGCTGCTGCGCGATGACCCACAGGGAATCGCCGGAGCGGACGGTGTAGTACGTCGCACCCGCCGCCACGGCGGGCGCAACCGTGCGAGACGGACGCTTCCCAACAGCGCGCTGGGCCGCGCGGCTGACCGGGACGGTCAGCGTGTGTCCAATACGAAGGCGTCGAGGCTCCACACCGGGATTAGCAGACCGGAGCACGCTGACGCTCACGCCGTATCGCTGGGCGATGTCGGACAACGTCTCGTTCTTGGCGATGCGGTGGGTCACGAACGTCACGCGCTCGGTGGCCGGCATTTCCGCCCAGCGCCGCGCGACCTGTGCCCCGCGTCCCGCGGGGATGCGCACCACCACCTCCCGGTGCGGTGGCGTCACGCCCCGCACGAAGTGTGGGTTCAGCTCCACCAGGGCGCGCGTGGTGGTGTCGGCGAGCTGGGCCAACACGTCGAGCCCGGTGGCGTCCGCGATGCGCACCTCGTCGTATCGCAGCGGATCGAGCTGGGGCACGCTCTCGAAGCCGTACCGGGCAGGGTCGGCAGCGATGAGCGCCGCGGCGATCAGCTTCGGCACGTAGTCGCGCGTTTCGAGTCGCAGATACCGTCGATCCGCCAGCCGGAAGAACGCCGAATCCGAGCCTTCGACGTCGTCCCCGAGCCGCTGCAAGCCTCGCGAGATTCGGCCGGCGCCCCCATTGTAGGCCGCGGCCGCCAGGTACCAGGACCCAAACTCCGCGTTGAGGTCGGCCAGGTGCCGCGCCGCCGCCTCGGTCGCGCGGAACGGGTCCCGCCGCTCGTCCACCCAGGCGTCCTGCGTGAGCCCGTAGCGCCGTCCGGTGCCCGCGATAAACTGCCACATCCCAACGGCGCGCGCGCGCGAGACCGCGGTGTTCGAGTATCCACTCTCGATCATGGCCAGATAGACGAGGTCCTCCGGCACGCCGTACCGCCGGAGCTGTTCGCGGATCATCCCCTCGTAGCGTGGGAGGCGCCCCAGCCAGATGGCGAAACGGTCGCGCGCCGGCCCGACGAAGAAGTCGAGGTAGTACTGCACGCGGGAGTGGTTCGCGAACGACGCGACATCGAGGCTGTGCGCGGCATCGGTCACGCTGGCCGGCCCGCCGGCCCGGTCGGAGAACAGGCGCGACGTTTGGTGGGCGACTTCGGAAGGTGTCGTTCTGCCAGTGGTCGGATCGAGCTGCCCGCGAACGGGACCGCCCCTCCGGTCGACCCCCGCGAACTGCAACTCGGCCAGGGCATCGAGCACCGCGCGGTCGGCCGCGGAGTCGTCCCCCGTGGCGAGATCCGCCACGGCCGCGGCGAGCGTGTCGTCCGCGCCCGCGCCGGCCGTTGCGAGGTCCTCGGGCGGGACGGCGCGCGGCGCCGGTTCCACCGGCCGCGGCGCCCGGGCGCACCCGCTGGCGGCGCCGAGCACCACGCCGACGATCAGCCACCGGAACGTCACGCGAGCTCCCGAGAAAAGATGTTCCCCAGCAAGCGATTCGTCGCGTTGAGCACCGCAAGGGCCGCCCCGCGCGCCTGTTCCTGGTCGGCGAGGAAGGACCCCACCAGCCGATGCGTCTGGCCGCTGGCGCGCGACACGACGGAGACGATGAGCACCACGGTATCGAAGGCCCGCACAGACTTAACCCCGAGCAATTCGAATGCCACCGCACCCGCCACCGCCTGCTCGATGGCCCGGAGCGTGGCCTCGGCGGCGCAGCGCATTTCGCCGGCATCGGAGGCCAGCCCCGCGGCCTCACCAATCCACCGCTCTCCAGGATTCAATTCGAGGCCGACGTGCGCCTGGCACTGGCCGTTCGGCTCGGTCGTGAACTTGAAATCCACGAACCGAAGCCGAGTCGCCCGCCCCATCGGGGAGCCCACCGACATGTCAGTCCCCATCGGTATCAAAGTGTACCTCGAGCTGGCCGGTGACATCCTCCGGCAAGCGCAGCAAATCGGCATCGAGCCGCGGCGGACCCTGCTCGTCCGTGACTACCGAGAGCAGGAGTGTCTGGCCGTCGTCGAGGACCATACGGAGCTGGCGGCAGTCGGATCGCAGCACCACATCGGTGACCGCCCGTTCGCGCAGGTGGGCAACGGCATCGGCGATGCGGCGCAAGTCGTGGACCGATGCCAGCGACACAATGGGCCTCCAGATGGGGAACGGCGGCTAGGAGAGGTGCCGACTGAGAACTTCGTGCAGGGCCTCGTCGGAGATGCGCTCGGCCTGCAAGAACAGCGACGATTTCGACGACGACTCGATCGGGAACAGTGCCCAAAACGAACGCCGGCCGCCGCCGGTGCTGGGCCGCCGGAACGCCAAGACGAGCTGCCACGTCGCCTGGTTGGCCCGCCGTTCGGCGGCGGGGTGCACGTGCCACGTCTCTCCCTCGCGCGACAGGATTCTCCAGGCCATCACTCAACTCCGGGGCACAACGTCACGGATTGCTGTGGAGCGTCCAAAAATGCCGCCGGTCAGGGACTCGGTCAAGTTTGCGCGGGACCGACTGACGCCCGCTCCGCGCCCCCGCTGGCGCCGCTGCCCCAGGTCAATATCGGTTGACCTGGGCATTTGCCGTCGTGATGCTCGTCACGAGCCGGCTCGCCGCGCCGAATCCGCCACCGTCGCGTCGTTCAGGCTCCAGTCGAAGTCGAGGTACTCGACCCGCACGCCTCCCGGGCGCAGCAGATCCGCATCTCGCCGGGACACGTAGCGCCGCAGGAACGCGACGAGGCCGGACGTCCCGCCGAAGTCCTCCTTGTACCAGTCCAAGAACTTGTTCACCCGCAACACCGGAGGCTCGCCGCGCTCGATCTGGAGCTGGCGGGGGTCTCGAACGAATCGCTTCACCGCCCGATCCAGTTGCTCCTCCACGCGGCCTCCGCGGTAGGCTGAGTCGGCGAGGCCCGCACATCCCCGGGCGGCGCAACTGAGCGCAAAGTGGATGCGCGGGTCCCCCATGGGACGAAGAATGCCGCTCTCGATGCCGTCCAGCGACCGATCCCGCTGGGCAATGCGGCAGAATTGCGCCGTCCACGTCTCCGGGATCTGGCGGATCGATTTCTCCGGGATGCCGTACGCCCGCCCGTCCGCACCGGCGGCCGGCAGGCGGCTCATGATCGGGTAATGATCGATGATCAGGCGGAGCACGCAGGCGTTGTACGCGTTGATCCAGAAGGCCAAGCGCTCCTCCCGCGACGCTCGCTCCAGCGCCGCCGGGTCCGTCGTGCCCAGGGCTTCGAGGTACCGATCGAGATCGTCGCGATGCGCCCGGAGGCCGGCGTAGTCCACGAGGCCATCGCGAATGTGGCCCGCCAGGACGCGGTCGAGCAGATCGGGGCCGGGCAGGCCCTGGGCCTGCATCGGCGCCAGCCCACACGCCAACAGCGGCGCCACCACAACGAGGTGGCGCGCGAATCGC
>Ga0307424_1000354_pt1 | contig 24483 bp, 15 predicted proteins | sample SalMarWE160320MG_FD_202157 | JGI IMG/M metagenome (GOLD analysis project Ga0307424, IMG submission 202157) | Salt marsh sediment microbial communities from the Plum Island Ecosystem LTER, Massachusetts, United States - WE1603-20 | ecosystem: Environmental > Aquatic > Marine > Intertidal zone >... | reverse complement strand
TGCCCAGGTGGGGCTGAAGCTCGGGCAGGAGAAGCTCTCCAGCATCTTCTCCACCTTCGGCCTCTATGAGAAGACCGGAATCGAGCTTCCCGCCGAGGCACACGGCATCAAGCCTAAGGGCTATACCCACGCCCGCAAAGGCGAAGTGTGGCCCGAAGTAGTGGTCGCCAATTCCGCCTTCGGCCAGGGGATTGCCGTTACGCCTCTACAACTGATGCGCGCTTACGCGGCAATCGCCAACGGGGGTTTCCTGGTCCGCCCGACGCTGGTAGTGAATGACGAGGAGTTGCAGCCCCAAACGGCGGTAATCGCCGGGAAACAGGTTCCCCTCAAACCGGACGAGAAGGTGATGGGCGCATCTGACGATTCGCTTGCCCCGGAACCAGCTCCGTCCAGCGATAAACGGCGAATCTTCAGCACGGAAACGGCAAACGGCATTCAACAAGTGCTACAAACCGTGGTGCGGGAAGGCACCGGAAAGAAAGCTGCGCTGGAGTATTTCTACGTCGCCGGTAAGACCGGCACGGCCGAGGTGCCCGGCGACAGCGGCTACAAGAAGGGCAAGTACAACTCCACTTTCATCGGCTTCTTTCCCTCATACAAGCCGCGATATTTGATACTGGCGCTTCTCTCGGAGCCGCGCGGTCAGTACTATGCAAGCCAGATCGCCGCGCCCGTCTTCCACGAAGTGGCGGAACGCATTACACTAGTCAAGGAGGTGCGTCCCGAAATCAGCCGTGAGACTGGGGGAACTCCTTAAGGGCATTGACGGCCTTGACACTGGCAAGGCGGACCTGAACGCTCACATCCGCTCCGTCACCAACGACAGCCGCAAGGCTGGTCCAGGCTCGCTCTTCGTTGCGCTCAAGGGTACCGCAACCGACGGCCACTTGTTTGCACCAGCCGCCGTGTCAAACGGCGCAGTCTGCATCGTTCATCAGGATCCGCTCACCACCCCGGAGGGTGTGTCCAGAGTCCACGCGGTTGACACCGGCCCGCTTTACGCGCTGCTGGCTGCCAGGATAGCGGGTGAGCCCAGCCGCAAGTTGCGGGTCATCGGCGTCACCGGAACCAACGGCAAGACTTCGGTGACGATAATGCTCGACTCAATCCTGCGGGCTGCCGGGCGCCGCTGCGCCATTCTCGGCACGCTGGGATTCCGCCCTCCCCTCGCCGCAAACGCGCCGGACACGCTTAGCTTCGTCGGCCGTGGCTTGACCACTCCGGATGCCGCCGACCTGCAGAACCTACTGGCTGCATGCGTTCTGGACGAAGCTGAGTGCGTCGCCATGGAGGTATCGTCCCACGCGCTCGTTCAGCGGCGGGTGGACCACGTGCATTACCGGGGACGCCTGTTCACCAATCTCACTCAGGACCATCTGGACTACCACCATACAATGGAGAAGTACGCGGAGGCCAAGCTCAACTTCTTCACCAGGCCCGAGCTGGGACGGGCGGACTACGCCGTAGCCAACTGGGATGACGCGCTGGGCTCGCGGATTGCCGCAGAGGCTGACTGCACGGTCCTGCGGTATGGAATGTCCGGCGGCGTGGAATTGACCGCGCGCATTCAGCGCCAGAATCTCGAGGGAATCCAGTGCCGACTAAGCTACAACGGACTGAAAGCCGCCGACGCCCCACCCTCCGCCCGCGAGCCTTTCGAGGTGCTGCTGGAATCGCCGCTAATCGGCTCTTACAACATCTCTAACATGATGGCTGCTGCCGGCGGGGCGGTGATGGAGGGCATAGAGCCTGACGCCATCCGCACAGGGCTCATGCGCGTGAAACGCATCCCGGGCCGCCTGGAGCGCGTGCCCAACAAGCATGGTGTCCACGTGCTTGTTGATTACGCGCACACTCCTGATGCGCTGGCGAAGGTGCTGGCGACTATCCGGCAGGCTGCCGGAGCCGGAACGCGCATTATCTGCGTATTCGGCTGCGGCGGCGATCGCGACCGCGACAAGCGCCCGAAAATGGGGCTGGCGGCGGCGGGCGCGGACATCCTGGTCGTTACCAGCGACAATCCGCGCAGCGAGAACCCGCTGGCGATCATCACCGGTATTCTGGGTGGCATTCCGCACGAAGCGGAATCGCGCTGCATTGTGGAGCCGGATAGGCGTGAGGCTATCGGACTGGCTCGTGAGCTTGCTCATAGTGGCGATGTCGTGCTCATCGCCGGCAAGGGTCACGAGGATTACCAAATATTCGCCGATCGTACGGAGCGCTTCAGCGATGTGGAGGTGGCGCGTGAGCTTCTCCAGTGATTTGCCGCGCCACCGGCAAAGGGGTATGATTCACCTGCTCTCTTACTCACTCTTGGCTGGCGTTCTTTTGGAGCCTGATAATGGGATTTCTGTTTCCTCTGCATGAGGCCTTAGGGCCTCTCTCCGGGAGCGTCGTTTTCGGCAGCACGGAAACGCGCTTCGGCACCTACTGCATCGACTCGCGCTATGCTACCGAAGGGTCCATGTTCGTGCCCCTTCTTGGCCAGCACCGCGACGGCCACCACTTCATAATCGATGCGTTCCAAGGCGGCGCGACGGTTTCGCTGGTGCGGCGCGGACACCACTTAGTCCCGGAGATCATCCGCGCCGTCCAGGAATCCCAGAGTTTTGTCTCGCGGCAGCTGCCCCACGACGTGAGCATCGTTGAAGTGCGCCATACACTGGTCGCCCTGCAGAAGCTGGCAAGCTGGTTCCGGCGAAACTTCAGCGAAGTGAAAGTAATTGGCGTCTCGGGCAGCGTGGGCAAGACTCAGACCAAGGAAATGGCGCTTACGCTGCTGAGCAGCCGTTTCAAAGCAGTTGGCACCGACAAGAACTTCAACAATGAAATCGGTGTTCCCCTGACGCTCTCAAAGCTGGGGCCTGATGTGCACTTCGCCGTAATTGAGATGGCGATGCGGGGCCGCGGAGAGATCTCGCTGCTTTCGCGTATTGCCCAGCCAAACGTCAGCCTCATAACAAACACCCTGGGTAGCCACATCGGCCGCCTGGGTTCCCGCACCGAAGTTGTGCGCGCCAAGGCAGAGATAATTGACGGAATGAAGCCGGGCGATACTCTGTGGCTGAACGCTGATGATGTGCACCTGAATCTGCTGATGCACGAGATCGAGCAAAAGCAGGCTCTTTCGCGCGGCTTGCAGCTGAAGTTCTTTGATGCCTCCGCCGCGGCTCAGACTTTGCCCCCCATCGGCCCGCTGTTCATTCCAGCCGGAGACGATGAAGCCGCGTTACCACCTTACCCCAAGCCAAAACCTGAAGTGTGGGTGGAGGATGTCGTCTACCAGGACATCAACGGGTCAGTCTTCACGCTCTGCGCCGGCGGCGACAAGCGGGAGGTGTCGCTCCGCTTGCCGGGGCGCGGTGCGGTGGAAAACCTGACCTGCGCCGCCGCAATCACCTACAACTGCGGACTTGAACTCTCTGAAATCGCCGAACTCGTGGGCAGCCTCACTCCAACACCTCAGCGTCTCACGCCGTATATGCTGGTGGAAGGAGTGATTCTCATTGACGACTCCTACAACAGCAGCCCGGCATCCACACTGGATGCCCTGGAGGTGCTGGCTCAGCTGTCAAAACGAGCACGCGTGATCGCAGTGCTCGGCGACATGCTGGAGTTGGGCCGGTTTGACGCGGTTTATCACCAGGAGGCTGCCCGCCAGTTGCTCAGGATGAAGCCCGCACTCGCCATCGGCATCGGCCCACGGATGGCCGCGCTGCAGGATGTTGAGGCTGCCGGCAGCACGGAGTTGCTTTGGTTCCACGGCCATAGCGAGGAAAACGACCGGCTCGCCAGGGGATTCCCCCCCAGCGCCAACGGCTTGGACGATGACTCTGACGGGCGCACGGAGATGGTGGACCGCACCACCATCGCCCGCATAGCGGAACGCTTGCTGCAGGAAATCCGTAGCAGCGACGATCCTACGGTGATACTGGTCAAGGGCTCACGCGCGCTGCACTTGGAGAGAGTTGTGGCTGACGTGCTTGGGTACTTCGGCAAGGAGGCCGCAATCCTGTGACCGGTCAGGTAACAACCTTCACGATTTCAGCAGTCTTCAGCCTGATTGTCATCTACCCCCTGTACACGCTCCTCAAGCGGGAATTCTGCCAGAGTCACCGCCAATGGGGTCCCCAGAGCCATCTGCAAAAAGGCTCGGTACCCACTGGTGGAGGGTTGGTCTTTGTCATCATCCTGCTGCTTGGGCTGGTCGCGGGCCTGGTGGGCCTGGGCGAACTGGTAGAGATTCCAGATGGCGAACTCCGAACGACCGGCTTGTTGCTCGTCGCTGTCAGCGTGGCGTTCGGCTTGGTTGGGTTCACCGACGACTACCTGAAAGTCATGCTGCGCAGCTCGCGCGGCTTCCTTGCGCGCTACAAGCTGCTGCTTCAAGTATTGCTGGCGTACGGGGCGGTTCACTTCGCCTACGGTATAAACAACACCGCGTACCCGCTACTCGGGGGGCCACCGCAGGAAGTCCCGAAGTGGCTCTTCTACACGCTAGGCACCTTCCTGCTGGTGGGATTGGTCAACGGCGTCAACTTCAGTGACGGGCTGGACGGCCTGGCATCGGGGCTGGGTCTGATCAGCGCTCTTGCCCTGGTAGTTATCTTCACCCCCCTGGCCGAGACACATTTGACGGGAGCCGAATCTGTACTCGCAACCGCCTGTCTGATAATGGCCGGCTCTCTGCTCGCCTTTCTCATCGTCAACTTCAAGCCCGCCCAGATTTACATGGGCGACACCGGCAGCTATCTGCTTGGCGCCTTCCTGGGAATCGTTGCACTGCTTGGCGGTTTGCTGTACTTTCTGATACCGCTCAGCTTGGTGTACGGGGCGGAAGTCCTGAGCGTAATCCTCCAGGTCATTTACTTCCGGTTGACGGGCGGCAAGCGGCTCCTTCTAATGAGTCCGCTCCACCACCATTTTGAGCTGGCCTGCCGCAGTGAGATTCAGACCGTGCTTGGTTTCTGGGGCGCCCATGCTATTGTCTGCGCCGCAACCGCTGTTCTCTTCTTCAAGGTGGCCTGCTAATGGAACTTGCCAACAAGAGCATCGGGGTTTTTGGACTGGGAATAACTGGACGGGCGGTAACCGAGTACTTGCTCAAGCATGGAGCCGTACCGGTATGCGCTGACGAGGTCGCCAAACCGGAGAAGCTCGATTCGCTCACGCGATACGTCTCCGAGCTTGGCGTTGAATCGCATCTTGGCGCTATCCCGACAGGAGCATTCACCAAGATCGATCTGGCCGTAGTGTCCCCCGGCATCAACCCCAAGAACCCGGTGATTCTCGCCGCCCAGGAAGCAGGCACGCCCGTTATCTCCGAGATTGACCTCGCCTACCGCAGGTGCCCCTGCCCCATCGTCGCCGTAACCGGCAGTAACGGCAAATCCACTACGACTGCATTGCTCGCCCACATCCTCAACGGCTTCCGCCGGGCGGTGGCCGCCGGCAACATCGGCCTACCCTTCATCTCGCAGGTGGACGGCCTCTCGCCCGACGATGTGGTCTGCTGCGAAGTCAGCAGCTTCCAGCTGGAATTCAGCCCGGAGTTTCATCCGCGCATTGCCGTCTATACGAATATCACGCCTGACCACCTGGAACGCCACCTTACCTTTGAGAATTATGCGGAGGTCAAACGCGGCATGGTCAAGACCATGGGCGAGAACGACACCGTTGTCTACAACGCGGAAGATGAGAGCCTCCAGCCGGACGAGTTTCCACGTAAGCCGGTAGCGTTCCTGCCCTTCTCCAGCGTGGGAGAAATCGGCCCGCCAGGGGCGTATCTGGAGGACTCCCAGATGTGGTTTATGGTGGAGGGCACTGAAATCAGCCTTCCGCGCACCACTCTGAAGCTGCCGGGCCTGCACAATGTGGAAAACGCGCTGGCGGCGGGGCTGGCGGCACGCCTGTTGGGGGCGAAAAAGCAAGACCTGGACCGGGGCCTGTCCACCTTTGAGGGCTTTGAACACCGCATTGAGTTTGTCCGGGAGAAGGACGGTGTGCGCTACTACAACGACAGCAAGGCGACCAATCCCGAGGCTGCCGTCACCGCGCTCAAATCCTTTGACCGCCCAATTGTCCTCATCGCCGGCGGCCGGGACAAAGGCACCGATCTGGGTGAGTTCGTGTCGCACATCAAGCAGACGGCGCGCGAGGTCATCCTGCTCGGCGAAGCGGCTGCTCGCTTCAGTGAAGCGCTGAGCCACGCAGGATACAGCAATACCCATATGGTCTCCGACTACCCCGCCGCGGTCAAACTGGCATCTGTGCTGGCCCGGCCCGGGGACATCGTGCTGCTCAGTCCGGCCTGTGCAAGTTTCGATATGTTCGACAGCTTTGAGCAGCGCGGAACGGTGTTCAAAACGCTGGTGATGGAGCTGTAAACCGCGATGGTATCAGGCGCCGACAATCTGGGAGCCAGCAGGCGAAAGTCGCTGGTGAGCACGCGCCGCGAGGAACTCCAGCAGATGATGTTCCACCTGCTGGTCGTCACCGGCGTGCTGTTGGTACTTGGGCTCATCGCGCTCTTCTCGGCCAGTACCGCTCCCCTGGCGGCTGCCGGCCGGTATCCGTACAGCGTGGTGCTGCGCCAATGCGGCTTCATCGCCATCGGGCTTGTGCTGATGGGCCTGATGGCGCGGGTGTTTATCCCGCCGATGCCGGATTCCGTGCTGAAGTTTGCGTGCCGCCTGGCCTTCCTGATTAACCTGCTGCTGCTGGTGGCAGTCAACTTCACTCCTCTCGGCCCTGAGATCAACGGAGCCCACCGGTGGCTCAAGCTTGGCGGATTCCAGTTCCAACCTTCTGAGTTCCTCAAGATTACGGCCGTCCTGTTCATCGCCGCCGTGCTGCTCGGCCCGAAGGCGCAAAAGGCCTTCACCACCTTCAGAACCGAACGCGGGAACACGATGACCATCCCGCGTAATCGGCTGCGCATGGCCTTCGTCTACCTGGGGTGCCTTGCGTCCCTCGGCCTGGTGGTCATCCAGCCCGATCTGGGCTCAACCGCGATAATCCTCGTAGTGATACTCGCAACACTTATGCTCATCGGCGTGCCGGTGAAGAGCATCCTCAAGTTTCTTTTGGTGCTGGTATTTCTGGGCGCAGCTGGGTATTTCGTCGCGCCACAGAAGTACTTCTACGCAATGGAACGTATCACCACGGCGATGGATCCAATGAGTGATGTGAGCGACAGCGGTTACCAGATCGTCCAGTCTCTGGGAGCAATTAATAAGGGCGGCCTACTGGGCCGCGGCTACATGAACTCCCTGCAGAAGATGAACCGTCTTCCACTACAAGACCGTGACTTCATCTTCGCGGTATGGGTGGAGGAAATGGGGATGATTGGGGGGCTGCTGGTAATCTGCCTCTTCCTTTACTTCGCGTTCATCGCCCTGCGCCTGAGCACTTTGCTGCCTTTCAGCTTTGAAGCGGTCGGTGTGGTGGCGCTGGGATTTACCGTCTCGTTTCAGGCGTTGATAAACGTAGCGACCAATGTCGGGGTGCTGCCGGTTTCGGGGTTAACGCTTCCATTTTTCAGCAGCGGCGGCACCTCCATGATCGTCAGCCTGCTCATCGTCGGCATCATGCTGGGGCTGGTCAACCGACAGCTTCGGCAGGCTTCGCGGGGACGGTCATAGGGGGCACTGCAAAGATGCACCCAATCTGTAAAAGGGCTATAATCATGCGGACGGGGACCGGCCGATGGGCGACGCTGCGCTTGCGTCAGGCCGGCTGCCCGGAGTTGCGCCGGAGGGCCGGCACCGGCCCGTAGGTCTGATGGTTCTAACTAAAAAAATCAAGCGGATTCACTTCGTCGGCATCGGTGGTGCAGGGGTGTCCGCTTTGGCGCACCTGATGCTGGAAATGGGGTACGAGGTCAGCGGGTCGGATGTCACGCCCTCCCGTGTGCTGGAGGGACTGAAGCAGAAGGGCGCAATCATCTTTGACCATCACGACGCGCGGCACGTGCGCCACGCCAACCTGGTCATCATCTCCACTGCCATTCCCGATACCAACGAAGAGGTCGCTGCTGCCAAAGAGCTGGGCCTACCAGTGCTCACGCGCATAGACTTCCTTTCGTATCTCGCCCAGCGGAAATACTCCATCTCCGTCTCCGGCAGCCACGGCAAATCCACCACGAGCGCGATGATCTCGCTCATCTTCTACTACGCCGATACCGACCCCACCATCGTGCTCGGCGGCCAGGTAAAGCACTTGCTCGGAAACTCGCGGCTGGGCCGCAGCGATTACTTTATTTGCGAAGGCGACGAAAGCAACAACTCCATCCTGCTATTCGCCCCGCGGGTGGCCGTCGTCACCAACATCGATGACGACCATATGGACTTCCACAAGAGCATTGATAACCTGCGCACCAGCTTCCTTAAGTTCCTTAACAGCAAGCACCCCAAAGGCGTATGTGTGGTTTGCATGGACGACCCGACCATCGCGTCAATGCTCGATTCCCTGGAGCGCCCCAAGTACACCTACGGCCTGTCGGAAGGCGCTGACTTCCGGGCAGTGGACATTGAGGCACGTCACGATTCATCGCGCTTCAAGGTCGTGCACCGCGAGATGGGGTTCCTGGGAGAAGTGAATCTGCCGCTACCCGGCACATATAACATCCAGAACGCGCTTGCCTCAATTGCGGTGGCACACCACTGCGGCATTGACTTCGGCAAGGCTGCCTTCGCGCTGGATAATTTCACCGGCGTGGTGCGGCGCTTTGACCGCATTCTGGAGCGGGACGACATAATGATTGTGGACGACTACGCCCACCACCCCAGCGAAATAGCCGCGCTGCTGAATGCAGTCTCCGGCTTCAAGGGCAGACGTGTGCGCGCGGTCTTCCAGCCCCACCGCTTCACCCGCAGCCAGCGCCTGGCGGCGAAGTTCCCCGACGCCTTTGTGGCGGCGGACGAGATTATCCTCGCTGACATCTACTCCGCGCTGGAGAAGCCGATTGAAGGCATCAGCACCGAATACCTGTACAGCTTCTTTGAACGCAAGTTTGAGCCGGGCAAGGTGAAGGTTATCCTGCGCCAGGACGAAATACTCACGTACCTCAAGAAGACGCTGTGTCAGGGCGACATTATTCTCACGATTGGCGCGGGTGACATTTTCCGTGTCGCCAATGATCTAGCGGCCTACCTGCGCGACAAGCACTTGACCTACACCGGCATCATCCCGGAGGCAACCGAAAGCTCCGCCCCAGAGCACGCGGAGCTCTTTGAGGGGTTGCGGGAAAGTGGCAACTGAACCTAAAGGCGGAATACCGCTCAGCGAGCACTGCACCTGGCGCATCGGGGGCTCGGCCGATGCTGCGTTCTTCCCCGAAACGGTCGGCGAACTGAGCGAATGCGTGACTTCACTCAACGAGCGCTCACAACCCTTCACCCTCATAGGCCGGGCAAGCAACATCCTGTTCAGCACTGAAGGCGTTGACGAAACACTCATCTTCACCACCGGGTTGGAGTCGCTTGGTTTGCCCGACGAAATCCCGCAAGCACGCGAGCTGTTCAAGTCAGTCCTGGATTCCGCGGACACCACCAGGCGCGCCGTCTACTGCGAGGCCGGTGTGGCCAACTCCAAGCTGATTGCATTCTCGCTTGAGCACTCGTTGGGCGACGTGACCGCCCTTACCGGCGTGCCGGGCACCTTCGGCGGCGCCATCGCCATGAATGCTGAGAGCGTTCTCAACGTGATGGGCGAACATATGTGGTTCGCCGAGGTGGAGCGCTCCGGCGGCGGGATACGCATTCGCCCTGCGCTCGATTTCACCTTCGGCTACCGCCACAGCTCGGTGCAGCAGACGGTTCTAGCTGCTATCCTGCTTCATATGCAGCCAGCGGATGGCGCCAAGATGCGGGAGTTCATCACCAACCGCAGGGCGGCCAGACTCCGCGGCCAGCCGCTGGATTGGCCGAGTGCAGGCTGCGTGTTCAAGAACCCCGAGGGGGATTCCGCGGGCGCGCTGCTGGACCAGGCGGGAATGAAGGGCCGCAGCATCGGTGGCGCGGAATACTCGCACAAGCACGCCAACTTCATCATCAACACCGGCGGCGCCGCCAGCTCCGATGTGCTGGAGCTGATGATGCTGGGCAAGCGGGCGGTGTGGGAAAGATTCCGCGTTTGCCTAACGCCCGAAATCAAGTTCATCGGCCGCTTTGACCTGGCGCTCCTGGAGTACATCCACCGCGAGGACCTGGAGGCGCAGCCGTGAATCAGCCTGCTGCGCCCCCGGTGATGGGAACAGGAGAGCTGGAGGCTCTCCGCCGGTCAGCGCGAGAGGGCGATGCACGCATCAGCTCGCTGCGCATCTCCGTCGTCTGCGGCGGCGACACCGCTGAGCGCGAAGTATCGCTAACCAGCGGGCGCGGCGTCCACGCAGCTCTCCAGGCCTGTGGATGCAATGCGCAACTGATTGACCTGGACTGGAGCACGTTGAGCCGCGAGATCTTCGCCGAGACCGACGTGGCCTTCCTGACTTTGCACGGCGGGCGCGGAGAAAACGGCGTCATTCAGGGCTTCCTCGAATCTATCAGCGTGCCCTACGTGGGCGCAGGCGTGCTGGCGTCGGCGGTGTGCATGCACAAGCCCACTTTCAAGCGGCTGGCTCAGTCGCTGGGATTCCTCACCCCACCCTACGTAGTGCTGCGCCCCGGCGAGCAACTCAACCCATCCAGCCTTGCCCCACACGGCTCCAGCCGGCTCGTTGTCAAGCCCGCGTCCGAAGGAAGCAGCGTTGGCATCTCCATCGTGCAAGCGGATGAAGCCGCTGAAGCCGCCAGCGCCCTTGCCGCGAAGTACGGCGAGGTTCTGGTCGAAGCGTGCGTCTCTGGCACTGAAGTCACCGCCAGCGTCCTGGGGCACCCCGGCAGACCGATTGTGCTGCCGCACGTGGAAATCCGGCCGGTCAGCCAGGCCTTCTACGACTACAAGGCCAAATACACCAAGGGCGAGACGAACTACATCATCCCGGCCGAGATTAGCGCGCAGGTGTCGGAGCAGCTTGCGCGCTCAGCGTCCACCCTCTTCAATAAGCTCCACCTTGCGCCCTATGCGCGCATAGACTCAATTATCGACTCTGAAGACCGCGTCTACTTCCTTGAGGCCAACACCCTTCCAGGCTTCACCGAGCTGTCGCTGGTCCCGCAGGCCGCCGCCGCCGCGGGCATAGACTACGTGGAGCTGCTGCGGATACTGCTCTATCTGGCAACCTACCGCAATGACTAAGCGCAAACTCATTGGGGCTGCAATAATGGTGCTGGCCATCGCGATGTTCGTCGTGGTGGGCTACTTCGCAGTGAAGTATGCGCTGCCGGAACGGACCTTTACACTGAAGGGCGTCCGGCGCATCACGGTTGTTGGCAACTACCTCGTGCCATCCAGTGAGCTCCTGTCGCTGGCGGGTCTCGATAGCCCCAGTGCTAGCGAGAAGCTCAGGCCCGCAGTCGTTGAGAAGGAACTTGCCGCCCACCGGCTCATCCGCTCGGCGAAGCTCGCGCGCCGCGGGAACACGGTTGTTCTGTGGGTCGCCGAGGTGCGCCCGTACTTCCGGACCATTATGGGCGGGAAAAAGTACTGGCTTTGCCGTGACGGCGAGTTGATTCCAATGGACGCGGAGGCCGATTTCGGCCACCCCTACGACGCACTCAGGCAGTGCGTATCGCTGAGGCTTGCCGGGATGCAGCTACTGGAAGACCCGGCAATGGTCTCGCTAATCCTGTACACCGCGATGCGGCTGGAGGATATGCTGCCGCACTCCTTCGCCGAGATGCGGGTGGACCTGCGGGGAAACATCCAGCTAGTCACCCGCAGCGGGCTGGTAGCCAAGATTGGGGATACTGAGGCTTTAAACGAGAAGCTTGCGGACTTGCCCCACGTTGTGCGCATGGCTCGCAATACCCCGAACGCAGTACTTGCGGAGTACCTGGATGAGAACCATTGGGTGCTGAAGATCGTGCGCCGCTAAACGCCGTAGACCTTGCGCAGCTCGTCGCTGAAATGCTCCTCACTAAAGAGCTTCATTTCCGCAATACGCGAGAAATCCCTGACCACTATGCCCTTCTTGCGGTACAGCGCTTCTAGCACGGCGAAAAGCCGCTCATCCACTTCAGTGTTGGTCAGCGTTCGCTCCGCCGACTGGAAAACCAGGCGGTAGGCGATGCTGCGGTGGTCCGGCGGTATCTGCTTCCCGCGGTAAACGTCAAAGGCGTAAGCGTCGGCCAGCAGCTCTCCAGCGGCGTCTCTGATCAAATGCAGCACCTCGTCCGCTTGCACCAGAAGCGGCACCAGCACTGCAAGATCGCGTGCAATCGGGGGGTAAGGGCTGTATCCGTGCAGCTCCATCGCCCGGCTGCTCAGCGGCTGCAACGCGTCCAGCGAGAGCTGCGCGAAAGCCACCGTGGCCTCTCCAGTTTCCGCCAAGTCGGGTCGCACTTCGCCGATGACTCCCACGGGCGCGCCGCCCACTCTGATGGTGAACGATCTATCTTCAGCCAGCGCTACGTCCCGCATCGCCTCGTATTCCGGTGTCTCAACCCCGAGCGCCTGCAATACCGCTTCCACTACGCCCTTCAGCACAAAGTAGGGGCTTCCCTCTGCGAAGTCCGGCTCGCTGTGCGCAGGCCGTACGAATCCGTCGGCGAACACCAGTCCTACCGCGCGCTGCTCGTAGTAGCTCTTGCCCTCGCCTTTGAGTTCATGATAGGTGCCGCCCGGCTGCGGCTTCGCCGAATACACGTGCCCAGGCTCAAACATAAACGGCGGTGCGCCGCCGTGGCGGAAGTTGTGCTCAACCACCGCCGCCATTCCCGGCAGCAACGAGCCCGCGAGAAAAGCCTGGTCGTGCGTGTCGGGATTCTCCAGCGCAACGAGCGAGTGTCCTTCGCCGAAGGACTGCTCCGCCCGCCGCACCGACAGGAACGGCTGGCACATTATTTCCTGCCCACCCAGCGCGATCAGCGCGTCCTCAACCTGCTGCTCAAATTCCAGGTCCGCTTCCAGCCCACCGCTGCGCAGCGGCACCACCACCGGCTTCGCCTCTACCGAGTCGAAGTGGTTGAGCCGCAGCACTTCTTCCGCCAGGTCTTCCCAGATCTCCAGGTCGTGGCGCCAGCTCGGCGGATGCGTTTCCCACGCGCCGTTGCTCTCCGATACCTTCATCCCGATGGCGCGCAGTGAATTCACGATGTTATCGCGGTCAAACGCAGTGCCCAGCAGCGCGTTGATGCGCTCGGGCACGAATGCGATGGGCTTGTGGGTGTCCTTGTAGACATTCGCGTCCGCGAAGCTCCCTTCCACATAATCCGCTGCGCCGATTTCCCGCGCGAGATGGATGAACCGCCTGGTCGCCCGGCCCGGCAGCATCGGGTCAATCCCGCGGCCGAACCGCAGCGACGATTCCGACTGCAGCCCCAGGCGTTTGGAGGTGACCCGGATGTTGCGCGGGGTGAAGAAGGCGGACTCCAGCAGCACGCTCTTCGTCCGTTCCCCAATCTCCGATTCCACCCCGCCCATCACTCCCGCGATCGCCACTGCTTTCTCCGCATCCGCGATGACGAGGTGCTCGGTGGTCAGATCGTATTCAACATGATTTATCGCGGTGAACTTCTCGCCTGCCGCCGCTCTCCGTGCGGAGATCGCGCCCATGAGCATCCGCCGGTCGAAGGTGTGCATCGGCTGCCCCAGCTCCAACAGTAGGTAGTTGGAAAGGTCAACGATGTTGCTGATAACGCTCACGCCGCACAGCGACAGGCGGTAAGCCATCCAGTCGGGGCACGGCGCGATTTTTACGCCGGTGAAGTAGCTGCCCACGTAGCGCGGGCACAGGTCCGGCGCCGGCAGCTCGATAACCGGACGCTCGCCGCCTTTCTTGCCTTCGTCCACTTCCGCCAGCGCTGGCATCCGCAGCTCGCATCCCTCCAGGTATGACGCCTCGCGGCCGATGCCGAGGTGCGATAGTAAGTCGCCGCGGTTGGACACCGGCGAGAAATCCAGCACCATGTCTGCTTCCAGCTGCTCGCGTTTCATCATGGCCGGTAGCACCAGCGGGAAGCGCACCGGCGCCAGCTCCAGTTCCTCCAGCGTGGGAATGGTCTTCTGGCTGCGGTCACATCCTACCGTGAAGCCCGCCGGTATCTCCGGCGCCCGGCAGGACATTTCGCGCTCCTTGCCCTCAAGCTCTACGTCGTACAGCGGCAGCCCCGCTTTGTCGGTGCCTACTTTGCGCAGCACTCGGCCGAACTGCAGTCCCGCCACGGCGGGCGCCAGCGGAATCAGCACCTCCGCCTCCACCCCGCGCTCGGTGAGCATGCGCCCGAGTTCCGCCGGGGCGGGAAGCCCGGTTACCAGTTCCGCCAGCCACGAGTAGAGAATGCGCATGAGTCCCTTCCGAAACAGGGATTATAGCAAGAAGCGCTCATCGGCCCCGATGCGCCTGCCGACTGAGCTCGCTACGTGGCCGTTTGCTTCTTATACCAATCCGGCCAGCCGCCCGGAGGAGCGGCCTTGAGCTGCTCAGCCTTCTCCATCTGTTTCTTGGCTTCGGCATCCTGCTTGAGTTCGTGCAGCGACAGCCCCCAGTATAAGTACGCCCGCCCGTAGCTCGGGTCGATGTTCACCGTCGCCTCATACTTGCGGCAAGCCTCTTCGTGCTTGCCCTCGGCCGCCAGCACCGTCCCCCAATTGTAGATCGCGCTGGTGTAATCCGGCTTGATCTCCACCGCCTTCTTGTACGCCAACGCGGCCTCCTCAAACCGGCGCAAGGCCGATAGCGTGTGCCCCAGGTTGTGATGGTACCGCGGCTCCTCGGGGTCAAGCTCAATCCCCTTACGGTACTTTGCCTCGGCGTCCTCCAGCTTCTTCAGCATGTAGAGCGCGTTGCCCCAGTAGTAGTAGGCATCATCGTCGTCGGTCTCCAGCTCTTCAGCCTTCTGGAACTTCTCCAACGACTCCCCATACTTGCGCAGCCGCACCAACGCCACGCCCCACTTGGCATGAGCGGCCGGCATCTCCTTATCCAGCTCGGCCGCTTTGGAGAACAGCGCCACCGCCTCCTCGTTCATCCCAAGCTCCATCAGCGCTGTGCCCCAACTCAAGTACGCCGCGGTTTCCTCCGGCGCAAGCTTGACGGCGTCCTGGAACTTGGCACAGGCTTCCTTGTACTTGTGCAGTTCGCACAGGACCGCGCCCCAATGCACCAGTATCTCCGCATCATTGGGGTCAACTTCCGTCGCCTTAGCGTACTTCTCTGCGGCTTCCTCGTACTTTCCGAGGTCGCTGAGCGCATTGCCCCAGTTGAAGTACGCCGAAACATCATCCGGTTTCAGCTCGGCCGCAGAGGCGTACTTCTGGCAGGCCTCATCATAGCGTTCAAGGTCGCTCAGAGCGTTGCCCCAGTTGATGTACGCCGCCGCATTCTGCGGGTCAAGCTCAACCGTTCGGGAATACAGCTTGCCGGCTTCTTCATCATTGCCGGCGGCGTGGTACGCATAGCCGAGACTGTGCAGAATCCTCGCGTCGTTCGGCCTCAGCTCAAGCGCCATGGAATAACGGCGAATAGCCTCGTCGTGCTTCTCCTGCATCGCTAGCGCGTTGCCCCAGAAGTAGTGGGCCAGCGCGTCCCGGTCGTCATGCTTCACCGCTTCCGCGAATTTCGCTGTTGCTTCCTCATACTCCTCAAGCTCGACCAAGGAACTACCCCACTCTCGGTACGCCAATGATGGCGGGCCCAGCTCAGCGGCCTTCTCAAACTTCTTAGCCGCTTCCGGTTTCTTGCCATCCTGTAGAAGCGCATATCCCCAGCGCAACTGCAGCTCCGGACTCTGCGGATTGTCCTTGGCGGCTTTCTCCATATGTTTGACGGCCTCGCTCGCTTTGCCTGAACGCGCGAGTGCCGTGGCCAGTCCGCTGAGAACATGAACATTTTCCGGCGCATGCTTCAGCGCCTGTTCAAACCTCTCGCAGGCTTCCTCATAGCGCCCCAGCCCCAACAGCGCGCCGGCCGCAGCGCCGCTGAGGTCGGCCCGGTCGGGTGCGGCTTTGGACCCTTCTTCCAGCTTCTCCAGCGCCTCGGCATTACGCCCAAGTGACAGCAGGGCATTGCCCCAGGCGGCCAGCGTATCCGGGTCGCCCGGTGCGGCCTTCGCCGCCTCCGCGAACTTATCGTTGGCAGCCTCCGCCTGACCTGCCTGTAGTAGGCAGGCTCCCCATTCAGCCAGCACGTCGGCGCGCTTAGCATCCCGCTTGTTCGCTTCATCCAGTAGCGCACAAGCGCGGCTAAAGTCCCCGAGCCCCGCCAGCGCCCTCGCGTAGTCAAGCTTGGCGTTCACGTCTTCAGGTTTCAGCCAGCACGCGGTCTCCAGCTTCTCCGCGGCTTCTTCAAAACGGTTCTCATCGAGAAGCAGTCGGCCCCAGCTCAGATAGGCGCCCGCCTGCTCCTTGTGCGGCCTGCTGGCGATCTCAAAGACCTCAAGCGCCCTCTTGGTCTCCCCCAGAACGGCCAGGGCAGCGCCCCAGGCGTAGAAGAACGCTCGCGGCTTATGCACATCGTCCCTTTCCGCAACCTTGGCCGCAAGCTCAGCCACGCGCTTGTGGTCACCCTTCTCTGCGGCAGCCAGAACTTCCGCCACGACTGAATCCGGCTCCTGAACCACCCGGTCGGCCTGCGACTCCTTGGCGGAGTGCTGGAGTCCAGCGATGTGCTTGTCCCGCTCAACTACCGCGTCTTCCAGTTCCTGTGCCCGACGGTTGGCCTCGGCAAGCTGCGCGGACAGCTTCTCCATTTGAGCGGAGGATGCGGCGCCGTCCTTCGCGGAGCGCCCGACCGCTTCCTGAAGCTCCTCCAGCTGCCTCTTACTCTGCGCCAGCTCCTCCGTGAGCCTGCTGATTTCCTTGTCCTTCTCCTCGGCGGTGCCGGCGACATCCTGATGCGCCCTGGAGGTCGCTTCGACCTCTTTGCGCGCTTCCTGCAGCGCCTGCTCGAATTCCGCCTTCATCTTGGCGGCATCAGCGTCGCGCTTTTGCAGCTCCTCGTCCTTCGCCTTGGCAGATCTCTCAGCCGCGTCCAACTGCGCCTTGAGGTCAGCCAGCGCTTTGTCCCATTCGGACTTGGAACCCGCTACTTCAGCTTCGCGTTTGCGCAGCTCCTCGTTCTTCTGCGCGGTGGATTTCTCGGCAGCGTCCAGCCTGGACTTCAAGCCTGCCAGATCCTTCTCCAACTCCAATTTGGAACCAGATGCTTCAGCTTCGCGTTTGCGCAGTTCCTCTTCTTTCTCCTTGGCCGCTTTCTCGGCCTCATCCAATCTGGTTTTCAAGTCACTTAGCGCCCTTTCCAGCTCGGATTTGGAGCCCTCCACCTCATCTTTATGTTTGCGCAGCTCCTCCTCCTTTCTCTGAGCCTCCTGCTGGGCTTCGCCAAGTTTCGCTTGCGTTTCCGCCAGAGTCTTCTTCATTTCCTCCGCCGCTCGCGCGGCCCCTGCTTCGGTCTTGGTCAACGCTTCCTTGCTGCCGCTGAGCTGTTTTTCCATTTCGGCGAGCTTAGACTGGGCGTCGGCCAGGACCTCTTCTCTTTCCTTCACTTCCGCATCGCTGGCAGCGTATTTAACCGCCAGTTCCTCTTCCTTGGCCTTGGCCGTTGCTGCCGCCTCCGCCATTTGCGCATCTTTTTGTTTGAGCTGTTGCTCAAGCTCATCAGCCCGGGTGGAACCTTCCGTTGCCTTGGCCTCGGCACCGGCCAGCTTCTTCTCCATCTCCGCCAGTCTGGCTGCAAGCTCCTTCTCCTGGGCTTCAGCAGCCGCGAGCAGCTCCTCGCTCGCCTTAATCTCCTTCTCGTGGCTGGCGGCCTCTTCTGCCAGCTTCGCCGCTGCTGTCTCCATCTCGGCAATCCTGGCCTGGGCCGCTTTCAGGGCGTCTTCCCGCTCCTGGACGGTCTTGTCGCCTTCCGCCAGCGCGCCATCCTTCTCTTTCAATAAGCTCTGCAGTTGCTCTGTCTCCTCCCGCACCTTCTTGAGCGCGGCTTCAGCCTCGTTGGATTTGAGCGCCAGCTGCGCTTTCTCTGCCGTGAGCCCGTCTGCCCGCTTCTCGGCTTCGGTTTGTCCTTTCTCGGCCTCAGCCACCCGCGCTTCCACGCCCTTAAGAGCAGCCTGCAGTTCCGTCACCTTGCCCTCAAGCTCCTTCGCCCGGGCGGATTCACGCTTAAGTGCCTCCTGCGTCTCTTCTGCGCCGGCGGCAAGCGTTGTGATATGGGCGTCGCGCTCGGCGATGAGAGCTTCTACGCTCTTGATACGCGCTTCCTTCTCTTCCATCTGGGCCTGCAGTACCTTGCTTCGGTCAGCGTGCGTTGAGCCTTCCTGCGCCTTGAGTTCAGCTTCCTTGAGTTTGGTCTCCACTTCCCTCAGCCGGGCTTCAAGCTCCTCCGCCTTCTTCTTAGCGGCGCGAAGGCCGGTCTCGCGGGTTGCCCCCTCCTTTAGCAGACCTTCGGCGCGGATGTGCTCGATCTTTGTTTCCTCACTGCTCTTGCGCAGCGCTGCTTCTAGCTCTGCGAGCTTTGCCTCCAGCTCGCGCACCTGGGTGCTGCTTTTGGCGAGCTGCGCCTCCAACGTCTTGCTGGCCTCCTCGCCACCCTTGGCAGCCTGATCGCGCGCAGCTAGATGCTCGTTCAGCTGAGCGACCTGCTTGTCCTTCTGCGCAAGGTCCGCCTCCAGCGTCTTGACGCGGGCTTCCAGCTCCTCGGCCTTCACCGAGTGCCCGGCGGCAGCATCCTCATGCTCCTTGGCCGCTGTCTCAATGGACTTCACCTGCTCCTCAAGCGCCTGCCGCTCCTTTTCCAGGCGCTCGCCATGCGCCTTGCTTTCGGTAAGCTCAGCATCAATGGTCTTGACGCGGGCAAGTTGCTCCGCGAGCTGCGCGTCCAGCACTTTGACGTGCGCTTCCCGCTCGTCCACTGTAGCCTGCAGACCGGTTAGGCGTGCATCATGTTCTTCGGGGCTTGCGGTCCTCTTCAGGGCTTCCAGCGTGGACAATGCCTCTGAGAGTTTTCCCTCCAGTTCTTTGGCCTGGTTCTCGCGCTCGGCCGCGAGCGCCTCCAGCGTGGCGACCTTCTCCACCTGCGCCTTGTCCACCACGGGTTCCGCCGGCTTTGCCGACTCCAGTTGTTTCTGCAGCGTCTCCAGCTTCGTCGCAAGCTCACTGGCCTTCTTCGTTTCTTCCGCAAGCGCGGTTTCCTTGTTCCTCAGCTGTGCTTCCACCTCGGCGGCGCGCTGTTCCGCTGCCGCCGCCGCCTTGTCCGGCGCCACCGCCTTTGCGGGTGCTGCGGCTCCGCCGCTCCCCTGGGACTCCAGCTCCTTGATGCGGCGGCTCTGCATCAGCATCTTGCCCTCAAGCTCACGCACGCGCTGTTCCAGCTGCTCCTTGCGCGCGTCCTTCGGTAGTGGCTTCAGCTCTGCTTCCACCGGCAGCTCCGCCGTGGCAGTCGTAGCAGCTGCATCCGCACCCACCGAAGCTTGAATCTCCTCCCTCGTCTCCTCGTACTCCTTCACTAGCTCGGGCAGCTTGCCCACCACGCCGGCAGCCTTCGCCTCGGGAACTCCCACGGCCTTAAATAGCCGCTTCCAGCCTTCATCGGAGGTCAACTCAACGCGGTCAGATGAAATGAGCACGGCGGGTGTGGAGAACGGCTCAAAGAACGCAGCAATCGGCTTCTCTTTGGGGAAAGCGCGGTGGAAACGGTTCAGCTCGCCGACGCAACCAAGCGAGCGTGACCACGGCCTGGAACAGACGACAACGAAGTGCCTGCATTTCTGGACGGCGGCATCGGCCGCAGCCTCAGATTGGTCGCCTTCGTCGCGGTTTTCGTCAAACCAGACCTTCAGCCCGCCTTCAGCCAGCACCTTGCTGAGCAGCTTGGCCTCAGCCAGTGCCGACTGCGGGTGGAAGCTTATGAAGACGTCATAATCCGGTTCCAAGCGCCTACTTTCCCCCTTCGGCCGCTTCTGAGCTTCGTATTCTACCAAATAAACGCGCGTTTAAGCTCGCGCTGCAATGCGCTTTGCACACGCGTTATAATCTACCCCCGTGAAAACGGAAGTCAGTGCCTACTGGCTCGGGAGAATTGGCTACCTGCAGTGCCACCGGCTGCAGCTAGCGCTGCACGAGAGGATTGCCCGGGGAAACCACCCACCTTCGCTACTGCTGCTGGAACACGACCCCGTAATAACCCTCGGCCGTCACGCTAACACTGCGAACGTCTACCTCCCAAAAGCTGAACTGGAGCGCCGGGGCGTGGAGGTTCACGAAATAGAGCGCGGTGGCGATGTCACCTATCACGGGCCGGGCCAGTTGGTAGGATACCCGCTGCTGCACCTGAAAAGCATGGAGCTCACCGTGGCTGAGTACATGCGGCGGCTGGAAGACAGCCTGGTCTGGCTGCTCAAAGACATCAGCGTTACCGCGACCCGTGAAGCAGGCTTCACCGGCGTCTGGCACGAGACCGGCAAGATCGCCGCTATCGGCATCGCTGTACGGCGCTGGGTGACGTACCACGGTTTCGCGCTCAATGTGACCACCGATCTGAGCTATGCCACGCTCATCAACCCTTGCGGCCTTTCGCGCCCGGTGACCAGTATTGAGAAGGTCTCAGGCGTCAGCCCGACCACTGAAGCAGTGGCGCTGGCATACCTGGGGCCGTTCACCCAGGCGTTTGAAGTTGACACCATTGAGCTTTCCTTCGGCGAGCCGGAGCTGGAAGACGACGGCGGCTAGCGCAGCGCGCCGAGCATCGCGTCAACTTCTTTGGTGAAATCCTGCGCGCTGAGCCCCCATTCTCCCATCCCGATGAGCAGAAAGAACTCCACGTTTCCCTTGGCTCCACGGGGCTCCGCAGGGCGAACCCGCTCAACCCACCAGCCCTCAGCCGCTAAGCTCTGAAAAGCGTCCAGCAGCACTTCCCGGTGCAGCTCCGGCGCCAGAACCACTCCGTCCCGGAACCAGCCCTTGCGCTCATGCTCTGGATCGGGCCGGCGCTCAAACTGCGGCTTCAGCAGAACGATGCCCTTCGGGTCTGTTACGAGCAGCGGCCGAATGAATTGCAATAGCCAGATGCCGGAGATGAACGACACGTCCACCGTAAACACTGAGCACTCTTCGGGCACCTGCTCTGGCCCAAGCTCGCGCGCATTCATTCCTTCCACCGGGACAACGCGTTCGTCCGACCTCAGCCTTCCGTCCAGCAGCCCCACTCCCACATCAACCGCGTACACCTTCGCGGCGCCCCACTCCAGTAGCACTTCGGTGAATCCGCCGGTCGACGCGCCGACATCAATACAGGTGTTTCCGCTTATGAACTGCGCCTCTTCACCAAGCGCTTGAAGGAAGTTGCGTAGCTTGAGCCCGCCACGCGAGACATAGGAGCAATCGTCCACTACTAGCTCTATCTCGGCGTCCATCGGGACCGCCATTCCCTCACCCGTGACCGCCTTACCGTCAACGAGCACCTTCCCCTGCATTATCAGCGAGCGGGCAATACGCTCGTCAGGTGCAAGCTCCCGGCGCAGCACTTCATCCAACAGCTTGCTCTTCTTCACGAGAGGTTCACCGTCATCGCATAGGCCGTGAAGAAGCCTATGATGCAGCCCACCGCGGCTTCCATCCAGTCGTGTCCCAGCACTTCCTTGAGCACCTTGAAGTCGAAATCACTCACCATCCTGCCCTTTATCAGGTCGGGAATGATGCGGTTGAGCATCTGCGCGTGGTCGCCGGCGGAGCGCCGCAGGTTGGTGGCATCGTAGACGACCACCGCAGCCAGCGCAGCGGCCAAGGCGAATTCGCTTGTCGCCACCCCGACTCTGAAGCCCATCATGGTCACCAGCGCGACGACAAACGCCGAGTGCGAACTGGGCATTCCACCCGCGTCAAAAAGCTTCGCCAGGTTCAACTGCCGCTCGGAAAAGAGGTAGAAGAGGGTTTTCGTCACCTGGGCGAGCAACCAAGCGAGAAGTGGAACCGCAATGAGAATGTAGGTACTGAGAAACTCGGCCATTTCGCGCGGCGATTATACCAGAAGCCGCCCGCCTCCCTCGCCAGCAAGCCTTTGGGGGACGAGGTTCAAATACCAGCAGGGACAAGGTAGACTTAAGTGCAGGCGCATACTGTGGCAATAGACAGGGGCAAAACCGGCCGAAACGTAATCGTGCTGCTGGTGGAGGACGCCACCTCCCAATCAGGCGGCCACGATGAAAATGCGTCTGCCTCCGCCGATACCATTCAGGCCGGCCTGTTCGCCAACAGATATGGCTTTGACGAAGGTGGCCCGCAGGAGGACTTCGACTTCATTGAACTCGTCATCGCGGACGACCTGTCCATCAGCTCCGTGATGCGGGCGAAGTTACGCCGTATCTCGCCGCGCACCTACATCGGCAGCGGCAAGGTCAACGAAGTGGCGGAGGCTGTGCGCCGCCTGCGCCCGGACGCCGTAGTAACGAACGGCCAGCTATCTCCCGTTCACCAGCGCAACCTGGAGGAAGAGTGGAGCACCACCGTCCTCACCCGCGCCGACATCATTTTCGACATCTTTGAGCGCAACGCCAGCACTTCCGAAGGCAAGTTGCAGGTGGAGCTGGCGCGGCTTAGTTACGAGCTTCCGCGCGTGACCGGCATCGGCAAGGAACTATCGCGCACCGGCGGCGATATGGGTACCCGCGGTGGCGGCGGCGAGCAAGTCACCGCCATGACCAAGGATCGCATCCGCAAGCGCATCCGCCAGCTGGAAACCCGGGTGGAGAAGCTCAAAAAGGTGCGTGAGCTGCGCCGCAAGCGCCGCGTGCGCGCTGGGATGTTCACCGTCAGCCTCATCGGCTACACCAACTCCGGCAAGTCCTCGCTGCTCAATGCGCTCACCAAGAGCGATGCGGAGGTCGCCGAGCGCTACTTCACCACGCTGGACCCCACCTCGCGCAGCCTCTACCTGGGCAGCGGCACGCGCATAGTCCTTAGCGACACCGTGGGCTTCCTCAACGACCTCCCGCCGGAGCTCAGTGCGGCTTTCCGCGCCACGATGGAGGAGGTCGCCGAGTCCGATCTCCTGCTGCACGTGGTTGATGCTTCCCGCGAAAACGTTGTCTTCCGGCTGGAATCCGGCTCCCGCATCCTGGAGGAGTACGGCTTCAGCGCCATTCCGCGCGTGGTGGTGTTCAACAAGATCGACCTGCTGGACGACGAGGAGCACCTTGCGCGGCTGCAGGAACAGGTTACTGGTTCCGTCGCGGTTAGCGCCCACACCGGCAACGGACTGGACAAGCTGATGCAAGTGCTGTGCGATGAAGCGGAGACCCGTGTAACAGACTAATCCAGGCTGCACCAATGGTAACCAACGATATGAAGCTCACACTTCCCATCGCAGGAATGACCTGCACTTCTTGCGCGCACACGCTCACCGGCACTATCGCCTCGGTTCAAGGCGTGCTTAACGCCGAGGTTGACTACGTGAAGGGTGAAGCTATCGTCGCCTATGACCCTAAGGAGACGAAGCGTGAAGAGATACTCCGGGTCATCCGCGCCGCGGGCTACGAACCGCAACTGGCGGAGCTGAACCTGCGCATTGAGGGAATGACCTGCGCCTCCTGCGTGAAGCGCGTCACGACTGCGCTTCTGTCCCTGCCGTGGGTCATCTCCGCTTCGGTGAACCTCGCCACCAATTCAGCCCGGGTTACCGCTGCTGCGGGCGGATTCGACCTGCGCGAAGTCAACCGCGCCCTGGCTGAGGCAGGCGAATACCGCGCCTTCAAAGAAGATGCACAAGGCGAGACGGGAATGGAAGAGCGCGAGCGGCGCCGTTTGCGCCGGGCCATTGTGCGGCTGACGGTAAGCTGCATCCTCGCTGCAGCCACGGTCACACTTGCGATGGGCAGCGATGCTCTCGGCGTGGGTAAGGAACTCAGTCGCTGGCTGCAATTCGCACTCGCCACGCCGGTGTATTTCTACGGCGGCTGGCCGTTCCTCAAGGGGATGGTGAACACCATCCGCCGCTTCACCGCCGATATGAACACGCTGGTGGGACTCGGCTCCAGCGCCGCCTACTGGTTCAGCGCCGTCAGCATGCTCGCGCCCGGACTTCTGCCCGCAGCGCTCATGCGCGAAGGACACGCGCCCATCTACTTCGAGACCGCTGCGGCCATCATCGCGCTCATTCTCGTGGGCAAGACGCTGGAGGAATGGACCAAGGGCAAGACCGCCGGCAGCATCCGTGCCCTGATGAAGCTCACTCCGCCTACCGCCACCGTCATACGCGGCGGCGAGCCGGTGGAAGTGCCGGTGGCTGAAGTACTGGAAGGAGATATACTCCTCGTCCGTCCCGGCGACCGCATCGCGGTGGATGGCGAAGTCGTGGAGGGCCATTCCGCCGTGGACGAGAGTATGGTCAGTGGCGAGCCGCTGCCGGTGGAGAAGGCCGCCGGCGACACAGTCCTTGCCGGCACGGTC
>Ga0307424_1000351_pt1 | contig 24513 bp, 18 predicted proteins | sample SalMarWE160320MG_FD_202157 | JGI IMG/M metagenome (GOLD analysis project Ga0307424, IMG submission 202157) | Salt marsh sediment microbial communities from the Plum Island Ecosystem LTER, Massachusetts, United States - WE1603-20 | ecosystem: Environmental > Aquatic > Marine > Intertidal zone >... | reverse complement strand
GGTCTACCACCGGGAGTTTGGCCTCCATACGGTGAGCCTGCGCTATTTCACGGTCTGCGGCCCCCGGCAACGGCCGGACATGGCCTTCCACCGCATCCTGCGGGCCCTGCACCGGGACGAGGAGTTTCCCCTGTACGGGGACGGGTCCCAGGAGCGGGACTTCACCGACGTGGCCGACGCGGTCGAGGCCAACCTGCTGGCCGCCGAGCGCGGGACCCCGGGCTCGGTCTACAACATCGGCGGCGGCCACCCGGTCACCCTGGGATTCGCCATCGAGACCCTGGAGAGTCTGGTGGGCCGCCCGCTCCGCCGCCGCCGGCTTCCCCGGGCCGAAGGGGACCCCCATCGCACCGCGGCCCGCCTGGACCGCGCCCGCGCCGAACTCGGGTATGCTCCCCGGGGAGACGTCCGGGAGGCGCTGCGCCGGGAGGCGGAGTGGTTCGCCGGCCCCCAGGGACCCTTGGCGGTGGAGGCCGAGGCATGAGCGTGGACGTGAGCGTGGTGGTGCCCGCCTACAACGAGGCGGAAAGCCTGCCCGAGCTGGCCGAGCGGGTGCGGGCGGCCCTGGCCCCGGGCGGCGGGAGCTGGGAACTGATCGTGGTGGACGACGGGAGCACCGATCGGACCCTGGAGATCCTGCGGGACCTGCGGGCGCGGGTCCCCGAACTCCGCTACCGCTCCTTCCTGCGGAACTACGGGAAGAGCGCGGCCCTGGCCGTGGGCTTCCGGGAGGCCCGGGGGGAGCGGGTCATCACCATGGACGCCGACCTCCAGGACGACCCGGCGGAGATCATCCCCCTCCTGGCCAAGCTGGAGGAGGGCTGGGACCTGGTCTCGGGATGGAAACAGGTGCGCCGGGATCCCCCGTCCAAGACCATCCCCTCCAAGCTCTTCAACGCGGTGACCAGCTCGGTGGCCGGGGTGCGGCTCCACGACTTCAACTGCGGGCTCAAGGCCTACCGCGGCGAGGTGGCCCGGGGGCTCCCCCTCTACGGGGAACTCCACCGGTTCCTGCCCGCCATCGCCCACTGGCAGGGCTACCGGGTGACCGAGATCCCGGTCCAGCACCACCCGCGCAAGCACGGGACCAGCAAGTTCGGGGCCCGCCGCTTCGTGAACGGGTTCCTGGACCTGTTGACCGTGACCTTCGTCCACTCGGGCCGGCTCACCCCGCTCCACGTCTTCGGGCGGGTCGGCCTGACCCTGGGCGTGGTCGGCGGCGGCATCTTCGGCGGGTTCGTGGTGGCCTGGGCCCTGGGCCATCCCATCCACACCCGGCCCATCTTCTTCATCGCGCTCATTCTCATGATCCTGGCCATCCAGTTCATCTCCCTGGGGCTCCTGGGGGAGCTGGTGGTGAAGGGGCAGACCCGGACCGTGTACAAGTTTCGCTCGGAGGACTGATGGCGGGCAGACTCCCGCCCGCGGCCGTGCTCGCGGGAGGACTGGGAACGCGGATTCGCGCGGTGGGAGGGGACACGCCCAAGGTGCTGCTCCCGGTGGAGGGGCGCCCCTTCCTGGCCCACCTGCTCGACTACCTGGCCGCCGAGGGCGTCCGGGACGTGGTGCTCTGCACCGGCTACGCGGCCGCGCGGGTGATGGAGGCCGCCCGCGCCCACCTGCCCCCGGGTCTGCGCCTGGTGGAATCGCGGGAGACCGACCCCCTGGGCACCGGGGGCGCCCTGCGCCTGGCTGCGGCCCACCTGGGGCCGGAGTTCCTGGCGGTGAACGGGGACACCTACCTGGAGTCCCCCCTGGGCGAGCTGCTGGACCTCCACCGCCGCGAGGAGGCGGTGGTGACCCTGAGCCTGGTGCGGTCCGAGGCGGCGGCGGAGAAGGGATCGGTGCGGGTGGACCCCTCGGGCCGGGTCCTGGACTTCGCGGAAAAGACCCCCGACGGTAGCGGGCTGGTGAACGGCGGGGTGTACGCGGCCGGGGCGGCCCTGCTCGAGGCCTGCCCCCCCGAGGTCTTCTGCTCCCTGGAGCGGACCCTGATCCCCGGCCTCCTGGCCCGGGACCGCCGGGTCCGGGCCCGGGTGGTGGAGGGCGCGTTCGTGGACATCGGACTGCCCGAGGACTATCTCCGGGTGCGGGACCATCTCCCCCGGAACCCCGGGCACGGAGGGACATCGTGAAGATCTTCCGCGCCAAGGCCCCGCTCCGGCTCTCGTTCTGCGGCGGCGGCACCGACGTGTCCCCCTATCCGGAGGAGAAGGGGGGGGTAGTGCTTTCCACCACCGTGGACAAGTACGCCTACGCCAGCCTCCAGCCGCGGGCGGACGACCGGCTCCGGATCCGCTCCCTGGACTACGACATCGTGGCCAACTACCACCGCTCCGAACTCGAGTACGACGGCGAACTCGACCTGGTGAAGGCGGTGGCCCGCCACTTCGACATGCCCTCGGGAGCCGACCTGTTCATCCACTCCGACGCTCCTCCGGGGAGCGGCCTGGGGTCGTCGTCCACCATGTGCGTGGCCCTGGTCGGGGTGTTCATGGAGTGGCTCAACCGCCCGCTCACCCACTACGAGATCGCCGAGATCACCTACCGCATCGAGCGCGAGGAGCTGCAGATCGCCGGCGGGAAGCAGGACCAGTACGCGGCCACCTTCGGCGGGTTCAACTACATCGAGTTCCTGAAGGACGCCACGGTGGTGAACCCGCTCCGCATCCGCCCCGACATCCGGAACGAACTCGAGTACGCCCTCATCCTCTGCTACACCGGGCAGACCCGGCTCTCGGCCAACATCGTGGCCAGCCAGACCCGCTCCTTCGTGGAGGGGAAGAAACCGGTGGTGGCGGCCCTGGACCGCATGAAGGACCTCGCCCAGGAGATGAAGACCGCGCTCTTGCTGGGCGACCTCCCCGCCTTCGGCAAGCTGCTGCACGTGGCCTGGACCGAGAAGAAGCATCTGGATCCCAAGATCAGCTCGGGGCGGATCGACAAGCTCTACCAGGTGGCCCGCCGCCACGGCGCGGTGGGGGGGAAGATCCTGGGCGCGGGCGGGGGCGGCTACCTGCTCCTCTACGTCCCCTTCCGCAAGAAGCACCACGTGGCCCGGGTCCTGACCGAGGCGGGCGGGGAGCCGGTGCCCTTCTCCTTCACCGAGAGCGGCCTCGTGTCCTGGAGCGTGGAGGATTGAAGTTCGTCCTGGTCGGGACCGCCTACCCCCACCGCGGCGGGATCGCCCACTACGTGGCGCTGCTGGCCCGGGAGTTGGCCGCGGCCGGACACACGGTGCGGGTGATCTCCTTCAGCCGGCAGTACCCGGGGTTCCTGTTCCCGGGGAAGACCCAGGACGACAGCGGGCCCGAGACCATCCGCATCGACTCCGAGCGGCGGATCGACACCCTGAACCCCTTCACCTGGCTGGCCGCGGCCCGGCGGATCCGGGAGCTGGCTCCGGACCTGGTGGTGTTCAAGTTCTGGATGCCCTTCTTCGGCCCCGCCTACGGGACCATCGCCCGGCGCCTGGCCCGGGCCGGCATCCGCACCTGCTATCTCCTGGACAACGTGATTCCCCACGAGCGGCGATTCACGGATATGCCGTTCTTGCGCTACGCCCTGGCCCCGGTGGACGCCTTCGTGGCCCAGTCGGAGGCGGTGGCGGCCGAACTCCGGCAATTCCGCCCCGACGCCCCACTCCGCCGGGTGCCGCACCCGGTCTACAGCATCTTCGGGAAGGCCACCGAGCGGGTCGAAGCCCGCCGCCGGCTGGGAGTGACCGCCCGGGAGGTGGCGCTCTTCTTCGGGTTCATCCGGGGCTACAAGGGGCTCCTGGATCTGCTGGAGGCGGTGGCCCTGCTCCCGGCCGAGCGCGACTTCCAGCTGCTGGTGGGCGGGGAGTTCTACGAGGACGACGCTCCCTACCGGAAGGCGATCCGGGACCTCGGTCTACAACGGCGCGTGGTGCTCCACGACCGCTACATCCCCAACCCCGAGGTGGCCGACTTCTTCGGAGCGGCCAACGTGGTGGTGCTCCCGTACCGGAGCGCCACCCAGAGCGGCATCGTCCAGATCGCCTTCAACTTCGACCGCCCGGTCATCACCACCCGGGTGGGGGGGCTTCCGGAGGTGGTGGAGCCGGGGGTGGTGGGGGAGGTGGTCCCGCCCCGGGACCCCGCGGCCCTGGCCGCGGCCCTGGCCGCCTACTTCGACCAGGGAAAAGAAGCGGCCTACGCGGCGGGAGTGGCCCGGGCCAAGAGCCGCTACTCCTGGGCGGCCCTGGTGGAGGCCCTGGAGGAACTGGCCCGGGGCGCCTCGTGAGCCGCGGCAAGGTCCTGCTGGTCTCCTACTACTTCCCGCCCTCGGGGGGGCCCGGGGTCCAGCGCATCCTCAAGTTCGTGCGCTACCTGCCCGAGTTCGGCTGGGACCCGGCCGTGCTCACCGTCCGCGACGCGGACTTCCCGGCCCGGGACGAGTCGCTCCTGGCCGAGATCCCGAAGACGGTGCCGGTCCTGCGGACCGCCATCCCCGAGCCCTACACCCTCTACCGCAAGCTCACCGGCAAGGCCCGTGGCGCCGCGGTGGACGTGAACGTGAACCGGCAGCCGGGGGAGCGGGGCTCCTTCGCCGAGGCGCTGGCCGGCGCGGTGCGGGGGATGCTGTTCATCCCCGACGCCCGGGTGGGCTGGATGCTGACCGGGCTCCGCCCCGGGGTGCGCTTCGCCCGGGAGTTCGGGGCCGACCTGGTCTACTCGTCGTCCCCGCCCTACACCTGCGCGCTCCTGGGGCGGGCCGTGGCGCGGCGGGCCGGCATCCCCTGGATCCCGGAGTTCCGGGATCCCTGGAGCGGGTTCCTGAGCGCCCCCCGGCGTCCGGAGCCGGCCCGGAGCCTGGAGCGGCGGATGGAGCGGGGGATCTACCGGGACGCCCCACGCCTGGTCGTGGCCTGGCAGGGGATCGCCAAGGATTTCCAGGCCAAGTATCCGCGGGAGGACGCGGGGAAGTTCCGGTGGATCGCCAACGGGTTCGATCCCGAGGACCTGCGCGGGGCGGCCCCGCGGGCCAACGACCGCTTCACCGTGGTCTACACCGGCTCCATGTACGGGGTGCGGAACCCGGACACCTTCCTGCGGGCGGTGGCCTCCCTGCTGAACGGGGGGACGCTGGACCCGGCGCGGGTGCGCCTGCGGTTCGTGGGCCGGTTCGGGGAGGAGGTGCGGGCCATGTTCCGCCGCCCCGAGGTGGCGCCGGTGGTGGAGGAGGTGGGGTACCTCCCCCACGCCCAGAGCGTAGCCGAGGTCCTGGGCGCGCACGCCCTGCTCCTGGTGGTGGACGACTATCCCGGTTCGGAGGACATTGTTCCGGGCAAGGTCTTCGAATACATTGGGGCCCGGCGCCCGGTGCTGGCTCTGGCCGAGGACGGTGCGGTGGCCGATCTGGTGCGGCGGACGGGGGCAGGAACGGTCCTGCGCCGGGACGACGTGGACGGGATCGCCGCCGCGCTGGCCGCCCTCTACGGGGAGTGGGTCCGGAGCGGAACCACGCGCTTCCCCGGGGACGCCGGGGAAGTGGGGCGGCTCTCGCGGCGGGAGCGCACCCGCGAACTCTGTGACGTGTTCAACGAGACGGTGGAGGGACATCATGGCCCGTAAGAAGCGAGGGCATCGCCCGGAGCCGCCGGGCGCGCCAACGGCGGGGGCCGCCCGGCCGGCCGGCGGGGACCGGGGACTCCTGGAGCGGCGGGGGTTCTGGATCTCCGTGGCCATCCTGGCCGTGCTGCTGGCCGCGTTCTTCTATCCGATCCTCTTCGGCGGGAAGGCGTTCCTCCCCCCCGACCAGATGGCCAGCCTGGCCCAGAAGTCCTTCCAGGACGAGGCCTTCTCCGGCCCGGGGTCGTTCCTGGAGCGCTATCCCCTGTGGACCCCGTACATCTTCTCGGGGATGCCGTCCTACGCCAGCATGATCGCCGCTCCCTACGTGAACCCCACCAGCCTCGTCCTCGGCTTCATGCCCCACGCGCTCAAGCTGGTCTTCTATTACCTCCTGATCGGGGTGTTCACCTGGCTCCTGCTCCGCCGCCTGGGGGTGGCGGCGATGCCGGCGGTCCTGGGGGCGGCCGCCTATATCTTCTCCACCCACATCATCACGTCCATCATGTTCGCCCACAACACCAAGATCGGAACCCTGGTCTACCTACCGCTGGTGCTCCTGGCCACCCGCGAACTCTGGCGGACGCCGCGGGTGCTCTGGGCCTCCATCCTGGCTCTGGCCGTGGGGAACATGCTCCTCTCCTTCCATCTCCAGATCGCCTATTACGCGCTCCTGGCCGCCGGGTTCTACATGCTGGTGGTCACGGTGCGGGGGTTCCGGGAGGGTCTGGGTGTTCCCGGCATGGCCCGGCGCTGGGGCCTGTGGGTGGTGGCGATTGGGCTGGGGTTCGCGGCCAGCGCGGTGCTCTTCCTTCCCGTCCACGACTATGCGGCGTACTCGATCCGGGGCGGCACCGAGGGCGGCCTCCCCTTCGACTACGCCACCAACTGGAGCCTGCACCCGCTGGAGATGACCGCCTTCTTCGTCCCCTCGTTCGTGGGGTTCGGTTCCGCCACCTACTGGGGATGGATGCCGTTCACCGACTTTCCCCACTACATGGGGATCCTGGTCTTCTTCCTGGCCGTGCTCACCGCGATCCGGTGGCCCCGGGAGCGGTTCCACCTCTACCTGATCCTCCTGGCCGCGGTCTCCCTGCTCCTGGCCTTCGGCAAGCATCTGCCGGTGCTCTACGGGCCGATGTTCAAGTTCTTCCCGTACTTCAACAAGTTCCGAGTGCCGAGCATGATCCTGATCCTCTTCCAGTTCTCGGTGGCGCTCCTGGCCGCCAGCGGTCTGGACCGGATCCTGCGGGCGGGGAAGGACGAGGCGCCGCGGATTCTCCGCGCCGTGACCTGGCTGGGGGCCGCCTTCCTGGGAGTGGTGATCCTGCTGGGCGCCCTGGTGGCCGGCGGCGGACTGAACGGCACTCTCCTGGAGCGGCTGGCCGCCCGGGGCACCACCTTCGGGCTCCGCACGGACCAGCTCGCCTCCTTCGCCGCCCGCCAGGCGGAGGCGGTGCGGGGCATGGTGGGGACCGACGCCGTGGTGGTGGCGCTGATCCTGGTCCTGGGACTGGCCCTGCTGTGGGCCCGGCTCCGGGGAAAGCTGGGAGGGACGATGGTGGCGGCGGGGATCCTGCTTCTCACCGTGGTGGACCTGTGGCGGGTGGACGTGCGGCCCGCGGACTACCATCCGCGGTCGGAGCGGAAGACGGCCTTCGCCCCCACCCCGGCCGTGGAGTTCCTGAAGCAGGACCCCGAGCCCTACCGCATTCTGCCCCTGACCGGCCAGGGGGGAACGAACAACTGGTACGCGTACTTCCGGATCCCGAGCATCCTCGGCTACCACCCGGCCAAGCTCAAGATCTACCAGGATCTGATCGACGACCAGGGCCCGGTGGGCATCTCCAAGCAGCTTTCCCAGGGCAACTTCAACGTGGTGGACATGCTCAACATGAAGTACGTGGTGGCGGACCGGGAGCTGAACCTGGGGCCGCTGCGCACCGTGTTCCGGGGACAGCCGGCGGTCATGGAGAACGTCGGGGCCCTGCCGCGGATGTGGTTCGTGGACCGCACCCGGGTCATCGCCGACCCGGACCGGCACCTGGCCGCCCTGGCCGACACCTCCTGGAACCCGGCCACCGAGGCGCTCCTCTTCGAGCCGATCCCCGGCCTGGAGCCGGGCGCCGGAGGGACGGCCACGGTCACCGAGCTGGCCCCGCGGGAGATCCGGGCCACGGTGACCTCGCCGGGGAACGCGCTCCTGGTGGTGAGCGAGGTCTACTACCCCGCGGGCTGGCACGCCACCCTGGACGGGAAGCCCGTCCCCATTCACCGGGTGAACTACGTGCTGCGCGGGGTGGTGGTGCCGCCGGGGGAGCACACGCTGCTCATGCGGTTCGATCCCAAGGACTTCCGGCAGGGTCTTCTGGCCAGCCTGGCTTCCTTCGGGCTGATCGGCCTGGGCCTGGTGGTCTCCGGCGTGCGCCGGCGCCGGGGGTCCGGCGCCGGCGAGTCTGCCGAAGCGGCGGCGAGCTAGCTTGGGGCGCTAGCCCCCCAGGTTCACCAGCCGCACCGAGGCGTGCCGGCCTCCCGATTGCACGCGGGCGAAGTAGAGCCCGGCGGGAAGCGAGCGGCCGGAGAGATCCGTGGCCTTCCAGGACACCTCGTGCTCGCCGGCCGGATACTCCCGCGGCTCCACCTCCGACACCTTCCGTCCCTGCAGGTCGAAGACGGTGATGGCGACCTTGCCCGGGGCGTCCATCGAGAAGCGCAGGGTGGTGCCGGCCCGGAAGGGGTTGGGCAGCGCGGGCAGGGCCCGGAGCCCGGCCGGCAGCGGCTTCCCGATGGTCACCGTGTTCCCCGAGACCGTCACCGTGAGCCGGCTCCCGCCGGGGCCGTAGGCCCGGATGTCCGCCGGCCGCTGGGTGGTGTGCAGGGTCACGCTTGCGCCCTCGGTCCAGGCGCCGCCGGCGGGGTCGAAGGCCAGGGCAACCGCCTTCCCGGAGCCCGTGTGGAGCGTGAAGGGTGCCAGGTCCGTATCCGCCACGGGCACCCCGGCCCCGGTGATCTGGAGTCCGCGGACCTCCTCCCCGGTCCGGATCACCAAGTCGGTTCCGGAGCCGGCCCCGGCCAGGGCGGGCGCCTGAGGGGTGAGAGGCGGCGCGGCGTTCAGGATCACGTCCAGGAGGCAGACGATGTCCAGGGCGTTCACGCTCCCGTCGTCGTTGCAGTCGGCGAGATCGAGTTCCTCGGGGGTCGCCGGATGGCCGGTCCCCAGGATGATCTCCACCAGCCGGACCAGGTCGCCCACGTCCACCAGGTTGTCCCCGTTCAGATCGCCGGTGAGCCGGGCCACCAGGAAGCTGCCGGGCACGGCGTCCGTCTCCACCGCGCTCCCGGCAGCATCGGCCAGGACGATATCGGAGAGTTCGAGGGCCACGGTCTCACCCAACTCAGCCGACGGTTTCACCTCCACCAGCAGATCCAGGATGACCCCGGTGCCGGCGGGGATCATCCTGCCCGCGGGGCTGTAGAGCACCACGTGCGCTCAGGAGTCGGTGGCGAAGGAAGCGGTCATGTTCATGGCCCGATCGCGCACCTGGACTCCGGTCACCGTGAGGAGGTCGGGGACGTCATGCACCTGGAACTCCAGAGCGGGCGCGGCTTGGGCGCACTCCAGGGAGATCGGAACCCGGACCGCGCCGCCCCCGGGAAGTCCCTGGCCGCTTCCGGCCGACAGCACGTTGCCGAAGGGACTCTCCCCGGTGCGGGAGAAGAGCCAGATGTTCTCGTCCCCGGTCACCCGGGCCGAGGAGAAGGCGATCCAGTTGCCGTCGTGGGAGTACTCGGGGAACTGGGTGTAGGTCTCATGGCTCCAGACATCCGAGTCGGAGGTCAGGCGCTGGGAGGTCGAGGTGGCCAGGTTCATCTCGTACAGCTCGAGAGCGTCGTTGATCTTCCGGGAGACATAGACCAGGAGGGTGCCGTCCGGGGAATAGTCGGGCTGGGACGTGTTCACCGTCTCCTGGGTGAGGAGCACGTAGTTCGACGGGTCCGTGAGGGGAGCCTGCGCGATGTTGTACGGCCCCCCGTGTTCCCGGAGGGCGAAGGCGATCTGCCGGCCGTCGGGGGAGATCCTCGGGTAGGCATCCTCCTCGATGTCCACCACCTTCTCGGGGACCCCTCCGCTGCTGGAAACCCGGTAGATGTCCTCGAAGTAATTCCCGGTGGAGGATCCCCAGAACAGGTAGTAGATGCTCTGTCCATCGGGGGACCAGGTCGGGTGCCATATGAAGGGACCGGTGTTCGGGACCAGGGTCGTCGCAGGGCCCCCCTGGGCGGGCATGACCTGGAGGCTGGACGACAGGAGGGCGCCGCCCATATCGGCCAGGCCGCTGGCGAAGACGATGCGGGTTCCGTCCGGGGAGATTTCCGGCATCATCTCGTTCGAATCGCCGGAAGTGAGCTGCTGCGCCTGCGTCTCGCCGACCCGGAGCCGGTAGAGGTGGTAGTGTCCGGACCGGTTGGACTCGAAGACGACGGACTGATCATCCAGGTCCCAGGTGGGGTGGCGGTCCCTGGCCGCAGATGATGTCACCTGGAAAATCCCGGAGGCACCGGCGGGGCCGGGAGCCGGGGCCAGGGCGACGGCGACGGACAAGGCGAACCACGTGCGGGGTTTCATCCATACCTCCCGATCTTTGAGGAGGGAATCTTCGGGAAGCTACGATGGCAGTATAGCAACCCGGCCCGTGGTATTCTCTCCCGTCTTTTGAGCCCCCCGGGGTTCCCGGACCCGAAGCGGAAAGGTCATCGATTCTCTCATGTGCGGCATTGCCGGCGTCTTCAACTACCGGGAATTCGAACCGGTTAGCCCCGATACCCTGGGCACCATGGCCGGGGCCATCGCCCACCGGGGTCCGGACGACGAGGGCGTCTACCGGGATCCCCGGGGTGGGCTCGGTCTGGCCTTCCGGCGCCTGTCCATCGTGGACCTGGCCGGCGGGGCCCAGCCCATGGCTGCCGGGGACGATCGCTTCCACATCGTCTTCAACGGGGAGATCTACAACCACCTGGAGATCCGGGGGGAGCTGGAGGCCCGGGGGCGCCGGTTCCGGACGCAGTCCGACACCGAGGCCATCGTCCAGGCCTTCGCGGAGTGGGGACCGGACTGCGTCCGGAGGCTCCAGGGGATGTTCGCTTTCGCGATCTGGGACCGCACCGACCGCCGCCTCTTCCTGGCCCGGGACCGGATCGGCATCAAACCCCTCTACCACGCCACCGTCGGCGGCACCTTTGTCTTCGCCAGCGAGATCAAGAGCCTGATCCGGCATCCCCGGGTGACGGCGAGCCTGGATCGCTCGCAGCTCGCTCAGTATCTGACCTTCCTCTGCACCCCGCCCCCGGCCACCCTGTTCGAGGGGATCCGGAAGTTGCCGGCGGCCTGTACGCTGACCGTGGAACCTGGAACCGGCCCCGGAGAGCCGGTGCGCTACTGGACGCCGCTGACCCCGGAGACCGCGCCGCTGGGGGAGGAGGAACTGGTGGAGCAGGTGAGGGAGTTGCTGGTGGACTCCGTCCACGCCCGCCTGATGTCGGACGTCCCCTTCGGAGCCTTCCTGAGCGGGGGCGTCGATTCCGGCAGCATCGTCTCCATCATGGCCCGCCGGATGGACCGGCCGGTGGAGACGTTCACCGTGGGCTACAAGGACGATCCCGGATTCAACGAGCTCCAGATCGCCCGCCGCACCGCCGAGCACTTCGGCACCAACCACCACGAGGTGCTGATCGATCATCGCGACTTCAAGGCGTTCCTGCCCCGCCTGGTCCATCACCAGGACGAGCCGATCGCGGATCCGGTGTGCGTCCCCCTCTACTTCGTGGCCGAGCTGGCCCGCCGGAGCGGGGTGATCGTCACCCTGGTCGGAGAGGGAAGCGACGAGCTGTTCTTCGGCTACGAGATCTACAACCGGATCCACCGCATGGTGAACCGGGTCTGGGATCCGGTGAGCCGGTTGCCCCGCCCCCTGCGGGCGCTGGCCACGGCGGCCGCCGCCCCCTTCGTGGACGGCCAGCGCCGCGACTTCCTGCGCCGGCTGCGGGAGGGGGGCGAGCCGTTCCTGGGGGGCGCCGTCACCTTCTACCGGAACGAACTCCGCGCCCTGGCCCCCTCCGCCCTGGCCGGCGCCGATCCCGAGGAGACGGTGGCCCGGATCTACCGGGAGTTCGACCAAGCGCGGCCGGGCGGGGATTTCGCGGCCCGGGTCGCCTACCTGGAGTTCATGCTGCGGCTGCCCGAACTCCTGCTCATGCGGGTGGACAAGATGACCATGGCCGCCTCGGTGGAGGGGCGCGTGCCCTTCCTGGACCATCGGCTGGTGGAGCTGGGATTCCGGATCCCGCAGCATCTCAAGGTGCGGCGGGGGGTGCGCAAGTACATCCTGAAGGAGGCGGTGAAAGGACTGGTCCCCCGGGAGATCCTCGATCGCCCCAAGGTGGGGTTCCACGTCCCGGTGACCCGGTGGTTCGGGGAAGTGCTCCAGCCCCTGGCCGAGGAGGTGCTGAACGACCCGGCGGTGCGGACCCTCGGCCTCCTGGACGGGAAGGAGACGGAGGCGCTCCTGGCCCGCCAGCGCGCCGGCCGGGGGAACCTTGGCATGCGTGTCTGGGCCCTGGTCAACTTCGGGCTGTGGTACCGGCACTGGTTCTCCGAGGGCGGGGCGTGAGCGGACTCCCCGGCCGCCTCCACCGCGAACTCGCCGGAAGGCGGGGCCCGGCCCTGCTCCTCACCCGGAACAACCTCCGCCTGGCCCGGGAGCTGGAGCAGGAAGCGGCCGGCCTGGCATGGACGGTGGTCACCAAGGAGGACCTCCGCGGCTGGGGCGCGGGCCGTCTCCTGGGACTGTTGCGTTCCCGCCGCTGGTCGGCGGTGGTGGTGGAATCGGACGCCGCCGACTACGCGCGGCGCCGGCTCCTCTACCGCATCCTCGCCCTGGCCGGCCGCGGTCGCTCCCGCTGGGTCCTGGTGACGGGCGAGGCGCAGACGCGAGCGGAGCCCCTGCACCCCCTGGTGGAATGGCCCCGCGTCCTGGGATCTCTGGTGGCCGAAGCGGCGGCCACCGCGGGGGCGCTGCTCGGCGCCTGGACTCTGAACCGGCGGCTCGCCCGGTCCCCGGCCCGCCCCGGGCCGTCCCGGCCGGACGGCCGGCGCCGGGTGGCGGTGCTCCGTACCTCGTTCTGGTTCGGAACCCGGGCCGGCGGGTCGGTCTCCCACGCCCTGGGCGTGCTGCGGGGGATGCGGGAACTCGGACTCGAACCCCGGTTGTGGACGACGTCTCTCCTTCCCGTGGACGACACGCTCCGGCAGACGGAGGTCGTCCCCGACCCGCGCCCCTCGCTCTTCGAGGAGGCGGCGATCGCCGGCTTCAACCGCCGATTCCTGGACCGGGTGGTGGCGGAGGCGGCGGCGCTCGATCCCGCCGTGGTCTACCACCGCCACGACGCCTTCAGCCTGGCCGGCCTGGCCCTGGCCCGCCGGCTCGGGGTGCCCCTGGTCCTGGAGGTCAACGCGAGCGAAGTATGGGCCCGGGAGGCATGGAGCCGGCTCCACTTCGGAGCCCTGGCCCGGTCCATGGAACGGACGGCGTTCTCGCGGGCCGAACGTCTGGTCCTGGTGTCCGAGGCCCTGGTCCCCACCGTGCTGGCCCTCGGAGGGGACCGGAACCGGATGGTGGTGAACCCCAACGGCGTCGCCGTGGAGCGCTTCGACCCCGCCTCCCGGGGAGAGGCGGTGCGATCCTCCCTGGATCTGCCCCCGGACGCGGTGGTGTGCGGATTCCTGGGCACCTTCACCCGCTGGCACGGCGTCCTGTTCCTGGCCGAACAGATTCCAGCCCTGGCTCGGGCCCACCCCCGGCTCCACTTCCTGCTCATCGGGGACGGCGATCTCCGCCAGGAGGTGGAACTCCAGGTGGCCTCGAGCGACATGCAATCCCGCGTGCACTTCACCGGCCTGGTGACCCCGGAGGAGGTTCCGGCCCGTCTGGCCGCGTGTGATATTCTCCTCAGTCCGCATCTGCCCTTCGAGGATGGAAGCGAGTTCTTCGGCTCTCCGACCAAGTTGTTCGAATACATGGCGGCGGGCCGGCCGGTGGTGGCCAGCCGTCTGGGGCAGATCGCCGACGTGGTGGAGGACGGCGGCTCCGGGCGGCTCTTTTCCCCCGGGGACGGCGCCGGTTTTGCCGCGGCCCTGTCCTCGCTGATCGAGGACCCGGCGGTCCGGGCGGCCATGGGCCGCAGGGGCCGTGAGTTGGCGGCCAGCCGCTACACCTGGAAGAGGAACGCGGCCCGGGCCCTGGAGGGCCTGGTGCACCTGGAGAGTTCCTGACACCGATCATGAAGGAAGCGCAGCTCAAGAGCCGGGTCCAGGAGTACTGGAACGAACACCCGTGCGGCACCCAGTTCACCGATCTGGAGTGGGGTTCCGCCGAGTTCTTCCGTGCCGTGGAGCAGGACCGCTACCAGCGGCAGCCGTTCATGGAGGCGGCGGTCGGATTCGCCCGCTATCCCGCCCGGAAGCTCCTGGAGATCGGGTGCGGGCTGGGCACGGACCTGTTCCAGTTCGCGCGGCAGGGCGCCCGGGTGGTGGGTCTGGACCTCACGGTGCGCGGGGTCTCCCTGGCCCGCCGCCGTTTCCGGATGGAGGACGTCCCCGGGGAATTTCTCACCGGGGACGCCGAGAACCTGCCCTTCGCCGACGGACAGTTCGACGTGGTGTACTCGTTCGGGGTGCTGCACCATACCCCGGACACCGGGAAGGCCTTCCGGGAGATCCACCGGATCCTGAAGCCCGGCGGGGAAGCGGTAGTCATGCTCTACCACTCGCACTCGACGCACTATTACCTTGGTTATCCCCTGGCCATGCTCTCCCGGGTCCGCCGGGGGAAGCGGCTCGTGGGGCGGTCGGAGTATTTCCGGGTTTACGACGGCGAGGGAAACCCGCTGGGGAAGGCCTACACCCGGGGCGAGGTCCGGAATCTGTTCCGGGGGTTCGAGATCCTGGAGCAGCGAAGCTACGACACGTACCGCCCGCGCCTTCCGGCGACGGCCAACCGGATCCTGCTCGGCCTCGGGCGGCGGTTCGGGTTCTACCTCGTCACCCGGGCCCGGAAGCCGGCCTAGAGGCGGAGGAGTACCGTGTCCGAAACACGCCATTCCGTGGTCCTGGGGGGAGCCGGGTTCCTGGGCTCGCACCTGGTCGAGGCTCTGCTCGCGCGGGGGGACCGGGTGCGCGCCTTCGACCGTCCCAACGTGGATCTGCGGAACCTGGCCGGGGTCTCCGGCTCCTGCGAGTTCACCGGCGGCGACTTCCTGAGCGAGTCCGACCAGGCGCGGGCGGTGGAGGGGATCACCCACGCCTACCACCTGGTCTCCACCACCATCCCCGCCACCTCCAACCGCGACCCCGCTTTCGACGTGGAGACCAACCTCCTGGCCACCGTCCGCTTCCTGGACCTGGCGCGGCGGGAAGGGGTCCGCCGGGTGGTCTTCGTCTCCAGCGGCGGCACCGTCTACGGCCGCCCCGCCTCGGTCCCGATTCCCGAGGACCACCCGACCGATCCCCTGGTCAGCTACGGGGTGATCAAGCTGGCCATCGAGAAATACCTGGGCCTCTACCATCACCTGCACCGCCTCTCCACCCGGGTGCTGCGCCTGGCCAACCCCTACGGTCCCCGCCAGGATCCGTCCGGGGCCCAGGGGGCGGCCTCGGTCTTCCTGGGGCGCGTGCACCGCGGGCAGGACCTGGAGATCTGGGGGGACGGGAGCGTGGTCCGGGACTATATCTACGTGGACGACGTGATCCGCGGCATCCTGGCCGCGGACGCGCACCCGGCCGAGACCGGGCTCTACAACCTGGGCTCCGGGCGCGCGGTGAGCCTGAACGAGCTGGTGGAGGCCATCCGGCGGGTGACCGGGCGGGACGTCGGCGTCCACCGCACCGCGGCCCGGCCCTTCGACGTCCCGGTCAACTGCCTGGACATCTCCCGGGCTCGGAACGACCTGGGCTGGGAACCGGAGGTCACCCTGGAAGAGGGGCTCCGCCGCACCTGGGAGTGGCTGGAGGGCCGGGCATGACCGCCGTCCCCCGCGACCCCAGGGACATCACCCTGTCGATCTTCTTCCCCGCCTACTACGACGAGGCCAACATCCCCAAGGTGGTCTCGGCGGCCCTGCGGGTGGTGGAGGACCTCGGTCTCCGCGACTACGAGATCACCATCATCGAGGACGGGAGCCCGGACCGCACCGGCGAGGTGGCCGACGAACTCGCCGCCCGCCACCCCAAGGTCCGGGTCATCCACCACGAGAAGAACATGGGGTACGGGGCCACCCTGCGGGAGGGGTTCCAGACCGCGCGCATGGACTACGTGTTCTACACCGACGGGGATAACCAGTTCGACCTGGAGGAACTGAAGACCTTCGTGGCCCTGATCCCCCATACCGACATCGTCTCCGGCTTCCGGGTGCACAAGCAGTACTCGCCCTACCGCCGGTTCACTTCCTTCGTCTACAACTTCGTCCTCCGGGTGCTCTTCGACATCCAGGACCGGGACGTGGACTGCGCGTTCAAGCTCTACCCGACCTCGCTGTTCCGGAAGATCGACCTGGAGTCCACCGACGCTTTCATCGACGCCGAGATCGCCATCAAGTCGGCGCTGCTCGGCTACCGCTCGACGGAGGTGGGGGTCACCCACTTGCCCCGGGTGGACGGCATCTCCACCGGGGCCCGGCCCCGGGTCATCCTCCGCACCATCCGCGAGATCGTCCGGGCCCACCGGAAGTACGGCCGTCAGGCCCGGACCGCCCTCCGGGCCGCGGCCTCCGAGGCGGCCGCCGCCTCCCGGTCCGCTCCGGACGCCGGAGCGTCCCCGGTCTCGGGCGGCGAAGACTCCGTTCCGGGAACCCGCTGACCGTGGAACCGGATCTGTACGATTTCTTCTACCGCACCGAGGACGCGCACTGGTGGTTCCGGGCCCGGCGGGCGGTCGTGGGCTCGATCCTGGAGCGGCTCTACCCCGAGGGGGAACTCGAGATCGCCGACGTGGGCTGTGGCACCGGGGGCATGGCCCCGCTCCTGGCCCGCTTCGGACGGGTTACGGGGGTGGACGAGTCGGTCCAGGCCAGGGAATACTGCGCCCGCAGGGGGTTGCCCCGGGTGCTGGAACTCCACGAGTGGGAGCGCACCGGGGCCCACTATGACCTGGTCACCGCCTTCGACGTCCTGGAGCACGTGGAGGACGACGTGACCTTCCTGAAACGGATCCGCGCCCGGCTCCGGCCGGGAGGGCGCCTTCTGCTCACGGTGCCGGCGCACCCGTTCCTGTGGGGACCGTTCGACGAGATGAACCATCACCAGAGACGATACCTGCGGGGAAGCCTCCACCGGAGCCTGGTCTTCGCCGGGTTCGAGGTGGAGCGCTCCACCTACTACAACCTGCTCCTGTTCCCCCCCCTGGCCGCGGTGCGGCTGACCGAGAGGTTCCTGAAACCGAAGCAGGACCCCTCCGACCTCCGTCCCCTGCTGGAGCGGTGGTTCCGGATCGGCCGGGCCAACGGTTTCCTGGAGGCGGTGATGTCGGCCGAGCGCCACTGGCTGGTGCACCGCAATCTCCCCCTGGGAAGTTCCCTCCTGGCCGTGGGCCGGAACCACGCCTCATGAAACAGGTGGTGACCAACAAGTCCGGGACCCTGGAGGTGGTGGAGGTCCCGGCCCCCGTCCTGCGGCCCGGCTTCGTGCAGGTCGAGACCCGCTATTCCCTGATCAGCCCGGGCACCGAGGCGGCCCAGGTGCGGGAGGGCAAGGCCGGCCTCCTCACCAAGGTGCGCGAGCACCCCGACCAGGTGCGCCAGGTCCTGGGCAAGCTGCGGAAGGAAGGCGTGCGCGCGGTGGCCGCCCAGGTCCGGGACAAGCTCCAGGAGTGGCGGAGCCTGGGCTACAGCCTCTCCGGGGTGGTGACCGCGGTGGGGGAGGGGGTCACCGATCTGGCCCCCGGCGACCGGGTGGCCTGCGCGGGCGCGGGCTACGCCGTGCACGCCGAGATCGTGTGCGTGCCCCGGAACCTGGTGGCCCGCCTGCCCGAGGGGACCGATCCCCGCCACGCCGCCTTCCTCACCCTGGGGGCCATCGCGCTCCACGGGGTGCGCCGGGCCGGGCCGGCCCTGGGAGAGCACGCGCTGGTGATCGGCCTGGGCCTGGTCGGACAGCTGGCGGCGCAGCTGTTGGCAACGGCGGGGGTGCGAGTGGCCGTCCTGGATCCGGACGCCGGGCGCGTGGACCTGGCTCGCTCCCTGGGCGCCGACCTGGCCGTGGACGGGACCGCCGACCCCGCGGCCCAGCTCTCGGCCTGGACGCGGGGGGTAGGAATCGACCTGGCCCTGGTCTGCGCGGCCACCGCCTCCTCGGATCCGGTGCACACCGCCTCGCGCCTGCTCCGCGACCGCGGGCGCCTGATCGTGGTCGGCGACGTCGGCCTGGAACTCGAGCGCGGGCCGCTCTACCGGAAGGAACTCGACTTCGGCCTCAGCCGGTCCTACGGGCCGGGCCGGTACGATCCGACCTACGAGGAAGGCGGCCTCGACTATCCGGTGGGCTACGTGCGCTGGACCGAGGGCCGGAACCTGGAGGCAGTGCTCGATTTCCTGGCCCGCGGCGACCTCCGGGTGGACGCCCTGCTCCGGGAGGAGGTGGCGGTGGAAGACGCTCCCCGCGCCTACCAGGCGCTCCTGGAAGGGAAGGCGGGGCTGGGTATGCTGCTCCGCTACGGGACCGAGCCGCGGCGGGACACCCTCCAGAGCTTCGACGCGCCCGCGGCTCGAGCGGGCACCCTCGGGATCCTGCTGGTCGGCGCGGGCTGGTTCGCGCGCACCCATCATCTTCCCAACCTGGCCCGCCAGGACCGGCTCCGCCTGGCCGGGGTGGTGAGCGGGACCGGGGCCAACGCGCGGCAGACCGCGGAGAAGGGGGGCGCCGCCTTCGCCGGGACCGACCTGGCCGAGGCGCTGGCCCGGCCGGAAGTGGACGCGGTACTCCTGGCCACCCGCCACCACCTGCACGTGCCGCAGACGGTGGCCGCCATCGAGGCCGGAAAGCACGTCCTGGTGGAGAAGCCGCTGGCCCTGGACGCGGCCGGCCTGGCCCGGATCGCGGCCGCCCTCGGCGCCCATCCGGTGCGGCTGGCCGTGGGCTTCAACCGGCGCTTCGCCCCGCTGGCCCGGGAACTCCGGGCGCTCCTCGCCGGCGTGCCCGGCCCGATCCACGGCACCTATCGCATGAACGCGGGACGGCTCCCCCGCGAGCACTGGGTGAACGATCCGGAGGAGGGCGGGGGACGGATCCTGGGCGAGGCCTGCCACGCTTTCGACTTCGGGAGCTTCCTCACCGGTTCCACTCCGGTCACGGTGAGCGCGGCCCGGCTCCGGTCGGGCGATCCCGAGGTGCGGGACGAGGACAACCTGAGCGCCACCGTGACCTACGCCGACGGCTCGGTGCTCACCGTGCTCTACAGCACCGCGGGGCCCAAGGGATATCCCAAGGAGCAGGTGGAGGTCTTCGCCCCCGGCCTGGCCGCCTCCCTCACCGACTTCCGCCGGCTGGTCTGGTCGGGAACCTCCCAGGGCAAGAAGACGCTGCGGGTGGAGGACAAGGGGCAGGCGGGGGAGATGGAGGCCTGGGCCCGGTACCTGGGCGGCGAGGACGCGGGGGTGGCGGATTTCCAGACCGCCGCCCTCTCCACCTGGCTCACCCTGCAGGCCCTGGCCGCGGCCCGGAGCGGGCGGACCCTGGAGGTGGCGTCCGGCCTGGCCGCCGTGCTGGGGGGCGGGGCATCCGGGTCGTCCTCGGGCGCCTGAGGCGGGACCGCGTGGGCCTCTGGGACGATCTGCTCTACTTCGGACCCGCGATCGGGCTCCGGCGGGGATGCCGCCTTCTCGGGGTCAAGGTCCGGAAGTCGGTCCGGAAGTATCGCCTCTCCCGGGCCCTCCTCGCTCCCGAGCCCGAGGGGCCGCTCCTGGCCCGGGTGCAGTTGAGCGCCGACCCCGAGGCCCGGCTGGCCGAACTCCGCGGGCTCTGGGCCGAACTCCCCGCCCACCCCGGCCTCGCCCCGTGGCCCCAGGAGGATCCCGAGCCTGGGGCCCGGGCGGTCCTGGCCGGCCGGCAGGTCCTCTTCGGCCAGGAGGTCACGGTGGGCTGGCCCCCGCGGTGGGGCTGGCGGTGGGACGACACCCCCAACGCCTCGCTCCTGTCCGGGGACGTCCGGAGCACCTGGGAGCTGCAGCGGCTCCAGGGACTCCTCCCGCTGGCCCGGGCGGCGGCGAGGGGGGGAGCGGCCCCGGAGGCCGAGACGTTCGCCGCCGGCTACCTGGACGCGGTCCTGGACTTCCACCGGGTTCACCCCGGCCCCTTCGGCCTGGCCTGGGCCAGCGCCCTGGAGGTGGGGCTCCGCCTGGTGGCCCTGGCCCAGGGGCTTCCCCTGGTGGCCCCGACCGAGGCCTTCGGCCGCGCCCACCTGGAACTCCTCCGCATGCTGGACCGCCACGCCCGCTGGCTGCGGGCCGACCTCTCCCTGGACAAGGTGGTGCGGGGGAACCACCTCCTGGGGGAGCTGGCCGGCCTGACCGCGGCGGGGTACCTGCTGCCCGACGCCCGCGGGAGCTGGTGGGCGGGGCTCGACGTGCCGCGGCTCCTCGGCGAGGAGACCCTCCGCCAGGTGGCGGCCGACGGCACCGGGGTGGAGCAGTCTCTTACCTACGAGAAGTTTGTGGCCGAGTTCCTGGTCGTGGCCGGCTCCTTGGCCGCCGCCCGGGACCGGCCCTTCCCCGAGGCGGTCCGGGAGCGCCTGGCCGCCGCGGCCGCCCACCTGGAGGCGGTGACCGCCCCCGACGGCACCCTCCCCCGGATCGGGGACTGCGACTCCGGCCGGGGGGCGGACTGGGGGGACGGGGATCCCCACCGCCCCGGACCGCTGGCCACCCGTCTCCAGGCCGTCTTCGGCCGGCGCGGGGAGGCCACGGAACTGGCCCAGGCCCGGGAGGTTCCGGTCGAGGCCGCCGGGGTCCGGGTGGTCCGCTTCCCCCAGGGGGGGCATCTGGTCCTCCGCCACCCCCGGGGCCATTTCCTGTTCCTGCGCGGGGGCCCCTTCGGCTGGGGGATCCCCGGCCCGGCCAGCCATAGCCACGCCGACTGGCTGTCCCCGGTCCTGTACCTGGAAGGCGAGCCCCTGTGGGTGGATCCGGGGGTTTTCGGCTACGGGGTGGGGGCGGACCTCCGGGACGCCGACCGGGACTGGGAAGCCCATAACGCCTTGGTTTTCGAGGAGTCTCCGGGGCCCTATCCGGCCGGGACCTTCCGCTGGGAGGAGATCGGCCCCCCGGCCGTGGTCGATCTCCGGGAGGAGCCCGAGGGGGTGGAGATCCAGGGGCGCGTCCGCTGGGGACGGGGGGCGAAGTCTTTGCTATGGCACAGATCCATTCGCTACAATCAATTAGACGATACCTGGCTGATCCGTGATCGAACCTCAGGCGACATTCCGGGCCCCATGACGTGGGCCTTTCACTTTGCCCCGGGAGTCGGGGTGGAGGAGGCGGAGGCGCCGGGGGCGTTCCGGGTTCGCATGCCGTCGGGTCGAACGAGGACCTTGCGATTCGCTCCCGGGGGCACGGTCGTCCTGGAACCCGGCCGGGTGGCTCCCGCCTACGGCCGGCGCACGGAGGCGGTGGTCCTCCGGCGCCGACTGGACGAGGCCCCGGTCAAATCCGAGGTCCGGCTGCTCCCGGGCTGAAACCAACTGCTGTCACCAGCGAGGACGACCTTGAACATCCTGATCACCGGCGGCGCCGGTTTCATCGGTTCCCACCTCTCGGACTTCCTCCTGGACCAGGGTCATCGCGTGATCGCCATGGACAACCTCTCCACCGGGAAGATCGAGAACATCGCCCACCTGCGGGACCCGCGGTTCTCCTTCGTGAAGTTCGACGTGACCAACTACATCTACGTGGACGAGCCGCTGGACTACGTCCTCCACTTCGCCAGCCCGGCCAGCCCCATCGACTACCTGCAGCTTCCGATCCAGACGCTCAAGGTGGGGGCCCTGGGCACCCACATTGCATTGGGTCTGGCCCGGGCCAAGGGGGCGCGGTTCCTGCTGGCCTCCACCAGCGAGACCTACGGGGACCCCCTGGTCCACCCGCAGCCGGAAACCTACTGGGGGAACGTGAACCCGATCGGCTTCCGGGGGGTCTACGACGAGGCCAAGCGTTTCGCCGAGGCCATGACCATGGCCTACCACCGCTACCACTCCCTGGACACCAAGATCGTCCGCATCTTCAACACCTTCGGACCGCGGATGCGGAAGAACGACGGGCGGGCGGTTCCCACCTTCATCAACCAGGCCCTGGACGGCGGGGACATCACCGTGTTCGGGGACGGATCCCAGACCCGCTCCTTCGGCTACATCAGCGACCTGGTGGACGGGATCTACAAGCTCATGCTCTCCGGGGAGAACGAGCCGGTGAACATCGGGAACCCCCAGGAGATGACGGTGAAGGAGATGGCCGAGATGATCATCGAACTCACCTCCTCCAGGAGCCGGATCGTCTACGAACCCCTGCCCGCCGACGATCCCAAGGTCCGCCAGCCGGACATCACCAAGGCCAAGCGGACCCTGGGCTGGGAACCCCGGGTTCCGGTCCGCGACGGCCTGCAGAAGACGGTCGACTGGTTCATGAGGAACCACGCGGCCAAGCCGCAGGCGTCGTGAAGTCCCTGGTCATCATCCCCACCTTCGACGAGGCGGACAACATCCGCGAACTCGTGCCCCGGGTGCTGGAACAGGATCCGGGGATCGAGATCCTGGTCGTGGACGACAACTCGACCGACGGCACCGGGGAGATCGTGGACGAACTCCGCCGCGCCGAGCCCCGGCTCCACATCCTGCACCGCCCGCGCAAGATGGGCCTGGGAACCGCCTACGTGGCCGGCTTCCGGTACGCCCTGGAGCACGACTACGCCCTGGTGTTCGAGATGGACGCGGACTTCAGCCACGACCCCGACTCCATCCCCGCCTTCCTGGAAGCCATCGAGGACGCGGATCTGGTCGTCGGTTCCCGCTACTTGAACGGGGTGACGGTGGTGAACTGGCCGCTCACCCGGCTCATCCTCTCCTACGGGGCCAATGTGTACACCCGGCTCATCACCTGGATGCCGATCAAGGACGCCACCGGCGGCTTCAAGTGCTTCCGCCGGGCCACCCTGGAGCGACTGGACCTCTCCCGCGTCAACTCGGACGGGTACGGATTCCAGATCGAAATGAACTTCAAGGCGTGGCGCAAGGGGTTGCGGGTGAAGGAGATTCCCATCCTTTTCGTGGACCGGCGGGTGGGAATCAGTAAGATGAACAAGCGGATCGTATGGGAAGCCATGTGGCTGGTGTGGAAGCTGAGGGTCCTGGACATCCTGGGGAGGATCTAGTGTTCCCGGAGCTGTCGGTCATCGTGGTCTCCTATCGGACCCCGGAGCTGCTCCGAACCTGCCTGTCCCGGCTCACCGCCACCGGGGCCCGCCGCTCCATGGAGATCCTGGTGGTGGACAACGACTCCGGGGACGAGAGCCCCGAGGTGGCCCGCTCCTTCCCCGGGGTGCGGCTCCTGGAGCCGGGACGGAACCTGGGCTTCGCGGGCGGAGTGAACCGGGGCCTGGAAGCCGCCTCCGGCACCTACCTGGTGATCCTGAACCCGGACGTCGAGGTGCATCCCGACGCCCTGGACCGCCTGGCCGGGTTCCTGGACGCGCACCCCGAGACCGGGATCGTGGCCCCCAAGCTGCTGAACACCGACGGCTCGCTCCAGTACTCCTGCCGGCGCAGCTACACCCTGACCACCATCCTGCTCCGCCGCACCTTCCTGGGGCGCTGGTTCCCCAACGCCCCGGCGCTGCGCCGCCACCTGATGCTCGAGTTCGACCACCAGACCCCGCGTCCGGTGGACTGGGTGGCGGGGGCGGCCATGATGGTGCGCCGCAAGGCCCTGGCTGACGTGGGGCCGATGGAAGAGAACTACTTCCTCTACTTCGAGGACGTGGACTGGTGCGCACGGATGCAAGCCCGGGGCTGGCTGGTGCAGTATGTTCCCGACGCGGTGATGACCCACCACTGGCAGCGGGAGAGCCTGGGCCTCACCCGGGCCGCGCGCCGCCACATCCGGAGCGGCCTGCGCTTCTACGACCGCTGGGGCGGGCTCCTCTACGTGCTCCGGCAGTACCAGCGGACCTGGCGGGCCCTGGCCCTGGTCGCCGCGGATCTGGCCGCGTTCTGTCTGGCCTTCATCACCGCCTACCTCATCCGCCAGCAGCTGGCCTTCGTCCTGCACAAGCCGCTGTGGCCGCTCTCCTTCTACGGCGGCTTCTTCGCAGCCAGCGTCCTGGTCTACGCCGCCGCCTTCTTCCAGCGGGGTCTCTACCGCGAGGTGAAGGAGGGGGACTGGGTGGACGTGGCCTTCCGGGTGGGGCGGGCGGCCACGGTGGCCGCGCTCATCCTCATGGCCAGCACCTTCCTGCTCAAGATGCGGGCCTATTCCCGGGTCATCGTCCTCGGCTCCTGGCCCCTGGTGGTCGTCTTCACCTTCCTGGGCCGCCGTGTCCTGCACGGCGCCCTGGCCGGGGTGCAGCGGGGCCGGTGGACCCTGCGCCGGACGGCGCTGGTGGGTGAGGGCCGGGTCCTGGACGAGATCGAGGAGGTCATGCGGAGGCACCCCGAACTCGGCTGGGACCCCGTTCGCATCCGGCGGACCCCCTGGGTGGGCCTCCCCCCGGGCCAGGCCGGCCAGACCATGGTGAAGCAGTTCCGGGCCGAGCGGGTGTCGGAGGTGGTGGGCACCGCCGCCTCCCTGGGGGTGGACGTGGAGCACCTGGGGACCGGGCTCCTGCCCC
>Ga0307424_1000350_pt1 | contig 24514 bp, 18 predicted proteins | sample SalMarWE160320MG_FD_202157 | JGI IMG/M metagenome (GOLD analysis project Ga0307424, IMG submission 202157) | Salt marsh sediment microbial communities from the Plum Island Ecosystem LTER, Massachusetts, United States - WE1603-20 | ecosystem: Environmental > Aquatic > Marine > Intertidal zone >... | reverse complement strand
CTTGGTGATGGTTGGGGATGATCAACGCCGTCGGTTGCAATCGATGAATGAGGGCATACGTATGCGGCAGCCGCCACTCGGCGTCTGGCTTGTCCCACATGCCGTCGAACCAGATACCGCCGATCGGGCCGTAGTTGGTCAGCAGCTCCGTGAGCTGCTGGTCCATGAAGTCCAGGTAGCGGTTCCAGTCACCACCCTCAGGGCGACCGGTGGCGCGGCCCGTGCCGCCGCGCGGCCAGTAGTCGGGATGGTGCCAGTCGAGCTGCGAGTAGTAAAAGAAGAGCTTGAGTCCCTGCCGGCGGCATTCCTCGGCCAGCTCCTTCATCGGGTCCCGTCCGAATGGCGTCCAGTCCACGATGTTGTACGTCGTGGCCTTGGTACCGAACATCGAGAAGCCGTCGTGGTGGCGCGAGGTGATGGTGATGTACCGCATGCCCGCGGCCTTGGCCAACGCCACCCACTCGTGGGCGTCGAACTTGACCGGGTTGAACGTCGAAGCGAGCCACTCGTACGGGCCGACCTTGATCTGGCGATTCTGCATCACCCACTCGCCCTGGCCGAGTAGGCTGTAGACGCCCCAGTGGATGAACATCCCGAACCGGGCGTCCCGGTACCACTCGCGGGCGGCCAGCCGCGCGGGCGGAACGCTGTCGGAGGTTTGGGCCACCGCGGGAGCGGCACCCAGAACGAGTGCGAGCAGAACGGTTGGCAGTCGCCTTGGTCTCATATGCTGTCTCTGGGGAGGAGTCGCGGCGCGGTTGCGAGTGACACCGCACCGAAGTGTCGCAGGTCCAGGGTGACGATGGCCTCCGCCTCGAGACGTTCGGCCACCGCCATCACGACCGTGTCCACGAGACCCAGCCGCAGCTTGGCGTGGCGCCGGTCCAACTCGGCCGCACGCTCCATGTCATCGGGGCCTCCCCATTCGACCGTGAACGCGCCGGACGCGAGGTCATCCACGAACAGTCGCCGAGCGCGTTCGCTCACGTGCTGGCCGAGCAGGTAGTCCACTTCGGGGAGAATGGCCCAGGGGAGCACCCACCGGGTGCGATGGTCCTCGTACAGCCGCCGGATGGCGCGGTGGTGTTTGTCACCGGCGTCCACCAGGGCGATCATCGCCCCGGTGTCGGCGACGATCACGCGCGCTCGCCGATCCCGCCGAGCAGGTCTTCGGCGCGCTCGCTGAGGTCACGCCGCTTGGTCCGCGCCGCTCCCACGCTCCGGGGCGCGGCGGCGGGCGCGTGTCGGCGCGCATACTCGGCCACCGCCTCCCGCACTAACTCGGCGGTCGGTCGTCCCTGTCGTCGCGCGAGTCGCTTGAGGCGGCGGTAGTCGTCGGGATCGAGATAGATGGTGGTCTTCGATGTCATATATGGTAACCATATAGCAGACCGCTGTCCGTCGCAAGGCATCCAGCCGGGCATCCGGTCTTTTCTGTCTGCTCGTTTTCCAGCTACCCCATCGCCTATTCGCCTCCCCGCTTCAACCCCGCTACCCAGTTCAGCGCCACGACCATTCGCACGTCCGACGCCCCGAGACGAACGAACAGGAATCGGTTGCCGTCTGGCGATACGTCGAATTCCGGCCACCGCACGTTTTCGTAATAGGGTCCGCTGAACAGCGAGTCCCGGCCGAGCACCTGCGCGCTCGCCTCGAGCCGAAGCCGGGCTGCCATTAGTCGTCCTTCCTGGCGGTAGTACAGCACGCGACCATCCGGACTCCAGGCCGGCTCGGATCCGCCGGCGGCCGAAACCTGCGTTTGCGCACCGCCGTCCGGGTAGGCCCGAAGATAGATCTCATAGCGGCCGGACTGATCGGACGCGTACGCAAGCCACCGGCCGTCGGGCGACAGCTGCGGCGAGTTCTCGTTGAACGGCGTCACGAGGATCGGGACTAGTGTGCGGTCACTGTCGAGGGGAAGGGCATAGAGGTCCATGCCCGTCTCCGGCGACGTCTGGCGAAAGAGCAGCGTGCGGCCGTCCGGCGTGAACGAGCCGGGGAACCGGAACACGTCGCCGGGGAGAAGCTCTACCGCCTGCCCGCTCCCGTCGGTTGTGGTCCACCACAGACTCGCGACCCCGGCACGGCGCGAGGTAAACGCGATGCGGCGTCCGTCGGGCGTCCACACCGGATACAGGTTCTCGCTGGTGAAGGTGAGTCGGGTCATGGTCGCCGACGACAGGTCGTAGATCCAGAGATCGCCCTGCGACCCGTTCAGGATCTCGAAGGCCACGCGGCTGCCGTCGGGCGAGTATCGCGGATGCTGGTAGTTCCGCGGGGTGGCCAGCAACGTGCGCTCCCCCCCGTCGCGCCTCACCTGGACGATCGTGTTGCGGGCGGATCCACCCGTCAGAAATACCGCCGTGCCATTCCGCGCCACCGCCAGCTGCGCGGCGAAGGTCACGGTCATCTGGACCGATTCTCCAACCGGGACCGGCGGCTCGATCACCCTTGGGTCGTCGGGATCGATCGTCGCGACCGTCAACACGCCGTCCATCGTGAGGATGAGCAGACTGCCACCTCCGACGTATTGCGCCCACGAGGCATGCTCGACGAGGCCGCGGGTGGTCCCCTCCGCGAGCGAAACGGCGACGATCTCGTTGTCCGTGGCGGTCGAGCTGCGCCGACGCCCGGCAAGGAGCCAACGCCCCCCCGGCAGCAGGCTCGGATTCGAGAACGCGCTCGCCGTGTCCTCCGTGGGCACGGGCACCACCGCGCCACCCGACGCGGCGACCTTGCGGAGGCCCGCGACGCCCTCGAGGCTGAAGTAGATCGTGTCGTTCGCGCCCCAGGTGGCACCGGCGAGCAGGGTGGACTGCTGGACGTCGGTCACGGACGCGGCGGACCCGGTGAGGAGGTCGACCTTGCGAATGCGCCCTGCCTGGTCGAAGCCGAGCCAGCGACCGTCGGGCGAGAAGAACGGCATGGCCGCGCCTTCGGTGCCCTCGATCGGCTCGACGCTGAGGCTCGCGAGACGGCGGCGGTACAGCCGGTACTCGGGACCTCCCGCTCCGACATAGACGACAGTCCCGCCATCGGGCGAGATGGCCACCTGCGTCAGGACGTTGGCCGCGCCGGCCACCCGGGCGCTGTCCGGCAGTTGCACCAGGAACCGCACCGGTTCGCGTACTGGTATCTCGGCGGAGCGACCGACGAAGGCCCACGACGCGAGCGCGACCGCCGCGAGTGCCACCACCACCGCGCCGACCGCGATCGTGCGCCACGACCCCGCGGACGCGGATGGAACCTGGAAGGCGGTGGTCCGTGCCCCGGCGGTGCCACTCAGCGCTGCCGACAGCGCGGCCGCGTTCTCCCACCGATCGGCCGGCAGCTTCTGGAGCGCGGTGTGGACGGCCTCGGCCACGTGGGGCGGAACCATTTTCCGGAGGGTGGTCACGGGCTCGGCTTCGCTCGCCATCACCTTGGCGACGATCGCCTGGGCGGTCGGCCCGGTGAACGGGGGCTCGCCGGTCAGCATCTCGTACAACACGCAGCCGAGGGCGTAGACGTCCGTGCGCGCATCCAGCGTGCGCTCGCCCATCGCCTGTTCGGGGCTCATGTAGTGGGGCGTGCCGAGACTCATGCCGGTCTCGGTCATGCGCGTGCCGCCGGCGCTGCTCACCGCGAGCGCAATCCCGAAGTCGGCAACAAGGGCCTGCCCGTCGTGCAGCAGGATGTTCTCGGGCTTGATGTCCCGGTGGATCACGCCGTGCCGGTGCGCGTAGTCGAGCGCGCTCGCAACCTCGCGGGTCAACCGTACCGCCTCGTTGACCGGCAGCTGCTTCTCGCGATTCAAATGATCCCGCAGCGACTCGCCCTCGACGAATGGCATCACGTAGAACACCGAGCCACCGGCCTCACCGGAGTCGTGCAGCGGGAGGATGTGCGGGTGTTGGAGATTCGCCGTCGTCTTGATCTCGGCCAGGAACCGCTCACCACCGATCACCGCGGCCAACTCCGGCCGCAGTACCTTGAGCGCGACCTTGCGGTCGTGCTTGAGGTCCTGGGCGAGATAAACCGTGGCCATGCCCCCAGCGCCAAGCTCCCGCTCGATCACGTAGCGGCCGGCGAGGGCGAGGTTCAGCTGGTCAGTGGCGTTGGCCATGCAGGCTCCGGTTCATCGTGCGGCGTGCGGCGTGCGGCGTGCGGCGTGTAGCGTGTAGCGTGTTCTCCCGCCTTCTCCCGCGCCTCCCGCTTGCTCCCGCTCATCGCGTCCATCCCGTCCATCCCGTCCATCCGTTCACTTCGGTACCAACCGCTCCAGCTCCTTGAACCAGTTCGTCACCACGATCACCTGGCGGGGCTCCGTCCCCGGCGGCCGGTGGAGCATCAGGAATCGCTCACCGTCGGGGGTGACATCGTAGGCCTGATCATAGTCGGTCGAGACATAGTCACCGTGAAACAGCTCGACCGGCGCGCCCAGCTTGCCCGACGTGGGATCAACGGACACCGACATCATGCGCTCTCCGTTGCGGTACACCAACTCTCGGCCGCCGCGGGTCCAACGCGGTTCATTGCCACCATCGGTCGAGACTTGGGAACGGGCCCGCGTCGGGTCGGGATAGGGGCTCAGGTACACCTCACGCCGGCTGGATTCATTCGACGTGTAGGCGAGCCAGCGCTCATTGGGCGACACCCGCGGGAGGCCGAGATCGCCGGTCTCCGAGGCAAGCAGCGACGTCGCCGCAACCGCGCTGTCCATTGGGAGCGTCCAGATCTGATTGTGCGGGAGGAGGTGGTGCTCAAACAGCATCACCCGACCATGCTCGGCAAAGCTGGCGGGCATCTTGTCGTATGGTGTGGTGAGGAGCGGAGCGACCGCGCCACTGCCGTCCGACGCCCGCGCGTAGAGATCGAAAACCGGTTGTTCAGACTCGAAAATCACGCGCTGGCCATCGGGCGTGAACAAGGGGTTGAAGTCGTTTGCCCCGCCGCTCGTGAGCGGCGTGCGCGTGCCGCGTGCGAGATCGAGCACCCACACGTCTTTGGCCTCACCGGGACGAGCGATCGCCAGCGCCACGCGCCGTCCGTCGGGGGAGAGCGCCGGGTTGTCGAACCGTCCCGGCGGAATGATGGAGGCGCTCGCGTGGCCCTGGCGCGTGACCCACACCAACTCGAGGTCGGGCGCGAACGTGGAGGCCGCGATGTACGCGAGGGTTCCGTCGTCGGAGACGGCGAATCCGGCGCGACCGTCTTCCGCCTCCAGTGCAACATCCTGGATCACCGGCACCGGCTGCCCCGTCACCTCGAGGCGGTGGAGATCGAACGGCACGGCGAACAGGGCCTCCTGCTTGGCGTAGAGCAGGTATCCCGCGGTCACGTAGCGCCCGGAAACGCCGCCCTCCAGCAGCACCGTTCGCTCACCCGTCTTCAGCGAGAGCACCTCGATCTGCGACCGCTCGAGCGGCGTCCGGAACGCGGTGAACAGCACGTGCTCACCGTCGGGGAGCACCTGGGGCCACCAGTGAGCCAACTCGCGCTGTGCGCTGTCGGGCGTGGTGAGTTGTTCGGGAGTGCCCCCACCCGCCGGCACGCGCCACAATCCGCTCTTGTAGTCGGGGGTGTAGACGATCGTACCGTCGTCGGTCCAGTCTCCGCCGGCCCAGTTGGTTGCCGCGACGTCGGCGGCGGGGCCGCCCTCGAGCGGGACCTTGCGCATCGTCTTGCCGGCGGCGAACCCGACCCACTTGCCGTCGGGCGACAGGAACGGCCGAACCCCGTCCTCGCTGCCGGGCACAACGGTGAAGTCCAACTGATCGAGCGACCGCTGCAGCAGGATGCTCTTCCCACCCTGGTTGGCCGAGACCACAATACGACTTCCGTCTCGCGACAGGGCAATGGACGGATAGCTCAGGGACGTCCCCTGCGGCAGCTCGAGAATGGCGCGCACGATGTCGCCCGACGCGGCGGCGGCCGGGTGACGCAGCCAGCCCCAGGCGGCGAGGGCGGCAAAGAGAACGGTGGCGGCAATCGCCGCGGTTACGGCGGACCGTCGGACCGTCGGACCGTCGGACGGCGGGCGATCCCAGTCCCGTCCGCCGGTCCGCCGCTCCGCCGGTCCGCCGACTTTCAGCGCCTCCGCAAACTCCGCCGCCGTCCCAAACCGATCCGCGGGCAACTTCTCGAGCGCCTTCGCGATGGCGGCTTCGACGTGCTCCGGGATGGTGTGGCGCTGGATGCGGAGCGGGCGCGGCGCTTCCGTCATCACGCGGGCTACGATGGCCTGCGCGGTTGGTCCCGTGAACGGCGGCTCGCCGACCAGCATCTCGTAGAGCGTGGCGCCGAGCGCGTAGACGTCACTGCGGGCGTTGAGCTCACGGTCGCCCATGGCCTGTTCGGGGCTCATGTAGTGCGGCGTCCCCAAGCTCATGCCCGTCTCGGTCATCCGCGTCCCGCCGGCACTGCTCACCGCCAGCGCAATCCCGAAGTCGGCGACCAGCGCCTGCCCGTCGTGCAGCAGGATGTTCTCGGGTTTGATGTCGCGGTGGATCACGCCGTGGCGATGCGCGTAGTCCAGCGCGCTCGCGATCTCCTGGGCGAGGCGCACGGCGTCTTCGACCGGCAACTGCTTTTCGCGCGTGATGCGGTCGCGGAGGGATTCCCCCTCGACGTACGGCATCACGTAGAACACCGATCCGCCCGCTTCGCCCGAGTCGTGCAACGGTAGAATGTGCGGGTGCTGGAGGTTCGCCGTCGTCTTGATCTCGGCGAGAAACCGCTCGGCCCCGATCACGGCGGCCAATTCGGGCCGCAGGACCTTCAACGCGACCTTGCGATCATGCTTCAGGTCGCGGGCGAGATAGACCGTAGCCATCCCGCCCTGGCCCAGCTCCCGCTCGATCACATAGCGATCAGCGAGGGCGACGTTCAGCTGGTCAGTGACGTGCGGCATTGGCTTCTCTCGACGGGAGCGACGGGAGCGACAAGAACGACGGGACCTTGCTCGGCGGATCTCCCGTCGTTCCCGTCGTTCCCGTCGGTTGCTCCATCCTGTTCAAACCTTCTTCTCGTCCACCGGCCGAATCGTCCGCCCGATCACGATCGTGATATTGTCCGTCCCCCCATCATCCAGCGCGTCCTGGAGCAAGGTCTCGCACGCTTGCTGGGAGCTCGTGAGGTGTCGCAGCCGCTCGCCGATGCGCTCGTCGGACACGTGCCGGTACAGGCCGTCGCTGCACAGCAGCACGACCGTGCCCCAGTCGCGGACGATGCGGGTGACCGTGGGCGCCGCCTCCTGGCCGCCGATGGCGCTCGAGAGGACACTGGCCCAGCGGGTGCGGTGTGCCTTGGTGACCGAGAGCACACCGTCGTCAATGAGGTTCTGGGCCATGGTCTGGTCGCGCGAGATCTGTGTGAGCTGGTCGTCGCGGAACAGGTAGCAGCGGCTGTCGCCGACGTGGAGCAGATACGCCTGCGGCCAGAGGCCGAGCCACAGTGTCAGCGTCGTGGCCAACCGACCACGGCCCGGGCCTGCCTCCCCGCGTTGGACCAGCTCGGCGTGACATTGCATGGCGGCATCTGAGAGGATCTCGGCGAACTGGTCGCTGTCCTCGGTCTCGGACGTGTAGAAGGCGTTGGCGCTCCGCTCCACGTACTGCGAGATGGCGAGTAGGGTGGCGCGGCTCGCTTCTTCACCACCGCCACTCCCGACGCCATCGGCGACCATGGCGAGCGACGCGAGATGCTCGGAGCGAACTGGTAGGTGCAAACCGGGCGGGAGGCTCGTGCGGTTCACCCGCATCTCCCGCGACAGCTCCGCGATCAGGAAGTGATCCTGGTTGTTCTTGCGGATCTTCCCAGGATGGGTCAATCCAAAGACGTCGATGTCCGCTTCGGTGGGGTTGCGATCGCTCACGTCCTCACGTTCTCCCGTCTTGCAAGAGGCAGGGTGACAGACCGGTTTTGACGGCAACGAAGGGAACGACGGTAGCGACGGGCGAAGCACCGTTCCGAGCTACCGTCGTGGCTATGGCTGCCGTCGTCGGTTGGGGGTCCACGAACCTGCGAAGATCGCGGCTATGCCTGCTGAGCGCCAGGGGTGCCGGGTGCGTGACCGCCAACGCGACGAGGCCCGGTGTCCCCGGGCCTCGTGTGTGCAATCGATCCGATGAGCGGTTCGCTCAGCGACCGGGGCCGCCTGGGCCCCTCATCATCCGCGGCATCCGCATGTTCCGGGGGCCGGTTCCGGGTCCCTGACGTCCGCCACGACCCATGCCTCGGCCCATGGCGCGCCCAAAGCCACCGCGGTGCGCGTCTTGCCATCCTTGCAGGAACCCGCGCTGTTCCGCCGTGAGCAGCGCCTTGGCCTTCGCCGCGGCACCCAGCTCCGCCACCGCGACGTTGTCACGGACCGCCATGCCCGCGCGCGCCTCGTTTTGGATCCCATTCACGTCCGGCCGATCCGCCTTCCACAGCTCCGCCATCTTCTCATGGTGAGCCCGGAGGCTGGTGTCGGCCTTCGCGCGCACCTGCTGGAGGTCCGTCGAGAGCGCCTCAAGCTGTTTCACTTGATCATCGGTCAGGTTCAACTGGCTCCGCCGGTTCAGCAGGACACGCGGCGAAAAGGCCATGACGCCTGCCATCTGGTCCATCATCCCCATTCCGTTGGCCTGTCCCATCCGTCCCTGCATGCGCGGTTGCATCTGCCCCTGCATGCGGGGCTGCATCGGCCGCGGGGGTTGGGTCGGTGGGGGCTGCTGCGCGCTCAGGGGGGCTGTGGCCGCCAGGGCCAGCGCCGTCCCCAAAATCGCCGAGAATCGCATGGTGTACCTCGCTGTCGTCAAAGTCATGGGTGGTGCGTGTTCCTCTGTATCGTAGACAGGTTGCGCCGGCCAAATGTTAGGGGACCTCGGCGCAAGACCCCTTGGGAAGCTCTGCACAAGTGCGGTGGCCTGGCCCGCCTGTTCCGCGCGTGTTTGGCGAGTGCACTTTCCGCTCGGCAGCAGCCGCTGAAGCGGCGGTCGGACGCCGGTTTACCGGCAGTTGCCGAGCCGCGAGCTCACTCGAAGATGCCGCGTGGCGGTGACGACTCCCTGTTCACGAATTTGTGCAGAGCTTCCTAGCGGCCTTCCTTCCGGTACATCCGGGGTCGCCACGCCGGCCGATACAGCGCCTTGTGCGATACGGTCACATCCAGTCGCAGGTACTCCTTGCTCATGGCAAGGGTATACCGCTCGGTGAGCTTTCCCCCCCCGCGCGGCTCGTATTCGGCCACCAGGGTGCCCTCGTCCCAGTGCGCCCGCACGCGAATCGTGTCCCCGGCCACGACGAATTCATCGCGTCGGTTGTCCGGATGGAGCGTGTAGGAGAAGCCGTCGTCGTTGGTGATTACGATGGTCGTGTCGGACTGCTCGATGGTGAACGCCGATACGGGCTGTGACATCGCGGACAGACGGGCGAGCTGGCGCCGCTCCTGCTCGTTGGGTCCCAGGCGCCCCCCACCGCGCCGCGCCCCGGCCCGGCCGGGCGCGCGCGGGCCAACCGAGTCCGACACGGAGTCGGCTTGGCTGGAATCCGCGGTGCTGCTGTCTGCCATGGCCGCCGTACTGTCCACGGCACTGACCGCGGTGTCCGCGGCCGCGCTGTCCGCGGCTTGGTTGGGCTCGGTCTTGAGCACCCACCGGCCGCTCAGGTTGGGTGTGGATTGCGTGCCGGTCGTGCCCGCCGCCAGGAGCAGCACGATTCCGAAAGACGTCCGTAGCGACATGCTCGTTCCTACCCCGTGGGCACCACAGGGCTCCCTTCACGCTGACCGGTGGTTCGGCTACGTCGGGAGCCGGCGTTCCTCAGAATAGGGAAAGATATCGAGTACGGCGCCGGCCGCGTACTGATCCTGGAGCTGGGTCCAGAACTCCACGGAATACAGGGCGCCGTGCGCCGCCAGGTAGGCGTGCCGGATCGTACCGTCGAACGGGACGAATCGGCCGAGGTTTTCGGGGAAGACGTCGTCCGGTCCGACGTGGAACCAGGGCTCGTCGCTCAACTCGTCTTCGGGGTGGTGGGGGGTCGGGATGGCCCGGAAGTGGCACTCGCTCAGGAGTCGCAGCTCGTCGTAGTCATAGAAGATCACTCGACCGTGGCGGGTCACGCCGAAGTTCTTGAGCAGGAGATCGCCCGGGAACACGTTGGTGGCCGCCAGGTCCCGGATCGCCTGCCCGACATCGAGCGCGGCGCGAAGCGCTTCCTCCGGACTGGCGTCCTGGAGATAGAGGTCGAGCGGGCGGACGCGCCGTTCGGTATAGAGGTGATGGATGGCGACGATATCCCCGTGGACGCTGACCGTCCGGCCCGCTTCTGCTTGGAGTTCCGCCAGGAGTCTGGGAGTGAAACGGGCTCGAGGGAACGCCAGACCCTCGAACACCTGCGCGTCCACCAGTCGGCCTGCGCGGTCGTGGGCGAATACCAGCTCGTAGCGGCGTTTCACGGCATCGGGCGTGGTTTGCTTGGGTGGCGCGAAGGTGTCACGGATGATCTTGAACACGACGTCGTATCCCGGCATGGCGAACACGATCATCACGGTGCCGGGCGCGCCCGGGGCAATATCGAAGCGATCATCGGACCGCAGCAGATGCCGCCGCAGGTCGCGGTAGAACTCGGTCTTGCCGTGCCGGTGATATCCGAGCGCCGAGTACAGCTCCGCCACGGGTTTCACCGGCATCAGCGTGCGCAGAAACGCGATGGCCTCGGCGGGCGCCGGGACGTCCGCGTGGAAGTACGATCGCGTGAAGCTGAACACGATGCTCACGTCCTCTTCGGTCACCAGCGCGGCGTCCACCCGTAGTCCGTTGGGCCCGTGCACGACCGGGAGGACGAGGGGCATGACGCGCTTGCCGCCGACGACCCGGCCGACGAGGTACGCGCCTTTGCGGCGGAAGAATGTCGGGCGGAGCATTTGCAGTTCCCGGATCTGGAGCGGTGCGCCCCCGGAGGCCCACTGGGCCTCGACCGCCTGGGCGACGAGTTCGGCGTCGCGGGAGAGGTCGGCGAATGGCGTGCGGAAACCGCAGCCGTCGAGTAGGGCTCGGATGGCTGCGGCCGTTCCGCTGGTCGTGGGATACACGTCGACGTCGTGTCGCGAGAGGGGACCCGCCACCCGCTCGAATCGAAAGTCGAGAAACTCGACGGCGGGATTGACGCCCACGGTCCGCAGCACCCGTCGGGTCACGGAGTTGAAGAACGTCTCGGCAATTTCGCCTGTCGGTGCCTCGGCGATCGTCTCGGAGAAATGCGTGCGTGCCGCGGCCCAGGTCTCGGTACCGGCACGCGCCAGGCGCGCGGTGTTGCGGACCTCGTCAACGACCCGGCGGAGCACATCCGTGTACAGCTCGAGTCGCTCACGGGCGTCGGCCTGCATGCCGAGCCAATCGCGCGTCTCGAACCGCGCTTGCGCGCGTTGCGTAATGGCGGTGAAGGCCGAGCGGTACGCGTCGAACCCGCGACGGATGATCGCCGCGATTTCCTCGTCCGCAGCGGCGCGCCGGGCAGTGGCGGGAATCGACATATCCCCTAGGGTTGGCAAGGATCGCGCCGATGAGACCGTGGCGGCTCCATGTCGTGATATCCCAACAGGTTCGGGGTGTTGGCGGCGGTCTTCCCGCAGGGGCGTCCGTGCGTCCACGCTAGGTTGCAGGAGGCATGGTCCTTGCCCCCATGCCTTTCGCACACGGCATGCGTTACGAGTAAGCCTGGAGTACGACATGGTATCACATCGAAATGCACATTCTCCTGATGGGATACGGCTCGCCGAACCGGCGGTGGGTGCGCAAGCGGACATTCTCACCCCTGAAGCCTTGGCCTTCGTCGCGGAGCTGCACCGTCGGTTCGACCCGCGGCGGCGCGAGCTGCTCGCGCGCCGGGTCGAGACCCGGGGGCGGATTCGGGCGGGCGCGCTCCCGACCTTTCCGTCCGAGACGGCGGAGCTTCGTGCCCGGGACTGGACCGTCGCACCCATCCCGGCGGACTTGCGAAACCGGCGAGTCGAGATCACGGGCCCGGTGGATCGCAAGATGATCATCAATGCCCTGAACTCCGGCGCGTCGGTATTCATGGCCGACTTCGAGGACTCCAACAGCCCCACCTGGGCCAACTGCGTGGATGGCCAGGTGAACCTGCGCGACGCGGTGCGGCGCGCCATCACGTTCACGAGTCCCGAGGGGAAGGCGTACGCGCTCGACCCGAACGTCGCCGTGCTCCTCGTGCGCCCGCGAGGCTGGCATCTCGTAGAGCGTCACTGCACGGTGGATGGTGAGCCCGTTGCCGGGGCCCTGTTCGACTTCGGTCTGTTCTTCTTCCACAACGCCCGCGAGCAGCTCGAGCGCGGAACGGGGCCGTACTTCTACCTGCCGAAGCTCGAGCACTATCTCGAGGCACGCCTGTGGAACGACGTGTTCGTCCATGCGCAAGACGCGCTCGGCATTCCGCGCGGGAGTGTTCGCGCGACGGTCCTCATCGAGAATATCCTCGCCACGTTCCAGATGGACGAGATTCTCTGGGAGCTCAGGGACCACTCGGGGGGTCTGAACTGCGGTCGCTGGGACTACATCTTCTCGTTCATCAAGACCTTCGCCGACCGCGCTGACTTCGTGTTGCCGGACCGGTCACAGGTGACAATGGACCGACGGTTTCTGCGGTCGTACGTGGATCTGCTGATTCACACGTGCCATCGCCGCGGCATCCACGCGATGGGCGGCATGGCCGCGCAAATCCCGATCAAAGGCGACCCCGATGCGAACGAACGGGCCCTCGAGAAGGTCCGCCAGGACAAGCGGCGCGAGGTGGAGGCGGGGCACGACGGAACATGGGTCGCGCACCCGGGGCTGGTCCCGATCGCGAAGGACATCTTCGATGCGCACATGCCCGAACCGAACCAGATCCCGCGGCTCCGTGACGACGTGAATGTGAGTGGCGACGATCTCCTTGCCGTCCCGGACGGCACGATCACGGGAGCGGGGCTCCGCCACAACGTGGACGTCGGCCTTCGCTATCTCGAGGCCTGGCTCCGCGGGACCGGCTGCGTGCCGATCTACAACCTGATGGAAGACGCGGCCACCGCCGAGATCTCACGCACGCAAGTCTGGCAGTGGGTGCGCCACGGCGTCCGACTCGTCGACGGCCGGGTAGCGGACGCGGATCTGGTGCGAGCCACCGTGCGCGACGTGTTGGACACACTGAAGCGGGAGCTGGGCGACGGATATCGGGAGACGAAGTTTGCGGTGGCCGCCGAGCTGTTCGAACAGCTCATGACGGCCGCCGAATGTCCGGAATGGCTAACCATCGCCGCCTACGAACACCTCGACTGACCGACGTATTTGGGGAGCTGACGACCATGGACGAACGAACATTCATTGCCGACCTCGAGCGACAGTGGGAGACGGCTCCCCGCTGGCAGGGGATCACTCGGCCGTACTCGGCGGCCGACGTGTGGCGGCTGCGCGGGACGGTGGCGGTCGAGCACACGCTGGCCCGACGCGGAGCAGGGCGGCTCTGGGACGTGATCACCACCGAGCCACCCGTGGCCGTGCTGAGCGCCGTCACCGGCAATCAGGCCATCCAACAGGTGCGCGCAGGGATGAAGGCCATCTACTTGTCCGGCTGGCAGGTGGCAGGCGACATGAACACCGCCGGCGAGGTCTATCCCGATCAGAGCCTCTACCCGGCGGACAGCGCCCCTACGCTGGTGCGCCGGTTGAACAACGCGTTGCTGCGCGCCGACCAGATCCACCATCAGCGCGGCGATCATTCGGTGGACTGGGTCGTCCCCATCGTCGCGGATGCCGAGGCGGGGTTCGGTGGACTGCTGAACGCGTATGAGCTGGTCAAGCACCTCATCGAGGCGGGGGCGGCGGGCATCCATCTGGAGGATCAGCTCGCGTCGCTCAAGAAGTGCGGACACCTGGGCGGCAAGGTGCTCGTGCCCACCAGCGAGTTCGTGCACAAGCTCGTCGCCGCGCGGCTCGCGGCGGACGTATGCGGGGTGGAGACGGTGCTGATCGCCCGGACGGACGCGTTGAGCGCCACGATTCTGGCCAACGATATCGACCCGTACGATCAGTCGTTCCTGACCGGCGAGCGCACGCCTGAGGGATTCGACTACGTCCGGCCCGGCATCGAGCAGGCCATTGCACGCGGGCTCGCGTACGCGCCGTACGCCGATCTTCTGTGGTTCGAGACGTCCAAGCCCGACCTCGCCGAGGCCCGCCAGTTCAGTGAGACCATTCGAGCCAAGTACCCGGGCAAGTTGCTCAGCTACAATTGTTCCCCGTCGTTCAATTGGAAGCGCAATCTGTCGGACGCCCAAATCGTGAGCTTCCAGTCGGATCTCGCGGCGCTGGGCTACGTGTTCCAGTTCGTCACGCTGTCGGGATTCCACGCGCTCAACTACGGGATGTTCGAGCTGGCGACCGCCTACCGAGGGCAGGGGATGGCGGCCTACGCGGCGCTGCAGGAGCGCGAATTCGCGGCCGAGAAGGACGGCTACGAGGCGGTGAAGCACCAGCAGTTCGTGGGCGCGGGGTACTTCGACGACGTTACCGGGACGGTGACGCAGGGGAAGTCATCGGTGCTCGCGATGCACGGGTCCACCGAGGCCGAGCAGTTCCAGCGGAAGCCTGACTAGGCCGCCCTCACGGCCCCGTCCGTTTAGCGCCGAATCTCCGGGAGGTGAGCCTCGATATCCTCCCGGTTCGGCTCCTCCCACGGCGGGAGCTTCAGGCCTTCGCCGAGCGCGGGAACCGCTTCGTCCACGGTGAATCCAGGCGGGATGGTCGCCACCTCGAAGAGCACGCCATTCGGCTCGCGGAAGTAGATGGACTTGAAGTACTGCCGGTCGCGGACCTCGGTCACCTGATAGCCGTGCCCGATCAATTCTTCACGAATCGCGAGCTGCTCCTCCGACGTTCCGATCGCGAACGCGACGTGGTGCACCGTGCCGAGGCCGTTCACCGCCTCGGGGGTCGTCTCGGCGGCGCGAACCAACTCCACCAAATGACCCGGCGCCTCGCGGCCCACTGCCAAACGCGTGGTATCGGCGGTCTCGTCCGCGACGGTGAAGCCGAGGAGGCCGGTGAGCAGCGCGGCGGTCCGCTTCGGGTCGCGTACCGTAAGCGTAACGCCATGCACGCCGGTCACGGCGTGTTGGGTGTCCACGCCCGCACCGATCCACGGCGCACGCCGATCCGACGGCGCCGCCACCAACCGCAGCACCAAGCCGGACGGATCGCCGAATCGCAGCGCCTCGGCCCCGAACGCGCCGGGCTCGTGCTCCGCCCGCACGCTCCGGTCCTCGAGCCGATCGTGCCAGAACGGGAGTGCCTCGGCCGGAACCGTGAATGACGTGGCGGTGATCTGTCCGGCGCCGTGCCGACCGGTTCGCACGCCCATCGTGCCGTATGGGAACGTGGTCATGATGGTGCCCGGCTCACCCCGCGTATTTCCATAGTAGAAGTGATAGACGTGGTGGTTGTCGAAATTGACCGTCTTCTTCACCAGGCGCATGCCGAGCACCCGCGTGTAGAAGTCGAGGTCCGCCTGGGCGTCCGTCACGGTAGCGGTGACGTGGTGCAGGCCGAGAATTTTCGGGGCCATGGTTGGCTCGTACGTAAAGTTGTGAAACGGGGTCTCGCTGGGGTGCCCCGCGCATGAATAGTTTACCCCCCTGATGGTGGGAGTCTCCAGGTGGTTGCCACCGGGGTCTCCAACTTCGTGTTCTTCCACATAGGTGTGAGTGAGGGGTACGAGCATGCCCAACCCGAGGGTCCTGATCGAAGCCGTCCAGGGCGACATCACCGGCCAGGAAGTGGACGCCATCGTGAACGCGGCCAACACGTCGTTGCTTGGCGGTGGCGGGGTGGACGGCGCCATTCATCGCGCCGCGGGCCCCGACCTGCTCGCCGAGTGCCGGACGGTGGGCGGGTGCCCGACCGGCGAAGCTCGCATTACCGCGGGCTATCGGCTGCCGGCCAGGCATGTGATTCACACGGTGGGCCCGGTCTGGAGCGGCGGTGCGCGCGGTGAGGCCGACCTCCTACGGAGTTGCTACACGAACGCCCTTGCCCTGGCGCGGAAGCACGGCCTTCGCTCCATCGCCTTTCCGTCCATCAGTACTGGCGCGTACGGCTATCCAATCGAAGCTGCGGCACGGATCGCGGTGGACACCGTGCGGGCCGAAACCGGCCGCGACCCAGGGCCGCTGGAGCTGGTGCGGTTCGTCTGCTTCAGCGCGGAGGATCTGAAGGTGTATCGGTGGGTGCTGCTGGAAGGGTAGTTCAGAAGTGTGAAGCGTGAAACGGACCTACCCCGCGGGCCCCGTTTCACGTCTCACGTTTCACGTTTAACGCGCCCCCTCACATCGACCGCACCCCCATGGCCACCACGTCGTCGATCCGCACCGTCTCGTGGGTGAGATACGGTTCCCCATAGGCGACCCGAATGAGGCTTCCCGCCCGGGCGCAGTGCATGCGCACGTTCTCGTAGATGTCTTCCCCGGCCGGGAAGATCTCCCCCGCCGCCATCTTCCCGTCGAACTGTGACGCGTAGCAACGAATGGCGGCCATCTTCGTCTCGAACTCGTCCGAGATATCGACGACGAACGTTGGCTTCACCGCATCTTCGCGATAGGCCAGCGTGTAGAGGATCTTCTCGGGACGGTGCGGCTTTCCCTCGGCGACGAAGTTCTTGAGCCCTGCGAGGTACGAGGCGTCGCGGCACAGCTCCGAGGCCACGCGGTGATCCGGGTGGCGGCCGATGGGGTAGGGAAGGACGACGACGCGCGGCTGGAAGTGGCGAATCAGCTCGACCACCACGCGCCGGGTCTCCTGGGTGTTGAACAGCCCCGCGTCCGGAAGGTCGGCGTTGCGTCGCTCCGCGACGCCGAGCAGGCGGGCCGCTTCCTGCGCCTCGCCGGCGCGCAGCGCCTTCGATCCGTGCGTGCCCGACTCGCCGCCGGTGAGATCCACGACGCCGGTGCGGTAGCCCTGACGCGCGGCCTTGATCAGCGTCCCGCCGCACGTCAGCTCGACGTCGTCGGGATGCGCGGCGATGGCGAGGAGGTCGACGGGGGTCATCGATGGGCCGGCGGGCCGGCGGGCCGACGGGCCGTCCGGCGCTGTTCTGATACTGCCAGCGTTCCTTCTGTGATAGTGATTCGCGCGACTCTCATTAGCATCCTCGCATGAAACCGTACGAGAGGCTTGAGGCGTGGCAGTTGTGTCACCAACTAACCCTCGCAGTATATCGCATCACCCGGCGATTCCCCGATGGGGAGAAATATGGGCTCGTTTCTCAAGCTCGACGGGCCTCCTTCTCGGCTGCCGCCAACATCGCGGAAGGCTCGGCAAAGCGCGGTAGAGCTGAGTTCCGGCGCTATTTGGACATTGCCGTCGGCTCCTTGTCGGAACTGTCCTATTCCCTCCGCCTCTCGAGGGATCTTGGCTATCTGGATGAGCCAGCGGCAGCTGAGGTGCATTCTCTACGGGAGCGTGCGAGTCAGGTGACCTGGCGCCTCTATGAGTCCATGAGTCCGAAGCGACGCGGCGAGTAGCTTCTTCTCGGCCCGTCGGCCCGTCGGCCCGTCGGCCCGTCGGCCCGTCGGCCCGTCCGCCCGTCCGCCCGCCGTCACTCATGTCTCAGCGCCTCCACCGGATCCATTCGCGATGCCCGATTCGCCGGGATCAGGCCGAACACCAGGCCGATGACGACGGACACCACGGTGGCGACCACGGCGCTCCATACCGGCACGCCGGATTCCAGTCGCAGCAGGGACTTCAGCGCTTGGCCGAGGACGAGCCCGAGCCCGACACCGATCACCCCGCCAATCATGGTGAGCGTCGCGGCTTCGACCAGGAATTGCCACAGAATCTCTCGCCGGGTGGCGCCGAGGGCCATGCGGACCCCGATCTCCCGCGTACGATCCGTGACCGAGACGAGCATGATGGCCATGACGCCAATACCGCCGACCATCAGGGCGACGCTCGAGAGCACGATCATCACCAGGAAGAAGACGCCGGTCAGCTTGTCGAACAGGCTCAGCACCTGATCCGACGTGACCATGTCGAAGGTGTTGGGCTCTCCGGGACGGAGGCCGCGCATCTTCCGCAGTTGGACGGTGATGAGGTCCATCGCGCGGTCGACGGTGATCCCCGGTCGCGGCTTCACCAGAATGATGAGCGAGTTGACCTCGTCGTACCGGAAGGACCGCTTGGCGGCCTCATAGGGGACGATCGCGGAGATTTCCTGGCCGGGTGGTTGGAAGATGTTCTCGGGCTTCCGGTAGAGCCCGACCACGGTGAACGGCCGGCCCCCGACCCGCATGATCTTGCCGAGTGGGTTGATGCGGCCGAAGACCTTGGCGGCGGCATCGAGCTCGAGAATCACCACGGCCCGTCCGGCGCGCACCTCGGTTGGGGTGAACGTGCGGCCGTCCGTGATGCCCCCGCCGAGAATCTCCATGAATTCGCCGTCCGCGCCGTAGATGACGGTGGGCTGGGTGCGTGCGGCACCATACTCCAGCCGCTCCAGCACCGCGACCCAGATGGACGAGTAGCCGATTTCCGGGAGCGCGGCGATCGCGCGCGCCTCGGACGCCTCGAGCTTGGGCCGGATCCGGACCTCGCGCGGCAGTTGGTCCGGATTCACCGGGGTCGAGGAGAAGAACCGCATCACCCGGATGGTGGTCGGGCCCACCACCTCGATCGTGTTGATGATCTGGCCGCGGATGCCGTTCACGATGGAGGCCATGGCCATCACGGTGGACACGCCGATCACAACGCCGAGCACGGTGAGGCCCGAGCGGAGCTTGTTGGCGCCGATCGCGTCGAGCGCGAGCGCGATGCCTTCGGTGAGGGCGGTGAACCGCACCGCTCAGCCCCTCCACCGGCGGGCCGACGGGCCGACGGGCCGACGGGCGGTGACGTCCGATGGCCCGCGGGGCGCCGGCCCGCCGGCCCGCCGGCCCGTCGGCCCGCCGTCACTCATGCCGCAATGCCGCAATGGGATCCAGCCGCGCCGCGCGCGTGGCCGGGTACACGCCGAACAGCATGCCGACCGACGCCCCGAGGAGGAGCGCCAGCACCGCGGACCAGAGCGTCACGACCGCCGGGAGCGGGGACAGGACCTTCACGAGCGTCGCAAGCAGGAATCCCGCCGCGAGGCCGAGAGCGCCGCCGACGGAGGTGAGTGTGATGGACTCGGCCAGGAACTGATGCCGGATGTCGCGGTTCCGGGCGCCCAGCGACTTGCGGATCCCGATTTCGCGCGTGCGCTCCCGGACGGACATCAACATGATGTTCATGATGACGATGCCGCCGACCACGATGCCGATCGCGACCACCGCCGGCACGACGGTGAAGATCACGCGCGTCAGGTTCTCCCAGAATTTGATCAGCCCCTCCGCGGTATCCACGGTGAAGTCGTTTTCCTGTCGGGGTCGGAGGTGGTGCGCGATCCGCATGGCTTCCTCGGCGCGGGCCATGGCGCTGGCCACCTGGTCCGCCCGCTCCATCTTGACCGAGATGACCGTGGTCTGGCGCCGGCCGTACATCGCCTCGAACACCGTGATCGGCAGGAGCGCGAACCCGTCCCAGGACTGCCCGAGCACGGTCCCCTTCTTGGCGATGACGCCCTTGATGGTGACCTGCTGGTTGCGGACGCGAATCTTCTTACCGATTGCCCTGTCCGGCGTGTCGAAGAGCTTCTCGGCGACATCCCACCCGAGTACCGTGACGGGCCGCCGCTCGCGCACGTCGATGTCGGTGAACGGCTCCCCCGCGGCCATCGTGTAATCCTGCACCGAGAGGAACGGGGGCGTGATACCGAACACCGCCACGTCCCCCACCGTGCGGTTGCGCCACTTCACATCAGCCTGGGGTGTTGGCCACCCGGACTGCAGGGCAATGGCAAGGGCGTCCGGGATGGCGCGCTCGATGAACGGCAGGTCTTCCGGCGCGATGATTGGGCGTTGTTGGAGCCGGCGCATCTCGTCGTCGTCCACGAGGCCCACGGCGATGGGCGTGCGGCGGATCTGGAACGCGTTGGTGCCGACGATCGCGCCGGCGATGTTGTCGCGGACGTAGGCGTTCATGCCCTGAATGACCGCCACCACCGCCACCAGGAACGCGACCGACACGATGATGCCGAGCAGCGTGAAGAACGACCGCAGCTTGTGCGCGACGATCGTCTGGAGGGCGAGGCGGAGGCCTTCGAAAGTCGGCATGGGGGGAAGATAGGCGACTAGGCGGTCAGGCGGTCAGGCGGCTAGTCATCTCCGTGTCAGTCCCGCCGCGACGCACTTCGTTGGGCAGCGTCCCGCTAGCCGCCTGACCGCCTAGCCGCCTATTCGTATCGCAACGCTTCCACCGGATCGAGTCGCGCGGCTCGGGCCGCGGGGTAGATCCCGAAGAGGATGCCGGTAAACGCCGCGGCGGCGAGCGCGGTCACCACGGCCCACACGGGCACGGCGGCGGGCAGCGGCGTCATCTTGGAGACGATGAACGCGATCAGGCCGCCAGCGATCATCCCGCAGGCCCCGCCGATCAGCGTGAGCGTGCTGGCCTCGACGAGGAACTGCCACAGGATGGCGCGTTTCGTGGCTCCCAGCGCCTTGCGCACGCCGATTTCCCGGGTACGCTCGGTGACCGAGATCATCATGATGGCGATGACGCCCACGCCCCCCACCATGAGTCCCACGCCGGACAGGACGAGCATCACCAGGAAGAACACGCCCGTCACCTTGTTCCACGTATCGAGCAGCTTGTCCTGCGTGATGATGTCGAAGTTGGTTTCCTGGCCGGGGCGCAGCCCCCGCATCGTGCGGAGGGCCGACGTCACGTCGTCGATCGCGTCCGTCATGCTCACGCTGTCCGCTGGCGCGATGGCGAACTGGAGCCAGCCGCGCTGCTGCTTGATGTACTTGTTCAGCGTCCCGTTGGGGATGATGGCCCGGGGCCCGTCACCATCGCCGAAGAGATTCGGGGGCGGCGTGTATACGCCGATCACCTCGAAGGGGAAGCCGTTCAGCTTGATCACTTTCCCTACCGGGTCCAGTTGACCGAACAGGCGGTCGGCGAGCTTGGGCGAGATGACCGCGACCGGGGCGTTGGTGAGCGCTTCGACCCTGGTGAACGAGCGTCCGGGGTAGATGTCGCCGCCGGAGAGCCGAGGCCAGTTCTCGCTCCGGCCTTCCAGGCCGATCGAGCCGAGGTCTTCGCCGTTGTAGCTGGCGGACGCGCCCCATCCCTCGATCACGTCCATGAACCGCACCGAGGGCAGCTGTGCCACGCGTGCCGCCTCCTCCTTCGTCAGGTGCGGCCGGCGCCGCCACGGGCTCATCTCGTCCGAGCCGTCCGACACGTTGATGCCGCCCTGGAAAAAGCGCACGACGTAAAACGTGCGTGACCCCGCCTGCTCGAAGAGACTCGCGACGTTGTTGTTGATCCCGGTGATGATCGCGGCGATGACCATCACCACCATCACGCCAATGGCGATGCCGAGAATGGTCAACGCCGCGCGCATCTTGTTGGCGCGCAGCGCGGCGATGGCGATGCCCACGCCTTCGAAAATGGAGGTCACGTTTCCTGCCGCATCGCGACAATGGGGTCGAGGCGGGCCGCTCGGCTCGCCGGGTAGATGCCGGCGATGATCCCGACCCCCGCACCGAGTCCCACGCCGACCGCGATGGACCAGGGGGCCACCGCGGCCGGGAGCGGCGTCGTTGCATTAACCACGGCGGCGGCCGCGAGTCCCACCCCCACCCCAACCGAGGCGCCGACGGCGGAGATGGTGCAGGACTCGACCAGGAACTGACTCAAGATGTCGCGTCGGCGCGCGCCCAGCGATTTGCGAATCCCGATTTCGCGGGTACGCTCGGTCACGGACATGAGCATGATGTTCATGATCACGATCCCGCCCACCACGAGCGAGATGCTCACGAGTCCGGGCAGGGCCAGCATCAGGACGCGGTTGATCTTTCCCCAGAACTCGAGCACGGCGTCCGCCGTCTCGATGACGAACGAGTTCTCCTCGGTCGGGCGCAGGTGGCGCCGGGTCCGCATGGCGGCCTCCGCCTCCGTGATCGCCACGGTCAGCTCCGCCTGGTTGTTCGTCTTGACGATCAGGGCATCGACGACGCCGGGCGGGTTCACGAAGCGCTTCGCCGGTGCCAACGCCGTCGTGACCGCGAACTTGTCGAGCGAGATCCCGAACAGGTTACCCTGGCTCTCGACCACGCCGATGACGCGATACGGGATGCCTCGGATCTTCACTTCCTTGCCGAGCGGATCGCGACCTTCGAACAAACGCTCTCCCAGCTCCCAGCCGATCACGAGCACCGGCGCGCCGGCCTTGACCTCCTGGGCGCTGAAGGGCCGGCCCTCCGCCATCGACAGATCCTTGATCTCGAAATAGCGTTCCGTGGCAGCCGTGACCTCGATGTCCTTGGCCACCTTGCCCTTGTAGTCCAGCTCCGCGCGGGTCGAGGATTCCCAGGCGTAGAGATGCGGCACGGTGATCGCGGCTTCGACCGCCTCGGCGTCTTCATAGCGGATGCGCGGGCGCCGCATCCAGCTGCGCCACGTATCCCTGGTAATCTCGCCGGTCTGGAAGTTGGGCGTCCGGCGCAGGTGGAACGTGTTCACGCCCAGCAGCGTCCCGGCAAACCGGTCGGTCATGTAGTTGTTCATGCCCTGGACGATCGACACGACGGCAATGAGGAACGTCACCCCAATGAAGACGCCGACCACGGCGAACGCGGTCTTCATCTTGTTCGTCCAGATGGTCTGCAGGGCGAGCCGCACCGCCTCGAATACCGGCATGGATCAGGCGGCCTGGCGCACCGTATCGCTGTGGATGGCTCCATCGAGCAGCGTGACAACCCGATGCGCATGCGCGGCGATATCGGCCTCGTGAGTGACCATCACGACCGTCTGGCCTTGGACGTGCAGGTCGGCAAAGACCGCCATGATCTCGGCGCTCGTGGCCGAGTCCAGATTGCCGGTCGGCTCGTCCGCGAGGAGGATGCTCGGCTCGTTGACCAGCGCGCGCGCGATGGCCACGCGCTGCCGCTGACCGCCGGACAGCTCGTTGGGGCGATGTTGCATCCGGTCGCCCAGCCCCACCCGCTCGAGGGCCCGCCGGGCCCGCTCACGACGCACACCGGCGCGCACGCCGGCGTAGATCAACGGGAGCTCGACGTTGTGCAGCGCCGAGGCGCGCGGGAGCAGGTTGAACGTCTGGAAGACGAACCCGATCTCGCGATTCCGCACCTGTGCCAGCTCGTCGTCCGTCATGCGGGACACTTCCACGCCGTTCAGCCAGTACTCACCGCCGCTCGGCGTGTCGAGGCACCCGATCAGGTTCATCATGGTGGACTTGCCCGAGCCCGAGGGGCCCATGATGGCGACGTACGCGTTCCGGTGGATATCGAGGTCCACGCCGCGCAACGCCTGGACCGTCTCGGTACCCATCCGGTAGTCGCGCGTGAGGTTGCGTACCCGAATCAACACATTGGTGTCGTGCATCATGGCCTCCGGACGGCCGCGGTCGCGGCGGCCTTCATGGGGCGAACGTGAGTGCTGTCCTTCAGGTCCCGAATCGCCTGGTAGGGACCCGCGACGATCGTGTCACCAGCCGCGAGCCCGTCGAGTACCTCGAAATGCTCCTCGCCCGCGATCCCGACCTTCACGGCCCGGAACTGGGCGATGCCATTCTGCACGACGAAGACACCTTCCGTCTCCTTAGCCCCTTTCGACGTGTCGGCGGGCGCCGTTTCCGACGAGATGGGCGTGTTTTCCCGTACCGTCAGCGCGATGATGGGAATCGACAGCGCGCTATCGCGGGTCGCCGTCACGATCTTCGCGGTCGCGGACAGGTCCGGCCGGACGTCCGGCGGCGGGTTGTCGAGCGTCACTTCGACGTCGTAGTCCACCGCCCGGTCCGCCGAGGCCGCGGCCGACGTCAACCGGGACGAGCTCTGCGCGATCTTGGTCACCCGGCCGGAGTACGTGGTGTCGGGAAACGCGTCGATCGTGACTTCCACCGAGTCGCTCAGTGCCAGGCGCACGACATCCGTTTCGTCCACCTGCACGTTGACCTGGATGACGGAAAGGTCGCTGACCGTCATCAGCAAGCCGGTCTCGCGCGAGAACGTCCCCGGCACCGCGACTTCGCCCTCTTCCACCGCGACGCGCGTCACCTGGCCGTCCATCGGTGCCCGCAACACAGTCTTGGCCAGCTGGTCGCGCGCTTCCTGGAGTTGCGCCTGCGCCTGGTCGACCTGCCGGTCCGAGGAGGTTGCCACCGCCTCCGCGACCCGGAACGAGGTCTCGGCCTGCTCGAGCTGCTCGTCGGACACGAGATTCTGGCTCTGCGTCCGCAGTTCGCGCGCCCGGCGGAGCGCCCGCTCCGCCTGGCCGCGGTTGGCCTCGGACTGCACGGCCGCAGCCCGGGCTGACGCCAGCCCGGCCTCCGCGCGCGCCACCGTCGCCTCGAACGTCGAGGCATCGATGCGGATCAGCAGGTCGCCGCG
>Ga0307424_1000349_pt1 | contig 24566 bp, 19 predicted proteins | sample SalMarWE160320MG_FD_202157 | JGI IMG/M metagenome (GOLD analysis project Ga0307424, IMG submission 202157) | Salt marsh sediment microbial communities from the Plum Island Ecosystem LTER, Massachusetts, United States - WE1603-20 | ecosystem: Environmental > Aquatic > Marine > Intertidal zone >... | reverse complement strand
TCCGGCCGGCCCGGGGATCGATCTCGATCTCCACGTGACCCGCCTCCTGCAGGCTCTCCCAGGAGGGTCCGGCCACCGTCCGGCCCAGGACGTCCCGGGACCAGTCCGGGGTCACCGCCTGCGCCTGCTTGCGCCGCCCCTCGTGCTTCTGGGACAGCACCAGGTTGTGGCGGATCCAGGCCACGGTGAGGCTGAGCGAGACCACGAGCAGGATGCCCACCACCAGGACCCCCACCGCGCTCTCCTCGGTGGGAGTGCGGGTCATGACCTCGAACCAGAACCAGCCGAAGACCACCCAGCCCAGAAGGGCCAGGACCAGGTGGAGGACGGTCTGGATCCGGCCTGCCCGCCGCACCGGGGGGCGGGGGCCGGGTGGACGCATGATCGACACAGGGACCTCGAAGCGATGGATGACCGGCGGGGCGCGCGCCGCCCCCGCATCGTTATCGGCAGGTAGGGAGGGGTGGGCTTAGGACTCTCTAAGCAAATGAACAGAAGCCGATTCCAGGATTCATCTCGGGTCAGATGTCAACATGGGAGGCCCGTTCGTCCCGCTCCCGGCCCCAGTACGCCTGCTCCGGCGAGGAGATGGTGGGGACCAGCACCAGGATCCCGACCAGGTAGAGGTAGATCCCGGTCACGAACATCGCGGCCACCCACCAGGGGACCGGCCCCAGGGCCATCCGCTTCAGGAACGGGGTCTCGAGCCCCCCCGGGAGCCCCGGGTTGATGAGGAGCTTCACCAGCCAGCTGGCCAGGAGAAGCGCGAAGAGCACCCCGTAGTTCCGGATCAGCCGGGCCCGGAGCGCCTGGTGGAAGGTGATCCGGAACCGCGGGTGCAGGAGATCCTCGGCCACCAGCATCCCCCACTTCTCCACCGGGCTCCGCAGGTCCCGCCGCAGGATGGGGCCGAAGAAGTTCTCCTCCACGATCCGGACCCGCGAGCGCCAGACGTCGAAGAACCGGAAGCGCCGGGCCTCGATCCCCAGGAAGGTGAAGACCAGGACCATCCCGGCCAGGATGCCCACGTGGGAGTGGCTCGGTTCCCCCAGGCTGAAGGTGACGAGTCCCATGACCGAGAGGATGGCCCAGTTGGTGGTGTTGTCGAGCCGGATGCGCCAGTGGGTGGAGCGGAACACCTCGCCCCGGTAGAAGTGGACCAGGGTGGTGATGTACTCGCTCCGCGAGAGAGGCGAGGCCTCGAAGACCGGAACCTCGACGTCGTCCTTGTCGCCCGGATAATCGCGTTCCGACATGGCACGGACCTCCCCCGCCGGGGCGAAACCGGCACGCTGCCCGCGAGCGGCTCCGACGCTAGCCCTCGATCCTCTCCACGTCGGCCCGGGGATCGACCACCTCGTCGCCCGCATCCAGCTTCACGCGGAGAACGTGCTCCTCCTCGCGTTCATCGGTCCTCATCTTCCGGTGTCCATCGCAGCCGGAGCCGCCGGGCGGCCCGCGCCTCGTCCGGGCGGATGACCGGCGTGGTGTGGGGCGCGCTCTTGACCTGCTCCGGGTCCTCCGCCGCTTCGCGGGCGATGGTGATCATGGCCTCGGCGAAACGGTCCAGGGTCCCCCGGGTCTCCGATTCCGTGGGCTCGATCATGAGCGCCTCCTCCACGATGAGAGGAAAATAGGTGGTGGGGGCGTGGAACCCGAAATCGAGGAGTCGCTTGGAGATGTCCGCCGCCCGCACCCCCTGCTTCTTCTGGCGGGTGGCCGAGAGCACGAACTCGTGCATGCAGGGGCCGGGGTACTTGAGGTCGTAGGACTCCCGGAGCCGCGACAGGAGATAGTTGGCGTTCAGGATGGCGTTCCGGCTCACCTCGCGGAGTCCCGGCGCGCCCAGGCTCAGGATGTAGGTCAGGGCCCGCACCAGGACCCCGAAGTTCCCGAAGAAACCGTGCATCCGGCCGATGGACTGCGGCCGGTCGTCGTCCAGCCGGTAGACCCCGTTCTCCTCCACCACGGCCGGAACCGGCAGGTAGGGGCGCAGGTCCTCCCGCACCGCGATCGGGCCCGCCCCCGGGCCGCCCCCGCCATGGGGGGTGGAAAAGGTCTTGTGCAGATTCAGGTGCATCATGTCGAAGCCCATGGCCCCGGGCCGGGCCAGGCCCACCAGGGCGTTCATGTTGGCGCCATCCAGATACATGAGGGCCCCGGCCTCGTGGGCCGCCGCCGCCACTTTCTCGATGTTGGGCTCGAACACCCCCACCGTGTTCGGGTTGGTGATCATCATGGCCGCGGTCCGAGGCCCCAGGGCGTTCTGCACCACCTCGGGGTCCAGCCGCCCCCGGGCGTTCGACTTGATCTCCACCGCCTTCATCCCGGCCATGCGCACCGAGGCCGGGTTGGTGCCGTGGGCGGAGTCGGGAATGAGCACCTCGTCCCGGTCCTCGCCGCGGTCGGCGTGGTACGCCCGGGCCACCAGCATGGCCGTGAGTTCCCCCTGGGCCCCGGCCGCCGGCTGCAGCGAGACCGCGGGGAGCCCGGTGATCTCGGCCAAGGCCCGCTCCAGGTGGACGATCAGGGCCAGGGCTCCCTGCACCCCCTCCACCGGGGTCATGGGATGGAGCAGGCTGAACCCGGGCAACGCCGCCATGCGGTCGTTCACCTTGGGGTTGTACTTCATGGTGCAGGAGCCGAGGGGATAGAAGTCCTTGTCCACGTGGTGGTTCAGGTAGGAGAGGTTGGTGAAGTGGCGGACCACCACCGGCTCGCTCACCTCGGGCAGCCCCAGGGGGGCCTGCCGGGCCAGGTCCTGCGGCACCAGCGCCTCCAGCCCCCGGGCGGGGACGTCGAGGGCGGAGAGCAGCGTCCCCCGGGTGCCGGGGTGGGACCGTTCGAAGATCAGGTTCTCAGCCACGAGCCGCCTCCCCTACCGCCTGCACCAGGGCCTCGATGTCGTCCCGCAGGTGCTTCTCGGTCACGCACACGTGGAGCAGGGTCGCCTGGTGTCCCGCCCCGAACCGCTCCAGGGGGATGCCGGGGATGACCCCGGCCGCCCGGCAACCGCTCACGATCTCCCGGGCCGGGCGCGGGCACTCCAGGACGAACTCGTGGAAGAAGGGGGCCCGGTGGCGGAGCCGGAAGCCGGGCAGGGCGCCCAGGCGCTCCGCCGCGTAGTGGGCCCGTTCCAGGCACTGCTCGGCCACGTCCCGCATCCCCTTCGGTCCCATCAGGGAGAGGTAGATGGTGGCCCGGAGGGCCAGGAGTCCTTGGTTGGTGCAGATATTGGAGGTGGCCCGCTCCCGCCGGATGTCCTGCTCCCGGGTGCGCAGCGTCATCACGAAGGCCCGGGCGCCGTTGCGGTCCACCGTCTCCCCGATCAGGCGGCCGGGCACCTGGCGCACGAACTCCTGCCGGGCGGCGAAGAGACCCAGGGCGGGGCCGCCGAAGGACGGCGGGCTGCCCAGGGAGAGGCCCTCGCCCACCGCCAGGTCGGCTCCCATCTCCCCCGGGGTCCGGTACAGGGCCAGGGCGTGCGGCTCGAACACGTGGATGGCCCGCGCCCCGCGGTCCCGCGCCTCGGCGAAGACGCCGCTCAGGTCCTCGACCAGCCCGTGGAAGTTGGGGGATTGGGCGGCCACCGCCGCGCAGTCGCCGAGCACGTCCCGGAGCCACCCCCGATCCACAAGGCCGTCGGCGGCCGGATCGCACACCACCTCGATCCCCTGCCCGCGGCAGAGGGTGGTCAACACCTGGACGTAGTGGGGATGCATGGGGCCGGCCACCGCGATGCGCGACCGCGGTCCCGCCGCGGCGGCCAGGAGGGCGGCCTCGGCCAGGGCGGTGGCCCCGTCGTAGAGGGAGGCGTTGGCCAGGTCCATGCCGGTGAGTTCCGACATCATGCTCTGGAACTCGAAGATGGTGGTGAGGGTCCCCTGGCCCACCTCGGCCTGGTAGGGGGTGTAGGCGGTATAGAACTCCGAGCGGAAGCTCAGATGATCCACCGCCGCGGGCACGAAGTGGTCGTAGCTTCCCGCTCCCAGGAAGGCGCGGTAGGCCCCGCCGTGGTGGTTCCGCGCGGCCCAGGCCTCCAGGGTGCGCGCGATCTCGTATTCGCTCCGGGGCGGTCCCAGGTCCAGGAGTCCGGACAGGCGCAGCTGCTCGGGAACGGGGGCGATCAACTCCTCGAAGCTCTCCGCCCCGATCGCCTCCAGCATGGCAGCTTCCTCGCCGTCCCCGCGGGGAATGTAGGGGAAACGCAACTAGCTCCCCTCCCCCACGTGCTGCTTGTAGCCGGCGGCGTCCATGAGCTTCTCCAGCTCCCCGGCGTCGTCCATCTCGATCTTGATCATCCAGCCGTCCTCGTAGGGCGCGCGGTTGACGGCCTCCGGCTCCCCGCCCAGGGACTCGTTGACCGCCACCACCTTCCCGGTGACCGGGGCGTAGAGGTCGCTCACCGTCTTCACCGCCTCGATGGTGCCGAACACGCCCCCCTGCTGGACTGCCGCCCCCGGCTGGGGCAGCTCCACGAAGACGATGTCCCCCAGCTCGCCCTGGGCGTAGTCGGTGATGCCGATCACCGCCGTCTTGCCCTCGGCCCGCACCCACTCGTGCTCTTCGGTGTACTTCAGTGTCTCAGGCGTTTCCATGGTCTTTCCCCTCGACCGTCCCCGGAGCCTTCCGGCTCCCCTCGGTATAGAACGGGGTGCGGGCGACGGTCGCCTCCGCCCGCTTTCCCCGGATGTCGATCCACACCGTTTCCCCCTTCCCGGCTCGGGGGGCTTCCACGTATCCCATGCCCAGGCCCCGTCCCACCGAGGGGGCGAAGGTGCCGCTGGTCACCTGTCCCACCTGCCGTTCCGCGTCCAGGATCGGGTATCCCTTCCGGGGGATGGCCCGCTCCTCGGCCGGGACCAGGCCCACCAGGCGCCGGGTGACCCCGTGCTCCTTCTGGCGCCGCAGCGCCTCCTGCCCGATGAAGAAGGTCTGGCCCAGCTTGACCGTCCAGCCCAGCCCCGCCTCCAGGGGCGAGGTCGAGTCGTCGATGTCGTTTCCGTAGAGGCAATACCCCATTTCGAACCGGAGCGTGTCCCGGGCGGCCAGCCCCACCGGGACCAGGCCCCGGGGGGCCCCCGCCTCCAGCAGCCGGTCCCACAGCCCGGGCGCCGCCCCCGGCTCCACGTAGAGTTCGAAGCCGTCCTCCCCGGTGTACCCGGTGCGGGAGATCAGGGCCGGGGTTCCGGCCACGGTGCCGGCCCGGGCGGTGTAGGTGTCCATGGCCGCCAGGTCGAGGTCGGCCAGGGGAGCCAGGAAGGCCTCGGTCTCCGGTCCCTGGACCGCGATGAGGGCGGTGGCGTCCGATTCGTCGGCGAAGGTCACCCCCCGGGGGAGGTGTTCCCGCACCCAGGCCGCGTCCTTCTCGATGTTGGCCGCGTTCACCACCAGGAGCACCGAGTCCGGCAGGTGGTAGACGAGGAGGTCGTCCACGATCCCCCCGTCCTCGCGGCACATGGGGCTGTAGACCGCCTGGCCGGGGCGGGTGCCGGTGATCCGGTTGGTGACCAGGGCGTCGGCCGCGGCCAGGACCCCGGGGCCGGTGAGCCGGAACTCGCCCATGTGGGACAGGTCGAAGATCCCCAGGGCCTTGCGGACCGCCTGGTGCTCCGCGATCTGCCCCGAGTACTGGAGCGGCATGAGGTAGCCGGCGAACGGCACCATTCTGGCCCCTCGCTCCAGGTGACTGGAAGTGAGGGCGGTCGTCTTCCCCTCGGTGTCCACCATCGAGCCTCACGGGTTGAGCCGGATCCCGCGGACGCCGGCATCCGGCGCGGGAGGCCGGATCGGGCCCGCACGGCCTGGCGGCAGAGCGGTCGGAAACAGGGCACGAATCGTAGCACAAGCCCCGGCGGGCAGGAACCCGGCCCCCCCGGCCCGGGTTCCGCCGCGCCTACCGATTCAGCGTTTCCGCCTTCCGCCGGCCTTCTTCCGGGTGGGGCGCTTCTTGCCGGCGGCCGCTTTCCGCGGCGTGGCCGCCTTGGCCCGCCGCTCTCCGGTGCCGGCGGTGAGGCCCGGGGGCGGGACCACGTCCGGAATGCCCCGGAGCGAGGTCCGGAGCCCCGGCTTGGGTCCCTTCCCCGCCGGCTTCTTCCAGGTGCGGAGCAACTCGGCCAGGATGCGCACCCCGGCTCCGGTGCCGCCCAGGGCCTTGTGGGACTGGGCCCGTTCGTTCCAGGCCACCCCGGCGATGTCCAGGTGGGCCCACCGGTAGGAGTCGGTGAACGCCCCCAGGAACGCCCCGGCGGTGATGCAGCCGGCCGCGCGCCCGGCGGTGTTCTTGATGTCCGCCACCTCGCTCTGCACCATCTTCCGGTACTCCTTCCACAGGGGAAGGGGCCAGGCCCGCTCCCCGGAGCCCTGGGAAGCGGCCACGATCCGGTCCAGGAGCCACTCGTCGTTGGACATGAGCCCGGCCGCCTGACCCCCGAGGGCGATCACGCAGGCCCCGGTGAGGGTGGCCAGGTCCACCACCGCGTCCGGCTCGTAGCGGCGGGCGTAGGCCAGGGCGTCGGCCAGGACCAGCCGGCCCTCGGCGTCGGTGTTCAGGACCTCGATGGTCACCCCGGCCGAGGACTCCAGAATGTCCCCCGGCTTGTAGGCGTGGCCGCCCGGCATGTTCTCGGTGGCCGCGACCAGGCCCACCACCTTGAGCGGAACCTTGCTGGCCGCGGCGTAGCGCATGGCCCCGATCACCGCCGCTCCCCCGCTCATGTCGTACTTCATGAGGTCCATCTCCGCCGACGGCTTGATGCTGATGCCGCCGGTGTCGAAGGTGATCCCCTTCCCCACCAGGCAGACGGTGCCCCGCGGGCGGGCCGGGGTGTACTCCATGATGATGAACCGGCAGGGCTCGTCACTCCCCTTGGCCACGCCCAGGAAGGCGCCCATGCCCAGCTTCTCGCACTCCTTGGCCCCCAGCGCCTTCACCGTGAAACCGTGGGCCTTGCCCAGGGCCTGGGCCGTCTCGGCCATGTGGGTGGGGGTGACCCGGTTCGAGGGACCGTTGACCAGCTCGCGGGCCGAGTTCACCCCGCCCGCCACCAGCTCGCCCAGGGCCAGCCCGGCCCGGATGCCCTTTTGGCGGGCCTTCAGGCGCTCGACCACCGTGAGTTCGGTCAGGGCCAGGGGCTCGGCCCGACCGTCGCGGAAGTGGTTGTCGTAGCGGTAGGCGCCGATCAGGACCCCCTCGGCCAGCCCGCGGGCCAGCTCGGCCGTCGGCTGTCCCGAGTCCCCGCCGTGGAGCACGGTGACCGCGGTCTTGACCTTGAGCTTGCGCAGGGTGCCGGCCAGGGTGCCGCCCACCACCCGCGCCGCCTCCGCGTCGAAGGTCTCCTTCTCCCCCAGGCCCAGGAGCACGATCCGCTCGGGGACGGTCTTCCCCTTGGCCTCCGGATAGAGGACCAGGACCTCGCCGAGTTCGCCCTTGAAGCCCCCGCGGGCCAGGGTGCGGGTGATGATCCCGCCCGCCGCCTCGTCCACCGCCTTGGTGGCGCCCCCCGGCTCGGTCACGCCCTTGTAGAGGTTGACCGCGACTGCCGGTCCTCCCATCGTTCCCACGTCACCGGTCTTGACCGGCAGTTTCACGCTGACTTCCATGCCTTCCTCCTTAGGCGCTGCTCACGGGGCTGCGGAGCCTTCCGTTGGAGCGCGCGGGCTTCTGAGGTTTGGGGTCCAACAACCCCTTGAGGGCTCGACCGGTGAACGACCCGCGGACCCGGACCACCGCTTCCGGCGTGCCCTCGGCCACGATGCGTCCTCCGTCGTCCCCTCCTTCCGGACCCAGGTCGATGAGATGGTCCGCGGTCTTGATCACGTCCAGATTGTGCTCGATCACCACCACCGTGTTCCCCCGGTCCACCAGCTGGGCCAGCACCGTCAACAGCTGCCGCACATCGTCGATGTGAAGCCCGGTGGTCGGCTCGTCCAGGATGTACAGGGTCCGCCCGGTAGCCACCTTGGACAGTTCCGAGGAGAGCTTCATGCGCTGGGCCTCTCCCCCGGAGAGGGTGGTGGCCGGCTGTCCCAGGTGGATGTAGCCCAGGCCCACCCCCATGAGCACGTCCAGGCGGCGGCGGACGGCGGGGATGGTGGACAGGAACTCGTGGGCCTCGGCCACCGTCATCTCGAGCACGTCGCTGATGTTCTTCCCCTTCCAGGTGATCTCCAGGGTCTCCCGGTTGTAGCGCTTCCCCTGGCACACGTCGCACCGGACGTAGACGTCGGGCAGGAAGTGCATCTCAATCTTCACCACCCCGTCCCCGGCGCAGGCCTCGCAGCGCCCTCCTTTGACGTTGAAGGAGAAGCGGCCGGGCCGGTAGCCGCGGACCTTGGATTCCGGAAGCTCGGCGAAGAGGCTCCGGATCTCGGTGAAGACCTTGGTGTAGGTGGCCGGGTTGCTGCGCGGGGTGCGCCCGATCGGCGACTGGTCGATGTTCACCACCTTGTCCAGGTGCTCCTGCCCCTCAAGGGCCCGGTGCTTGCCCGGGGCGTCCACCGCCCCGTGGAAGTTGCGGGCCAGGGCCTTGTGCAGGATGTCGTTGACCAGGGTGCTCTTCCCCGAGCCGCTGACCCCGGTCACGCACACGAAGAGCCCCAGGGGGAATTCCACGTCCAAGCTCTTGAGGTTGTTCTCGGCCGCGCCGCGGACGATGAGGCGCTTGCCGTTTCCGGGGCGGCGGGCTTCCGGCAGCGGGATGTGCCTGGCCCCGGACAGGTACTGCCCGGTGAGCGAGCCCGGGCGCCGGGCCACCTCCTCCGGGGTCCCCGCGGCCACCACCGTGCCCCCCTGCTTCCCCGCCCCCGGGCCCAGGTCCAGGAGGTGGTCGGCGGCCCGCATGGTGTCCAGGTCGTGCTCCACCACCAGCACCGTGTTCCCCAGGTCGCGGAGCGACATGAGGGTGTCCAGGAGCCGGCGGTTGTCCCGGTGATGGAGCCCGATCGAGGGCTCGTCCAGGACGTAGAGCACCCCCATGAGCCGCGAGCCGATCTGGGTGGCCAAGCGGATGCGCTGGGCCTCGCCCCCGGAGAGGGTGGAGGCCGAACGGTCGAGGGTCAGGTAGTCGAGGCCGACATCGGCCATGAAGCGGAGCCGCTGCTCGATCTCCTTGAGCACCTGGGTGCCGATCCGGGCCTGGCGCTCGGTGAGCTTCAGGTCCTTGACCCAGGCCAGGGCGTCCTTCACCGAGAACAGGACCACGTCCCGGATGGTGCGCTCCTGGATGCGGACGGCCAGGGACTCCGGCCGCAGCCGGGCCCCGCCGCAGTCGGCGCAGGCGGCCAGCCCCATGAACTCCTGCAGGAAGGCCCGCATCGACTCGCTCTGGGTCTCCCGGTAGCGGCGGTTCAGGTTGGGGATCACCCCTTCCCATTCCTTCTTGAACTTCACCGAGAACCGGGAGTCCTTGTAGACGACGTCGAGTTCCTTCCCCCGGGCGCCGTGGAGAATGACCTTCCTCACCCGGGCCGGGAGCTTCTTCCACGGGGTCTTCAGCTCGAACTTGTAGGCCTTGGCCAGGGCCTTCATCTGCGCCCCCAGCCAGGAGCTGTCCATCTTGCTCCGGTAGGAGGCGACGGCTCCCTCGTTCAGGGAGAGGTTCGGGTCCGGGACCAGCCGATCGGGGTCGATCTCGGTCCGGGTGCCCAGGCCGTCGCAGGAGGGGCACGCCCCGTAGGGGGAGTTGAAGGAGAACATCCGGGGCTCCAGGTCGGCGTAGGAGATGCCGCACTCCACGCACCCGGCGTGCTCGTTCAGGGTCCGGTCGGCGCCCCCCTCCACCACCACCGTGACCAGGCCCCCGCTCTGCCCGGCCGCGGTCTCCAGGGAGTCGGTGAGGCGCTGGCGGTGCTGCGGCGCGGGCTTCAGCCGGTCGACCACGATCTCGATGGTGTGCTTGCGCTTCTTGTCCAGCTTGGGGGGGCTCTCCAGGTCCACCCACTCGCCGTCGATCCGGGCCCGCAGGAACCCCTCGCGCTTCATCTCCTCCAGCTCGGCCCGGTACTCCCCCTTCCGGCCGCGGACCAGGGGCGAGAGGATCTGGGTCCGCTTCCCCCGGGCCGATTCCAGGATCCCGTCCGCCATCTCCTGGACGGTCTGGCGACTGATCGGCCGGTCGCAGCGGACACAGAACTGCTGGCCCAGGCGGGCGTAGAGGAGCCGCAGGTAGTCGTAGATCTCGGTGGCGGTGGCCACGGTGGAGCGCGGGTTCCGCCCCGCGGTGCGCTGCTCGATGGAGATGGCCGGCGAGAGCCCGTCGATGTGGTCCACGTCCGGCTTTTCCATCTGGCCCAGAAACTGCCGGGCGTAGGCGGAGAGGCTCTCCACGTAGCGGCGCTGTCCTTCGGCGTAGATAGTATCGAAGGCCAGGCTGGACTTCCCCGAGCCGCTCACCCCGGTGATCACCACGAACTTGTCGCGGGGGATCTCCACGTGGACGTTCTTCAGGTTGTGCTCGCGGGCGCCGCGTACGGATATCGTTTGCATAGTTCCGCTGCAGGTCGAATGACGGACACTCGGCCGAAGGCTTCCGGGATGGCCGAAACCTGGGGGGCCGGTCCGGAGTTCCCGGGAAGCCCGCCGGCCCTGGTCCTGGCGGGGCGGGGCGACCCCGGAATCCGTGTCCGGAGCCCTCCGGGGCGGGGACCGCACCGGGGCCCGAACCGAAAGAGAGTAGGCAGGTTGCAGAGACCTGTCAAGGAAGGGGCGGGACCCTAGGCGGGAACGGCTTCCACGATCCCCACCAGTCCCGGCAGGGGCTCGGCCCGGGTCAGGATGAAGCCGGCCGTCTCCAGCAAGCTCCGGAACTCCTCCGCGGTGCGCTCCCGCCCCCCCAGGGCCACCATCATGTGCAGGTCGAACCACTTCGCCGGATGGGGGTCGTTCCCGGGGAGCATGACCGCGTCCACCAGGATCAGTTTCCCGTGCCGCGGGATGGCGGCCCGGCACCGTTCGAGAAGCCGGGTGCAGCGTTCATCATCCCAGTCGTGCAGCACGTTCTTCATGAGGTAGGCGTCGAAGCCGGCGGGGATGGACTCGAAGGCGTCGCCGGCGACGACTTCCGCCCGGCCGTCGACCCCTCCGGAGGCGAACGCGGCCTCGGCCCGAGCGGCCACCGCCGGCAGGTCGAAGAGCGTTCCCCGCAGGTTCGGGTACGCTCTCAGGATGCCGGCCAGCAGTAGCCCCTGCCCGCCGCCGACGTCGATCAGGGTCGAAAACGGAGAGAAGTCGTAGGCCTCCAGCAGCATCCGGTTATTGGCCGCGGCCAGCGAGGTCATGGCGCGGTCGAACCGCTCCCCCACCTCCGGGTGCTGCAGGAAGTAATCCCACATGGTGCAGCCGTTGGCCTCCGCGAACGAGGGTTCTCCCGTCCGCAGCACGGAAGCGAGCCCCATCCAGGCGCGCAGGTTGCCGTCGTGGGGGGCGTACATCAGGTAGTCGCGCACCGAACCGGGGCTGTCGCTCCGGAGCGGCTCCGACAGCGCCGTCTGCCGGAAACGGCCCGAGTCGTCCTGCTGGAAGATCCCCAGGGAGGCCAGCGCCCGGAGCAACCGGAATAGCGCGGACCGGTCGGTCCCGGTGGTCCGGGCCAGATCATCGATGCTCCTGGCGGAGTCCCCCAGGCGGTCGGCGATGCCGAGTTCCGCCGCCGCCTGGAGCGACTTGGCCACCATCATCCCCTGCACCATCTGCATGAGCACGGCTCCGGGAGGCTGCTCTGGCGTTCGGGCACGCTGCGTGGTCGTGGTCACGGACCCCCCTCGGGTCACGGGATGCACCGGAACCGATCGGGGGCGGTTCCGTGGATCGGGCCCGCGACGGGCGCGCGGGCCGTTTCCAGTACCGGGGGGAGGACGGCGGGATTCCGGGGCGGCTCGAGACCACCCTTCGGCTTCCCTCCCGGTCGAACCCCTAGCTTCTCTTGAGCCTGATGAGCCGCTTCGGGAGCCCGGCGCTCAGCAGGGCCTCGAAATACTGCTCCGAACGCATGGGGGGGCACCGGTGAAGGGCCTCGAAGTAGGACCGCGGAGGCAGATAGTCATGGACGGTGATGTAGTGGAGGATCGCTTCCGGGCTGACCAGGATCACCTTCCCGCGGGGAACGAAGAGGTTCCCGAACGACCTGAAGGGATCGGAGTCGCAGAGGCTGCAAGCGTGCCCTCCGCAGAAGAGAAACATGCCCTGCCAGGCCTTCGACAGGAGCGCGGCCAGCCTCCGGACATCCCTGTCCTCCACCTCGCCGCGGTTGTAGGTATGTCCTCTCTCCAGCCAGCCTACGGCCCGCAGGGCATCTCCGGCCCGGAAACCGCTGAAGTAATCACAAGGCGCGAGATCCTCGTAGTGCATCGAAGATGTCCCCTTGTGTCGTGGGACGGCCGGCCCTACTCGTACCGCAACGCGTCCACCGGGTCCAGCCGCGACGCGCGCACCGCGGGCCAGATGCCGAAGAAGAGCCCCACCCCCACCGAGACCACGAAGGCCACCACGTAGGCCCAGATCGGCACGAAGGACGGCAGCGGGGTCAACACCTCCACCAGCTTCCCGATCCCCACCCCGAGCAGGATCCCCAGCACCCCCCCGGCCCCGGTCAGGACCATGGCCTCGGTCAGAAACTGGCTCAGGATCTGTCGGTGGGTGGCACCCAGGGCCTTCCGGATCCCGATCTCGCGGGTGCGCTCGGTCACCGAGACCAGCATGATATTCATCACCCCCACCCCGCCGACCAGCAAGGCCACCGAGGCGATGGCCACCATCACCACGAAGAAGGCGCCGGTGATCTGGTTGTACAGGGAGAGCAGGTTCCCCTGGGTGACCAGCGAGAAGTCGTTGGCGTCCTGGGGGCGGAGCCGGCGCGTGCGCCGCAGGGACTCGGTCATCTCCTCCATGGCCCGGTCCAGGAGTTCCGGGCTCTGCGGGCGGGCGGAGATGTAGAGCCGGTCCCGCCCGCCGCCGGCCCCGAAGTACCGGTCGAGAGCGGTCCGGGGAATGAGCACCTGGTCGTCCAGGCTCTGGCCCACCAGCTTCCCCCGCTTGACCAGGATCCCCGCCACCTCGAATTTCTGGTTCCCGAGCTGCAGGCGCTGGCCCACCGGATCCACCCCGGGAAAGAGCTCGTCCACGATGTCGGGCCCGATGAGGGCCATCCGGGCCCCACCCCGGATCTCCGGCGCGGTCAACGCGCGGCCGGTGGCCACGGCCATGGAGGTGACGGAGAGGTAGTACTCGTCGATCCCGATGATCGTGCTCAGCCGGCTCTGCTCTCCGGCGTACTCCAGGCGCTGGCGGGTCAGGGTGTAGACCGAGACCGCCCGCAACGAGGTCGCGGTTTCCCGCAGGGACTCCGCGTCCCGGTCGGTGAATTCCGGGCGCTTGCGGAGCGAGTCCGGGATCTCCCCCACGAACACCCCGGGGTCGAACCGCCGCACCCGGATGGTGTCGGATCCCAGGGCGTCCAGCTGGGCCTGGATGCTCCGGTTCAGCCCCTCGACCAGGCTCACCATGCCCACCACCGAGGTGATCCCGATCACGATGCCCAGGATGGTCAGCGCCCCGCGGAGCTTGTGGGCGGTGAGGCTTCCCCAGGCCAGCCGCACCACCTCGCGCTCCCAGCCTCCGCCGGCAAGGAACCGCACCGCCCCCTCCCTACTCGTACCGCAGCGCGTCCACGGGATCCATGCGGGAGGCCCGGAACGCGGGGAAGATGCCGAAGAACATGCCCACGATGGCCGAGACCCCCAGGCCCAGGGCGGTAGCCTCGGGGGTGATGCGGGCCGGGAATCCGGTCACCGAGGACACGATGGTGCTGACCGTGAAGCCGAAGGCCACCCCCACCAGGCCGCCGGTCAGGGTGAGGACCAACGACTCCAGCAGGAACTGCTGGAGCACGTCCCGGGGCCGGGCCCCCACCGATTTCCGGATGCCGATCTCCCGGGTGCGCTCGGTGACCGAGACCAGCATGATGTTCATGATCACGATCCCCCCCACCACCAGGGAGATCCCCCCCACCCCCACCAGCACCGCGAAGATCCCGCCGGTCAGTGTCCGGTAGAGGCTCATGAGCGCATCCCCGGAATAGACCTCGAAGTTGTCCTCGTCGGTGGGGCGGAGGCCGCGCGCGGTACGCAGGAGCCACCGCACCTCGGCCTCGGCCTCCTCCGTCTCCACGTTGGCCGCGGGCTGGGCCAGGATGGTGAAGCTGGTCAGATCCCGGTGCCAGCCCAGCATCTCGGTCAGGGGGATGGCCACGAAGTTATCGCTGCTCTGGCCCAGGATCGAGCCGCGCTCCCCGAAGATGCCGATCACCTGGTACCGCCGGCTCCCCACCCGGATGTCCTGGCCCAGGGGATCCCCCACCGGGAAGAGTTCCTTCACCACGTCGCTGGCCAGGATGGCCACCCGACGGCGGTGGCGGAGATCGTCCTCGCGCAGCGAACGCCCGTCCACCAGGGGATAGGGATCGAAGATGGGGGCATCGGGGGTGAGCCCGATCACCCCCACCGAACCCAGCTTGCGGTCCTTGAACTTGACCGTGGCCTGGGTCTGGATCATGGCCCCCAGGGAACCGAGGGTCTCGTTCCCCTCCACCACCTTCTGGTACTGGTCCAGGTTCAGGTCGGGCCGCCGGGACCGCTTCAGGAAGTCCTCCTCGTTGAACACCAGGCCGAACTTGTCGGCGTAGAACAGGTTCGCGCCCTGGATGAGGATCTTCTCGGAGACGTAGTGGTTGAGCCCCTGGATGAGGCTGACCAGGGTGATCACGGTGATGACGCCCAGGATGTGCCCCAGGAGCGTGAGCGAGGTCCGGAGCTTGTGGGACCACAACGACCCCGCTCCCAGCTTGAGGCCTTCCCACCACAGCCGCATCAGGGGCCGCCGTTACCGGTGTCGCTCTGGATCTGCCCGTCCCGGAGCCGGATCTGCCGCCGGGCGTGGGCGGCGATGTCGTCCTCGTGGGTGACCAGGATCACCGTGTTCCCCTCGGCGCTCACCCGGTCCAGGGAAGCCATGATCTCGGCGCTGGTGCGGGAATCCAGGTTTCCGGTCGGCTCGTCGGCCAAGATCAGGGAGGGGTTGTTGACCAGGGCCCGGGCGATCGACACCCGCTGCCGCTGGCCTCCGGAAAGCTCGGTGGGCCGGTGGCGCACCCGGTCGGCCAGGCCCACCAGTTCCAGCGCGGTCTGCACCCGTTTCCGCCGCTCGCCGGCGGGAACCCCGGCGTAGATGAGCGGCAGCTCCACGTTGTGGAAGGCGTCGGAGCGGGGAAGCAGGTTGAAGGTCTGGAAGATGAACCCGATCCGGCGGTTGCGGATGGCGGCCAGCTGGTTCTCGCTCAGATCGCTGACCGTCTCGTCCTCCAGGACGTAGGTCCCGGAACTCGGGGAGTCCAGGCAGCCCAGGATGTTCATGAGGGTGGACTTGCCGCTTCCCGACGCCCCCATGATGGCCGCGTACTCGCCCCGGGCGATGTCCAGGCTCACCCCGTCCAGGGCCCGGACCTCTTCCTGCCCCATGTGGTAGACCTTGGTGAGATCGCGTACCTGGATGAGCACGGGGACTCCGGCTAGGCTTCCTTCTTGTCCGACTGCTTGACCCGGGTCCCCTCCTTGAGCTCCCGGAGGACCTTGTACGGCCCGCTCACCACCTCGTCCCCCTCGGTGAGGTCGCCGGTGACCTCGATATGGGTCTCGTCGGCGATCCCGGCCTCCACCTCCACGAACACTGTCTTCCCGTCCTGCACCTTGTACACCCCCTCCACCACTTCCTTCCGCCACTTGTCCCGGTCCTCCTGGTCCAGGGAGTCCGGCGGGGACACGGCGGCGGTATCCGCGACCGCCTCCTTCGACTTCGACTTGCCCTTATCCTTGCGGAGGGCGCCCTTGCGGTCGTCGTCGATCCGGCCCCGGCTGCGGGCCACCAAGGCTTGGATGGGGACGGCCAAGACCCCGGCGTGGGTCCGGGTCTGGACCTCGATGTCCGCGGTCATGCCCGGCTTGAGCCGGGGATCCGAGCGGTCGAAGCCGACGATCACCTCGAAATTGATGATCTCGTCGGTGCCCCCCCCGCCGCGGACCCGCCCGGAGTTCCCGACCGAGGACACCGTGCCCCCGAAGGTGGTGTCCGGAATGGCGTCCACGGTGATGGTGGAGCGCTGGCCGGAGCGCACGTAAACCACGTCGGTCTCGTCCACCTCCGCTTCCACCTCCATCTGGCTCAGGTCGGCGATGGTGAGGATCACCGTGCCCGGGTTGTTCATGGTCCCGGTGATCACGATCTCCCCCTGGTCCACGTTGAGCCGGGAGATCACCCCGGAGACCGGAGCGCGGTACACGGTCTTCTCCAGATTGTCGCGGGCGTCGGAAAGGGCGGCCTCCTGCCGGGCCACCTCCTGCCGTCGCGACTCCGCCTCGGCGAACTGGACCCGGTGGTCGGTCACCGCCTGCTCCACCGCCTGGGGAGAGGCCAGGTCCTTCGCGCTCATCGCCTGGAGCCGGTCCAGGTCGGACTTCGTCTTCTCCAGGCGGGCCTCGGACAGGGCCAGGTTGGCCCGGGCACTGCGGAGCGCGGCGTCCGCCTGCTCGACCCGGCTCTTGTACTGGTTGTCGTCCAGGCGCAGGAGGAGGTCGCCGGCCTGGACCGAATCCCCCTCCTCCACCTTGAGTTCCACCACCCGCCCGGGAACCTCGGCGCTCAGATCCACCGAACTCACGGCGCGGACCCGGCCGGGGGCGCTGATGGTGGCGGTGACGTCACGCCGCTCCACCGGGGAGAAGCGGGCCTCCAGGGTGGGGGCGCCCGAATGGGCGATGTTGGCCACGACGATGGCGGCGAGGATGAGCACCCCACCACCGATCAGGATCCAGCGTTTCACGGCCTGCCTCCTCGAGGGCTCAGTAGGGGACGGGAGCGCCGCGGGCCCGGTCCAGGGCGGCCTCGGAGATCTTGAGCCCGGTCAGGGCATTGACCCGGGAGTTCCGGGCCTTGGTCAGGTTCACCTGGGACTCCAGGAGTTCCAGCACCGTGCCCAGGCCCTGCTGGTAGCGCTCCTCGGAGAGGCGCAGGTCCTCCTCGGCGGATTCCACCCCGCGGTCGGCGGCCTGGATTGCGCTCACCGAGGCCCGGTAGTTGAGGATCGCCTCCTCTAGCTCCTGCTGGGCGGCCAGCTCCCGGGTCGCCAGCTGGTACTGCTGCTGCTTCAGGTTGGATCGGGCGCGCTTGTGCTGGCCCATGTTCAGAAAGGCGTCCAGGCTCACCGTGGCCCCCACCCGGAAGGTCCAGCCGTCGAAGTCGCTGTCCGAACTCACCGGGAAGTCGTAGAGGACCAGGGTGGTGTCGCCGGCCCCCGGGGTCTCGGGGAAGGTCTGGCGGGTGACATTGTCCCGCTCGGATCCGCCGGTGGAGGTGTTGACGTCGAAGCTGGCGAAGAGGCTGGGCACCCGGGACAGGGCCGCCGAGCGGTAGAGGTTGTTGGCGCTGCGCACCGCCTCCCGGGCGGCCATGAGGTCGGGGCGGGTCTCGGCTTCGTCGGCCGCGGAGGTGCTGTCCACCGGAGCCCCCGCCGCCTGGAGGTCGCCGGCAAGCTGGAGCCGGGTGTCGGGGGTGTAGCCCAGGAGGGTGGCCAGGCGGGACTTCTCGATGTCCACCGCGTTCTGCTGGCGGATGAGGGCCACCTCGGCGTCGGAGACCCGGACCCGGGACTTCAGCACGTCTACCCGGGCCACCGAGCCGAGTTCGAACATGCTGTTGATGCGCCGCTCCTCGTCCCGGGCCAGGCGAAGATCCTCCTGCTGCACGGTGAGGAGGTCCTGGGCCCGGAGCACCAGGTAGAACTGCTCCCGCACGGAGTAGGCCAGCTGCTGGGCCGCATCCTCCCGCGAGTATCGCGCCCCCTGCACGTCGGCCTGGGCGCTCCGGTAGCGGTACCAGCTGGAGAAGCCGATGTCCTCCCGTAGCGTCACCCCGAAGCCGGTGTCGTGGGAGTCGCTGTCCAGGGGAAGGTCGCCCCGGCGGACCACGGTGCCGTTGGGGTAGGTGTCGTTGACCAGGATCTGCAGATCCAGTCCCTTCAGCGTGGTGGTGGAGTGCGACTTGCTGTAGGCGTAGCTGCCGCTGGCCCCGGGCAGGATGCCGGCCAGGGCGTCCAGCCGCGCCCCCTCGTACGCCCCCACCGTGGCCACCGCCCGGCGGAAGTCCGGGTTCTGCCGAAGGGCGACCCGGACCGCCTCCTCCACGTCGATGGAACCCGCGGGGGCATCGGCCGCCCGCGCGGCCGGGGCCCAACCCAGGCCGACCAGGACGCCCAGAACGCCCAGGATCCCGATCGAGCCGCTTCTCTCGTGTCGCGTCATCAGTCTGCCTCCTCGCCACGGGAAAAAGGACCGCCGCCCTGCGCGGGGCACGATCTTCTCTCCGTACGCCGTCCGGAAGGATGGGGTTGCACGGGAATCGGGCGGGGAAAGGACTATGAAGAAGGGCGGCGCCGGGTGTCAAGCCGGGCGGGAACGCCCCGCGGGGCCGGTTCCGGCCCGCCCGGAAGCGGTCAGGCGACCCCGCCGGTCCGGTCTAGTGGAGCTTGAACTCGAAGGGAATGACGATGCGGGCCACCACCGGCACGTCCCGCTGCTTGGCCGGGGTGAAGAGCCACTTCATGGCCGCGGCCTTGGCCGCCTCCTCCAGGCTGGTGATGGTGTCGGAGGAAATCACCCGGGCGTCCTTGACCCGGCCGTTCTTGTCCACGGTGACCTCGATCCGCACCGTTCCCGCCGCCCCGGCGGCCCGGGCCAGCTCCGGATACACCGGCGCCTCCCGCTTGATGGGGACCGGGGGCGAGTCGAAGGCATAGAAGGACTCCCCTCCCCCCGAGTCCTCGTTGATCTCCGGGGGAGCGAAGGGGTTGAAGTCGGTTTCAGGGATGGTCTCGTCCACGCTGACGTCGTCGGAGATCTCCATCTCGGTGGGGATCACCGGCCGCTCGATCTCCTCCGGAGGCGGCGGGATCACGATGTCGTCCGGGACGTCGATGGCCACCATCTCCTTCTCCTTGAGGCTGTAGGGAGTCAGCTCGATGGGGGGCACGGTGAAGATGGCGATCACGTGGATGGCGATGGCGATGAGGATCGCGATCTCCAGGGTGCGCATGTACTTCGCCTTGAATTCGAAGTTCGCGCTTCCCATCTGGGTGCCGCGGAGGGCGCCGACTGTTTGCGTGGTCATCCCTTCTTCTCCATGTCGGTGGTGAAGGACGCGTTCAGGGTCTGCGCCTCCTTCATCATCTCGATCACCTCGGAAGCGATCTCCCAGGGAACGGCCTGGTCGATGTTGAGCCCCACCACCAGGGCGGGATCATCGGCCAGCTTGGCGGCCATGATGGGCACGATGTCCACCATCGAGATGTAGTTGTCGTCGATGGTGATATTGGACGCGTTCATCACCCAGATGTGGGCGACCTTCTGGCGCGGCACCCGCTGCCCGGCCTCGGCCCGGGGCAAGGTGACCGGAAGCCCCTCCTCCATCTTGAAGATGGTGGTCACCATGAAGAAGATGAGGAGCAGGAACGCGATGTCCGCCATGGAAGACGTGGGGACGTTGGACTTGATGCCGATGGTGCGCGAGATCCGGGCCACGCTACTGTCTCCTCGTCTTGAGCGAGATACGGCTCGCCCCGGCCAGCTTCAGCTCGTCCAGGATGTCCACCATGGACCGGTAGGGAGCGCGGCGGTCCGGCTCCACCGAGACCACGAGTTTGTCGTTGGACGCCTTCCGGGTCTCCACCAGGGGCTTGATCTGCTTGAGTTCGGTGGGCACCCCGTCCACGTAGTAGGTGGTGCCGGTGGGATCGGTGCTGATCACCATCACGTTGTCGCGGTTCACCTGGATGGCCTGGTTCTTCTGCGACTTGGCGGGCAGGATCAGCGAGAGCCCGAACTCCTCGGCGATGGTGGTGGTGGCCAGGAAGAAGATGAGGAGCAGGAAGGCGACGTCGGCCATCGCCGAGTCGGGGATCTCTTCCGGGGGCCGGATACGGTGAATCTTGGCCATGACGTGTTTCCTCGAGCCCGGGGGCGTCTAGCCCTGGACGTGCCGTCCTTCCATGTCCACCAAAGTATCTACCAATTCGATCGACGCCTCTTCCATCTCCAGCACGAACCGGTCGATACGGGAGATGAAGAAGTTGTTGGCCAGCTGCACCGGGATGGCGATCATGAGGCCGGTGGCGGTGGTGATCAGGGCCTCGGAGATCCCGGTGGCCACCAGCTTGGCGCTCACCTGCTCGGCGGCGGCGATGGCCTCGAAGGCGTGGATCATCCCCGACACCGTGCCCAGGAACCCCAACAGCGGGGCCACGTTGGCGATGGAGGCCAGGATGATGAGCCCCCGCTGCAGGAACGACATCTCGATCGTCCCCGCGCTCTCGATGGCCTTCTCCACCGCCTCCGGCCCCTTGGGGGCCCGCATGAGGCCGGCGTGGAGGATGGCCGCGATGGGGCCGCGGGTCCGCTGGCAGACTTCGATGCTCCCCTGGAGCCCGTCCTGCTTCAGGGCCCCGATGACCTGGCTCATGAGCTTGGTGGTGTTGATCCGGGCCCGGGACAGGGTCCAGAACCGCTCGATGATCACCGCCAGCCCGAGGATGGAGGCGGCCAGGAGCGGCCACATGAACACGCCGCCGGCCTGGAACTTCTCGAGCACGAACCCGAGGGGAGCCAGGGTCTCCGCCTTGAACTGGGTCTCGTCCACGCTGGGCAGGGCCTCGCTCATCTGGTCGCCTTCGTCCGCGGCGGCGGCGCCCTGGTCCATAGCCTGTCCGGTGTCGCCCCCGGCGGGCGTCATCCCGGTCTGGGCCGCGGGAGCCTCCTCGGTCGCCGCGTCCTGAGCCAGGGCCAGACCGGCGGGAATTCCAGCCAAAACGATGACTAGCGCGAGGCAGAGCGCCGGCCTGAACATCCTCGACATCGCATCCATCGAAACATCTCCTTCACGAACAGGTTGTGGCCACCGCCGGCCCGCAGCCGGGACGGTCGAGCGTGGAACTGTGCTGGCAGACGGATCTGCACCGCCCATGGAAGAGGGAATGGGCCCACCGAACACCGGTCTCCGCCGCCCGGGGACCGTACCCCGTGGCACCGGACGACCCGCGGCTCGGCCGGGTCGAGATCTTGAGGAGGCAACGAACGATCCGCACCAGAGACCGTTCAACCGGTTGAGGATAGGCCGCTGGGACCGGTCTGTCAAGGCCCAGGGGGCGCCTCACGGGCTCAGCCGGTGGATCATGCGGGGGAAGGGGATGGCCTCCCGGAGGTGGGTCAGGCCGCAGATCCAGGCCACCGTCCGCTCCACCCCGATCCCGAACCCGGAATGGGGCACGCTCCCGTAGCGCCGGAGGTCCAGATACCACTCGAAGGCCTCCCGGGGGAGGCCGTGCTCGGCGATCTTCCGCTCCAGGACCTCCAGACGGTCCTCCCGCTGGCCGCCCCCCACGATCTCCCCGTAGCCCTCGGTGGCCAGGAGGTCCACCGAGAGGCTGGCCGCCGGGTCCGCCGGGTCCTCCTTCATGTAGAAGGCCTTGATGGCGGCCGGGAACCGATGGACGAACAGCGGGCGGTCGAACTCCGCGCTGAGGGCGGTCTCATCCGGGGCCCCGAAGTCCCCCCCGGCCTCGAAGGGGTGTCCCTGGGCGGTGAGCCGCTCCACCGCCTCGGCGTAGGAGAGCCGGGGAAACGGGGTCCGGATCGCCTCCAGGGCCGTGGTATCCCGCTCCAGCACCTTGAGGTCCTCGCGGCACCGGTCCAGGACCCGCTCCAGGACCCCGACCACGAAGGACTCGATGAGCTGCAGGTTCCCGTCCAGGTCCAGGAAGGCCACCTCGGGCTCGATCATCCAGAACTCGGTCAGGTGCCTCCGCGTCTTCGACTTCTCGGCCCGGAAGGTGGGACCGAAGCAGAACACCTTGCCGAAGGCCATGGCCCCTGCCTCCATGTAGAGCTGGCCGCTCTGGGTGAGGTAGGCGGGCTGGCCGAAGTACTCGGTCTCGAACAGGGTGGTGGTCCCCTCGCAGGCGTTGGGGGTGAAGATGGGGGCGTCCAGGCAGAGGAAGCCCTGCTCGTGGAGCCACTCCCGGGCGGCCAGGATGAAGGCGTCCCGGACCCGCAGGATCGCGTGGGGCCGCCGGGAGCGGAACCACAGGTGCCGGTGGTCCAGGAGGAACTCCGGGCCGTGCTCCTTGGGGCTGATCGGATAGTCCGCCGAGGGGGCGATGGCTTCCACCCGGGTGGCCCCGAGTTCGTAGCCCCCGGGGGCCCGGGCGTCCTCCCGCACCGTCCCCTCGAGCAGGAAGGCGGCCTCCTGGGTCAGGGACTCCCCCGCCTCCCAGCTGGCCTCGTCCACCTCCTTCCGGGGGACCACCGCCTGGACGATGCCCGTCCCGTCGCGCAGAAGCAGGAACTGTAACTTGCCGCTGGACCGCTTGTTATAGAGCCAGCCCCGGAGCCGGACCGTCTCTCCGGCGTGCCGGCCCAGCTCGCCGACCGTGGTGTCGATCATGGGTCACCCTGGGCGCAGAATCGTAAAGACCCGCCCTCCGGAGGCCGATACCAGCCTTGAGTCCCTTTGGCAGTCGAAGGCGGACGAAAGAGGCCAGAAACGAAGCCGGCACTATAGGTTGAGCAACTTCGGTTGTCAACCGGAAGGCGTTGGGAGGCACTTGCATGCGGCCCTGGTGGGGCGTCCTCACGATTCTCGCGGTCGGTCTGGGACCGAGCGGCGCGGCGGCGTCGGTGGTGGCGCCGAAGGCCGCCGACCTGGCCCGCCCCGACGCGGTGCGCCAGGTCCTGCGGGACTCCGGAGGCGACACCCTCCCGGTGGAGGCGCTGGCCTACTACGCCGAGGCCCGCGACCAGGCGCGCGCGGGAAACCGCGCCCGGGCCATCGAACTCCTGAGCCTGGCCGCCGATCTCGACCCGGGGTTCGCCGCGCCCCACTTCGCCCTGGCCCGGCTCCAGCTGCTCACCGATCCCCGGGCGGCGGTGGAGAGCGTGTGGCGCGGGATCCTGACCACGGTCGGCACCTTCAGCGCCCAGCATCATGCCCTGATCAACCTCGTGCTCGGACTCCTGGTCCTGGTGGCGGTGGGACACCTGGTGCTCACCGCCTATGCGGTGCTCCTGCACCTGCTCAAGGTCCACCACTCCGCCACCGAGCACTTCGGCCTCTGGTTTCCGCCGCGGCTGGCCGGCCTCCTGGCCCTGCTCCTCCTGGTGGCCCCGGCCGCCTGGCGCATCGGCGTCCTCCCCCTCTCCTTCACCCTCATCGGGCTCATGTGGCGGTGGCTGCGGGCCGGGGAACGCCGCTGGATCGGGACCCTGAGCGCGGTGGTGGTGGCCGCGCCGCTCCTGCTGTGGCTGGGGTCGCCGGTTCTCTTCTCCCCCCTGGATCCCACCAGCCGGGCGTCGCTCTTGGACCGCGCCATGCACGATCCCTACTCCCCCGGTCTGGCCCGGGGACTGGACGCCTCGCTCGAGGAGCATCCGGACGATCCGGCCCTGCTCTTCGCCACGGCCATGGTCGACCGGCGCGGCGAGCGCTACGATCGGGCCGAGCGCCTCTACGCCCAGGCCATGGAGCGGGGAGCTCGCCCCGCCCTCGTGCTCAACAACCTGGGGGTGATCGCCTTCCTGCGGGGCGACTACAACCGGGCCATGGACACGCTGCAGCGCGCGGTCGATATGGACCCCGAAGCGGCCGCGCCCCACTTCAACCTGAGCCAGACCTACGCCAAGAAGCTGTACTTCGAGAAGGCCGACCAGGAGCTGGCCAAGTCGAACCGCCTCGACTTCAACCGGATCCGGACCTCGCTGCGCCGCAGCGAGGGCGAGGCGGCCCGGGTCATGATCGACGAGCCGCTCCCGGAGTCCGCCTTCTGGACCGCGGCCTGGGAATCCCCCCGGTCGTTGCCCTCGCTTCCGGCCTGGATGGGCTTCTGGTTCGCCGGATCCCTGTGGCTCCTCACCCCGATCTCCATCGTCTCCTTCCTGCTGACCTATTTCCTGGGACGGCGCCTCCACCGGAGCCTCCCCTCCTTCGGCTGCAGCAACTGTTCGCGGCCGGTGTGCCGGCGCTGCCTGCGCCGGGTGCGGCGGCATACGTACTGCGGTCCCTGCGGTGACGTGCTGCTGCGCATCCAGAGCAGTTCCTATTCCAAGCTGGTCCTGGAATCCCAGATCCGGCGCAAGCGCCGCGTGGTCCTGGCCCTGACCCGGATCGGCGCCTGGGTCCTGCCCGGCCTCCACGCCGCGCGCATCGGGCGCTCCAGCCTGGGCATCCTGCTCGCCCTGGCCGCCACCACCGGCGTGCTCGGGCTCCTCTTCCCGGGGGGGCCGGTGAGCCGCACCGTCTGGGTGGACAGCGGACCCGGACCGTGGTGGCCGGAAGTCCCCGCCCTGCTCCTGGGGCTGGTGTTGGTGGTCTCGGGCTGGACGGCGGCCAAGCTCCGCCCCACCCCGGTCGACACCCGGATCCCGTCCGAGGGCGACGCCCCCGCGGACGAGGCCCCCGAAGCCGATCTCGGCGGGCA
>Ga0307424_1000348_pt1 | contig 24583 bp, 20 predicted proteins | sample SalMarWE160320MG_FD_202157 | JGI IMG/M metagenome (GOLD analysis project Ga0307424, IMG submission 202157) | Salt marsh sediment microbial communities from the Plum Island Ecosystem LTER, Massachusetts, United States - WE1603-20 | ecosystem: Environmental > Aquatic > Marine > Intertidal zone >... | reverse complement strand
CCAAAGGGCAAGGGTTTCTATACTGGACTAAAAGTTCTTTTGGGTCTTTCTGGAAGTAAGTGCATATGACATTTCAAGTCTTCTACGTCATTGAGGTTCAAGAAAATGATGCACACAGGATCATAGGTTGCCTCGGCATCCATGAGGGGTCAGCGTAAATGAACAATACGTCCCAATCTATAGGTCGATATTGCCAGATCTGCCGCAAAGGTCCCTCTCAGGCAGAGCTCGTAGAGGCGAGCGCGGTCAGGCCAGTTGTCGTTGATATGATCAGGCAGTCTCATCCCGAATGGTCTGCCGAGGGATTCATCTGTGTAGATGATCTGAATCGGTTTCGATACGACTATGTTCGCTCGCTTATTGAGGCCGAGAGGGGCGAGTTGTCGGATTTGGAGAAAGAAGTCCTGGATAGCCTAGCAAAACATGAGATCCTCACCACGCATGTTGAAAAGGAATACGAATCGCAGTTAGCCTTTGGGCAAAGGCTGTCTGACAGGATTGCGAGGTTCGGGGGGAGTTGGAGATTCATTATCATCTTTGCGTGTGTTCTCGTTCTCTGGATGTGCGCTAACTCTTTACTTTTGCTATCAAGGCCATTCGATCCTTACCCTTACATTTTGCTGAATCTCGTCCTTTCGTGTCTCGCCGCGATGCAGGCACCCGTTATCATGATGAGTCAAAATCGGCAGGAAACAAAGGATCGTCTTCGAGCATCTCATGACTACCAAATTAATCTGAAGGCAGAGCTCGAGATTCGACAGTTGCACCAGAAGCTTGACCATCTTCTGTCTCGGCAATGGGAACGTTTGGTCGCAATTCAAGAGGTCCAGCTTGAACAACTGAACGAAATGCGGAGTCACGGGGTGCAGCTATCCCCTGCCCAGGAGAAGACTCCATCGTAGAGGCGTTTCGGGCGGTGTGAAACGATGGCCCGAGGCTTGGGGCTGGAGACTGTATCGCAAAGGAGGAATAAGGTGGCAAAGCGAAGCCCGCGCTGGGTGGTGCTCAGCATTTCGGCCCCTGTCATTTTGGCGATAACCGGCTGCATGGTGGGACCGAATTATCACCCGCCGGATGTCTCCGGTTATACGAAACAAAGCTGGCAGGCCTCCTCCTTGGAAGGGAGCCAAGCGCTGGACGGACAAGCGCAACCGATGGCGGCCTGGTGGCGCCAATTCAAGGATCAAGAGATGAGCAGCCTGGTTGAAAAGCTCGTTGGTTCCAACCTTGCGCTGGCCGAGGCCCGGCAACGGATTATCGAAGCCCGCGCCCGTCGGGGGATCGTCCATGCTGATGGCCTTCCCCAAATAAATTTGAACGCAGACTACACCCGTGCCGGAACCGGCAAAGAAGCCGTGTCGTTCCAGGGGCCGCCTCCGGGTGAAGAAATAAATCTCTATGCGGCCGGCGTCGTTGCCGGATGGGAACTCGACTTGTGGGGACGGGTGGCGCGCCTCGTTGAAGCCGCCGATGCTGAAATCGAAGCCAGTTATGCGGACTACCACGATATGATGGTCTCTTTGGCCGCCGAACTGACCCTGGCCTACATCGATGCCCGCACCCTTCAGGCCCGACTGAACATGGCCAACCGGAATATCGCCTTGCAGGAGAAAACCCTGGATCTATTCGAAACCCGGTACCGGGCCGGAACCGGTACGCAGCTCCAGGTTGCGCAGACCAAGCGGCTGCTGGAAAACACGCGGACCCTTATTCCGGAATATAAACGCGCGTTGACAGTGGCGGAGAATCGGATCAATTTGTTGCTCGGACAGCCACCAGAGGCGAACATTCTCAAACCGGGTCCGCTGCCGTCCGTGCCCCCGCTCATCGGCATCGGGCTTCCAGTGGATCTTCTGGTGCGGCGGCCCGACATCCGCGGGGCAGAACGCCGGTATGCCGCTGCGGTGGCCCAAATCGGCGCTGCCGAGGCGGACAGATACGTCCGGCTTTCACTTTCAGGTACCCTGAGCCTGCAAACCGACACGGCCAGCGCGCTGCTGGACAAAGACGCCCTGATCTATATGCTGGGCCCCGGCCTTCAATTTCCGCTTTTTTCCGGCGGCCGAATCCGCAGCAATATCCAGGTTCGCCAATCCCAGGCAGAACAGGGGCGGCTCGCGCTCGAGCAGCAAATCCTGGCGGCGCTTTCCGAAGTCGAGAACGCCGCCGCAGGCGTTGTTCGGAGCCAGGAGCAGGTGATCGATTTAACTGCCTCGGAAAAAGCCGGCGAACAGAGCGTCCACCTGGCCGATAACCTGTACCGGGTCGGGTTGGGCGATTTTTTCCAGGTCATTGACGCCGAAGAAAAGCTCGTCGCTGCACGGGAAGAGCTCCTCCTGGCCAGCCAGAACGCGCTGGCCCAGGTAGTCCAGCTTTACAGAGCCCTGGGCGGCGGTTGGCAGGTTCTGGAATCTCCCGATGGTGCCGGGGCTGCGACGGTCGAGCCTCCATCTCCGAAACCCCATGACATGAAACGTGGAGCATCCGCACAATGAAAAGAGTTCTTAAAGGGGTCATTCCGGCAGCTATTCTCATCGCTATCGGGGTGTTGGGCGGCCGGTGGCTGCTCCAAATGGAGAAGCACAAGTCCGAGGTCGAACTCACGCTTTACGGCAATATCGATATCCGAGACGTTCAGCCGACCTTTAATGAAGAGGAGCGCATTGCCGAGGTTTCGGTGGAAGAGGGCAATCGTGTTACGGCAGGCCAGATTCTGGCGCGGCAGCAAACCAACCGCCTGGAGGCCCAAATCAAGGAGGCGGAAGCTCAAATTGCCGCCCAGCAACAGGTGGTCAATCGGTTGGAAGCTGGGACCCGACAGCAGGAGATTGAACAGGCGCGGGCCGAGGTGGAGGCAGCCAAGGTCAAGGCCAAGAATTCCAGGCAGAAGTTTGAACGCATCCAGAAAACAGCAGGGACCGGGGCCACGAGTGAACAAGCCTTGGACGATGCGCGGGCCCAGGCCGAAGTAGATCAGGCCCAGCTCAAGGTAAAGGAAAAGGCACTCGACCTGGCCCTAGAGGGGCCCCGCAAAGAAGATATTGCTGCCGCCAAAAAGAAGCTGGAATCGTTCAAGGCTTCTCTTTCGCTCTTGAAGATAAGGCTTGCGGATATGACCCTCACAGCGCCGGCCGCGGGGGTGATCCAAAACCGGATCCTGGAACCCGGAGATATGGCAAACGCCAACCGGCCCGTGTTCACCCTGGCGTTGATCGATCCCAAGTGGGTTCGGGCCTATGTGCCGGAGCCGGATCTGGGCCTCATTAATTTGGGCATGAAGGCGAAGATCCTGAGCGATTCGTTTCCAGATCACACCTTTGACGGTTGGATCGGTTTCATTTCCCCCGTGGCCGAATTTACCCCGAAAACCGTGGAGACGACGGATTTGCGGACCAAGCTGGTGTATGAAGTCAGGGTGTACGTTCACGACCCCAATGACGTGCTCCGTTTGGGAATGCCGGTCACGGTCTTCGTGGACAGAACCCCTTCGGAGGCGCCATCCCGGCAGGGCGACGCTGGGACTCCCAAGACATCCGTACCGGCTGACACCTAATCCGAGCTCGTCTTAGAAGAGATGGCAGGTGCTATGGCGACAGAGTCCCACGGGCATAGCGCGGCAGCAACGGAGGTGGTGCTGGCGGTCCAGAACCTGAAGAAGGAATTCCCTTCCGAGAAGGGGCCTGCGATCCAGGCCCTGCGCGGTGTTTCCCTGGAAGCCCGCCGTGCACAGGTCACCGGGCTTGTGGGGGCGGATGGGGCTGGAAAAAGCACCCTCATCCGCCTGGCCGCCGGTCTCCTCGTGCCCACGGCCGGGTCCGTCACCGTCTTGGGGCTGGACAGCGTGGGGCACAGCATCGAAATCCAGAGCCGTGTGGGTTATATGCCCCAGAAATTCGGCCTGTACCAAGACCTGACGGTTGCGGAGAACATGGATCTGTTTGCCGATCTTCAGGGGGTGTCGCATTCCGAGCGCCATGAGCGCTACCGTCGCTTGCTCGATATGACCGGCCTCGGGAACTATACCGGGCGTATGGCCGGTGCGCTTTCCGGCGGCATGAAGCAGAAGCTGGGGCTGGCCTGCTGCCTGATCAAATCGCCACAGATGCTTTTGCTGGATGAACCGACCGTGGGGGTGGATCCGCTCTCGCGGCGGGAGTTGTGGAAGATCGTTTATGAGCTTGTAGACAAAAACGGCATCGGCGTCTTGCTGTCAACGGCGTATCTGGATGAAGCAGAGCGATGCCGCCACGTGGTCCTACTGCATGAAGGCGAGGTCCTGGCCGAGGGAACGCCCAAGCAATTCAAAGAGCAGGTGGCAGACAGGGTGCAGCTGGTGACGCCGCCGCCGGGCATCAAACCGCGCCGGATACAAACGCGCCTTGCCGGCCGGGCGCATATTGTGGACACCACCATCCGCTCGGGCCGGGTGCGCGCTGTGACCGACGCTGCCGGATCACAAGCCGTGGCCGACGCCTTGCCGGAGCCGTGGCGGGCCGGCATTCAGGAGAGGTCGCCTACCTTTGAAGATGCCTTTATGGCGCTCATTCCGCACCCCGGCTTTTCTCAAGCCAATGGCGGCGAGCCATCTTCCGGCGGGACGACCCCGGTAGAGGAAAAGGACGTAGGCGAAAAAGCCGAACAGGTGGTCGTGAAAACCAGTGATCTGCAGAAGTTTTTCGGTGAGTTCGAGGCGGTCAAACCGCTTACCTTTGAGGTGCGGCGCGGCGAGATATTCGGTCTGCTCGGCCCCAACGGCGCCGGGAAAAGCACCACCTTCCGAATGCTGTGCGGATTGTTGAAGGTCAGTGCCGGGGAGATCCGCGTGGCCGGGCATGACTTGCGGCGCTCGCGCTCGCAGGCCCGTGCCCGCCTGGGATATATGGCCCAGCAGTTCTCCCTTTACGGCCAGCTCAGCGTGCAGGAGAACCTGCGTTTTTTCGGCAGCGCCTACGGTCTTGGCGCTAACCGGCTGCGGCAGCGGCTGGAATGGGCCTTTGCGGAATTTGGGCTTGGCAAATGGCGCGATAATGCCGCAGGCAGGCTCCCAGGTGGTTACAAACAACGCCTGGCCATGGCCGCGGCCCTGCTGCACGAGCCGGATATCCTCTTCCTGGACGAACCGACCTCCGGAGTGGATCCTTTTGCCCGGCGGGAGTTCTGGCTCAGGATCAACGATTTTGCCGAACAGGGGGTTACCGTGGTGGTAACGACCCATTTCATGGAAGAGTCCGAATACTGCGACCGGATGTTGATCATGTCCCAGGGAAAGGCCATGGCCATGGGTACACCTGCTGAAATCCGGGCACTGGCCCTTTCGGAAGAAAACCCCGAGCCGACCATCGAGGATGCGTTTATCGCCCTGGCCGAGGGTAATATCGCATCCGCTGCCGGACAGAATCTCGGCGGCAATGGAGGTCGAGCAAAATGACAGCGCACGCTCTCTTTCTCATGCGCCTACGGGGATTTCTGCGCAAGGAAGTGCTCCAGATCCGGCGCGATCCCAGCAGCATTGCGCTGGCCCTTGTCTTGCCGCTGGCGTTGCTTTTCATTTTTGGATACGGGGTGTCGCTGGATGCCGAAAACGTGCCGATTGCCATTGTGCTCGACGACAACAGTCCAACGGCCCGCGAGTTGGCGGCCCGCTTCGATCTGTCGCCCTATTTCAAAGCCGACTACGTAAAATCCATGCCTGAAGCGGTGGATCGGCTCAACCAGGGGCACGTCGACGGCATCGTACGCGTGCAGAGCGATTTTTCATCCCGGTTGGATACGCGGAATCAAGCGCCGGTGCAACTGATCGTGAACGGCATCGATGCCAACCGGGCCCGGCTGATCCAGGGATATACGCGGGGCGTGCTGCAGATATGGACCGCGCTGCGTCGGGCGAGAGGTAAAGCAGCGGCCGGTCCTGCAGTGGAGATATCCCAACGGGTCTGGTTCAACGAAGCGGCGGTCAGCCGGAATTTTCTCGTGCCGGGACTCATCACCCTGATCATGACCCTGAGCGGAATTCTTTTGACCGCGTTGGTGGTGGCCCGCGAATGGGAACGGGGGACCATGGAGGCCATTCTGGTCACCCCGCTTCGCAGGATCGATCTGCTGCTGGGCAAGGTACTGCCGTATTTCTTTCTGGGCATGCTGGGCATGGTTCTGTCTGTCGCGGTCGGCACCACGCTTTTTCATGTGCCGTTCCGCGGCTCCCTGGGCGCGCTCATTGTATTGAGCGCCCTTTTCATGCTGGCTTCCCTGGGCTTTGGGCTCTTCATATCGGCGGCCATTCGCGTCCAATTTGTGGCCGCTCAGATTTCCATTATAGCGGGATTTCTGCCGGCTTTATTTCTCTCGGGCCTTCTTTTTGATCTGGAGAGCGCTCCGCGCTTCATTCAAATTATCAGCCATGTCGTCCCGGCACGCTATTTCGTGACCATCAGTCACACCCTTTTCATGGCCGGCGATATCTGGCCGGTGCTGCTGCCCAACGCCCTGGCCCTGCTCGTCATGGCAGTGGTCTTCATCAGTCTCGCTTTTCGCAAAATCACCAAACGCCTGGAGGGCTAATGGAGAGCGTTCGCCGCATCATCGCCTTGATGCTCAAAGAATTCTCCATGGTCCTGAAGGACCCCAAAAGCCGCTTTGTCATCATCGGCCCGCCGTTGATCCAGTTTTTTGTGTTCGGGTATGCTGCAACCTACGATGTCAAGAATGTCCGCTACGCGGTGTTCGACGAGTCTCGCACGCCTGAATCCCGGCAGCTTTTGTCCCGATTTGGCGGATCCGGGCATTTCGAGCTCACAAAGACGCTTTTGAACGAAAATGAGATCGCTTTCATGATCAATCGCCAGGAGGCCCGGATGGTCATTCACATCGGCCCCCAGTTCAACCGCGACCTTCATGCCGGCCGACCGGCGACGATGCAGGTGATCGTGGACGGCCGCAATTCCAATGTAGCCCTGATCGCCCTGGGGTACATCGGAGCCATCGTCAAACAGTACAATCAAGAACTCGTCAAGACTGACGTGGTCACCCCGAACGGACCCGGCGTGTTGCTGGTGGACCGGCCCTGGTTCAACGCCAATCTCCAGAGCCGGTGGTACATCGTATCGGCCCTGGGTGGCATCATCAGCATGGTGGTCGTCATGATTCTCACCAGCCTGTCGGTGGCACGGGAGCGCGAATTCGGTACGTTCGACCAACTCCTGGTCGCGCCGTTCATGCCCGGCGAAATTCTCGTCGGCAAATCCCTGCCCGGCATGTTCTTCGGTCTCATGGATGCGCTGATATTCTGCCTGGGCGCAGTTTACTGGTTCGGGGTGCCGTTTCGCGGGACCGTTCCGGCGCTCGTCCTGGTCCTGGCGTGTTTTATCATCACCATCGTGGGAGTCGGGTTGCTGGTTTCGTCTCTTTCCATGACCATGCAGCAGGCGCTTCTCGGATCCTTTGTCTTTATGATGCCGTCCGTCATCCTTTCGGGCTTTGCCACTCCCATTGAGAACATGCCCCGCTGGCTCCAGATCGCGACCCTGGGCAACCCCCTGCGCCACATCATCAGGGCGCTGCGAGACATCTTCCTGGAAGGCGCCGGCCCCGGCATGGTGTGGCCCCAGATCTGGCCGCTTCTATTGATGGCGGCCTTTACGCTGCCGCTGGCCGCGTGGCTGTTCCGGCACCGATCGGAGTGATGGGCAGGTGACGGAAAAGATTGAAGCTCCCTGTAGCAAGCTTTTCCCTTGAGGCTGCAGGTCCTCAGCTTCAGGCCCCTTGAAAAAGGAGGCAGCGACGAATCAAACTTGATGGCTGGCGCAAGGTGACGGAGGACATTCTATCTCTGCAACACACGTTGGTTGTTTGCTTGTTTCCGGCAGTAGGCATCCCGGCGTTGGACGTCTTTCTGACTAACTACATGCTTTCTCTTATTGAAATACATCAGTCACAGTATTTACATTCTTGCCGGCGTAAAGCAGTTTACATGTGTCGGTTCTCATAGCCGGGATGAGGATGTGTGAAGGTGAAAGATCTGCAGGCGTTTATATCTCGCGTGCATCAGGATGCTTTTTCTCAGCTCAAGACAGTGCTTGAGCGTCTTGGTATTCGAACAGCCCGATTTAGAGGTTGCATGGAAGACCGCGATCTCGCTCTTCGGCTTTACCGATTTAGAGACTTAATTACCTTGTGTTCTCTGTGTAAACCCGAGGTCTTCTTGGCAGCCAGCGGTGTCCGACTCAAGGTTTGCAGGTCTTTGGCGTCTTTCTGGAGATGGGTGCGTACGACATTTCAAGCTGTCTACGTCATTGAAGTTGAAGAAAGTAACAACGCTTATAGGATCATTGGTTTTGTGGGGATCTATAAAACAGAACTAGGCCAGAGCCTATGGTTTTCACTGGTGCTTTTCGATCCAAAAGATCGAAAACGGGGATATGGGCAGCGTACGCTTCAACTGCTTCTGAGTTCTCTTGAAGAAGATTGCATCGTGAAGAGGGTTTGTGGAGAAGTATTGGCAAGCAATACCGCATCCTTACGGCTTCTGGAAAAGTTGGGATTTGACGTTTTTGCTCAGGACCATGGCCGGCTTTTGTTACGGAAGCAATTGGGGCATGCGCTGGATACGGCTCATTCGTAGAAGCAGGCCGTTCGTCTTGTATTGGATATAGTGGAATTCCAACAAGGGAGGCTTTAAGGTGGAAAAGCAGCATAAGTTTTCAATTTGGTATGTATTAATCGCCGTCTGGATAGTCTTGATCATTCAAAACCTCATCATCCAGACTTTTTCAGTGGAACGCATTCCATACAGTGCGTTTATCAAGGCGCTGGAAACAGGTAAAATTTCAGAGGTAGCCATTACTCAAGACCAGATTCAAGGCAAAATAAAGGTAAATGACAAAGGTAAGGAGGTAGAAAAGACCTTTGTTAGTGTCCGTGTCGATGCAGACCTATCCAAGCTTCTGGAGAAGTATCATGTGACCTTCAAAGGGGTCATTGAGAGCCATTTTCTGAGGAATCTCGCCTCATGGGTCTTGCCCATCTTTCTTTTCATTGGGATCTGGTACTTCATGATGAGACGGTTTGCTTCTCAGCAAGGCAGTTTCCTCACCCTTGGCAAGAAAAAGGCCAGGGTCTACATGGAAGACGAGGTGGGGATCACCTTTGAAGACGCGGCTGGCGTGGATGAGGCGGAGGAAGAACTCGCCGAGGTGATCGAATTTCTCAAATCACCCGAAAAGTTCACGCGGCTGGGTGGCAAGCTCCCCAAAGGGATTCTGCTGGTGGGCCCTCCAGGAACAGGTAAGACACTCCTGGCCAGAGCGGTTGCTGGAGAAAGTGGTGTCCCCTTTTTCAGCATGAGCGGCTCAGAATTCGTGGAGCTCTTTGTGGGCATGGGGGCGGCCCGGGTGCGTGATCTGTTCGCCCAGGCCAAGGAGAAAGCCCCTTGTATCATCTTTGTGGACGAGCTGGATGCCTTGGGCAAGGCTCGGGGCATTGGCGTAACAGGAGGACATGATGAGAGAGAACAGACATTGAACCAACTTTTGGTCGAAATGGATGGCTTTGACGCTACCATCGGGGTGATCCTCATGGCAGCCACCAACCGGCCGGAGATCCTGGACCCGGCTCTCCTGAGAGCAGGCCGTTTCGACCGCCACATCCTGGTCGATCGGCCTGACAAGAAAGGACGGGCCGACATCCTGAAAATCCACTCAAAAGGGATCACCATCGACAAGGACGTAGACTTTGATACCATCGCTGGCATGACCCCCGGCTTTGTGGGGGCGGATCTTGCCAATTTGGCCAATGAGGCGGCCCTGTTGGCCGTTCGCCACAACAAGGACAAGGTGGAAATGGTGGAGTTTGACGAGGCCGTGGAGCGGATTGTTGCGGGTCTTGAGAAGAAAAATCGCCTCATCAATGAGAAGGAAAGAAAGATTGTCGCCTATCACGAGGTAGGTCATGCGCTGGTCGCCCTTTCTTTGCCAGGCACGGACCCGGTCCGAAAAATTTCAATCATTCCCAGGGGGGTTGCTGCTTTAGGCTATACGCTTCAAGTGCCCACAGAAGATCGCTTCTTGATGAGTAAGGGTGAGCTCTTAAACAAGATCGCTGTGGCTCTGGGAGGACGAGCAGCCGAAGAGATCCAGTTTCAGGATATTTCTACCGGCGCGCACAATGACCTTGCCAGGGCCACCGACATTGCGCGAAGCATGGTCAAGGAATACGGGATGAGCGATAAGTTAGGCCATATCTATTTTGAAAAAGAACGTCACAAACCATACCCTGATATGGGCCTGCCCCTGGCAAAGGACTACAGTGAGGAAACAGCAGAAGTGATCGATCGTGAGATCAAGGCCATTTTGGACTCCCAATATGTGGTCGCCAAAGAGATCCTCACCAAGCATCATAAGGTTCTGGATGAGGGGGCGGCCCTGGTCCTAAAAGAAGAGAGTATCGAAGGGGGTCGACTGACGGAACTGCTTGAAGCCCATTCACAACGTTAAGTGCCATGGGGAATCTGCAACACAATGACGAGGTGCTGTCTCAATTCCACAAGGACATTGGACACTTTTCCGATTGGGCGGGACGGGGGGCTATGTCTTCTGCAGGCATTCTAAAACACATAAAGCAAATCGTAAGGGTCATCTATTCAAAGGATGAAGCAGCAGACTTTTGTAAAAAGTTGAAGAATCTTATGGACCTTTATGGAAGGAGTCCGGCTATCTTACAAAGGAGAAGAAAATACGAAGACCGAGTCGTTTTAGACGAAAAAGATGCCGTTCTCATCACCTACCCCGACACAATATACAGGGAAGATGAAAAACCCCTGAACACCCTCCGCCGTTTTCTAGAAACAAAAGTCAAAGACGCCATATCGAGCGTACACATCCTCCCCTTTTTCCCCAGTAGTTCTGATGGCGGCTATGCTGTCATAGATTACAAGGAAGTCGACCCACGATTCGGCACCTGGGAGGATATCCAGCGTATCGCAGGAGAGTACCGTCTCATGGTAGATCTGGTCATGAACCACGTTTCGAGCAAATCCAAATGGTTTTTGCGGTTTTTAAAAGGCGACAGGCGATACGGGGACTATTTCCTCTGGAGCGATAACAGGCTTACGATGCCGGAAGTGTTTCGCCCTCGCGACCTTCCCCTATTTACAAAATTTGAAACAGCTATTGGGACCAAGTACGTGTGGACCACTTTCAGCTCGGATCAAATAGACCTCAATTATAAAAATCCTGAAGTCCTTCTGAGAATTATAGATGTCTTGCTGTTTTACCTGTCTCAAGGGGCGGAAATTATACGCCTTGACGCCATTGGGTACATATGGAAAGAACCGCATACCACCTGTGTGAATCTGTCAAAAACACACCAGATCGTAAAACTCCTCAGGAGAGTACTGGAATACGTTGCACCATATGCACTCATTTTGACAGAGGCTAATTTCCCTTACAGGGAAAACGTGTCTTATTTTGGTGAGGGCCACGAGGCCAACATGGTGTATAATTTCTCCCTTCCACCTCTCGTTATAGATGCCTTTGCTCGCAAGGACACGACCTATATACAGAAGATATCCGACAGAACAAGAGATGATCTACTGTTTTTTGACTTTCTGGCCTCACAAGACGGCATAGGTCTGTTGAGCGCCCGCGAAATTCTCAGCAATAAAGACTTTGACAGTATACTTCGACTGACGGAATCACATGGCGGGCTGATATCATACGAGAGGGAAAACAGGACGAAAGCACCGTATGAGCTCAATATCACGTATTTCGATGCAATTAACAATCCTAACAATCCAACCGACCCGCTGGCCATAAAAAGGTTTATCGCTTCCCAGGCTATCATGCTGTCTCTGAAGGGCGTTCCCGGTATCTATATACACAGCCTGTTAGGCTCCGGAAACTACTACAAGGGTGTACAGGAAACAGGAGAAAACCGAAAAATCAATCGTGAAACACTGCCGGAAGACGCAGTTGACGAAGCTCTTTCAGACGTTCATGCACGGCAACACCAGGTGTTACAGAGATTCTTACAGTTGTTGAACGTTCGAAGGCAGATTCCTGCATTTCATCCATCCGGTGCGAGAGAAGTGATCGCCTCGGACAAGAGGTTGCTGGTCATTGTGAGGCAATTTCATGGGAAAGCGGTTTGGGTGTTAATAAATGTGAGTGAAGATGCGGTCTTGGTGCCTGAATATAGCGGAAAATCAGACATTACCACCAAAACGCCGTTTCATGGAAGAGTGGACCCCTACAGCGTGTATTTTCTGCGATGAGTCTGTCTATCTCAGGTCAACTCTTCAACGTAACTGAGTTGCCAGAAGGAGATAAAACAATGCAAACAATTCCCGTATCAACACAAAGGACAGAGGTTCTGGTCAACGATTTTGTGCGACGTGTCTATAACTGGATGTGCATAGGACTCGGTCTAACCGCTCTTACGGCGCTCTATGTGTCATCCAGTGAGACCATGATGCGCCTGATTTTCGCCAACCCTATCATTTTCTTCGGGTTGATCATAGGCGAACTCGCCTTGGTCTTTTCCATAAGCACTAGGGTGAACAAGATGAGCGCGCAGACCGCCACCACCCTCTTCGTCATCTACTCCGCGCTGAATGGTATGACCTTATCATTCATATTCCTCGCTTATGCACGTGCATCCATTGTGAGCACATTTTTTGTCTGCTCAGTCACTTTTCTGGCGTGCAGTCTTTACGGCTGGACAACCAACAAAGACTTGACCTCTTGGGGTTCGTTTCTCTTTATGGGTCTAATTGGGGTTATCATCGCCTCATTGGTCAACATGTTTATTCGCAGCAGCGCTTTGAACATGGTAGTCAGTTACATCGGGGTTATCGTCTTCGTGGGCTTGACTGCCTATGATACTCAAAAGCTGAAAAATATGGCCATGACGCAGCCAGCCGGGCTGGACGGTATGGTGGCGAGAAAAGGGGCGATCCTCGGTGCGCTCGCGCTCTATCTGGATTTCATCAACCTGTTCTTGCTCCTACTCAGGATCTTTGGTCGCGGTCGAGACTAAATCATGAAGCGGCATTTCATGGACAGGAAGAAAGGGGAATCAAAAACTGGGTTTACATTAGTAATCGTCGTGCAGTCAGGTGGAAGGAAGACGTTTCCCAATGGGGAAATGATGGATAAAACAACAAACAAGAAAGGAAAGGGAGGGACTATGATGAAAAAGATGATAGTTTTGTTGTCGTTGCTCATGACAGTACTTATTCCAAGGCCATCTTATTCGCAAGAGGCGGGCACAAAGGATCTTAGACAGTTGGACAAGGCAGAGGTGTTAGACATCAGAAGCAGACTAACACAGAACGCAGAAAAGTTATCTTCCATAGGAGAGAATCTGAAGCGAATATCCGCTTCCATGAACGCCTCCCAAGCTGAAGACCGGTTTCTTACCATGCATTCGCGTGAGAACATCATGAACATAACGGGAATATATAGGTATGTGGCAGATAATCTTGACGAACTTCTGCTAATAAAGAAAGACAAGGTGCCCTATTATGCTTATCTGGAAGAATACGGCCTTGAACAGATGAGACGGCTTCAGGATGAATATTTCAACCACGTACTTAGAATTCACGGTCAAATATCGAGTGCGGCTGCTTCACATCCCATCGACGAAGCAGCAAGAATCATACGCTCGTCTTCGGGGCTCTTAGACAAGGCTATTGACATCATAAAACAGCAAAGCGAAACTCAGCACTAGATATCATAACGCAACCGAAACGTGGATCCTTGAGAAACCCGGGTATCAGATAGCCGGACGTCAAGAGATGTTGGCTACATTGTCACTCAAAAAGAAAGGGGAGAGTTAGTATGGCGGAAGATCCAGTATGCGGTATGGAGGTAGATGAGAATCAAACCAAGCACAGCATCCAACACAGAGGCAAAATGTACTATTTTTGCGCCTCGAGGTGTAAAGACTCATTTGAAAAGAATCCAGAAAGATATTTGAAGGTGCTCAAGATGGAACATGGGGATGAAAGGAAAGTCGCCATCGTGGGAACAGGCCAAGTAGGTTCCACCTTTGCCTTTGCTCTCATGATCAGCGGCCTAGCCACCAGCATTGTTCTCATTGATCAAGCTCGTGCGCTAGCAGAGGGACACGTCATGGACCTGAATCACAGCCTTTCCTTTGTCCAGCCTTCCAATATTTATGTGGGAGATTACCCGGATTGCAAGGATGCAAGTATGGTGGTCGTGACCGCGGGGGCCAGTCAGAAGCCCGGTGAAACCAGACTCGATTTAGTTCGAAGGAACACGGACATATTCAAGAAAGTCATCCCGCAAATCGTTGAGCATAACCCAAGGATGCTGGTCATCGTCTCTAATCCGGTTGACGTTCTCACCTATGTTGCACTCAAGCTTTCCGAGTACCCCATGAACAGGGTCATCGGCTCGGGAACAGTTCTCGATACAGCCAGGTTCAGGTCCCTGCTGAGCAGACATTGCCAGGTGGACCCACGAAATGTCCATGCTTACATTATCGGGGAGCATGGCGATAGCGAGGTGCCTGTCTGGAGCCAGGTGAACATTGGGGCGGTTGCCTTTCGTGAATACTGCCCTGTATGCCAAAGGGACTGCCCACAGGACGAACGAGACGAGATATTCAACCAGGTCAAGAATGCCGCCTATGAAATCATCAAGAGGAAAGGAGCAACCAACTTCGCCATTGGTCTATCTCTTGTGCGAATCGCAGAGAGCATTCTCCGAGACGAAAACAGTATTCTAACGGTTTCGACTTTGTTGGACAGTTATTATGATATAAGCGATGTCTGCTTGAGCATCCCTGTCATTCTGAATCGCGATGGTGTGTCAAAGACTCTAAAGATCGTACTGGATAAATCTGAGATTGCCAGTCTGCAGGCTTCTGCCAAAGTTCTCAAAGATGTTATCAAGAGTCTTGGTGTCTAAATGCCTCTGGACAGTAAGGTTGTCTTTTACCGCCTCTTTGCATACCTCAGGCCTTAGGGAGGGTAGATAACAATGCACTATATGCCACTCGCCTTACCCTTTTTTTTCATGCTCTTTTTTCTCTTTGTTTTGTTAATCATCTTGATTGAGATCGGTATCCTGCAATATGCCTACGAGAAGATAGGGATCGACAGGCGGCACATTTTCGCTCTGTTGCTTCTGTCACTCCTTGGGAGCTACGTGAACATCCCTGTTGCAGAGCTACCTGCAGAACACATACACTCAGGACAGGTGATTACTTTCTATGGTATGCGTTATGTTATTCCCATGGTTAAGGAGTGGCCCCGGACGATCGTCGCCGTCAATGTAGGCGGGGCTGTCGTTCCTGTAATCTTATCCCTTTACCTCCTTTTCAAAAACAGGCTCTACGCTCGGAGCTTCCTCGCGGTGGGTATCGTGACGGCCATCGTCCACCTCATGGCCTATCCTGTTCAGGGGGTGGGCATTGCTACACCAACCTTTATGCCGCCCTTGGTGGCTACCGTGGCAGCCATTTTGCTTTCCCGGCAGTACGCTCCGCCACTGGCGTATATTGGCGGGAGCCTTGGCACCTTGATAGGTGGCGATCTTATGAATCTGGGCAAAATACAGGGGCTCGGTGCCCCCGTTGCCGCCATCGGAGGAGCTGGGACGTTTGATGGAATTTTTGTGACAGGAATTCTTGCTGTCCTACTGGCTGGTATGATGCCGGGACGACCCCGTCCGTCTTAATGCTGTGTGCGAACAGCTAAGAGATGAGAATGGGGGGTGAGTGGATCGGTTTTACAAAGTAGTCGTATTCAAATTGACGTGGTGAATTGAATTTGGCGTCCCTTCAACTTGGTTCTTCGGGTCGGCCTGGTGACAATCTCAGGTCAAATAGTAGGAGCCTTTCTAGACGAGAACAAGGAGGCGGGTCATGAAGACAATTAAAGTGAAAGACATCATGGTGCCTCTTGCCGAGTGTGGAACCCTGCGTAAGAGGCGACCCTTCACGAGGCGATCTTGGCCTTTGAAAAAGCACAGCAAGGACCTAAGCGGCAGAACACTGTGCTGATACTTGATGACAACCAGGATGTTGTGGGCAAGATTGAGCAGATTGATGCAATAGGGGAATTCGAGCCTGGATATCGTGACATCGGAAAGACAAGATGCTAAGTACAAGAGAGAAAGATCGTCTGGGACCAGCAGCTTAGCGCCGGAGACCAGCTCAGACCTCAGGGCCACACGATAATAGATATCCCACCACTTGACTTTTCTTGGCCCAGCCAGCCAGAATAGAAGTCTCTTTTGTAAATCCTCACCAGCAGACTCTGTTCCCAGGATACAGCTCTCTGGCATTATTCATCATTTCAAAGACTTAAGGGATATTGTGATATCATCTTGAAACATATATATGATCCGATTAAGGCTTTTCACCCCTTTTGTGATGCCTTCAATGAGGTAGCCGTCAGATTACATCAAATCTCTAGGCAACTGATTGTCGGGTTGAATCGTGGTCGTTACAGTATGCGACGAATACACGCTCAGTGGATATGCCAAAGATTCTGTGTATGAGAGCCCTCACCTGAAAAGCAACGGAAGGCAATGCAAACCGGAAAAATGTCAGTCTTCGTCCTGCCTTTCCGCCTTGTCTTCGGCATGAGCCTTTTCGGATTCCTGGCCTATACCTGCCGCCAGACGCTCGCCAGCCCCTCCCTGTAAGATCAATGTCTGCCAACTCCAGGAGGGTTGGCCTTCGTGATCTTTCTGGCGCGTCTCGCACAGGTGACGACGGCAAACCGGGCAATCCGGATCAACGCATGGGTCCATGTGAATGAGGACACTGGCAGCGCCCCCAAAGTGGTCACTGATGACCTTTTCCAGTTCCTTACCTTCTTGATGGGCTTCTTCCAGGGTGAAATCTCGAGGTAGAACCAGGTGGAAGTCGATGAAGATGAAGTTTCCCGAACGCCACGCCCGAAGCTGATGGATATCGATCCATAAGTCCTTGCGGTGTTCGACGAGCAAGGCCGAGATTTCCTTCAGAAGCTCAGGGTCCGACGCATGCATCAGTGCGGAGAAAGATTGACGTACCAGCTTTGCTCCTAAGACAAGAATATTTAACCCCACCATACAAGCGATGGTCCCGTCCAACCAGTACCATCCGGTCTGGCGGACCAAGAAAAGCCCGATCAACACACCTGCAGAGGTATAAACATCCGTAAGCACGTGTTTGCCGTCGGCCATCAGGACAAGGGAATGGGTTCGCTTGCCGATCCTAATAAGCCCCATGCCCAAAATAAGATTGATTAGGCCCGTGCCGAGTAGAATGATCAGACCAATTTCGAGAAGGGGGAGTGGTTGGGGGCGGAGGATGTGGGACAGTCCTGTCTTAAAAATGCCCAAGGCTGCGAAGACGATGAGGGCGCCTTCAAAACCTGCGGAGAAGTACTCAATCTTACCATGTCCGTAAGGATGACTTTCATCAGGCGGCCTAGCCGCAAGCAAGATGCTTCCAAGGGCGAAGGCGCTGGCCACCACATTGATGATGGATTCGAGCGCATCAGAAAGGATGGCAGAAGAATGGGTGAGCCGGTAGGCGTAAAATTTTGCAGCCATGAGCGAGGCGCCGACCAGAAAGGACAAACTGATGGCAATGAGGCGAATCCTCAAGTCGTCTTTTTCAACAGATCTTATCTCATCGTTTCCTTTGGACATGTTGTTACTCAAAAGACATCCCAAAAACGGTTAGATGTATCCCCTGCCTCCACAAGGCCGAGATTCCAGATACGTTTCCAAGGGGCGGGTGCGCGTAATCAGAGGATCAAAGGGTTCTCCTGAAAGTCATGATTGCTGTTGTCATCATCACCATCGTGAAGACCAAGAGGAAGGCGATATCCGTTGCTATGCTCGCGAGATCAGCGCCTTTAAAGAGTAAGCCTTTCAATGCATCAACAGCGTATGCTTCAGGATTTATTTTTGCAAATGTCTTGAGCCACTGCGGGAAACTCGCAATCGGATAAACTGCGCCGCTCGGGAAAAAAAGTATAACATTGAGAAATCCGCTCAATATGCCCACAACCCTTGGATGATTTATCCTGCCCAAAATGACAAACATCAGGCTCAGCAGACAGAGGGTTGTCAGGATGATGATGAGCAATATGGAGGCGAACTGCTGCGGGCTCCGTGAGAAGTGAATGCCTGTCATAAGCATACTGACAGCCAGTATCACGACAGCAATAATCGTCGTAATGAACAACCCGCTTATGATAAGACCAGCTACGATATCTGATTTGGAAAGGGGTGTGAGGAGGTAGCTCTCATCAACCCCAAGAAACCTGTCCATAACGATGTTGAATGCCCCTGTCGTTAATGTCCCAAGGAAAATAGCCATGATCACGACGCCGGGGACAAGCGACTCATAATAATCCACCTGCTTGTAAAGGGTTATATCCCTGAGCAATATCTCGTCGCTCTTGTCTCTTATGGACACATAATCCGATCTGATCGATCTCAAGCCGCCCATAACAGCGTTCTTTACCGCTTCGGACGAAATGCCGTCCGTATTGTCCAGAAAGAGGCCCACCTCAGGCCTGCCCTTCAAAGCCACCCTCTTACTGAAGTCAGGCGGAATGATAAGTCCTGCCTTGTACTTACCTCTCCTGATCCCGTCAATGGCATCTTTCTCGTTTCCGACGATAACGAGGCTAAACGTCTTTGGACCGGCCTCGACAGCCCGCAAGTTGTCCATCACGTTCCTGGAGTAAGGGCCCGAATCGAGGTTTGCAACCACCAGTGGAAGGGCCTGAAGCTTTCCTTGAAATGAATGACCCAAAATGACGAGATAGATCAAAGGCAAGAGAACGCTCATGGCAATGACCAGCGGATTTCTCCTGAATTTCTTTAAGTCCCTCTCTATCACTGCGAGAACTCTCAGCCCATCACTTCTCATATTCTGATCACCTTCCCCATTTTTGGGGTATGCCGGCCCCAACAAGAAAACTCACCTTTTTACCTTCTTCCTCCCTTATGGATTTTCCAGTGTAGTGTATGAAAACGTCCTCAAGGGATTGCTCGTGGACCGTTGCCGACAAAACCTTTCCACCAGAAGACTTGACCTCATCTATCAGCAAGGGGAGGTCCTGCGCACCATGGTCCACATAAATCCTTACGTTGCCATCTTCAGTGTTGACCTTGTGCACAAAGGGCAAATGGTTGACCCTGTCGACGAGGATATCCGTAAGATTCTCGACTGCCAGAGAGACGATATCATTGCCTGGGATCTGTGACTTGAGCTCCTTGGGACTCCCGATGACTACGATTCTTCCAGAGTCGATAATAGCGACCCGGCTGCATAGCATCTCGGCTTCCTCCATATAGTGGGTCGTAATGAAGATGGTTATCGAAGCCTCCTCCATCAACTTTCTTAAAAAGTCCCAGACAACGCGTCTGGACTGGGGGTCAAGTCCAATGGTCGGCTCATCCAGAAAGAGTATTTTTGGCCTGTGCACAAGAACCCTTGCAATTTCAAGCCTCCTCCGCATGCCGCCTGAATAGGCCGCTACAAGCTCATTGGCCCTTGCTGACAGACCAACCGTCTCCAGAAGATAGGGAATCCTGTCTTTCCTTTCCTTGGAAGAAATGCCATAGAAGCGCGCATAAATGTCCATATTCTCAAAGCCTGTAAGGTCCAGATCGCTTGTCATCGCCTGCGGAACAACCCCAATCTCACGCCTCACTGCAGCAGGTTGTTTTGTGACATCGCAGCATCCTACGGTCGCCTCACCACTTGTAGGCTTTATCAGGGTTGTGAGCATTCTGATAAGTGTTGTCTTGCCGGCCCCATTGGGGCCGAGAAATCCGAAGATCTCCCCCTCCATCACATCAAAACTCACATTGTCAACGGCAATCAGCGATCCGAATCTCTTTGTTATTCCCGAAACCTCAACGGCCTTATTCCTTTGGAGCATTATCCATCCTTTTTGGTATCTCCACTTCAACAGTCATTCCTGGCTTTAAGAATTCGCCTGAGTTTTCCACAGCGATCTTGACCCTAAAGGTCTTTATATCCTGCCTTCCTCTGGTCACATCCTTTTGTGTAGCAAATCCAGCGTATCTGCCTATCTCTGAAACCCGACCTTTAAATACTCTATCGATGGAGCCCTCCGCTTTGATCAATGCCTCACCGCCCAGGGCAATGTCGCCAACTATGGTCTCCTCTACATCCGCTCTGATATAGAGATGGCTTAGGTCCACAATGGTCAAAATGGTTACACCCGGACTCACCCACTCACCTTGCTCCAGTGCCTTGAATACGACCGTCCCAGATATGGGGCTCTTGATTATGGTTTGAGCTAACTTGGCCTGAGCATATGCTAACTTGGCCTCCGATTGCCCGAGATTAGCCTTGGCAGAATCCAGCTGGTTTTCGGCTGTTGCCAGTTGCGCTGCGGCAGCATCCCTCTTTGAAGCTGCTGCCATCAGTTTTGCCTTTGAAGCGTCATAACTCGCAACTGTCGTATCATAATCGGTAGTGGCCATCTCAGACGATTCCTTGGAAATGACCTCCCGTTCATAGAGTGCTTGGAACCTCTCCATGTGCCTCTTAGCCTCTCCCGTCTGAGCCCGGGCTTTCTCCATATCCGCCTCGGCATTTTTGATCTCTGCTTCGGCATTTTTGATATTTGCCTTCGAAGCCTTGATGGCCGAATCTGAGACCCTGATTTCGGCCTTTGCCTTCTCAACAGCTGCCAATGCCTCTTCTACAGACGCCTTGAGATCTTCACTTTCCAGTTCAATGAGGGTATCTCCTTCCCTGACAGTATCGCCTTCCCGGCACCATGCCTTGGCAATCGTTCCAGGTACCATCGTGGAAATATTGACCTCCAGGCCTTCAACGACTCCTGTCGTCTGGATCGATTCAGGTTTTCCCCTCCTTTTGGAAAAGAGAAGGAACAACACTGTAACCACTATCAGAACGACACAAGCAACAGCAATCCATCGTCTCTTCATCAATCAGCCCCCATCATGGCTGTTCTGGCCGTGTGCGACGTTCTCATTTTCACGTGGCGGGCTAATTAAAGATGTCCCTAAGATTTCCTGTTAAAATGTATGCAGACAACGCAGGCTTTTCAGGTCTTGTGTATGACACGAATCACGAAGAGGCTATGGTCCACGGCGTGTTCAAGAACGCTATCCTGCACGTTGGTGATCTGTTGATTTCGCCTTATCAGGTCGTTGACCGATTCAGCACTTTTGTTGGAAGCCATAAGGCGTTCGAACCCCACCTCGCAGAGACCATCGCGCAAACCGCTCAAAAGGCTCAAATCAAGCTTTTTGAGACCCCATAAACGGTTCCCTGGGAACGGGCCGCCCGAAGACTTTCCAAGATCTTCTTTGACATCATCGATGTCGTGGCACAGGAAAAGAAGCGATATCTCATATAAAGCCGATGGATTGCAAAGATAGTGCGGTCAAGGGGAGCCACGGTAACCCCAGCAAACCAAGGGACCGCTAACGGCAGCTTCTGCCGCATCAATAAAGAAGAAATAATGGGGCCAGGTCTTGACGAACTCTTGCCCATGGGTGCTCCGACCCCAGAGCTCACCACTCGGTCCAATTCACTGCCTTACTTCACGGATTTTGCCCACTCCTTGGCAAAGATTTCCTCGATCCTGCTGATCTGGCTGCCATCGATATTTAAGGCCGCTGCGACCTCTGTATAGAGCCTTTTGCGGTCTTTGTTCTCAGCCCCTGCCAGATTCTGCAGTAGCCTCCGATTCTTTAAGTCCAGTTGTCCTACGTCTCCTATTGATACATAGCCATCGTTTCCCTCGTTGATTAAACCCTTTTTGTAAAAGGGTTTGAGCTGGGCGAACCGGCTTTTCATCTGTTCCTTCAAAGCGCGAATGGTGGGATTTGAAACAGACGTCACATCCTCAGCAAGGGCAACAGCACAGGATAGGGCGCTTAAGGCTCCTTTAAGGAGAGAATCCCTGGTTCTGTCCGTCGATTCCTTGTTCCCTTCCGACTTGTCCCCCCTGATTTCGTCAACAATCTCCCCGGCAACGGATTCCACCTTTTCGGCCGGAAAGTAGATGTTGACCGTCACGCAGGCGAGCATAGACAACAGAGTGAAACATACAAGCACTCCCAGCGGCTTTTCGTATCTTTTCATTTCAACCTCCTTCAACCGATTATTTGACCACGGGCCCTTGTCTTGAGCTTTTGATACGCTTAATCCGTTTGACCATGTCTTTAAAGCTGGCGCGGTTATCCGGATTCAGATTTACAACATCCACCCCTGAAAAACCACTCCTTTTCACCAGATACTCGACACCGCCTTCTTTGATCGTCCCGTTAATCCTGAACACGTCATTCTCCAGAGATGATCTGACGCCGATCTTTTTGTACGAAAACTCTCTAAATAGAGAAACGAATCGACCGGCCAGCCCCATGAAGGGACTCCGGCCCCCGCCCAGACGTGCGATATTGTCCACGGCCTCGACGCTGATTTTTTGCCGGACCGTCTTTTCTTGAACCGTTTCCAGCCACAGGTCAAATCTTTGTGGCTGGCCGCGAACGATCTCCAAATCCCTGACACCGCCCTCCAAGACCCCTTGAATCTTGCCAAAGGATGTGTCTTCGGTAAGGGCCGCCAGGCTCAGATTGTTCAGTCTGACACCAAGCTTAAGAACCGGGGCAGCGGTGAATAAGCTCGCGACCCCGGGGTCAGTCACGACAATCTGACCGCCAAACACGTCGGCTGTGACACTGCCTTGGCTTTGGATGGCGTTGTCCAAAAAACTGATTCTCCCCAGTTCTCCATGCATCACCCCCTTCACCGGGCCAGGCCAGATCTTTTCCAGTAGCGGTTCAATAGAAACCCCATCCACAACCAGGCTGGTTTCAACAGAACGGTCTGCACTAAAAATATCCTTGCATGCGATGGATCCGACCTGGATCCTGCCCACGGGAAAATGAATGGACGTCGAGGATGGCACAGACAGGCTCCCAGGCTCAGCGACGAGCGGAAAGACGAGAGACTGATTCGGCAGCCGGGGAAGGCTCATGCTGCCAATGAACAATCTGCCCTTCAGGCTTTCCATGTCCTTGCCGGGCGCTGCTGGGCCAGACCAGACCGGAAGGTCAAGTTCAATGTCGCCAAAGGAGACATCTTGGTCGCCAAATGAAAGCGCCCCATCATGCCACGTGGAATGCCCATTGACGCCCCAGGCCTTTCCGGCCCGTCTGAACGCCAAGTCGGCGGCAATGACGCCTCCCACCTGCAAGGATTCAAGGAAGGGTTTTTCAAATTTATAGGGTTCTGAAACAAAATGCCGGAAAAGCGGACTTAAAGCAGTCGTTGGGAGTTTCACGAAAAGCGCCAGGGTCGGTTGACTGGCCCTGTGGGAAAGGGTCCCTTCCAGTTCAAGGGCCAGCAGGTTTCCCAGGTCGAGCCTCAACCCGCTCACTTGCGCCGATCTCTTTGGGGCATCATAGACACCCTTTCCAGCCACAGAAAGCCCGTTTTCTTTAAAGTCCATGTAAAATCGGTCCAGTAGGATTTCGCCGGCATCGACTTCAAGCCGCATTTCGGCCGCTGCTTTCTTGTTTCCAGAATCGATCCGGGCGTTCACCTCCGAAACGACCCGGATCTTTTCACCCATGCACCTTTCCTTTCCGTCTTGAAAATTCACATCCACCATCTCGAGTTTGGCATCAAGCTCACCCCAACCCGCTGGATTGAAAACAGCCCTCACGGTCAAGGAATCTTGCGCCATCACATGCCAGTCTGAAGGTAAAAGCTTCAGGGTGCTGACAGCTTCAAGCAAATGGCTGTCTTTCGCTTCTAAAATCAGCGAGGTCTGTTCCTTTCTGTGCGTTAAGGACGCATGAACATTTTTCACCAAAGAAGATGAAAACCGAATCTCTGGTAGGAACAAGGCCCCGTTCTCTAAGTTGATTTGCCCGTTGCGAAGTCTAATATCAACGGCGTTCACCGCGTATTCGTTCTTGCCGAGCAATACAACGGCACGAGGAACGCGAGCACCCAGTTCTTCAAGAACAAGCCCTGGAAATTTCCCGCTCATCGCCAAGGCGGCTTCAAAGGGCTCAAGTTTTAATCCCCGCCCCGAAAAAGTGGTTTGCTCGGATGTCATCCTGACAGAATAATCCAGATTCAGAACGCTGCCATGAGCCTTGAGGTTTCCCGAAATCCTCCCCGACAAGCGCTCCTGACCCGTGACGTATGAAACCGGATTTTCCGACAAGCCGGCATCCAGGTCACAACGCCAGGTCCACTGGTGTTCGTCTTTTTCCCCGTCGACACCCCCTTTCAGGCGGACCGACCCGGCCAGGTCCAAGGATTTCATCTTCGCTCCTATATATGGAGAAGCCAAAGGGACAATGAGCCGGGGCACCAGGCGTCCATCAAGCCGGTTGATGGTGATCGATCGAAGGGGCGAAATCCCCATGCCCAGGTTTCCCCTAAACTCCAAAAGCTTTCCGGCGATCAAATGCCATTGGATGACTTGCAGCTGATTTGCCTGAAGGTCCACAACACCGCTTGCGTCGACCTGGAGGCCATGCACTGCTGTTTCCATGCCCGCTGAATTTTTCAGGATGAGATG
>Ga0307424_1000347_pt1 | contig 24589 bp, 18 predicted proteins | sample SalMarWE160320MG_FD_202157 | JGI IMG/M metagenome (GOLD analysis project Ga0307424, IMG submission 202157) | Salt marsh sediment microbial communities from the Plum Island Ecosystem LTER, Massachusetts, United States - WE1603-20 | ecosystem: Environmental > Aquatic > Marine > Intertidal zone >... | reverse complement strand
GGTCCCGAGACGGATGCGATTGCCTGAGGCGGCGTTCGGTGAGCGGGCGGGCGGCTGGATCTCCGCCGGGATCAACTCGACGGTCCATACGCCGTTGCCCATCCTGGCGGATACCATTCCGAAGATCTGACCGCATTTCTGCGCGCCCTCTCCGGAATCGGACACGATCTCGACGGTATGCTCCGGCACATGGATGATGACCGGACCGTCCTGCTTCGACACCTTGGGTTTCTTGGTCGCCACTGGGGCGGAACTGGACATAGGTGAACCCGCGTTTGAGTTCGGAACTGCGACCTTCGGAAACGAACTGCGACCGGAGGTGTCGTCAGCCGCTGCGGCGCGTGCTGGGCACCGCCGGCTCCCGAACGGCGTGACGCGACCTGCGGTCGCGGTTCACGGACTCGGTGCGGATGATATAGGGAAAGAGGGCAGACAGGTCGAAGTTTTGGATGAAGACACCTTTAAGACCATGAAGATGCCTGGAGCTACCCCATCGACCCCTTCCGGTACCGACGCATCGGCTGGTTGGACGCTTCCCAACCACCTGGGATGTATGATGTTAGCCCATCGGGACCGTGAGGACGTGAGATGCCAGCGTCATATGTCTCACGTGCTCAGATCCTGGAGGTCTCTCCCGTTCAAGCGTCATCCCCGATTTTCCAGGTCCTCCCCTTCCGCATGATGGCATTCAGGTCCACGCCGACCAGCCCGTCGGCGTTGACCTGGGCGAGCGCCTCTCGCTCGTAGCTCGGCGCCGGATCACAGTAGATGACGCCAAGCGCGACGGGAAACTCGGGTGGGCGGAGCGCCACGAGCATCTGGGCCTGCGTGTGGTTCGTCTCGTCGTGGACCAGGAGATCGTCCATCGCGATGCCGTCGCCAAGCATCACGGCTTCGAGCTTGAGGGCCCCGGGCTTGATGCGGATTCCCTTGTCCTTGGCCTTGCCGAAGACCATGGGTTTGCCGTGTTCCAAATGGAGCTGTTGCTCGGGGGCGATGGACTTGTCCGTGAAGGCAGAAAACGCGCCGTCATTGAATACCACGCAGTTCTGGAACACCTCGACGAACGAGGTGCCGCGGTGGCCGTGCGCGCGCTTCAGCACGTCGACCAGATGCGGGGTCAGCGTATCAATGGACCGGGCCACGAACCGCGCGCCGACGCCTAACGCGAACGCGCCCGGGGCAATGGGGTTATCCACCGAGCCGAGCGGCGTTGACGGCGATTTGAAGCCACGATGCGACGTCGGGGAGTACTGCCCCTTGGTGAGGCCGTAGACCTCATTGTTGAAGAGGATCACCTGGAGATCCACGTTGCGGCGGAGCAAGTGGAGCATGTGGTTCCCACCAATGGAGAGACCATCGCCGTCGCCGGTGATCACCCAGATATCGAGATCTGGATTCGCGAGCTTGGCGCCCGTGGCGATTGCCGGCGCGCGGCCGTGGATGGTATGGAATCCGTACGTCGACACGTAGTACGGAAAGCGCGCCGCGCAGCCGATGCCCGAGATGAACACGGTGTTCTCACGCTTGACGCCCAGGTCGGCGAGTGTCTTCTGCACCGCCTTGAGGATCGCGTAGTCGCCGCAGCCCGGGCACCAGCGAACCTCCTGATCCGAGGCGTAGTCTTTGGGGCTGGGCTTGGGAAGCGTCACCGTCATCGTCGGTCCTCCAGCCGAGCGCGAACCACCCGCTCGATCTCGGTCACCTTGAAGGGTTTGCCGGTGACCTTGTTGATGCCCTCGGCGGGAAGCAGGTAGACCGCGCGCAACACGGTCAGGAGTTGTCCCGTGTTCATCTCCGGGACAATCACGCGGGAGAAGTTGCGCAGCAGGTCCCCGAGGTTCGCGGGGAGCGGCCACAGGTAGCGCAGGTGAATGTGCGAAACATCGAGCTTCCGCTCCCGGAGGTTCTGAACCGCCTGGTGAATGGGGCCGTACGTCGAACCCCACCCGACGATCGCCACGGCACCTCGCTCTTCACCAAGCGCGACCGCCTGCGGCGGGATGTCGTCGGCGATGCCGCGGATCTTGTCGCTGCGCAGCTCGGTCATCCGCTGGTGGTTGTCCGGATCGTAAGAGATGTTGCCGGTCTGCCAGCTCCGCTCGAGACCGCCGATCCGATGCTCCAGACCGGGGGTGCCCGGGACCGCCCACGGGCGAGCCAGCGTGGCGTCGTCCCGCGAGAAGGACATGAACCCCTCGGGGTCGGTCCGATAGCGGACCGGGAACTCGGGAATCGCGTTCGCGTCGGGGATGAGCCACGGTTCCGCGGCGTTAGCTAAGAAGCCATCCGTCAACAGGATAACCGGCGTCATGTACTTCGTCGCCAGCCGAACGGCTTCGATTCCGACCTCGAAGGAATCGCTTGGAGTAGCAACGGCAACTACTGGTAGTTGCGCGTCCCCATTGCGGCCGAAGACCGCCTGATAGAGATCCGACTGCTCGTTCTTGGTCGGCATTCCGGTGGAGGGTCCTGCGCGCTGCGCGTTGACGACGATCAGCGGCAACTCGGTCGCGACCGCGAGCCCCAACGCCTCACCCTTGAGCGCGATCCCGGGTCCGGACGACGACGTCACGCCCAGGGCCCCTGCGTAGGACGCACCGATGGCCGCACAGATGGCGGCGATCTCGTCCTCGGCCTGGAAGGTGACCACGCCGTAATCCTTCATGCCCGCCATCGTATGAAGCAGCGGCGAAGCGGGCGTGATGGGGTAGGAGCCGAGCATCACGCGCTTGAGACCCGCCTTGCGGGCCCCGGCCAGCAGGCCCCACGCGAGCGCCTCCGTGCCGCTCACCGTCCGGTAGACCCCCACCGGTAACTCGGCCGCCGCCACCGAATACCCCGACACATGGGAGGGCATCTCGGCGGTCTCGCCGAACGCGTGGCCGGCGTTCAGCGCCTTCAGGTTCGCGTCCCTGACCGGGGGCTCCTTCACGAACTTCTTCTCGATCCACTCGACCGTGGCCTTCCGGGAGCGGCCATACATCCAGAGCATGAGCCCCAGGGCCCACATGTTCCGGCAGCGGAGCGCTTCCTTCTGCGAAAGCCCCAGTCCTTCCACGGCGTCAAGCGTGTGGCGCGTCACGTCGAGCTTCAGCATCTGATACGGCGCCAGCGTCTCATCGTCGAGCGGGTTCTTCTCGTAGCCGGCCTTCTGGAGGTTCCGGTCGGTGAAGGCGCCGGTGTCCACCAGGACCGCACCGCCCATGCGCAGGTCGGGGAGTGAGACCTTGAGGGCGGCGGGATTCATCGCTACCAGGACATCCAACTCGTCGCCGACCGACGTGATGTCCCGGGCGCCGAAGTGGATCTGAAACGCCGACACGCCGTACGTGGTGCCGGCGGGCGCGCGGATTTCCGCCGGGTAGTCGGGGAACGTGGCCAGGTCGGAGCCGGCGAGCGCGGTCTCCTGCGTGAAGCGGAGTCCGGTGAGCTGCATGCCGTCGCCGGAGTCCCCGGCGAACCGGATGACGACCGAGTCGCGCACCTCGCGAGCGGAGCGGGTGGCGGGAGGTGAGCCCATTGTCCGTCTGGCCTTTCTAGCTGGGAATACAAGTATAGAGGAGTGGAGTTCCGATGGGAGGGGCGGCGCTGCGAAGGCCCAAACGGTAGCTTGCTCGGGGGGGGTACGCATGGAGCCATTGCCATGACCACCTATCGTCGAAGCACCTGGTTTCTCCTCGCGGCGTTCGCCGCGCTCGGTGCCTGCCGTTACGAGGCGTCCCCGGAAACCGCCATCCTCGTGGACACCCTGACCGGAGGCATCATCCGGGTACGGAATCCCGACCCGGCGACGGTCGCGTGGCTCCCTGCCTGGAGCATCGTCGAAGAACGGCGCATCGGTTCGGTCGATGGCGACTACGCGTTCGGCGAGATTCGTGACCTGACGGTGGATCCGCTGAAGCGGATCTACGTCCTCGACTTCCAGGACCAACGGATCAGCGTGTTCGACTCGCTGGGGCGCCGCGTCGCGTTCCTCGGAGGCCAGGGCGCGGGGCCCGGCGAGCTGCGCTCGGCGAATGGCCTGGCGTGGTCCGGAGGACATCTCTGGGTAAACGACGTGGGAAACGCCCGGTACGACGTATTCCAGTCCGACGGCGGATTCGTCACGTCATTCCGACGGAAAGCGGGGAGCTTCGGATACCGATGGGTGGGTGGTGTGGACCACGAGGGCGCGGTGTACGAGCAGGACACCAAGCCCGGCCCGATCGACCGCACTCCTGGACTCAAGCAGGAACGGTTTGACCTGTTTCTGGTCCGACTCGACACGGCGTCAGGACGCGTGGACACCCTTCCATTGCCCAGCGACTCGGGCCGGTTCTATCGGTTGCCGAGAGGCACCAGGTCGGTTCCGTTCTCGAGTGCCCAGCTACTCGACTTCGATGCTCGAGGGTACGTCTGGGTAGCACGGACCGGATCCTACCGCATCCATCAAACACGTGTAGTCGGCGACACCGTGCGGGTGATCGAGCGCGCGTACAGCCCTCTCCTGGTAACCGCGGCTGAGCGAAAACAGGCTATCGACGGAATCGAGCGGTTCATGGAGGACCGTGGTGGCCGCGCGAAGCTCGACTACTCCGCGATTCCAGACGTAAAGCCCGGTCTAGCTGCTATGGACGTGGACGATCAGGGACGGCTTTGGGTACGTCCTGTGACGGACACGGACGGAACGAGCTTCGACATCTTCGACACGGAAGGGCGTCTCATCGCCACGGCCCACGCGGCGTTCCCCATCTGGGCGGTCCGACGGGTGTCGGTGGTCGGGAACACGCTGGTGTCCGTCGTGTCGGACTCCTTGCGCGTGGACTACGTCGTGATCGCTCGCATCAACACCGCCGCCAAGCCCCAGCGGTAGCCGAGCTCACTCAGCCCGTAAGGCCGACACCGGCTCGAGCGCCAGCGCGCGCTGGACCGGGCGGAGCAATCCCAGCAGCGCGGCACACGCGAGCGATCCGGCGATGGCGGCGTAGGTCAGCGGCCCAGCGGGTTCGACGAAGTCGACGCCCGCGGCGAGCGCGTGGGAGAGTGCGAACGCGATAAGCAAGCCGACCGTCGTGCCGACACCGATCAAGGTCACTCCTTGGCGCAACACGAGGCCCACCACATCCCGCGGCCGTGCTCCCAACGCCACCCGGACGCCGATTTCGCGGGCGCGGCGGCTCACCCCGAACGACACGACGCTGTACAGTCCAAGGCCCGCCAAGAACAACGCGCCAAGCCCGAACAGGAAGAACAGCACTCCGAACACGTCGAGCACCTTCTTGTCGGCATAGATGGCAGACCGCAAGGTTCCGACCTCGTAGAGCGACAGGTCGGGGTCCACCGCCTCGACCGCGTCCAAAACCCTGGGTGTTATCGCCAGCGGGTCCCCGGCCGTGCGCAGAACCACTCTTACCGCGTACGGCGCCACCTGGAGGATCGAGGCGTAGACGCCGTCGCCCGCTCTGTCATCGACGTCCTGGATCTGAAGATCTGGGACGACTCCCACGATGGTCAGCTCTCGCTCGCCGAACCAGAGATGTCGACCAACGGGATCGCGGTCGGCAGAGTATTTGCGGACGTAGCTCTCGTTCACCACCGCGGCGGTCGGCGCCTCGGCGTCGTCCTTCCACGTGAGTCCGCGCCCGCGCAACACTCGGGCGCCAAGCACGTCGAAGAACTCGGGCGTCACGATCGCGAAGCTCGTGGTCGGCTGGTTCGTGACAGGGCCGCTCGGCCGGGCGTTGGGTGAGAAGCGCCAGTGACCGCTGCCACGGCCGGGCAAATAGCTCACCAGGGCGGCGGCCTGCACGCCCGGGATGGCACGGAGCCGTTGCGAAAGGTCGGAGGCAAAGCGGGCGCGCGCGGGCGGGTCTCCCAGCGTCGTCCAGTCGACGCCAACCTGTCCCGCGAAGATCTGCCGGTCCGGGAACGGAAGATCGATCGACCGGAGGGCCACGGCGCTCTTCGTGAACGTCATCGTCATGATGAGGAAGCCCGTTGCCAAGGCCACTTCGACCACGACCAGGCTGCGAGCCAGGCGTCCAATCCGGACGCCGGTAGCGCCGCCGCTAGCGTCCTTGAGCACCTCGGCGACGTCCGTGGCCGAGGCGCGCAGGGCGGGCAGGATTCCGGCCGCGATGCCCGCCGTCACCACCAACGCCGTCGCGAAGAGGACCACCGTCCGGTCCACCCGAAAGTCGACCCAGAAGGCGTCGATGATGCTCGCCGTGGACCGGTCAAACACCCCCACGGCTTCGTACGCGACCGCGAGCCCTAAGAGCCCTCCGAGAGCCGACAACACCACCGACTCACCGAGGTGTTGGGAGAGAATACGCCGCCGCGAGGCGCCGAGGGCCGTGCGGATCGCCATCTCGCGGGTGCGTGCGGCGGCGCGTGCGAGCAGTAGATTCGCGACGTTCGCACAAGCGATGAGCAGCACGAACGACACCGCGCCGAGCATCAAGTAGAGGACCCGCACGATGGAGGGATCCGTCTCCATGTCGGCGAACGGATACACGCGCGCCGACCGCGCGCCGTGCGTGTCCTGGTATTGCCGTCCGAGGCGGGTCGCGATCGTCGCCAGCTCCGCGCGGGCCTCGTCGAGCGACACGCCGTCCCGCAGCCGCCCGAACACCCGCACACGGTCTGCGCCGCCCCCGGGCTGCGCGCTCAGGTCCACGCTGAGCGGCAGCCATGCGTCGCTGTGGACGGGAAAGCCGAATCCGGCCGGCATGACGCCGATCACGGTGCGCGGGGTTCCATCCACGCGAACCACGCGACCGACGATGTCGGAGTCGGCGTCGAATCTCGTGCGCCACAGGTCGTGGCCGAGCAGTATCACGGGTGCGGCCCCGGGCGTCGCATCGGATTCGAAGAACGACCGGCCAATGGCGACGGGCTCGCCCAGGAGCGCGAAGGTGTTGGGTGTCACGAACGCGGCCGCACGTCGTTCCGGGTGCTTCGCATCTCCACCGACGTTGACGCTCTGGGTCTGGAACGCGGCAAGCCCTTGGAACTGTCGCTGCTGCCGCGACCATTCGTTATAGTCGAAGGGACTGGCGCCGAGGTCGTTCTGGCCAAGCCGCGGATCGGTCTGCGTCACGACGACCAGCTCCCGCGGCCGGTCGAACGGCAGCTCCCTCGTGCCGCCATGTACGATGCTGAACATGGTGGTGGTGAACCCGATCCCCATTGCCAGTGTCACCACTGCGCTCAGCGCCAAGCCGGGGCTCCGGCGGAGAGTGCGGAGGGCGGCGCGGAAATCGAACAGGATGGAGTGCATGGCGGCTCCAGGAAGGCCGTAAGATACGGGCGATCTCGAAGTCCTACGAGAACGAGGATTGGTGGGTTTCGCCACGGTCATGAGCGCGGGGGCCCTGCGCGACGCGTTTCCATGGTGGGGATGAATGTGCGCTGCCGCACAGCCGGAACCGCGCGCCGCGCATAGAGAGAACTGGGACTCGATCGCTCTATGACGAAGAAGACCACACCCCTCGCGCCGATGGGCGGTGTTGGCAAGTGGCTCACCGCTATCATCACGACCGGTGCGGCCCTCGCCGCGCTGTTGGTCAACGCCCGCAACCTGGGAATGAACCAGCGGCTCGGCTTGGCCGACTACGCGGCCCGCCGTGTCTGGATCACGCCGCGCGCCGATACGCTCCGGGCCATCGGGGACACGGCGGCGCTCGCGGCGAACGTCACGGACAAGTGGGGCGTGGCGCTCTCGGGAGTCTCGCTCGTATGGCGCAGCGCGGACACGACCGTCGTCACCGTGGACTCTGCGGGGACGGTCATCGCGCAAGGCCCAGGGACCGCCCGCGTTACCGTCGCCGTGCGGGATATCGTCGGGCAGGCAACGATCTCCGTGCGACAGCGCCCGACCGGGATCTCCATTCCCGGCGATACTGTCGTTCGGCTCCTCGAAGGCGACACGGTCCCATTTGTGGCCCACGCCCTTGACGCCCGAGGACGGGCGATTAGTGAGCTCGTCCCGCATTGGCACTCGGCGGACTCAACTGTCGTGGCGGTCGATTCCATGGGACGGGGGCTCGCGCTCGCTCCGGGCTGGACGACGCTCACCGCCGCCACCGCCGGCTTCGACGCGCGGATCACCGTGCGTGTCGACTTGGCGCCCACTTCGATCGCACCGGTGGCCGGTGTCGACCAACGGATGCCGGCAGGCCGGAAGCTGCCCCAACCGATCGCGGTGAGCGTGCTCTCCCGTGGTGGCATGCCGGTTCCGGGCGCCACCGTGGCGTTTACACCCGCCGACGGGGAAGGACGCGTGGAACCCGCCACGGCCATCGCGGACCGCGAGGGACGCGCGCGCACCACGTGGACGTTGAGCCCTCGACCGGGACGGCAGTATCTGGTGACGAGCGTGGCGATGCTCGACAGCACGCTCACGATCGCAGCGGAGGCCGATCCCTTGCCCGGGAATACGAAGGTCGAGCTGGCAGGTAGCTCGCTCAGTGGCGTTGTCGGGGAAGCCGTGGCGGCCCCGGTCGTGGTGCGGGCCACGGATTCCACGGGCGCGGCAGTCGCGGATGTTCCCATCGCGTGGCGAGTCGTCGATGGAGGGACCATCGAGCCGGAGTCCCCGCGAACGGACTCTCTAGGCGAGGCACGGGCACACTGGACGCTCGGCCCGCGCGCCGGTCGTCAACGTCTTCGCGTGCAGGTGGGCAACCCACGCACGGTTCCACCGGTCTCCATCACCGCGACGGTGACGGCCGCGGCACCAGCCCGCCTTGTGGTGCTTGGCGGTCAGCGGCAGGTGGGAACCGTCGGAACCCGGCTGGCAAAGGTCGTGACGATTGGTGTCCGCGACGCGTTGGGAAACGCGGTCCCGGACGTGCAGCTCAGCGTACGGGCGCTCCAAGGTTCCGTCCCCGATAGCGCGCCGGTTTCCGATTCGACCGGACGGGCGACGGTGCTCTGGCGACTTGGTCGTCGGGCCGGCCCGAACGCGCTCGAGGTGCGAGCCGCACGTGTAGATTCGCTCGTCACCATCACAGCTCGCGCCCGACCGGGCGCCGTGGCCAACGTGACGTTTCAGAACCCTCCGGCTAGGGGAACGACCGGAACCCGTACCCGCATCACCGCAGTCGTTGCCGACGCGTACGGCAACCCTGCTTCCGATGTGCTCGTGGTGTTCGCCGCCACTGGCGGGGCGCTCTCTGCATCGCGGGTGATGACCGACACGACGGGCCACGCGACGACGCGATGGACACCCGGGGCTTCGCCCGCGGAGCAGCGGCTCACCGCCACGCTGCGGGGCACGACGATCAAAACCATGCACGTCGTACGGGTGTCGGCGCCCCGCGAGAAGCGTTGATCGAGCGGCCGGTCGCACAGCTTTCGGCCCCCGCCGGCCTGCAGGCCTCCGACGGAGCTTGCCAGCCTTGCCATCCCTCGTCCGCGACTGCACCGTAGAGCATCTCGGACGCCGAGGCTCCATGCGCTTCTTGAGATCCCACGCGCGGCGTACTGCCTCCGCGACCCCACGGTGGCTTCTCGTTGCCCTCCTCATGGTAGCAACGGCGACACCCTGGACGGTCGCTGCCTCTCAACAGACCGATACCACGACGACCTGGCTCGACTGGGGCTCGTTGGCGTTCCTCATCAAGGCGGACACTGCCAACGGTGTGCAATTGTGGGTGATCGCCCTGGTGGACAAGTCTGGCCGATCCGAGCCGCGGACGTACGTGGCCCGATTCGATCCGGCGGTGGTCCTGACATGGCTCGGCGATGCCGAGTTGATGTTGCTGCCAAACGCCGCCGGACCCCACGACCCCCCGACGCAGCTCGCGACACCACGCCTGGGCGACCTGCGCCATGGCATCGTGATCGCCGCCCGCAAACGCGAACACAACCGGTGGAGCAAGCGGGTGCTGCTGTCGTTCCAGGAGAGGCACGAGGAGCCGTTGACGTTCTCCGTCGAAGGCTCGCAAGCGAAGCAGCTCTTCGAGGAGTTCTCCCGACAAGCCCGTCAAAGCCACCTCACCGACCCCCTCCGAGCGGCCAGCCTCGACCAATGCGGCGTGGGTCCGGACGAGAAACTCAATGCGGAGCAGCTCTACTCACCCCAGACTCTCTACCCACCGAGCCTGCTCAGTCGGGGCATTCCCGGGCTTGTGGCGTTCAGGTTCATCGTCGACACGACCGGGCGCGCAGCGATGGACCAGGACCTCCGCGTTCTCTACAGCACGGATCCAGCCTTCACCGTAGCAGCGCGGGACATGTTGGCGCGATCCACGTTCAAGCCAGCCACCCGGGACGGCCACCCCGTGCCAGTTCCGGGGTGTTTCGCGGTCAATTTCTGGATCAGACACCCCTGAGTCCGAGGGCGGGCGGCTCGACAAGGCAGTGAGCCCGGCGCCCGCCCCCCGGATCATCGCGTTCGCGCCCGCGGTCGGTTACCCCTGACGCAATCCAGCCGCTCGGTAGACTCGGTTTCGATCGGACCGCGACGCGATCGTCTCCGCCACCGCAGCGTACGCGGCTCGCACCCGGTCGCTCGTCAGCCCCTTGGTGGCAGCGGCCACCAGCACCTCCGCCTTCGAGTGATCGGAGTCTATGGCGCGCGCCGCTTCCAGCACCGCGAGCATCGTCGCTTCATCCGGCCCCGACTGGATGACCGCCGTGAGCACCCGCTGCCGTTCGAAGCTGGACTCGATGGTTCCGACTGCGCGGAAGAAGGGCGCCCGCGTGGCCTCGTCCAGGCGGCCGCGCTCGATCACTCCCAGGAGCACTTCTCCCCGCGTGTGGTCGCTTTGGATCTTCTCCACCACCGCCAGTACGCGCCCACGGTCGTCCGAGGATAGACGGTCGCGGTTGAGCAGCGCGGTCAGCACGCGGCCGCGCTCATGGTCCGACTTCATCCCACCGACCGCCGTCAGGTAGGAAGCGGGAAGGGGTTTGCCGGATGGATACCGCTCCGCGACGGCGAGCATCAGCCGCGAGCGCTCGTAGTCAGAGTTGATGCGGCTGGCCGACGCGAAGATCGCGTCCATCGCATCCACGTCGAGGTCGCTGGACTGCACCAGCGCGCCGAGGGCGCGGCCGTGCTCGTAATCGGAGTCGATGCTGTTCGCCGCGCGGACGTACGCCCGCTGGACGTCCTGGTCGAGTGGACCGTGGGCGGCGAGGGTGCTCAACACCCGACCCAACTCGTAGTCCGAGTTGATTCGCCCGGCCGCATCATCGAGGAGGCGGGCCAGTTGCGCGGATGAGAGTTGCGCGCGATCGAACAGGACCCGGTAGTACTTCGACGCGACGTAGTCGCTCTGCAGCTCCGCAATCTCGGCGATCAGTCCGTCGGCCCCTTGCGACTGGAAGATCCGCACCGCGCGGGCTTCGGCGTTGATACCGGCGCGGCGGGCGAGCACGACCAAGGCGTCACCAAACCAGGCGCGGGCCACGTCGCCGTACGGCTGCTCGCCACCGTCCACGAACCAGCGGCGCTCGAGCTTGCCGTCCGCCTCCGTCACCTCGACCCGGCGGCGGCTCCGACCCGAACGCTCTTCGATCTCGAAGTAGCCGTGTTCGGGAAGCCGCACGATGTCGCGGTCGTCGTCGCTGAACGTCATGCCCTTCCCGGTGGGTGCGGAGGCGTACCCGCCCATCTCGCCCTCGGCCCGCACGGTCAGCGTGCAGTCGCCGCGGGAGAGTTGGATCATCATGTGTGCGTCGTTGATACTCGTGGACGACGAGTTGTTGTCGCTCTTCGCGGACCAGTCGCAGAGCATCGTGCTCCGAGACTGGGCGGACAGACGGGCCGACGGGCCGACGGGCCGACGGGCTAAGGAGGACGGGGCGCCAGCGTCCGTCACGGCAGGCGCCGCGAGAACACTCCCGTCTGCTGCCATGCGCGCGTCGCGTGTCGCGACACCGGCAAGTGGAATCAACAGCACCGCGGCCGCGCCCATGGCAGGAACCAGGTGGGACCGCTTGAGCGACCCGCGTGCACGCGTGGCGTCCAGGACCGCGAGGAGACGTCCTGCCAGCTGCGACCGACGAGCCATGGCCACCGCGGCGAGCGACGTTGCGACGTTGGCTCGGAACGCGCGCGCAATCTCCAGCAGATCGCCCGCGTACGCGGACGGGACGGTTCCATGAGCGAGCACGAGGTCGTCGCACGCCAACTCGCGCTCTTCCCGCAGTCGTCGCGCCGCGACCCATGCAAGTGGATGCCACCAATACACGACGCACACCACGCGCGCGAGGAGTTGGGTCAGCCAATCCCATCGCTTCACATGTGCCAGCTCGTGGAGCAGCACGGTCTGGCGCCGGGTCACCGGCCACGCCTCGATCCCGGCTGGAAGGAAGACGGTCGGGCGGAACGCGCCCCAGGTCATGGGCATCGCCTGACCATGCGCCCGCAGCACTCGCACCGACCGGCGGAGGCCGAGCCGTCTCGCGAGGTCGCGCACCTCACCGTGCAGCGTGCCGCCTGTAACCACGACCGCACTGCGGGCGAGGCGGGCCGTTCCCCACAACGATGCGAGGAGAAAGAGCCCGACGAGCGCGGCGCCGAAGTCCCAGATGGCGGTGGGCGAAGGGAGGACGGACCTGGCGGACCCGGCGGTCCCGGCGGACCCGATGGTCTCGGCGGACCCGGCGGACCCGATGGAACTGGTGGGCACGACGGACCTGGCGGACGGGATCGGCGAGACCGGCGTCGCGGATGTTGTGGGGGCGGCTGGCCGGAAGCGGGAAGGCACAGGGACCTCCCACCGGGGCGCGACCAGGGCCACCATGGGGAGCGCGAGCGTGGCGGCAAGCGCCAGCACCCACACGAAATGACGCGTGGCGGCACTCGCCCGAGGAACCAGGGCGGACAGCGCCCAGGCGCCGAAAAGAAGGGGAGTGGCCTTGAGGCCCCACGCGGCGACGATGGGGAGATTCGGCATGACTAGCGTCCCTCCTTCCGGGCGCGGACGACCAGGTCCTGTAACTGCGCCAGCTCGTCTTCCGAGAGGTCGTCCCGCGAGAGATCCAACAACGCGACAGCGGCGGCGCCCGCCGAACCACCGAAGAACGTCCCCACGAGCTGCCGCAGGGCCGAGGCACGGGCTCGCTCCCGCGGTACCGTGGGCGTGTAGACGTACCGCGGCCCGTCCTGCCGGTGCTTGACGTGTCCCTTCTCTTCCAAGATGCGCAACAATGCGCGCACGGCCGAATAGCTCGGTGGATCGGGGAGCTGGTGGAGCACGTCCTGGGCGGTCGCATCTCCAAGTCGATAAAGGACATCGACGATCTGCCGCTCGCGCCGGGAAAGCTGGGGTCGATCTCGATTCATGGGACGCCTTTCTGGCCGTACGGGCCGGCATCCGGTTCGGAGTCACGGAGCCGGTCGTGCTAAAAAATCAACACTACACTGCTAAGAAAATAGCACGACCAGCCGTTCTGTCAATCCGGGGCGTTCCGGCGCGTGGGTGGTGATGGTTCGGGCAGGGACTCTCCCGCTGATGCGGGCGAGGGGCCGGGGTCAGCCGGGCACGGGTCGCCTGGACAGCGTCGTCGGCGCGGCGTAACCTAGGACTCGCACACACCCCGTCGTCCTGACCCATCTCCGGGGCCGCGGGTTCGATCTCACAAAGCGTAGCTCGGGAATCGCGGGACCAGGCGCCGCGATCCCTCTCGATTAGGCGTCCGAAAGCCGTAGGAGGTACGGAATGCGCGGGATGGTCATGGTACCGCTGGCGCTCATCGCCGTTGCGCCTTGCGCGGTCACAGCCCAACAGGGACCGACGGGTGGGCCGAAGGTCCGCATCGCGGTCATGGAGACGGAATGGGATCCCGGCGTCGTGCAAAGCGCGTGGATGTCCGGCGGGAATGGGCCGAACACGTTCGTACGGGAACGGCAGACGTTCGCGCGCGGGCTTACCGAGATGATGGTGTCCGAGCTGCTCAAGACCGGTCGGTTCATCGTCGTGGAACGCAAGGCCATCGATGACGTCTTCGCCGAGCAGAATCTGCAACAGAGCGGGGCCGTGAACCAAGAGACCGCCTCGCAAGTCGGCCGGCTGGTGGGCGCGCAGTTCCTCATTCGCCCGGAAATCACGGAGTTCAGCTACGGCCAATCCGCCTCGACGAAAGGCGGCGCGGTCAAGGTTCCGGTGAAGGTGCCGATCGCGGGTCGCGTACGCCTGGGAGGCGGGAAGTCGAAGATCACCGCCAAGCTCGTGCTCGACAGCCGCGTCGTCGAGGTGGAGACTGGCCAGATCACCACGTCGATTCAAAGTGACGCCGAAGCCGAGCAGAGCATGACGAACTTCGACCTCGGCACCGCGGTGTTCGACTACGACCAGGCCGAGTTCGAAAAGACTCCCCTCGGCGCGGCGACGCGCGAAGCGGTGTCCAAGGCGGTGAAGCAGCTGGTCGACGAGCTGGGGGATACGCCCTGGGAAGGCCGCGTGGTCACGCAGCGGGGCAGCCAGATCTATGTGAACGCCGGGCAGGACAGCGGGCTCAAGCCGGGCGACGTGCTCGAGGTCTTCCGCGGCGGCGAGAAGCTCGTGGATCCGGAGACCGGCATCTCGCTCGGACAAACGGAGACGAAGCTCGGCCAGATGCGGATCACCGACGTGCAGGAGAAGTTCCTGATTGCCGCACCCGTTGGGAACTTCACGGCGCAGCGGGGCGACATCGTCCGGTACGTAGAGCACTAGCTCCCACCGCACCCGTCCCCCCTCACCCCGCCCTCTCCCGCTGTTGCGGGAGAGGGTGACGCGGGAGGGGCGGGAGACGCAGGAGGACCTGGCTCCAAGGATGGGGGCCGGAGCGCTGGATCAGGTGACGACACGAACCTGAACAGGGTATTCAGGTTGTGTGAGACCACCGGACGGAATCCCATGCGAGTTCTCAAACCACGACACCCGGTGGCGCTGCTGATCCTCGGCGCCGCCGCTCTCATTGGATGTTCAGACCAGGCCCCCGGGGCGAACGAGGTCATCGCCGTTGCTCGCGCGGAGGGTGGGATCGAGCTTCAGAATTCGACCGATGGTCCCATCGTCTATACGGCACTCGAGCGGCGGTACTTCGAGACCGCGCTGGCGTTGTGGGGCCCGTGCGCGGACCTCACGACCTGCCGACTCGATCCCGGCGAGCACACGGTCATTCCGTATTCCGCGATCGCCGGCTATACGCCGAGCGCGACCGAAGCCGTCGTGGCCTGGTGGCGTATCGTGCCGGATGGCCAGGGTGGCGAGCAGGTAGCGGATCCCCAGACCGTCTTCGTCGTGCTGGTACCGGGCGCATCCGCCATCGACGCCTCCGTGGAGTTGGGCCGCGAGTGCTGGGCCCTGAAGACCGACTCCGTCACCTACGAACCGCTGGGATTACCGAGCGACTTCCGCGTACAGGGGCTCAGCGTCCGCGCCGTGGTCGTGCCCACAGTGGATGTCGCCACGTACTGCGGCGTGGGGCCGATCGTGCGCCTGCTGTCGATCGAGCGGCGATAGCGCCTACACGAACATCCCCTCGAGCCGGTTCAGGCAGCTCGTCCAGCCCCGCTGGTGCCGCTCGGCGGCTTCCGCGTTGGGGAACAACTCGTGGACGAGGACCACTTCCGTGGAGCCATCAACGTCGTGGAACTCCACGGTGACCACCGTTTCGCCGACGCCCCCTTCCTTCCAGTCCCACGTATAGACCAAGCGCCGCGGGCGTTCAATCTCCCGATACGCACCCGCCGCCGTGTGCACGGTTCCGTCCGCCACCTTCATCTGAATGGTGTAGCGACCTCCAACCCGGAGATCGACTTGGGCGTCCAGCACGGTCCCCCCCTCGGGACACGACCACTCCCGGAGCTGCGCAGGTTCCGTCCACGCGCGAAACACGGTTTGGCGATCGGCCTTGATGGTACGAGAGATCCGTAGCGACGTACCGGTATCGGTGCTCATGACTGGTCCTCCTGCTGGGGTATGCGTCGAGGGCCCTTCCCGCGCTCCAGGTAGCGGGCGAGCGACTCGAGTTGTCCTTCCCAGAACTGGCGGTAGTGGTCGACCCAAGCGGCGGCATCGCGTATCGGCCCGGCGTCGAGCTGGCAGCGACTGACCCGGCCGTCGCGGGTGCGTCGCACCAGGCCCGCATGCTCGAGTACCCGCAGGTGCTTCGAGATGGCGGGGCGGCTCATGGCAAACGGCCGGGCCAGCGCACCAACCGTTGCCTCTCCCGTGGCGAGTCTCGCGAGAATCGCGCGGCGGGTGGGGTCGGCCAAGGCACCGAAGGTGCGGTTGAGTCGCGTCACATTGGTAACCATCGGGTTACCAATTTACCGATCGCCGCCGGAGCGTCAAGTCTCGGACCGGCCGTCGCTGGAAATCGGTTCTCCGCCGGGCCATCTTGCCGGCGCACGCGACGCGCGCCAAGGAGGTCTCCACGCGGACGTTGTGGTTCACGGCACTGCTGGTGATGTGTATCAACCTCCCGTTTGGGTTCTGGCGGGCGGGCACCCGGAAATTCTCGGTGCCATGGTTCTTCGCGGTTCACTCGCCGGTGCCACTGGTGGTCGCGTTGCGACTCGCCGCGGGAATCGGGTTTCACTTCACAACCGTGCCGGTCCTCGTCGGCGCGTTCTTCACCGGACAGTTCTGCGGCGGGAAACTGCGCACGCTCCGCGCCCCAAACGACCCCCCCAACGCATGACACATCCGGCGGCGCCCGACCTCGGAGAGGTCCTGGCCGTGCTCGAGCGCACCCCAACCACGCTGGCGGCGTTGCTGGACGGGCTGCCACGATCCTGGTTCGAAGCGGACGAGGGACCGGACACGTTCTCTCCAATCGAGGTGGTGGGACATCTGATCCATGGCGAGCGGACGGATTGGATGGTCCGCGTGCATGCGATCGTGGAACACGGCGAGGCTCGCCCGTTCGAACCGTTCGACCGCTTTGCCCATCGGGCGTCGCTGCCTGGACGTGACGTCTCGGGCCAGCTCCAGGAGTTTGCGGAGCTGCGGGCCGCCAACCTCGCCGACTTGCGCGGCCTGAGTCTCACGACCGCGGACTTCTCGCACCGCGGACGTCACCCCGACCTCGGGTCCGTAACCCTCGGCCAACTCCTGGCGACCTGGGTCGTTCACGACGTCGCTCACCTCGGCCAGATTGCGCGCGTGATGGCCCGGCGTTACGAGACGGCCGTCGGACCATGGCGCGCATACTTCCGCGCCTTCCAGAACGAGGGATGAGCGATCAGCCGTCGACGCCGGACCACGAGGTTGCCCTCGAGCCCCCGACGAGGGGCGCTCGGCCCAGGACCTTCGCTCACATTTTGCCGGATGTCGTTCTTGACGGGAGGTCGACCTTGACGCGCGGACAACTCCGCTTGGTTCCGATTGCCGCGTTCCTGCTTGGCGCGTGTGCTCCTGCTTTCCCCCCACCCCCCGAAACCCGGCAGGCGGTGGTCGTGGACACGATCCACGGCGTCGCAATTCCGGATCCGTATCGCTGGCTCGAAGATCAGGACAGTCCGGAGACCCGGGCATGGATCGACGCCCAGAACGCGTACGCCGAACAGATCATCGACAACCAGCCAATCCGTGCGGCCGTGCGCGCCCGGTTGCAGGCATTGCTCGACGTGCCCGACATCGGATCGCCGACCCGCCGCGGCGCGTATGAGTACTTCACGCTGCGGCGACGCGGGGCCGAGCTTCCCGTCATCTACCGCCGACCCGCTCCGCCAGCCGACTCGCTGGTTCCGATCGATCCAGACGCCGAGTACGAAACCGTGCTGGACCCCACCGGCACGAGCCCCGGTAACACGGTCCGCTACGAGCTTCTCACGATCTCGCAGGACGGCAAACGGCTGATCTACGCGGTGCGCGATGGCGGCCAGGACGAGGTCCGGATCCGCGTGCGGGATGTCGCTGCCGGTGTGGACATGGCGGACTCGTTGCCCAACGCCCTCTACAGCGACGTGAGCTTCACGCGGAACCAAGACGGCTTCTACTACATCTATCGCTCGCGGGATACGGGCTCGCACGTCTACCGGCACCGCTTCGGGACGGACCGTGCGCGGGACGCGATGCTATTCGGGGATGGAGTCGGGCCGGATCGGTTCCTCGGCATGGACGAGATCGACAACGGTCGCTACCGGATCTACACGGTCTCCCGTGGCTGGCGCAGCAACGAGGTATTCCTGGAGGACGTTCGGGCGGGCCGCGTACAGCCCCTGATCACCGGGCTCGACGCGCGGTTCGACGTGCGGTTCCGGGACGGGAAGCTCTACATCCGCACCAACCTGGACGCGCCGAACAACCGCCTGCTGGTTGCCGACCTGGCGGCGCCCGACCGCGCGCACTGGAAGGAACTGATCCCCGAAGCGGACGACGTGATGCAGTCCTACACGTTCCTCGACGGGAAGATCTACGCGACCTACCTGCACGACGTCTCGCCGGTGATCCGCGCGTACGCTATGGACGGGACGCCGGCAGGCGAGCTCGCCGTTCCGAAGTTCTCGAGCGTCAACTTGCGGGGAGCCGACCGGGGCCGCGCGTTCCTCTCGATTTCCTCCTACACCATCCCGCAGGAGACCTATCTCGTAAACCTGGCGACCGGCGAGCGCACACTTTGGAATCGCGATGATGTGCCGTTCGATTCGGCGGGTGTCGTCGTGAACCAGGTCTGGTACCCGTCGAAGGACGGTACGCGGGTCCCGATGTTCTTGATCCATCGCGCCGACGTACGCCTCGACGGTCAACGGCCAACGCTGCTCACAGGCTACGGGGGCTTCAACTCGGCAACCACGCCCCGCTTCAATGCGCGCGTCGTCGTCTGGTTAGAACATGGCGGCGTCTATGCGGTGGCGAACTTGCGCGGCGGGAGCGAGTTCGGGGAGCGCTGGCATCGGGACGGGATGCTCGAGAACAAGCAGCACGTGTTCGACGATTTCCTTGCGGCCGCGGAGTGGCTGATCGCCAACAAGTACACGAACCCGAAGAAGCTCGCCATCCACGGTGAGAGCAACGGTGGGCTGTTGGTCGGGAGCGCGCTGACCCAGCGTTCTGACTTGTTCCGGGCCGTCTTGTGCGGCTTCCCGGATCTCGACATGGTTCGGTTCTACACCTTCACGAAGACCAACAACCTCCCGGCGCTCCACGAGTACGGGAACGCGGCTATCCCGGAGCAGTTCGCGTTTCTGCGCGAGTACTCTCCCTACCAGCACGTGACGCCGGGCACGCGGTATCCGGCGGTGATGCTCGCGACCGGTGACCTCGATACCCGCGTACCGCCACGCCAGGCACGACGGATGACGGCCCGCCTTCAGGCGGCTACGACGTCAGGACTTCCGGTGATTCTCCGCTATAGACCCAAGGAAGGCCACGCGGCGGGGCGCGGTCGCCCGTTCAGCCAGATGCTGGACGAGTCCGCGGGCGAGCTGACGTTCCTGCTGACCCAGCTCGGGGTAGTTGGGGACTGAGCTGAGGGGCGACGGCCGAGACAGAAACGGGCGGGAGAAGCAGGATAGGCGGGATGAGCGGGATGTACGTGAGTTCCCACCCCGCTCATCCCGCCCAATCCCGCCAGCCGCTAGCCCGCCACCACTGTCACCCAGCGCAGAGCATCCCCCGCCCCGACTCACCCATACCGCACCCCCGGATAGAGCAAGTTGACGGCGAACAGGAAGAGCGGGTGGAAGACGTACGCGAACAGCTGCCACGCCACCAGGATGCCGAGGTAGGCGAGTCCGGGCTGGCGCCAGAGGAACTGCTGATAGCGCTCGGTGGCCCGGTCGCTCAAGAACAGCGGGACGGCGGCGCTGCCGTCGAGCGGCGGCACCGGCAAAATGTTGAGGCCCACCAGCACCAGGTTCATCGAGAAGAACACGCTCACCAGAAACGCCAGGCTCTGCCACAGCACGCCGCCCGTCGCTTTCGTCACCGAGGTGAATTCCACGGACGGTGGCGCCGTGAATACCCCCGCCGCGGTGCCCACCCGAATCGCCACCAAGGCCAGCAAGGCCAGCAGCAGGTTCGCCGCCGGCCCGGCCAGGGCCATCACAGCGGCCCGCCGCGGATAGCGCGCGGCCCAGTCCCGGTTATAGGGCGCGCTCGCAAACCCGAACGGCCACCCTGAAAACACCAGCGAGAGGAACGGCAGGATCACCATGCCCACCGGCTCGCGCCGGATGTGGGGGCGCGGATCGAGCGTCACCTGCCCACCGAGATACGCGGTCCGGTCACCGCCCAACAGCGCCACCCACGCGTGGGCCGCTTCGTGCAACACGGTGGAGAAGAGAAACGCCACATAGAACGCGAGCGCGCCGATCGGATCCACATGCATGCGTCAACGGTACCCGCGCGTCACGGCGGCGGGAAGAGCGGCATCGCGTCCGTTGCGTCCACTTCCCCTCACGCGAACGCTCGCGCACCTTAGCCACACCTTCTCGCATTGGATTGGCCTGTGCTCACCCTGCCGTCGCTCCGTCTTCGCCGTTCGCTCCCATGGCTCGCGCTGCTCGCTCCCACCGGCCTGCTGGCGCAGCACATCGATCCCGCCACGTACGACTCCCTGCAGTACCGGCACATCGGTCCCGAAGGAAACCGGGCCAGCGCCGTCGCCGGGGAACCTGGCAACCCCATGGTCGCCTACATCGGGGCGGCGTCCGGAGGCGTGTTCAAGACCACCGATGGGGGCGTGACGTGGACGCCGGTGTTCGACGACCAGCCCGCACAGGCCATCGGGGCGCTCGCCGTGGCACCGTCCGCCCCGAACGTGGTCTGGGCTGGAACGGGAGAGACCTTCATCATTCGCCCGCCCACGTCTCCGGGAAACGGGATCTACCGCTCAACCGACGCGGGAACGACGTGGACGCACATGGGTCTCGAGCAATCCGGGCACATCGGTCGCATTCTCGTGCATCCCCGCAACCCGGACGTCGTGTACGCGTGCGCGCTCGGCCATGGATACGGTCCCCAGGAGGACCGCGGCGTCTACCGCACCACTGATGGCGGTCATAGTTGGACCAGAGTGCTGTTCGTGGACGCCAACACGGGCTGCTCCGATCTGGCTATGGACGCGACGGATCCGAACGTGATCAGCGCGGGGATGTGGCAGCTCGACATCAAGCCCTGGAACCTGAAGAGCGGGGGCCCGGGCAGCGGCGTCTTCGTGACCCGCGACGGCGGCGACACCTGGACGCGCTTGACCGGCAACGGACTGCCGAAGGCGGGCGCGCCGGTGGGTAAGGTGGCCGTGGCGATCGCGCCAAGCGATCCGAGCAGGCTGTACGCGCTCCTCGAGCAGGCGGATCCGACGCTGTACGGGTCGTCCGACGGCGGGAAGCGCTGGCATATCATCTCGCGGAACCACGACATGGCCGAGCGGGCTCCCTATTACACACGCTTCGCCGTCTCCCCGGATGACGCAGACCTGCTGTACTTCGTGAGTGTGAAGTTCTCGGTCTCCAAAGACGGCGGCGCGACGCTGGTGAGCGGGTTCGGCGCCGGGGGCGACAACCACGATATCTGGATCGACCCGCAGAATCCCGACCGGTACATGGTGGCGCACGACGGTGGAGTCAGCATCACGCTGAACCGCGGCAAGAGCTATAGTCGGGTCGTCCTCCCCATCGCACAGATGTACCACGTATTCACCGACACGCGCGTGCCGTACTACGTCTATGGCAACCGGCAGGACGGCTATTCGTATCGCGGGCCCAGCAACTCGCGCGCGAGTGGCGGCATCACCGAGGGCCTGTGGCACTCCTTCGGTGGATGCGAGAGCGGGTTCGGGATTCCGGACACCGTCAGCAACACGATCGTCTGGTCGGGTTGCTACGACGCCGGCTTGCAGCGCTACGACTTGACCACGGGCCAGACACGCGAGGTGCGAGTCTGGCCGGAGGCCGGGTACGGCTGGACGCCAGCGGATCTCAAGTACCGGTGGGACTGGACCATCCCGATCGCGATCTCGCCGCACGACCCCAATCGGGTCTACGTCGGCAGTCAGTACGTGCACATGACGACGGACGGCGGGAACAGCTGGACGGAGATCAGTCCGGATCTCACGACCAACGACAAGAGCCACCAGCAATCGTCCGGCGGCGTCGCGGTCGACAACCTCATGACGTTCGACGGCTCGGTCTTGCACTCGCTGGCGGAATCGCCGGTCGAGGCCGGCGTCCTGTGGGCCGGCTCGAGCGACGGCCTCGTGCACGTGACGCGCGACGGGGGCGGGACCTGGACGAACGTCACCGCGAACATCAAGGGGCTCCAGCGGTGGGGGAAGGTGCGACAGATCACCCCATCCACGTACGACGCCGGATCGGCGTACGTGGTCATCGATCGCCACGAGTTGGCGGATTTCGACCCGTACGTCTACAAGGCCACCGAGTACGGACGCGTGTGGAAGCGGATCGACGCGGGCATCCCACGATCGGTGCTGAGCTACACCCACACGGTCGCCGAGGACCCCGTCCGTCGCGGCATGCTGTTCGTGGGAACCGAGAACGCGCTCTACTTCACGCTCGATGAGGGGACCAACTGGCAACCACTGCAGCTCAACCTGCCGCACGCACCGGTCTCCTGGATCACGGTGCAGCCGCACTTCGGGGACCTGGTGGTGGCGACCTATGGACGGGGCATCTGGATTCTCGATGACCTCACGCCGTTGCGGTCCCTGGACGCAGACGTGCTCCGGCAATCGCTCCATCTCTTCCCCCCACGGCCGGCCTACCGGTTCCGGGCGATTCACGAAACACCGAGCGCTCCGAGCTTCGTGGTGGGTGAGAATCCGGACTATGGTGCGAACATCGACTACTACGTGTCCGCCAATCCCGCCGACAGCACCACGCCCGCGGACAGCGCCGCGTCCGCATCGGCGACGATCACCGTGTTTGATGGCGCGGGCGATACGGTGCGTACGTTCACGGGCCCGGCGCACGCCGGCGTGAACCGCGCCTGGTGGGATCTCCGGTACGCGTCCGCGCGGCAACCCCGTTTGCGCACGGCTCCGCCCGGACGGCAGTGGGTGACGCTGAACAAGGATGGCTGGCGGCCGCTCGTCGTGTGGGATCTCGACCTCTCGACGCGCGGACCGCTGGCGGCGCCGGGGACCTACACGCTGCGCGTGGCTGTCCGCGGCGACACCGCGAGCGGAACCGTCGTCGTGCGCAAGGACCCGCATTCGGCCGGCACGGCGCAGGACGTCCGCGACCAACTCGCGCTCGCGCTCGAGCTGCGCGCGGATCTCAACCGCGCGGTCGGCATGATCAACCGGATCGAATGGGTGAAGAAGCAACTGGCCGACGTGCGGGGCGTGCTACGGGACTCTTCGACGGTCAAGGATGCCGCGGAGGCGAAGGATCTGCTCGATGCCACCAAGGCAGCGGAAGACAGCGCGGTCGCCGTGGCGGCCATGCTGTTCGACGTCAATCTCACCGGGGCGCGCGAAGACTCGTTCCGGGCGCCGATGCGCCTCTACGGGCGGCTCGCGGCGCTCCTCAGCGACGTTGCCGAGAGCTCAGCCGATTTCCCACCGACCACACAGCAGCACGCGGTCCACGACGTTCTGCACGCGCGGCTCGACGACGCCGAACGGGCATTCCGGGCATGGGTGGATGGCGGCCTGGCGACGTTCCGGGCCCGCATTCGAGCGTTGAACCTGCCGGACGTGGTGCCCTAGGCGGGAAGCCGAACGAGGCGCGATCCGCGGATGCCGGTGGACGGGATGGGCGGGTAGGCGACAGACGCGAACTGCTGCGCGGTCGTCGCATCCCGCTCATCCAAACAAGGCACCGCTAGTCGTCGGTCTCAGCAATCTCCACTTCGAGGCAGCGACGCTCACAGGTGATCGCGTGTCCGTCGAACCGCTCGCACCAGACGACGGCCGGCGTCCCGCCCATCGGATCCATCGCCAGACGCACGCGGTTGATGCCGCCGGTTTCCGGGCACGCGACCCGCGCACGAACGGTGGGCACCATGCCAGGTTGGACATCCGGCGTCGACGCCGCGAAGAGCCACGCTTCGGTCAGGTGGGCCATGAGGATCCTCCTTGCCTACTAGGATCGTGCATCCATACCCGTGAACGGGCCGTGAAGCCGGCCTGAAGGTCGGGTCACCAGCCTTCAGAAAACGTCCAGGTCGTTTCCATACACGACCCTACCGGTGTAGCCCCCGGCCTGCACCTCGCGCACCAGCGCCTCCGGGGACGTGCCCCACGGGAGTTGGTGGTACAACACCAGCAGTCCTGGCCGGGCGCGCGCCGCCAGGCGTCCCAGGGCCGACGCGGATGTGTGGGCCCGCTCGTGATACCGCTGCCAGTCGGCGGTGCGTCGCGCGAACCCCGCGTCCGAGTACACCTCATGGACGAGCACATCGCAGCCGTGACACGCCTCGACCACCGCGTCGGTCGGTCGTGTATCACCGGATATCACGATGACGCGATCGGCGGATTGGAACCGATAGCCAAACGCGTACGGCCAGTCTTCGTGCAGCACCGCGAACGCCGTCACCGTGACGTTACTATCGCGGTAGACCACCCCGGGCTGAACGAGATGCACCGTGGCGCGCCACCCCGTGGCATTCTGCGGCTGCAGACCGTCGATCCGGCGTCGCACGTCTTCCCGGTAGGCAGCCTCCAGATGTGTCACCATCGAATCGACGCC
>Ga0307424_1000345_pt1 | contig 24735 bp, 25 predicted proteins | sample SalMarWE160320MG_FD_202157 | JGI IMG/M metagenome (GOLD analysis project Ga0307424, IMG submission 202157) | Salt marsh sediment microbial communities from the Plum Island Ecosystem LTER, Massachusetts, United States - WE1603-20 | ecosystem: Environmental > Aquatic > Marine > Intertidal zone >... | reverse complement strand
GCCGCCGGCGGCGCGGCGGCCTGCGGCCGGAGCAGATCATCCCCGGCGCCGAGGTCTGGGTGCAGGGCATCCCGATGGCGGCTGAAGCGCTCTCGGCGCCGGACGCCCGCGGCGAGGTCGACGTCACGTTCGGCGGCCTGCGCGCCCGCGTTGGCGTCGGACAGATCGTGCGCATCGAGAAGGCCGCTGCTGCGCCGGCAGCGCAACGCGGCGTGTCCGTGCCGCAGGCGCCATCCTGGGCGCCGGAGCAGATCGAGGTGCGCGGCCAGACGCTGGACGAAGCGCTGCCCGCGATCGAGAAGTTCCTCGACGATGGCTTCCGCGCCGGCGTGCCACGGCTGCGCGTCGTGCACGGCAAAGGCACCGGCAAGATGCGCAACGCGGTGCGTCAGATGCTGGCGAAGCATCCCCTGGTCAAGGGCTTCGAGTTCGCGGAGCCGCGCGATGGCGGCGAAGGCGTCACCGTCGTAGAGATGGCGCAGTAGCCAAGCCTCACTCTCGTAGTGCGCAAATACCAGACCTGACGCTAGCCTCACGGTCCTTGAGCCGCTACCCATCATGGGAGCGTATTTATACGGCCCTGCGGGCTTAAGGATCTCTGATAGCTAGTCGTTGACGCATCTAACAGAACCGTATCCAGAATCGACCTTCATCTAACGTTCACATGGAATTAATGCTGTCTAATGACAAAGTGCCGATAAATAGGTATACTCTATTCATAGGCAACGGCCTATAAAGCATAGGAGGAAACATCACTTGGCTACTTGGTATGGCTTGTCTGATAGTCTGACGTCTCTCATGGAAGCGGACGCGGCTCGGGCAGGCGAGCGATCCCGCATGATGCTCGAAATCAAACGAGGTGACGACGAGGAACGGCGTTCAATTCGCCAACGACTCGCTTCGACCCTCGTACAGCTCGGCGTAAAGCTAGACCCCCTCGCCGCCGACGACCTCACCGACGAGGCGTAAGCGCCAACCCCCGCGCCGGGCGTTACAGCCCGGCGCCGGCGAGCGGCGAGTTCCATTCTGGGCGCTGCTATACTGAGCCGGATGACCTCCCCTCAGAGCACCCCATCAGCCGGCAAAGACCGCGAAGTGCGACTCGGCGATCAAGAATGTCCTCGCTGCCACGAATACTTCACCATTAGTTACTGGTCGGAAGGTCTACTTGTACAGGCTCGTTGTCTCAGCTGCGAGTTCAAGTGGCCTTTGCCCAACGTTGTCTAGAGATCGAGGCTTCGTCGCGTCCGTATGCGTTGCTTCACTCATCACAATCCATCAGAAGCTGACGACAACTCCAACATGATACTCATGCCGTTCCGGCTCGAGGTTTCGGCTCATGCCGTCTGATCGACGCATCGCCTACTTCTCCATGGAGGTTGGTCTCAAGACTGAGATGCCGACCTACAGCGGCGGCCTCGGCGTGCTCTCCGGCGACACGCTTCGCGCCGCAGCGGACCTCGGCGCTCCCATCGTCGCCGTGACGCTGCTCTATCGCGAGGGCTTCTTCCGCCAGCACCTCGCCGCCGACGGCACTCAGACGGAGACAGCGCCTCGCTGGGAGCCTGAGAGCTTCCTCGAGCCGCTCGATACGCTGATCAAGCTGCCGCTGGAAGGCCGGGAAGTCTGCCTCCAGCCGTGGCTCTACCGCATTATCGGTGTGGGCGGCGCTGAAGTGCCGCTCTACATGCTGGACGCCGACTTGCTGGAGAACGACCCGGAGGACCGGGAGCTGACCGGCCAGCTCTACGGCGGCGATCAACGCTACCGCCTGCGACAAGAGGCGCTGCTGGGGCTGGGCGGTGTCGCCGTGCTGCGCGCCCTGGGCCACGACCAGATCGAGACGTATCACATGAACGAGGGCCACAGCGCGCTGCTGACGCTCGCTCTGCTCAACGAAGCCAAGGGCGCCTCATCCGTCCCCAGCGAGGGCGACATCGTCTCCGTGCGCCGGCGCTGCGTCTTCACCACCCACACACCCGTCCCCGCCGGTCACGATCGCTTCGACCTCGACCTCGTGCGCAGCGTGCTGGGTGACGCCATGGCAGACCTGATCGAGAGTCTGCCATGCCGCGACGACAATCTGCTCAACATGACCCTGCTGGGACTTTTCTTCTCCCGCTACATCAACGGCGTCGCGCGCCGGCACGGTCAGGTGGCTCAATCGCTTTATCCGCACTACAAGGTTGCGGCAATAACCAACGGCGTTCACGCGCGCACCTGGGTCTCCGACTCCTTTGCGCAACTCTACGACCGCAAGATACCGGACTGGCGCGCCGACTCCTACTATCTGAGGCAAGCGCTGGACCTGCCGGTTGAAGACATCATGGACGCCCACCTGCGCGCCAAACGGGAGCTGATCTCGGAGGTCGCCAAGCGCACCGGTGTTCAGCTCGACCCCTCGATCATGACCATCGGCTTCGCGCGCCGCGCCGCCGCCTACAAGCGCGCCGACCTGGTGTTTAACCAGACCGAGACGCTGCGGCAAATCTCGCACGACGTGGGACGCATCCAGTTCATCTACGCCGGCAAGGCCCACCCACACGACGTGCAAGCCAAGGAGCTGATCAAGCGGGTCGTCGCGGCCGGTGAGGAGCTGAACGACGAGGTGCCCGTTGTCTATCTCGAAGAGCACGATATGGGCCTCGGCAAGCTGCTTTGTTCCGGCGTTGACCTCTGGCTCAACAACCCGCAGAAGCCCATGGAGGCGTCCGGCACCAGCGGTATGAAGGCGGCGCTCAACGGTGTGCCCTCGCTCAGCGTCCTGGACGGCTGGTGGCCGGAAGGTTGGATCGAGGGCGTCACGGGTTGGAGCATCGGCGACGGTGTCGACGAAGAAGATTCGATGCAGGAGAGCCTGTCGATCTACAACAAGCTCAGCTACGTCATCCTGCCGCTGTTCTACGGCTCGCCGTCCCTCTACGGGCGCGTCATGCGCTCCACCATCGCGATCAACGGCGCCTACTTCACGGCACAGCGCATGCTGCAGCAGTACCTGAACTTCGCCTACAGAGTGCCTGCCACGGAAGGCTGATTACGGCCGGCTTGGCCTTAAGCGGCGAGACGTTGTTATAATGGCCCTCGTCTCTCAAACAAAACTTCAGGGGTCCACTGACCCTCGGGTTTCGATATTGGAGGTTTGATGTCTTCTGTCGTAAAGAAGCGGCGCAAGAAGATCCGCAAGCATAAGTACCGCAAGATGCGAAAAAAGACTAGATGGGCGCGCATGCACAAGTAGCAGCGCTCGAGTCGCCGTCTGCGTTCGCGCGGACGGCGACTCGCTTTTAGTCATGCCCTTTTCTCACCATGAATGAAGTCACCTTGCAGCTGCGCTCAGAGGACGCCAGGATCGTCTTCCTCGCCATCGCCTATCACCTGGGACGGCCCGGTTCCGAGCTCGATCCCATGACCAAGCAGCCCGTCGACAACGGTCTCGCGGTTGTTGCGAGCGAGCTGCAGCCGCAGCTGCGCCTGGCGGTCGCCAGCGTCACCTTGCACCACAACCAGGCGCAGCGCCTGCTCAGCGCAATGCTCGGCTCGATTACCGAGCTGAAGGCCTACGCTATGCTTGGCGCCGGGAGCAGGGAGGAGCCGGGGCATCGCAGCACGGTCCCCGGCTTCGATAGCTCGCTGCGCCACCTCTTCCCGGAGGTGGAGGAGAACACCGAGGAGCCGCTGGAGATCGCCGAGCGCGTCCTGCTACTGCGCCGCCGCATCGAGGACGAAGTGGCCGGCCTAGAGGAAGAAACACCCGAGCCGGAACCGAAGCAGCGCAAGGGTTGGTGGCCTTTCGGCCGTTGAGATCGCCTGTCTGATGGCCCCTGCTGGTTACAGCTTGGTGAATTGCCGCCGCTAATAAGAAAGATGACTTCCCTGTAGGACAAAAGCCGTTCTAAAATGAGCCGCAGTGGGGATAAAGAGCGAAGGAGATAAGCAGTGACTTACGTTATCACCGAGGCCTGTATCGGAACCAAAGACCGCTCATGCGTCGACGTTTGTCCAGTCGACTGCATCCATCCGACGGCCTCCGAGGACGACACCGACGACATCATGCTCTACATCGACCCCGACGAGTGCATTGACTGCGGTGCTTGCGAGCCCGCGTGCCCGGTGACGGCCATCTTTGCCGAGGATGACGTTGCGGACAACATGAAGGCCTACATCGAGATCAACGCAGTCTGGTACAAGGATAAGGGTGCGGCCCGGGCCAAGGTTACAGAAGTCCACGGCTAGGCCCCTCCTCACTTTCCGCCAGTAGCAAAAGAAGCGACCCGAAAGGGCCGCTTCTTTCACGTTGGCGAATCTGCGCCACCGCAGATGGCTGGCTCCACCTAGTTTGTCCTGATGCAGCGATCACTTTCATCCGATAACCCTGGAGGTATCGATTTACCTGTCAGGTGAGTGAAGAAGTGAAGATTCGAGCCGCAGGCTACAGATTCGTCGTGACCGGCCTCGTGCTGACCGCCATTTGGGGCTTCGCCAACCTGGTGCCTGCCAGCGGCGCTGCCACTGTAAGCAGCTGCGTCTCGGGTCCTATCACGTGCCCGCCGTTCCCCTCGCCCACGCCGCCGCGCTGCCCTTCGCCCACCCCGCCGCCGCCAACGGAGACCCCGCCGCCGCCAACGGAGACCCCGCCGCCGCCAACGGAGACCCCGCCGCCACCGACAGAGACCCCGCCGCCGCCGACGGAGACCCCGCCGCCGCCGACGGAGACCCCGCCGCCGACGGAGACCCCGCCGCCACCCACCGAGACCCCGCCGCCGACGGAGACCTCAACCCCGCCGCCTCCGGAGACGAATACGCCGCCGCCAGAACCTTCGCTCACGCCGACGCCGTGCCCAACGGAGACGCCAACGGCGACCGTGGTCCCGGGCGTCACCCCCACGTCTCAGCCGCCCGCATCCGAGGTTGAGACGCTGCCGCCCGCGGCTGGCGACGCCGGTCTTCTGGAGCGCATGCGTTCCACCGGTGCCAGCTGGATCATCCTCGCTCTCGGGGGCGTCATGACAGCGCTGGGTGGTCTCGCCATCGCCCTGGCGGGCCTACGCGAAGCGGTCAACGCGCCGCCACCACACCGTAGCTAACGGCCGTCTAAGTCGCGAGCTTCTCGCGCAGCATGTCTATCAACTCTTCGATGCGCACCCGCGATTGTTCCATGCTGTCCCGCTCGCGGATCGTCACGGCGTTGTCGTCCAGCGAATCGAAGTCGATCGTGACGCAAAGGGGCGTGCCGATTTCGTCCTGGCGCCGGTAGCGCCGGCCGATCGACTGGGCATCATCGAACTGGGTCATGAAGTGGGGCCGCAGCATCGCGTGCACGTCCCGCGATAACGGCGCCAGCTTCTCGTTGCGGGACAGCGGCAGCACCGCGACCTTGATCGGCGCCACGCTGGGGTGCAGCTGCAGATAGACCCGTTTCTCGCCCTTGACCTCTTCTTCGCGATAGCCATCGTAGAGCAGTACCAGGAAGGCGCGGTCGACGCCGAGCGCCGGTTCGATGACGTAGGGCACGATGTGCTCGTTGGCCTCTTCGTCGAAGTAGGTGAGGCTCTTGCCGCTGAACTCGGCGTGCTGCTTCAAGTCGAAGTCGGTGCGGTTGGCGATGCCCTCCAGCTCCGACCAGCCCATCGCCTCGAAGTGGTACTCGATGTCGGACGTGCCCTTGGAGTAATGCGACAGCTCATCTTTGTCGTGGGGGCGAATGCGCAGGTTCTCCTCGCGCACGCCCAGGGCCTTGAACCAGTTGAGGCGTTCCTGGATCCAGTGCTCGTGCCACGCTTCGTCGCTGCCGGGCTTGCAGAAGAACTCCATCTCCATCTGCTCGAACTCGCGGTCGCGGAAGATGAAGTTGCCGGGCGTGATCTCGTTGCGGAACGACTTACCGATCTGGGCGATGCCAAACGGCAGCTTGCGCCGCATCGAGGTCACGACGTTCTCGAAGTTGGTGAACATGGCCTGCGCCGTCTCCGGCCGCAGGTAGACCTGGTTGGCCGATTCATCAACAGGCCCCACGAACGTCTTGAACATGAGGTTGAAGGGCCGCGCTTCGGTGAACTGACCCTTGGCGCCGCAATCCGGGCAGACATCCGAGTCGAGGTGGTCGGCGCGGAAGCGGTGCTTGCAGCTCTTGCAATCGACCATCGGATCCGTGAACACGGCGACGTGGCCGCTGGCCTCCCAGACCCGGGGGTTCATGATGATCGCGGCGTCGATGCCGACGACGTCGTCGCGCTCCTGGACCATGGCCCGCCACCAGGCGTGCTTGATGTTGTTCTTCATCTCTACGCCCAGCGGACCGTAGTCCCAGAACCCACCGATACCGCCGTAGATCTCGCTGCCGGGAAACACGAAGCCCCGCCGTTTGCACAGCGAGACCAGCGTTTCGAACTGCAACTCCGTGGTGTCGTCAGCCATTGCGGCTCCTGTTACTTTTGACGCCTCGCGTCCTGGCGCGTCTAGAACCCGCCCTCGTCCTCTTCTTCCAACTCGTCCGTGTCCACCCAGAGGATATCAACCTCGTCGCGGCTGCCCAGCGCCTCCGTGAGCATGTGGACCAGCGCGCTGTCGGCGCCGCGCTGCTTGAGCGTCTCCAGCATCTGGCGGTTGATGAAATAGTCGCGGTCCTCCGGCCACTCCTCCTCGAGGTTATCGACGAGGAAGTCGAGCTGCTCTTCGCTCAGCTCACCGGCCTGGGAATACAGCAGAATCATGCTTCACCTCTGGCTTTCCGAGCGTTTTGAAGCCGTGGCTTCCGACAAAAAGCGCCCCGAGATGCTGCCTCGGGGCGCGAGTGCCGCTGGGCCCGTTTGCGAGCGCCTAGTAACGCTCTCTTCGAGTCTCAGTAGCAGGGGGCATCGCGATTGACGCTACGGTGTAGCCCTTCTTCTGTCAATCCAGTGGCCTTGACAGGCGGTCGCGGATGGCCTGAAATCCGCTAGTACCAAACTGGATCGTACTACTGGCCGCCCCGCGAGCATCAGGGAGGATTCCGTGCAGCAAGGGACAACAGGCCAGTCTGGCCCGAAGCCAACTTCTTTCAACCTCGATGTATTCACCATCTGCGCAGCGCTGGGCGCTCTCCTCGTCGCTGCCGGCGTGCTGGAGGCAATCCACGACCTGAGCGACGGCGGCGACTACGCGTTCTGGTTCGCGATCTCAGACCTCGCTTACGTGGGCGCCATCGGCGTGCTGGTCTGGCTCTGCGCGCTGCAGCTTGGCAATTCGCCCTGGGGCCCTGGTTTGCTCCGCGCTACGCCCGTCATCGGTGTTGCCGTCGTCGTCGCGTCGGTGGCGGTTGCCCTGAGGGACCTGACGGGAGACTTCTCGGAACCTTTCTGGGTGGCGCTTAACGACCTCTTCTACTACGTCCCGGTGGTGCTGGGTGTGGTCATCTATCTCTCAGCGGTGCGGCAGGCCGACCGCGTCCTGGGCAGCCCCGCGAACTGGGCGCGAATCGTCGCCGCGATTGCTGTGGTCTTCGGCCTGATCATCGCCATCAAGGACTTTTCGGACGCCAGCAGCAACGAAATCTGGGCTTTCCTTGGCACCTTCGCCGAGACCACGGGCCTCGGGTTGTTCCTGCTCGCCGCGTCGCTGGAGCCGGCCAGCAGGCGGACGCAAGCCCAGGGAAGCTCACTCAACGTCTCCGAATTGCTCAACGACGCGCGCCTGCCGAACTGGATTGCAATGGGCGGCGTCGCCGTCGTGGTTGCAGGTGTCCTGCTCGGCCTCAAATCGCTCGATGCGCCCAGCGACGGCTTCTGGTTCCTGCTCCAAAACGTCGGCTTCTACCTCGGCCTCGGCTGTGTGGTGCTGATTGCGTCGGGTGGAGAACTGGGCGCTTATCTTAAAGGCGACCACCCCTACGTGCGCTACGCGCTCATCGCGGCGATCGTTGCCATGTTCATCGCCGGGCTCAAGTTCACTGCGGACGCCGATTCCAATCAGTTCTGGGTTTTCATCAACGATGCGATTGAGTATCCGGCGTTCCCCGCGCTCGGCTTCGCCATGTTCGAGGCGTCGCAGCGTTTCCGGCACGTCGCCAACGACTAGAGCCCCAGACGCGCCGGCCTTACTTGCCTCGCATGCGTGTCTTGCCTTAGCGTAGGCACGATGAGTCTCACTCGCCCTGGCAGCGATCAGATTGCGGTCCTCGGCCGTTACGCTGGCGTGGCGCTGGTGCTGGCCGGGCTGGCCCTGGCGTTCAAGATGCTGGATCAGCCCGCGTATAGTCTCCGGAGTCAGGCCCCCTGGGGCTTCGTTGCCACAGCCGAATGGGCGATCACGCTTGGTGCGCTGGTCCTGGCCACCGCTTACGTCCTGGGTCCCGAGCATCAGCGACCGGCCTGGGCCCCGGCCGTAGGCGCCTTCGCTGTGGCTGGCGCGCTGGCGTTAGCCCTGAAGGCCGGCACGGACAACAACTTCTATCTTTATCGCAGTGAGGCTGGATTCTGGGGCTTCCTGGACGCAATGACCAACAGCATGCCATTGGCGCTGTTACTGCTTTTGCCGCTGCAGCGTCAGGACAGGCCGATCGGGGGTCCGTCCAGATGGGGCATCTATGCAGGCGCGGCAATCGTGGCCGTCTCGCTGGCCCTCGGTGTGCACGCAGTCGTGGAGTCGCGCGATTCTTCGCTCTGGCAGTTCCTCAGCACGGTAACGTCTCCGGTGGGGCTGGGGCTGCTGTTACTTATTGCGTCCCTGGCGCCGGACGTGCCCGATGGTCTCAGGAAGGCCGGAGTCATCGCAGCGGCTGCGGCAGTAACCATCGCCGGTTTCGCGTATGCCATTCATTTTGCCGATGCGATACCGCTGCACCAGGGGTGGATATTCCTGCAGAACGTTACGGGGAAGGTCGCGCTGGCGCTGCTCATCCTCGCCTCGGCGGGTCTGCTGCGCCAGCGGCAGGCGTGGCTGGCCGCGGCCGCGGTCATCGTCGCGACACTGGCTCACGCCCTCTGGCTGTCGACATTGGAGGACATCACGTTCGACGCCTGGGCCTTCCTGTATGTCGCCCAGAGCGGGCTCGCCTACGCTGCGCTGATCGCCCTCTGCGCCGCCATCACCGACCGTCACCGCGCCGAGGCGCCGGCTTCAGGTGCGGTGGATTACGTCTCGGCTTCGCTGCCGGCGTAGAAGTCGTCGCGGCGGATGTCCATAAGGATGAAGTGGTACTCGCCGCGCCGCGAAGTGCCGTAGCGCTGGAAGCCTGCGTTTTCGAAGCAGCGCTGCGCCCGCAGGTTCCAGTCCAGCGTCTTCAGGTAGATGCGGTCCAGCGACAGGTTGTCGAACAGGTGGCCCACGAACGTCTTGAGCAGGTCCGTGCCAAAGCCGCGAGCCCAGAACTCCCGCAGGCCGATGGTGACGCCGATCTCCGCCTCGCGGCGATGGAAGTCGGCGTTGTAGTACATTACGTTGCCGATGTGGCGTCCGTCGTGATCCTCGACCGCGATCGTCTTGCGATAAGGGCTGGGATAGCGCAGCTCATCGCCGAAGACGGCCAGGTAGTCCTTGAGGCTGCCGCCGTAGGGCCGGGCCGCGTCGAACGTCGCAAGCTCGGGGTCGCGGCGCCACTCGTAGTCTTGCTCAGCGTCTGCCAGCGTCTTCTCGCGCAACACGATGAGCTTGCCGCGCGCCACCTCGCCCACGACGGCCGTCACAGCGCCGCCTCCGCTTCGCGCCCGTCCACCATCTCGATCGCCATGCGCAGGATGCGGGCCTCGTTGGCGTGGCTCAGCAGCTTCAGCGCCTCTTGCACCGGGAACCAGCGCACGTCGTCGAATTCGTGGTCGTGCAGGCTGATGTCGCCGCCGACGGGGTGCAGCAGGTAGTGCCGCACCGTCTTGTTGAAGCGCACGCCCTCCTGCGGCCGCGAGAACCAGTACTTGATCTCGCCCACGATGCCGTCCTGCTCGACCTCGACGCCGGTCTCTTCGCGCACCTCGCGCAGCGCCGTCTGCTCCAGCGTCTCGCCGGGCTCCGGCGTGCCCTTGGGCAGCGCCCAGAGTCCGTCCGCGCTACGGCCGCAAACCAGCACCTCGCGGCCCTGGTCCGTCATGCGGAACACGACACCGCCGGCCGAGGTAACGTTCTGAGTCTTGAGACGCCCTGCCATCGCTATATCGAACCCAGGGGGTCTTCGTTGAACTCGATTTCGCTGATTGCTTCCTGCACGGCCTCTTCCAGGAGCTCTTCGCCCTCGAACAGAATAGCCTTCAACGCCACCCTGGCTAGCGCCCCGCCGATCTCGCCCAGCGAGCGCACAGCGGCCAGCTGTACCTCGCGGTCCGGGTCCATTACGGCCATGCGCCTGAGCTGCGGGACGGTCTCCTCCTCGCCGATCTGGCCGGCCGCGAAGGCTGCGGCGTGGCGCATCTCCGGCGCGATGTGCTCCATTTCGCGCAAGATCAGTGGAATCCAGACCGGGTTGCAGTTGCGGCCCATGGCGTCCACGGCGCCGACCTTGAGCCAGAGGCTGTCCTCCTCGTAGATGCTCTCGATCAGGTTCTCGGTCTCTTCGCCGCTCAGCGCGCCCAGCGCTTCGATGGCGCGGGCCCGTACGCGTTCATCTTCTTCAAGGTCCTCAGCGCTTTCGAAGAGGACGTCGCGGACTGTCCAAGCGTCATCCTGCGTGATGTGGCCGAGCTCTGCTTCCAGTGCGTATCGGCCCAGCGCGATCGCGGCCTCGCGTCGAACTTCCGTGTCGGGGTCGTTGCGCAGCATATCCGCCAGCACGGCGATCAGGTCGCGGCGTTCGTACTCGTACAGCCCCTGCAGCGCGGCTGTTCGTAGCTCGGGCTCCTCGTCGCGCAGCGCGATCTTGTAGATGGCGTCGAAGTTGAGGTCGACGTTGTCGGCGGCGAGCTCCGCGAACTCGGTGACGATGTACAGCCGGCGCGTCGCGTCGAAGTCCGGCCACGCCTCCAGGAATCGCGCCAGCTCAATGTCGTCGAGCTCGGAGAAATTGACAAGCTGAGTCGCGGAAGGTCGTTTGGCCGGGTCGCCAAGGTCAGCGAGGTCAGATTCGAAAGACACCGTATCTTCTATCTAATCAGCGGCCCCGTAGAGTGTCAAATTGCTAATCGCGCTCCGGCCGCGCCGCGCGCGCCATGAGCTCCCGGCCCGCCGCAACCGCTGTCTTGCCCTCGAACAGCACGGCGTGCAACGACTCGCAAATCGGCATCTCGACGTCGAGACGGCGGGCCAACTGCGGTACGGATCGCGCCGTGCTCACCCCTTCCACCACGCCTTCGACCGATTCCAGCGCCTCATCCAGGCTCATCTCCTGCGCCAGTGCCAGCCCGAGGCGTCGGTTGCGAGACTGGTTGCCTTCGCAGCTCAGCACTAGGTCGCCGATGCCCGCCAGGCCGAGAAACGTCATGGGCTGCGCGCCCGCGGCGACGCCGAGCCGCGTGATCTCAGCCAGGCCACGCGTGATCAGCGCCGCCTTGGCGTTCTCGCCGTAACCCTGGCCGTCGGACAGGCCGCAGGCAATCGCGATGACGTTCTTCAGCGCGCCGCAGAGCTCGACGCCCGTGGGGTCGTCGCTGGTGTAGACGCGGAACGCGCCGCCGTTAAGCAGCGCCTGCACGTCGCGAGCTCGCGTTTCGTTGCGTCCCGCGACGACGGTGGCGGCGGGCAGCCCCGCCGCGATTTCGCCCGCGAAGTTGGGGCCCGAAAGCGCCAGCACCCGGTCGGCGGTGATGCCGAAGCTCTCAATTACCTCCGACATGCGCAGGCAGCTCTCCGCCTCGATGCCCTTGGTGGCGCTGACCACGCTGGCCGCCGGCGAGATCGCGGGCGCCAGGCGCACCAGGTTGGTGCGCAGGCCAACGGACGGCACCGCCAGCAGCACCACGTCTGCGTTAGCGACGGCCTCCGGGTCGATGGTCGCGGTCAGGTTCTCCGGCAGCTTGAGGCCGGGACGGTGCCGCGCGTTTTCGCGCGCCGCGTTGATCAAGTCAGCCTCGCCGACGCTGCGCGCCATGAGGGCCACCTCGCTGCCGCCGCGCGCCAGCAGCGCCGCCAGCGTCGTCCCCCAGCTCGTCGTGCCGATCACCGCCACGCGCGTCATTCAGGCCTCCTGCGTTTCCACGCGCTCGCCGACTCGGCGCTCGGTGCCGGCCAGCAGACGCCCGATGTTGTCGTGATGCAGGACGATGGTCAACGCCCCGCCCGCGATCGCGACGGCGGCGAAGGCCCACGGGTGCAGGCCCGCGGTGGCAAACGCCGCAAAGATCACCCCGCCGAACGCCGCGGCGCTGATCGAGGTCAGAGACATATAGCGCGTCAACTTCAGGGTGACGCCCGCAATCGGCAGCACGATCAGCACGGCGAGGGGGCTGAGGCCGGTGAGCACCCCGGCGCCGGTGAGGACGCCGCGTCCGCCCCTGAAGCCGGCGAATAGCGGCCAGACGTGGCCGCACACCGCCGCGAGGCCGCCCAGGGCGCGTGCCCAGGGGTCCTCGCTCCAGATCAAGGGCAGCAACGCCGCTCCCAGGCCCTTGCCGTAGTCGCCGAGGAAGACCGGTAACGAGCGTCGAAGGCCCAGGACGCGCAGGCTGTTGGTGAAGCCTGTCTTGCCGCTGCCGTAGTCACGCACGTCGACGCCGCCCGCGAGCCTGCCCGCGATCAGCCCCACCGGAATCGAGCCCAGCAGGTAGCCTGCGATGACTGCCGCGGCGATCTCCACGCTTACGTCCTCGCGAGGCGCTCCGCGCGTTCCTCGGATTCGGTGCGCGTGCGGAAGACCAGGCGCAGGCCGGCGCCGCGGAAGCCGAAGAAGCGCCGCAGCGCGTTCTCCAAGTAGCGCTTGTACGTTGCCGACACGAGGGACGCGTCGTTGACAAAGAAGACGAAGGTAGGGGGCTCGGTGCGCGCCTGCGTCACGTAGAGCAGCTTCAGGCGCTTGCGGCCCGTCAGCGTCGGAGGCCTGCGCGCCAGGGCGCCCCGGACGATCGCGTTGAGCTCGCTGGTCTGGACGCGCCGCTTGCGCTCCTCGCCCGCAGCGCGGACCTCGTTCATCAGCTCGTCCAGGCCGGTCTTCTCTAGAGCCGAGACGACGGTGATCGGCGCCCAGGTGGCGAAGCGCAGGCGCCGCTGCATGCCGTTGCGGAACTTGGTCTCATCCCAGGTGTCCTTGATCAGATCCCACTTGTTGGCGCAGACGACGAGCCCGGTCGACTCCTCCAGGGCGATGCTCATGATGTGCAGGTCCTGCGCCCGCAGCCGCATCGAGGCGTCGAACACGACGACCGCGACGTCGGCGCGACGCACCGCTTCGCGAGAGCGCATCACGCTGTAGTGCTCTATCGACCCTTCGACCTTGCCGGGGCGACGGATGCCCGCGGTGTCAATCAGCGTCATCGCCTCGCCCTCGTACTCGAAGGCTGTGTCGATCGCGTCGCGCGTGGTGCCAGCGATCTCGCTGACGATGACACGCTCCTGCCCCAGCAGCGCATTGACCAGCGCCGACTTGCCGACATTAGGCCGCCCGATGATCGCGACGCGCAGGCCCGCCGCAACTTTGGCCTCTTCGGCGTCGGGCAGGTAGGGAAGCATGTCGCAGATCAGGTCCAGCAGCTCGCCGACGCCGGCGCCGTTGATCGCGCTGACCGGCTGAGGCTCGCCCAGGCCGAGCTCGAAGAACTCCGACGACTCGTCGCTGCGGCGCTGGTTGTCCGCCTTGTTGGCGACGAGTAAGAAGGGCTTGCCGGAGCGCCGCAGCATCTCGGCGACCTCGTGGTCGGCGGAGGTGGTGCCGTCTTTGGTGTCGACGACGAACAACAGCAGTGTGGCATCGGCTACCGCGGCCTCCACCTGAGCCCGGATTGCGCCCATGTAAGCGCCGGAGCCCTGCACACTGGTCGGCTCGGCCAGGCCCCCCGTGTCGACGAGGTCGAAGACACGGCTGCGCCACTCGACTTCGCCAACGAGGCGGTCGCGGGTGGTACCCGGTATCTCCTCGATGATGGCGCGCCGCTCACCGGTCATGCGGTTGAACAGCGCCGACTTGCCGACGTTGGGCCGCCCAACGAGCGCTACGAGAGGCTTAAGGCTCATTTCTGTAGCACCAGGACGACTTCCTCTGGATCCAGTGAAACCAGCGTGATCTCCTCCGGCAACTTGATCTCTGGTTTGAGCAGATGCACGCCTTCCTCCAGGTTTGTCCCGTCGACCACGGCTCGGATCGCGCCGGGAGCCAGCCGTTCCAGAGTCGGCAGCTCGCCGCGGATTACCACCGAGACCGTCGTGGTCTGGAACACGGCCTGCAGTCCGTCGGGCACATTCTCCGCCACGGGCGCAACCGCGATCGCCCAGTCGCCGATCGTTGGCTGGACAGTGAGGGTTACGTTTACCGTCGTTCGCTGTGCCGTGACGCCTGTGGGTAGCTGCAGCTGCACGGATCGTGTCAGGTCCGTGCTCAACGTTCCCAGGTCAACCTCTTCGGTATCGATCACGGTGATCGCCTGCACCAGGTCCACGGGGCCCTCGATCGTGACCGTGCCCGGCTCTGCACTCCATGACGTCAGGTTGTAGCCCTCCGCCACGTGGCCGCGCGTCTGCAACGCGATCGGTACAGCGCGTGTCACGCCTGTTTGGCTCACCGTGACTCGCACGTCCGCCGTGTTCGGCTCGATTTGCAGCGGGCGCAGGTCAACATTGCTGGCGTCCCGCGCGCTGAGGACGTACTGCTGCTGCTGGTTCACGCGCAGCCCGGTGAGGTTGACGTCCGCCGCGGCGCTCTCGACGCGCTCGATCAGGCTGGCGGCGCCTGTGACGGTGACGGTCGTAGGATTCGCTTCGATCGACGACACGATGACTCCCTGCGGTGTGGCGCCGAGGCGGTTGACCTGCACTGGCACCTGCTTCGCCACCTCTTCGTCCAGCAGCACCTGAACCGAAGACGGCGACACCTCAATGATATCGACGTCGTTGCGTCCGACGACGTGCACGGTAACCGCCTTGTTGGAGGTCGGTTGGCGTTCGCCGGACATGTTCACCTCTGCCACGAAGTTGGCCGTCGTCAGCTCGCTGAAGGCCTGCTCCGTTGCGCTGACCCGCACGAAGACCACGTTGTCGCTCATGCCGGCGATGGCCAGTCCGGGTGGCACGTTGATCGCGTTCACAACCAGGCCGCCGCCGTAATCGTAGGCGTTGCGCGGGTTCTCCGTGTCGGTCACGGCCACCCAGAGCGCGGTTGCTGCAATGAGCGATACCAGCGCCAGCGCTATGGGCGTGCCAGTCCGGCGCCAACCTGCAGGCATAGTGCGCCCCGCCTACCCGGCCTGCTGTGCGGCAGGTCGAAGATTGCTGCGACGTGAGAAGACCAGCGCCTCAAGGGTCGACCGCACGCGCGACTCATCGCGCAGCGGGATGAGTCGCCCCTCCGACGCAATCGAGATGGCCCCTGTCTCTTCGGAGACGACGACGGCGACCGCGTCCGTCTGCTCGCTGACACCGAGCGCCGCGCGGTGGCGCGTGCCCATGCGGCCGGTGCCGGAGCCCATCGCCAGCGGCAGGGTACAGGCTGCCGCCACGATGCGGTCCTCGTGGATGATCACGGCCTTGTCGTGCAACGCGGAGTTGGGAAAGAAGATGCTCTCCAGCAATCGCGCCTTGAGCTCCGCGTCCAGGTGTACGCCCGTCTCGATGAACTCCTCCAGCCCGGTCCCGCGCTCGAGCACGATGATTGCGCCGTGGCGATTGCGCGCCATCTCGATCACGGCGGTGGAAATCTCGTCCAGCGCTGCGTCTTCGGTCGAATTGAGCAGCCAGCGCCGCATGCTCGTGCGGCCGGCGCGCTCCAGCGTGCGCCTGATCTCAGGCTGAAAGACAACGATGATGCCAAGCGCCAGGACCGGCAGCGCGTTGCGCACGAGGAAGTTGACGACTGTCAGCTCCAGGATGCGACCCAGCAGGAACAGCGCCAGGATGATCACAGCGCCGCCGCGCAGCAGCGTAATCGCGGTCGTGCCGCGCAGTACCATAAGCAATGAAAAAATGATCGCTGCGATGATGAAGATGTCGAGAGCGGCGGCGGCGTCGAGGCGCTGAAGCGTGTTCCAGGTGTCGTTGACAAAGTTCCCCATGGCTGCTCGCTAAAGCTCGTCGGCCATGAGAGCGGCCAGCAGCGCTTTCTGCGCGTGCAGGCGGTTCTCGGCTTGCTGGAAGACCACGGACTGCGCGCCTTCGATGACCTCATCCGTGATCTCTTCGCCACGGTGGGCCGGCAGGTCGTGCATGAAGATCGCGTCTGGCTTGGCCAGCGACATTAGATGCGCGTCCACCTGGTAACCCTGGAACGCCTCCATGCGCTGGCGGCGCTCCGCCTCCTGGCCCATCGAGGTCCAAACATCGGTGTAGACCACGTCGGCGCCCTGCACGGCGTCCTCGGGGCTGACCACCGTCTCGATGGCGCCGCCGGCGCGTCGCGCCCAATCACGCGCCGTCTCCACCACGTCCGGCGTCAGCGAGTACTCCGGCGGGGAGGCGATGACGAATTCGGCGCCGGCAAGGCCCGAGGCGATGGCGAGCGAGGCCGAGACGTTGTTGCCGTCGCCGATGAACGCGATGCGCACGCCGGCCAGCTTGCCCTTCTTCTCCCGCACCGTCAGCAGGTCGGCGAGCGCCTGGCACGGGTGTTCGTCGTCCGAGAGTGCATTGATTACGGGCACGTCGGCCGCGGCGGCCAGGCTGGTTAGCGTTTCCTGCTCGTAAGTGCGCGCCACGATGCCCGAGACGTAGCGGCTCAAGACGCGCGCCACGTCAGCCACCGGCTCGCGCTGGCCCAGGCCCACCTCTGACTGCGACAGGTAAATTGCGGTGCCTCCCAGCTGCTTCATGCCGACCTCGAAGCTGACGCGCGTGCGCAGCGAAGGTTTCTCGAAGACGAGCGCCGCCGTCTTACCCGCGAGCAAAGGCGGCGACCCATCGCGCTTCATCGAGAGCGCTGTTCGGATCAGCATGTCTAGCTCGTCCGGGGAAAGATCCCGTATCGAAAGGAGGTCGCGTCCGCGCATTGGCGCTGTCTCTCGTAATCGTTCGCTTACTGAGGTTCAAGTATATAGCAACGTCCGTTACGGAAAGTTGGCCTGGGGCGCTTGACGGCATGGCGTTTCACCTCGTATAAGCGGCATCAAAGCCCACCTCGCCGGGCGCCCGCCTTGGGGGAAGGACCCGACACTGGCCTGGCTAGAACGCAACCAGTTCCTCGTGCTCGGACTCGCAGGCCTGTTCTTGCTCGCCGGGCTGCTGCTGCGCGACCTCACGGACGGCGGCCCGCCGCCCGCGCTTGTCCTCCACGATTCGGCGTCCAGCGAGGGCACCGTCGTGGTGCAGGTCGCCGGGGCCGTCGCGGCGCCCGGTCTTTACGAGCTGCCATCCGGCGCGCGCATCCAGGACGCCGTCGTGGCGGCGGGCGGCGCCCTTCCGGAAGCTGACCTCGACTCGCTCAACCTGGCGCGGTATCTCCGGGATGGCGAGAAAGTACTGGTCGCGGGGTCGTCTTCGGAAGTCGCCGGGGCCGTTGCCACGCTCGCGCCGGGCCAGAAGCTGGACATCAACGCCGCGACGGCGGATCAGCTCGACCAGCTTCCCGGCATCGGCGAGGCGTATTCGCGACGCATCGTGGACTCCCGCACGGTGGACGGGCCGTACAGCGCCGTCGAAGACCTCATGACGCGCCGTGTGATCCCGGCGGCCACCTTCGAGGCGATTCGCGGCCTTGTGACGGTCAGCCCGCCGTGATCCTGTTCTACGCGGCGCTTGCATTCCTCGCGGGCGTGGCCGCGGCCGCGCTCGGTCTTGCCGGCGCGTGGCCGATCCTGGCACTGGGCGCCGCGGGAGTCTGCCTCGGCTCGTTGCTCGCGGGACGGCATCGAGACGCGCTGCTGGTCACCGCGCTCATCCTCCTGGCGCTGTTCGGCCTCGATCGCTACGAGGAGGCGCTGCCGTCGGCGCAACCCGGCGGCGTCGCGTTGTTCAACGACACGGGACAGACCGTAACGCTACGCGGCGTCATCGTCGACGAGCCGGAGCAGCGCGACCGCAGCCAGCGCTTCACGCTGCGTGTCGATGCTTACGAGACGCCCGACGGCTGGCAGGACGCCGATGGCCACATCCTGGTCTCGGCGCACCCCTTCCCGGTCTTCGAATACGGCGACGTGCTGCAGCTCGGCGCCGAACTCGAGACGCCGCCCGTTTTCGATACCTTCGACTACCGCGACTACCTGGCGCGACGCGGCATCGTCTCCCAGGCCGTCTTCCCGCGTATTGAAGTGGTCGGCGAAGGCGCAGGTAGCGGCCTGACACGCCTCCTGATCGATACGCGCCGGCCGCTGGGCGAGGCGCTGGAGCGCGCCCTGCCGGAACCGGAATCAGCGCTGGCCCGAGGCATCTTGTTAGGCCAGCGCGCATCGATCCCTGCAGACCTCACCGACGACCTCAACCGCGCCGGTATCTCTCACCTCGTCGCCATCTCGGGACAGAACGTAGCCATCGTCGCGGCCGTTCTGGTTGCCAGCCTGGCGTGGCTGCTGGGGCGCCGCCCCGCCACGCTGGCCGCGATCGTGCTCGTGCTGCTCTATGCCGTGTTCGTCGGCGCCTCGCCGTCCGTTTTGCGCGCCGCCGTCATGGCGACGGTGATGCTGGGCGCGACGTTGGCAGGCCGGCCCGGCAGCGCGCTGGGTGCGGTCACGCTGGCCGCGGCAGGGCTGGTCGTCTGGCGGCCCCTCATCGTTGACGACGTGGCGTTCCAGCTCAGCTTCGCCGCGACGCTGGGCATTATCCTGGCCTCGAAGCGCATACAGGACCTCCTGCAGCCGCGGCTGTCGTGGCTCCCGGGCTGGCTGAGCGCCTTTCTCGCCGAGAACGTCGCGATCACAACGGCGGCCAGCATTGCCGTGCTGCCCGTCATCGCGGCGAGCTTCGGGCGGCTCTCCCTGGTGTCGCTGCCGGCCAACTTGCTGGCCGCGCCCGCATTCGTGCTGGCCCTCGGCGGGTCGTTGCTTGCCGCCGTGGCCGGCTTCATCGACGCCGACCTTGGGCTGCTGGCCGGAGAGCTGGCCTATCTGCCGCTGACCTACCTGATCCGGCTCGGCCGCTTCGCCGCTGACCTGCCGATGGCGTCCGTGGAGGTGCGCGGCTTCGGGCTTGCGGAGTCGGTCGTCGCCTACGCGCTGCTCGGCCTCGCCTGGCTCTATCTTCGAGATCGTCCCGTCCCGGACGTCGAAACGCCGCCGCGCCAGCCGCTGCGCCCCGCGCTGGCGGCGTCCGCCGCGTTAGTGCTGGTCGCAACGTTGGTCTGGTACGGCGCCTTGCAGGCAGCGCCGGACCGCCTGCGCGTCAGGGTGCTTGACGTGGGGCAAGGCGACGCGATCCTGATCGAAACGCCGGCGGGCCAGCGCATCCTGGTCGATGGCGGTCCGAGCGGGGCGCGGATCGCCCAGGCGCTGGGACGCGCGTTGCCCGCTTCGGATCGGCGCATAGACGTGATCGTCCTGACGCACGCGCAGGACGATCACGTCAGCGGCCTGGTCGAGGTAGTGCAGCGTTACGACGTCGGCGCCGCGCTGGCCGGGCCGCTGGAGGGAGAAACCGCCGCCTATCTCGCCTGGCGCGACGAGCTGCAGCGTGCCGATGTGCCGCTCTTCACGCCGCAGGCCGGCCAGCAGATCGACATAGGCGATGGGGCGCGTATCGAGGTGCTTTGGCCGCAGCAGGACCTACTCAGCGGGACAGTGGACGACTTCAACAACAATTCGGTCGTCCTGCGCCTGGTTTACGGCGAGGTGAGTTTCCTGCTCACCGGCGACCTCGCGGCGGACGGCGAGGCAGCGCTGCTGGACGGCCCGGCCGACCTGTACGCCACCGTGCTCAAGGTCGGCCATCATGGCTCCGATGGTTCGACCACCCCCGCGTTCCTGGATGCCGTAAACCCGGCGCTCGCCGTCATATCCGTTGGGGCGGAGAACACGTTTGGCCATCCCTCGCCCACCACGCGGCTGCGATTGGTCGGCGTGCCGCTGCTGCGCACAGATGACAACGGCGACGTCGAGCTCGAAACCGACGGCACGTCGCTCTGGGTCGATTTCCAGCGCGGCGGCTACTCGCTGGTGGAGGTGGGGACCGCCAGGTAGGGCTAACCCTAATGTCTTTGCCCTGCCCCGCGCCGATAGACTCCTTGGACTGTCGGACGCAGCGCGAAAGGACTCGATTCCCCGGTGAGCGACACTGTCACCCTGGTTGCGGGCGTCCTCCTGACGTCGGTCGGCCTCTTGGCCCTGCTTCCGTACGTCCTGCGCCAGGGTTGGCGCCATCACACGGGCGATCTTGCGGCCGATAGCGGATTGCAGTCGGTGCTCGCTGCGGTCGAGACCTTCGCGGAAACCTCGCGGCCGGAACCACCCGACGATCAGCTGCCGCGCACCAGCGTCAGCACCGATGAGCTGGAGGAGCTGCTGGCACACCTCTTCAGCCTGCGCATGACCGTCAACGAAATCACGGGCGAGGTCCAGGAGGCCCGTGATTCCATTGACGACGAAGGGTCCGATGACGTCGCGGCAGACCCCGAAGCGGCAGCAAAGCCCTCCGAGCACGCCGAGGAAGTGGCGTAATCAACGGCCATTGACGCGCTGTACTTTTTCCCCGGGTGTCCCTCACCTATTCAATACCCTTATAATCGCGCCCGGTCTCATGGGTACTGGTCGAAGCGACGGACGGCAGAAGGATTCGCTACGCCCCCTCAGCATTGAGGTGGGTTATCTGGCGCACGCCGAAGGCTCGGCGCTGATCAAGCTCGGCAAGACAACCGTCCTCTGCGCCGTGAGCATCGAAGACCGACAGCCGCCGTTCCTGCGTGGCACCTCCAAGGGCTGGGTCACGGCCGAGTACGCCATGCTGCCGCGCGCGACCTCGACTCGCACGCCGCGTGAGTCGGTCAGCGGGCGTATCGGCGGACGCACACATGAGATCCAGCGCCTCATCGGCCGCTCCCTGCGCGCCGTCATAGACCTCGATAGCCTCGGCGAGCGCACCTTCGCCATCGACTGCGACGTGCTGCAGGCCGACGGCGGCACACGCACCGCCTCGATCACCGGCGCCTACGTGGCGCTCGTCATGGCGATGCACAAGCTGCTGGAGGACGGCACCTACGGCGCTCTGCCGATCAAGTCGCCCGTCGCGGCCACCAGCGTTGGCATCGTCGACGGCCACTCGCTGCTTGATCTTTGCTACGAGGAAGACTCGCGCGCCGAGGTCGACTTCAACGTTGTCATGACCGGCGAGGGCAAGTACGTCGAGGTACAGGGCACGGCGGAGAACGGCACCTTCAGCCGCGAGGCCATGAACGGGCTGCTGGAGCTGGCGGAGAAGGGCGTGAACGATTCTTTTGCCGCCCAGCGCGAGGTCCTTGCCGCGGCCGGCCTGCCGACGCTTTAGACAAACCCGCCTTCCATCTGGCTCGAAGCGCCGCCTATGATTGAGGCATGGCTGTACTGCGTCCCTTTCGCGCTCTGCGTTACGACCCCGCCGTCGCCGGCGACGCGAAGGATCTCGTCGCGCCGCCCTACGACGTCGTGGCCGGACGCGCGCGGCTCGACCTTTACGAGCGCAGCCCGTACAACATCTCCCGCGTCGACTACGGCGAAGATCGGCCCGATCTGCCGCCCGGCACCGACCACTACGCACTCGCCCGCAGCGACATCGAGCAGTGGATCGCTGACGGGGCGCTCAAGCTGGACGCAACGCCGCGGCTCTACGTCTACGACCAGGAGTTCGAGCTCGAAGGCAAGACACTGCGCCGTCGCGCCGTCTTCGGCGCGCTGCGGCTGGAGGAGTGGGAGAAGGGCATCGTCCTGCCGCACGAGGTGACGGGTGAAAAGGCCAAGCAGGACCGCTTCAACCTGCTCAAGGCCACGCGCGTGCACCTCAGCCCAGTCATGGCGCTGTACGAGCCGGGCGACGCGCCGCAGCTCAATGGCCCCGCGCTTGAGGCGCCGGTGCTTGACGCGGTGCTGCCAACCGAGCGACACACCCTGCGGCCCGTCGCGCCTGAGGCGGCGGCGGCCTTCTGCGAGGCGATACTGCACCGGCGGCTGGTCATCGCGGACGGGCACCACCGCTACGAAACGGGACTCAACTACCGCAACCTGCGCCGCGAAGAGGCCGCCAGCTGGAGCGGCGAAGAGCCCGCCAACTTCATCATCGCCGCGCTGGTTTCCTCGAAAGACCCGGGACTCGTTGTCTTGCCCACGCACCGTCTGGTCAAGCTGCCGCAGCCGCTGCGTATTCAGTTGCGCAACCTGCGCCACTGGCGCCTCGACGACGGCGGTGTGGCCAACGAGGCCAACCTCGAATCGCTGATGGGCCGCCTGGAGGCAGCCGGCCGCGAGGGCCCGGCGTTCGGCGCCATTGGGCTGGAGCCGGGGCGTCTTCACCTCCTGACGCCGCGTGACATGGCCGCGATCCTCAACCGCACGCCGGCGGATCACTCCCGGGAGTGGCACCGCCTCGACGTCACGATCCTGGCGCATGCCGTGCTGCCCGCCGTCGGCTACGACGAATCGCCGGAGCACATCGATTACACGGAGAGCCACCGTCACGCCGCGGAGGCCGTCGCGGCCGGGGAGTGGGACGTTGCCTTCCTGGTCAACCCCACGCCTGTCGACCAGGTGATCTCCGTCGCCGCCTCGGGCGACCGCATGCCACGCAAATCGACCTTCTTCTATCCGAAGCTGGCCACGGGTGTCCTGATGTACCCCACGGACTGAGTCGCTTCAGAAGAAGTGCCACTTCTATATTGACGCCTCGATATCACGCGTCTACGATGCTGGCGCATGGTAATCAGCCTGCGCGCTCCTGACCGGTCGTTCCTGCATTCCCCGCCAAACACCAATCCGGGAGGCGTCCTATGCTCGACTCCGGCGTTATCGATGTTGCCATCGGTGTAATCCTCGTTTATCTCCTGATTAGCCTGCTCTGCTCCGCGATCAATGAGATCATCGCGGCCCGTCTACGCTATCGCGCCAAGGACCTCGAAGAAGGCATCCGCTTGATGCTGCGGTCGGAGCTTGCTTCTGCCAGTCCAGCCGAGAAGACGACGGCGGCCCGTCTGACGCAGAAGACAGGCTCCGTCGTTTCGTTCGTCGCTGACCTGATACGCGGCAGCCAGTCGGGCGCGGGCTCCAGGGCCGGCGGCGTGGCAGGTTCGCTTTTCAACCACCCGCTGTTCCTCAGCTTGAAGCGCCACGAAAGGATGCCGTCCTATGTCGCCGCCCGGACGTTTTCGGCGGTTGTCCTGGACCTGGTCGACAGCCCGAATCGGCTCACGTGGCTGCGCGAGCACGTGGCGTCGTTCGCCGGCGAGAACTTGAACCTGACGACCTACGTTGAGGCGCTGATAACCAACCAGAACGACAGGGCCTCGATCGTCCGGTTCGTGGACGAGATTCCCGACGAGCAGCTGCGGACGGAACTGCGGCAGGCCATTGCGCCGGAACTCGATCGAATCATGGACCAGCTCAACGGTATGCAGATTCAGCAACATGCGAAAGATATCGTCGAAGCCCTGCTCACGCCCGCCGACCTCGGCAAGGTGCTCGAAAAGCTTGCAGACCCGCCCGCCTCGATCCCGCTCGCGCCCGAAGTTAGCAAGGAACTCTCGCGAGTTGTCGCATCGTGGCGCGAACTTCTGATCAACGTCGAAAGCCTGGGCGCGGGGCTGGAAGGTAAGGTTACCGAGAAGCGCGTGGAGATCGAGAAATGGTTCGACTCCTCGATGGAACGCGTATCAGGCTGGTACAAGCGCCGGGCCCAGGTGGTCCTGGTTTTCCTTGCGATTCCGATCGTGTTCGCGCTCAACGCCGACACTTTGACGATTTCGAACTCGCTGCTCAAGAACTCGGTGCTTCGCGACCAGCTGGTCAATGCGGCGTCTACCCGAGTCGCGGCGGCCTCAACCGACGGTGCTCAGGGCTCCGGCAGTCAAGAGACGCCAGAAAGTCCCCAGGCGCTTCTCGAGGAGCTCAAGGGACTCGATATTCTCGGCTGGAAGAAGCCTTCGGGTGAAGTTAGCGACCCGCGGGAGGCGCCTCGGTACAACCTGAAGCTCTTTGGCCACACGCTGATCCACGATGGAGAGTCTGCCACCAAGGGCTTCGACGTCACCGGCTGGATCTGGAAGCTATTTGGGTTGGGGCTTACGGTTGTCGCCGTCTCGCAGGGCGCTCCGTTCTGGTTCGATCTGCTGAAGAAGTCGGTCAACGTCCGCGGAGCCGGCAAGCCGCCAGCTTCCACCGCGGAAACAAGCACGAAAAGCCAGGGCGGCGGATGACCAGAAGCGGCCTGAGAATTAGTTAAGGATCCACGCGAATTGTCATAATCCTTGCTTGCGGGGCAGACTCGGAACGCAGTAAGATCAGAAATCATGTTCGAGTCCCCCGCCTCGACTTCGGCTCGCCCAATTCTCTCGCTCGACCCCTGGTCGGCTGACTACGGCTCCGCCTTCGACTTCGAGGATGAGGAGCCAGATGAGGCCCCGAATTTCGAGGTCGACCCGTTGGTCGAGACGGCCGACTGGTCCAGCGGCATGACGCCCCAACCTCTGCCCTTCCCCGAGCTCGTAGCTTTCGTCGACGGCGTGCAGCGCATCGAATCCTGGGCCCGCGTCGATGACGAGGAGTCGAGCTCCGTTGCCGTGCTGGCGTCGGTCGCTGTCGGCTGCGTGTTTTCCACACC
>Ga0307424_1000342_pt1 | contig 24788 bp, 23 predicted proteins | sample SalMarWE160320MG_FD_202157 | JGI IMG/M metagenome (GOLD analysis project Ga0307424, IMG submission 202157) | Salt marsh sediment microbial communities from the Plum Island Ecosystem LTER, Massachusetts, United States - WE1603-20 | ecosystem: Environmental > Aquatic > Marine > Intertidal zone >... | reverse complement strand
TCGATCGCAACGAACGTCACGTAGCAGCTGTTCGTGTGGCGGCGGGCACCGGTGATCAGGTCCTCCGCCTCGATCCGGACGCCGACTTCCATGGAGGTCCGCCCCACGTAGTTGACGCTGGCGTGCGAAACCACCAGCTCACCGAGATGGATCGGCTCGTGGAAGTCCACGCGGTCCACGGAGACCGTCACGCACGGCTGCCGGGCGTGGCGAATGGCCGCCGTCGCCGCGACACGATCCACGAGCGACAAGATCACCCCACCGAACACATGGCCGAGGTTGTTGGCCATGTTGGGCATCATGAGCTCCGACATCGTGGTGCGGGACGCTGACGCCGGGGCGGGGGACTCGGCGGTCATAGGCGGTCGGGGCGGTCTAGGCGGTCTAGGCGGTCTAGGCGGTCGAACCGGGCAGGGTAGATCGAAGGTGGCCGACCGGGGCTGTTGTCCGCCTCGACCGCCTGGACCGCCTCGCCCGCCCTGACCGCCTCGCCCGCCCTCATCTCCGCTCCGGATACCGCCCGAAGTCCACGGGCCGCAGATAACTCTCACCGATGGTCGTGGACGTGAGCATGGCGACCGTGGGGAGCTGGCGCTTCCAGTGCGTTCCCTCCAACCGCTCGCGCACCAGGCGAATCTCGTCGGCGGTGAAGCCCAGCGCGGCTATCTCGTCGGTTTCGAGCCCGGTCAGCAGTCCGTGCAGGATGCGGTCGGCTCGCTCGTACGCGATCCCGAGATCGCCCTCGTCGGTCTGCCCTTCGACGAGATCGGCGGTGGGCGGCTTGTCCACGACCTCCGGCGGCAGATCGAGATGGCGGGCGAGGGTCCACAGCTGCGACTTGTACAGATCGCCCAGAGGATTCACGGGTGGCGAGTCGTCGCCGTGCCACGTGAAGTAGCCGAGCAGCCGTTCGCTCTTGTTCCCGGTGCCGAGTGGCAGGGCGTGGTGCTTGGCCGAGAGGTCGAACAGGGCAATCATCCGCATTCGCGCCATCACGTTGCCGCGGCGGGTGGCGTCGGCGGCCTCGCCGTTGGCGTAGAAGCTGTCCACGGCGGCCGAGATGTCGATCGTCTCCAACCTGATCCCGAGCTGCTTGGCGACCAGCTCCGCGTGGTCCATGGCCTCGGCCGACGACGTGCGGTACGGCAGCCGCACACCCAACACGTTCTCCGGCCCCAGCGCGCGCGCCGCCAGCGCGGCCGTGACGGCGCTGTCCACGCCACCCGACAGCGCCACCAGGACGCGCGTGAACCCGCGCCGCCCCAAAACCTCCTCTTTCAGGAAGGCCACGAGCCACTGCCCGACGAGCGCGGGGTCGATGGCCAGCGGATCGCCCGGCGTTTCCGGCGTCACCATGGGGAGATTCGCCGGCGGCAGGCGCAGTGCCGGCGTCGCCTCACCGTCGGCGCCATCCACGCGCAGCTCGGCGCGCTGGCCCGCCACGCGGCGCAGCAGCGTCGGAAGCGCCACCTCCAAGTCACCCAGTAGCGGCTGCTCGAACCGGGCTCGGCGCACCGCCCGGTGGTCCAGGCGGGCCTGCACGAGCGCTTCGTCGAACACCGGTGCCGCCACGATGACGTCGCCGTCGGGCCCCACCAGGAGCGACCGACCCTGCAGTGCCTTCCCCCCCTCGAATCCCGCGAGCTGCGCCAGCGCCAGGTACACCCCGTGCTCCTCGGCAACCCGCCGCATCACCCGCTCCCACACGGCGGTGTTGTTCACCGCGCCGGCGGCAACCGGCGCGATGCCGCGCCCCGGCGACGCGCTCGGCACCAGGAGCAGCTGCGCCCCGTCGAGCGCGGCGAGCATGGGCGTGATCGAGTGCCACGCGTCCTCGCACACGAGCATCGCCACCCGCCCCCACGCCGTGTCGAACGCCTCCACCGACGTGCCCGCGTCCACGAAGCGCTCTTCGTCGAACAGGCCGTAGGTCGGTAGAAACACTTTTCGATGGACGTGACGGATGCCGGCGCCCGGTCCGCCGAGCGTGGCGTAGAGGGCGGAATTGAAGACGCGATTCTGGAACCGCTCGTAGAAGCCGACGCACACGTCGAGCGGCGGCGCCACCATGGCGCGGTGCTGCACCGCGAGATCACGGAAGAGCGTGCCCGCGGTCACGGCCACGTCGCGCGTGCCGCCCTGGAGGAAGTAGCCCGAAACGGCCGCCTCGCCGAACACCACCAACCCCGGTGGCTCCGGCCATCGGCCCACCTGGGCCAACACCGCCCCGATATGCTGGAGGTTTGCCTGATAGTCCCCCTTACGGGGGCGAGTCTGAGCGATAGCTAGTAGCACGCCTACAACCTAGACGGCTAGACGGCTAGACGGCTAGCGGACGCCCAGACGGCTAGACGGCAAGTGGACGGTGAGACGGGGAGTTGAAAGGCGGAGCAAGGGGATAGGCCAGGTGGCAGGTAACCTGGCGCCTGCCCACCGCTGGCCGTCTTGCCGTCTGGCCGTCTCTCCTACCGCCCGCCACCCGCCGCCTCCCTCCTACCCGCTCGCCAGGTCCAGAGCGTGGCCCACCATTCATCGGGCCGAATGGTCACGTTGTCGATCCGGTTGCTCACGCCCGCTAGCGTCTTTGGGCTGAACAACCAGACCGCGGGCGCATCGTCGTTGATGACCTCGAGGGCCTGGTGCCACAGGATGAGTGCCGCGGCGTGATCGGTCGTGACGGATGCCTGGGCGACGAGCGAATCGAAGGCGGGGTCCGAGTATTTCCCATAGTTCGAGTTGGCGCCGGTTCCCCATTGCCCACTGATCCCGCTGGGCGAGAGGTCCACTTGCCACCCTCCGATGACGGCGTCGAACCGACCGGCGCGCGCGCGGTCGAGCCACACGTTGAACTCGAGCGGGACGAGCCGCATGTCGATTCCCAGGCGCCGATATTGCTCCTGGAGGATGACGCCCGTGCGCTGGCGCGGTGCGCTCGAGCTAGGGTACGAAACGTCGAAGGCCAACGGCCGACGGTCGCGCTCGCGAATCCCGTCGCCGTTCGCGTCACGCCAACCGAGGCTGTCCAGCAGCCGATCGGCGGCCACCGTGTCGTACGGGAGTTGGGGGGCCGCGCCTTCCGCGATCCACATGAAGCCCGTGGCGGGTCCCGGCGGCACCGTTCCCCATCCGGCGAGCACGGCGGAGATGAGGGTCTCCCGATCCGTCGCCAGCGCGATCGCCCGTCGGAGCGCGCGATCACCGAAGAGCGGGTGCGCGCCCCCGCCTCGCTGAGCCGCGAGGTTGAATCCCAGGTACATGTACGCGGACGACGGATACTCCACGAGTCGCGCGGTGCCCGATTCCTGAATCCGCTGGATGTTCTCGGGGCCGACGATGGCTTCGACCACATCCGCCTCGCCGCCGACGAGCTGGCCGATGGCGGCATTGAAGTCGGGCGAGATCCGCCAGATCAGGCGGGCAGCCCCGGGCGGCCCCTGGAAGAACGAGGAGTCGGCCGCAAGCTCGATCAGCTCGCCGGGTCGCCAGTCGACGAAGCGGAACGGCCCGTCGCCGATGGGGCGGCGCGCGAGCGGGTGGGTGCGCCACCGGTCACGCGGCACCGAATCCAGCAGATGCGCCGGTAGGATCCGCATGTGGTGCGTCGCATCGTAGAACTCTTCGGGATACGTGTGGGAGAAATAGAAGGCGACCGTGAGCGAGTCGCGCGCGCGAACCGAGTCGATCGCCGCGAGGAGCGGCGCCGCGGGCGCGTTCACCACCGTGTCCGTGTAGGCCGCGAACGTGAAGGCCACGTCGCGCGCCCGGACCGGCACACCGTCCTGCCAGCGTGCCCGCGGATCGAGCCGGAACACGAGCGCCCGATCGCCCTCGAACTGCCACGACTCGGCGAGCCGCGGCACGAAACCGTCGTCGCCTACGGTATTCGCCGACAGACCGACGTCGGCGAGCTTCAAGAAGAGCTGATCGGACACCGCGCGACCGACGCCTTCCGAGAAGATCGGCAGCAGGATGTCGGCATCCGCACCGGACGCGATGACGATGACCCCGCACTCCGGGCACGGCGCTTCCGGCTGGCAGGCGGTGATGGCAATCCCCGCCAGCATGACCACAACAGATCGTCGCATGGGCCCCCCCAACCAGGGGTCGAATCTAAACCCCGACGGGGCCGCCGCGTGGATCCTCCAGCACCAATCGATACGGCTGGCACGAAACGGTGCAGGCTTCGACCCGGGTACTCGGCAGTCGCCACGCTCGTAATCGCTTGTCACAAAATGAGTTAACGATCCGGCGACCGCGATCGTCCACTCAGGCACCCGGGTTGCTCTTGTTTGGGACGCTGGGCGTCGCGGTGGCTCGATCGGCGGCGCCATGACGTTTCCGCCGGTTAGCTTCGTGGGTCGGGCGGCAGACCGCCACCCGTTCAACCCAGCTGGAGATTTCTGAATGAAGCGATTGATTGGCATCGCGTTGGCAGTGGCGGTGAGCAGCTGCTCCACGACCACCACACCCACCGTAGCCGGGGCCGTTCAGGTGTCCTTCGCCACTCAAGCAGCGCCGGCGCTGGTAGCGTCGCGAACCGGGCTGACGGGCGACACCATGGTGACGGGCTCCGACACGCTCGTACTGGACAGCGTCCACGTGGTGCTTCGGCAGCTCGAGCTCAAGACGACGCAAACGACCGACTGTGGGACCGCGACCGGCGGTGACGGGTGCGCGGAAGTCGAACTTGGGCCGGTGCTGGTGAGCCTTCCGCTGACCCCGGGAGCCGAGCAGCGGTTCGCATTGGATTCGGTGCCGGATGGCACCTACGACCGCCTCGAGTTCGAGGTCCACAAGCCTGACGACGGTGATCCCCAGGACCAGGCGTTCATCGCGGCGAACCCCACGTTCGCCCAGATCAGCCTGCGGGTCAAAGGCACGTTCAACGGCCAGGCGTTCGAGTTCACGACCGAGCTTGACGTCGAACAGGAACTGACGCTTTCCCCGGCGCTCACGGTCGTCGAAGGCAGCAACCTCAACGTCACGATACTCGTGGACGTCAGCACCTGGTTTCTCGTGAACGGCGTGGTGGTGAACCCCACCACCGCGAGCAGGAGTACCGTGGAGCAGAATATCAAGAACTCCTTCCGGGCGTTCGAAGACAACGATCGAAACGGTTCTCACGACGACTGAGTCCGCGAGATGAGCGACATCACGCCGACGCTGGGGGTCGTGGCGTTCTCCGCCTCGTTCTCGACCATCTGGAACGACATCGCGGAGGAGCTCGGCGTCGGCGTCGAGCGGTTCGAGCCGGACGACGAACTGCCGGGACGGGCGGTCGCTCTCATTGTCGCGGCGGGGGGTGAAGAGGAGCGGGCGCTCGACGCTCTTCCGGCGTGGAGCGCCCGGGTAGGCGCGCCCCTGCTGTTTGTCGGCGCGCGCGCCTCCCACCGCTTCGCAATCGAGGCACTGCGACGCGGCGCGGCCGACTACTTCGCGCTTCCCGACGACCTCGACTTGCTGCGGCGCATGCTCGCGGCGCGCATCGAGACGGCACGGGGCAGGACGTCGAAGGAAGCCCAGCCGGTGACGGACCCATTCCGCGAGCTGCTGGGAACGAGCCCGGCGCTACAGGAAACGATCGCCACCGCGTCCCGCGTCCTCGCACACGGCGGCGTCACGCTCCTGATCGGCGGCGAAACGGGAACCGGCAAGGAGCTGCTCGCGCGCGCGTTGCACGACGGCGGCCCGCGAGCGGGGGAGCCGTTCGTGGCGGTGAATTGCGCGGCCATTCCGGAGCAGCTCCTCGAGTCCGAGCTCTTCGGGCACGAGCGGGGTGCCTTCACCGACGCGCACCGGGCCAAACCCGGCCTGTTCGAAGAGGCCGACGGCGGCACGCTCTTTCTCGACGAGATCGGGCACCTGCCGCTGTCGCTGCAGGGCAAGCTCCTGCGAGCGCTGGACGACCGGAAGGTGCGACGCGTGGGCGGCACGCAGTCCCGTGGGGTCGACGTGCGGATCGTCGCCGCCACGCACGTGGATCTCGCGGCCGCGGTGCGCGAGCGCCGGTTCCGCGAGGACCTGTTCTATCGGCTCAACGTGGTGCCACTCGTGCTGCCGCCCCTCAGGGATCGCGGCGACGACGTGCTGCTCCTGGCCGAGGCTTTCGCGAGCCAACTCGCCGCGCGCTACAGCCTGCCGGTTCCGCGGATCACGCCCGCCGTGCGCGACGTCCTCAAGCGCCACAACTGGCCAGGCAACGTCCGGGAGCTGCAACACGCCGTCGAGCGCGCGCTGCTGCTGTCGGAGCCGGGAACGCTGGATCCCGCCTCGCTCGCGCCCGCGTCCGGCAAGTCCGCCTCCCGCGCGACAGCTGACGGACCGATTCCGTTCCCGGCAACGCTCACCACCATTCAGCACGCGGCGGCGCAGGCCGCGCTGGATCGAAACGCCGGCAACAAGAGCGCGGCGGCACGACAGCTGGGCGTCTCACGCGCACGTTTGCAGCGACTCCTCGACCGCAAGGAGGGGGACGATGCAGACGACGCATGACCCCCTGCGGGCCGCGCGCGTGGCGATCCGCACCGGCCGGTTCCGCGATGCGGCCGCCGCGCTCGCCGAGCTGCCACCGGACACCCGGCAGGCCCCCGAGTGGTATCTGCTCTCCGCCATGGCCGCGTGGCGCTTGGGCGACTTCTCGGCCAGTCGTCAGCAAGCGTTCGAGGCGCGGGCGCGGTTCCGCGCGGTCGGGGACGCGGATGGCGAGATGCGGGCGGTGAACGTCGCGGCTGCGGGCGTCTTCGGGCTCGGCGCGTTGGCCGAAGCGGAGGACGGCTTCTCGCGCGCGCTGCAGCTCGCCCAGCAACAGGGCGACGGCTTGATGGTGGCGCGCTGCGCCAACAATCTCGGCAACATCGCCCTCTATCTCAGCCAGCACGAAGCGGCGCTCAGTTTCTATCGGAGAGCGCGAACCGGCTTCGCCCAACTCGGCTTCGAGCACGGAGTCGCGGAGACGTGGATCAACACGGCCATTACCTACCGCGATCGCCGTCGCTACGAAGACGCGCTCCGCGCCGCCGACCGTGCGCTCGATGCCGCCGAGCGCGCCGGGTCCGCGCGCCTCCTGGCAGAGGCGCAGGCCAACCGCGGCGCCGCGATGGCGGGGCTCGGTGACCCCAAGCTCGGGCAGATCCATCTCGAGCGGTCGCTCACCATCGCGCGGAGCGAGCGCGACCGGCTTGCCGAAGCCGACGTCCTGCGGCTCCTCGGGACGGCCGCGCTCGCCGTCGGGGCACGCGCAGAGGCGGTGCGCCGCGGAGAGGAGTCGCTCGCCGTTGCCCGCGAGACCCATCACCCATGGGCTATCGCCGAATCGCAACACGATCTCGCCCGCGCCTATCGGGCGGTGGGACGCGATGCCGACGCCGCGAGCGCATTCGCCGCGGCCGAGGCGGCGTACCGAACGCTCGGCGCGACGGCGCGGGCCGACGCCGCACATCGGGAGGCCGCGGGTTCCTGATTGCATTCGCCTTCCCGCCGCGCGACCACCGCCGCATCTTCCTTCGCGACACGCCCCGGGACTCACGATGACCGATCGCCGCGAATTCCTGAAGACCGCCGCCGCCGGCACGCTGGGACTGCACGCCGCGTCCCGCGCCTATGCGCTCCCCGCGCAGACACCCGCACCAGATCCCACTTTATTCGCGGCGCCGCCGCTCGAAACCATACGGATGGGGTTCGTTGGCGTGGGACATCAGGGCAGTAGCCACGTCGCGAATTTCCTCAAGATCGACGGGGTCGAGATCACCGCGATCTGTGACATCAATCCCGCGAAGGTCGACAAGATGCAGGCGCTGGTGGCCGACGCCGGCAAGCCGCGGCCGCGCGGTTACAGCGCCGGTCCGGAAGACTTCCGCCGGATGTGCGACGCGAACGACATCGATCTCGTCTTCACCGCGACGCCGTGGGAGTGGCACGCACCCGTCTGTCTGGCCGCGATGCGCGCCGGCAAGCACGCCGCCACCGAGGTGCCGATGTGCCCGACGCTCGACGAGTGCTGGGAGCTGGTCGAGACCGCGGAGAAAACCAAGCGTCACTGCGTGATGATGGAGAACTGCTGCTACGACCGGACCGAGATGATGATTCTCAACATGGTCCGGCAGGGCGCGTTCGGCGAACTGCTGCACGCCGAGTGCGGCTACCTGCACGACTTGCGGGAGCTCAAGCTCACGGACTACTACGAGAACCGCTGGCGCGTGAAACACTCCATCCGGCGAAACGGCGACCTCTATCCGACCCACGGCCTGGGCCCGGTCGCCCAGTGGATGGACGTCAACCGGGGGAACCGGTTCGACTACGTGGTCTCGATGGCGTCAGCCGGTCGGGGCCTCAACCTCTGGGCGGCGGAACACCTCGGCGCGGACAGCCCGGAAGCGACCCAGAAGTACGCGCTCGGCGATATCGTGAACACGCTCATCCGCACCGGGCGCGGGGAGACCATTCTGGTCACGCACAACACGAATTCCCCCCGTCCGTATTCGCGGAAGATCCTGCTCCAGGGCACCAAGGGACTCGTGCGGAAGTATCCCGACCAGCGGATCTACCTCGAGGGCAAGAGCCCCGACGACCGCTGGGAAGAGCTGGTGGGATACCGCGAGCGGTACGAGCATCCCGTCTGGCGGGCGCTCGAAGAACGCTCGCGTGGCGCCGGCCACGGCGGCATGGACTTCATCGAGGACTTCCGCCTCAGCCAGTGCTTGCACGAGGGAAAGCCGACGGACATGGACGTCTATGATGGCGCGGCCGTCGCCTCGATCTCGGCGCTCAGCGAGCGCTCGATCCGGAACGGCTCGGCCCCGGTGGCGGCGCCGGACTTCACGCGCGGCGCGTGGGAGCAGCGACCGGCGTTGGGGATCGTGGAGATCTAGGGGCGGACGTCCGGAATGAAGATCGATCTCCCCAGTTCGGCGCGCCGAAATTCCCCGATGCGACGCTGCGTCGAGTCCGACACCATGTAGTCGGCGAAGGAAAGCGCCCCCGGGACGTTCACCCGCGTGAATCGGTCGGGATTCGCGCGGATCACGTGATAGACGTTCCGCAGCAGGCTGTCCCCCTGACAAATCACGTCGAGCGCCAGCGGCGAGCGGTGGCTGAGAAACGTGGCCACGTCGGTGAGCGTGTAGGCGCGGAGTTGATCCGTAATGACGAGCGTTGCTCCCATCCCCTGCCCCGTCTCACGGTACCACGGTTCGGCGGGGTCGATGCCGGCGGCCTTCCAGAGCGACAGCTCGCGGACGTTGGTGCCCGAGCGGTCACCGCGCGAGATGAACGGCGCTTCGGCCTTCGCGATCGCGCGAAACGCGTTCAGAACATCGGCTCCCCTGGCATTGGCCGGGTCGGACGGGGGACCGATCAGCAGGAACTCGTTGTGCATCAAGGGCCGCCGATCGATGCCGTAGCCGTCCGCGACGAACCGTTCCTCGCCCGCCGGATCGTGGAGGATGAAGACGTCGGCCTCCCCGCGCCGGCCCAATTCCATCGCCTGCCCGCTCCCCACCGCGATCACCTTGACGCGATAGCCGGTTGCGGACTCGAACGGTGGTAGCAGACTCGCCAGCAGACCGGCATCACGCACCGAGGTGGTGGTGGCGAGGACGATATCGTGCGAGGCCTGACCGAAAGCCCTGGGCTGCGGGCCCAGCCCCAGGAGCAGCACCGTCGCGAACAGGGATTTGCGCAGCCCGCGACACGCGGCGCTCACCGAAACAGCTCCTCCTGCTCCCGTAAAGACGCGGGCTCCACGACCGGCAGACCGAGCCGTTGCTGCATCATGCGCGCGCTGGCCGGACTGTGGCCCTGGAAGTGGTTGTTGAAGTACCCGAAGACCTCTCGCACGTGGGCGCGCAGGGCCTCCACCGCCAGGGCCCACGACTCGATCTCGCCGTCGCGATTCACCTGAATGCGCGAGTAGTTCGTGATGGCCCGATCGGGACCCATCCAGCGCACGTAGCCAAAGTCCGTCGTCGGCCGCGCGGCGAGCGCGAGCATGACATCCCGCCGCACCCAGCGCCCCTCGACCAGCGCGAGCGCGACGCGATGGCGGTGGAGCAGGCCGAGAATCTCGTCGTCCACCCAGCGCGGATCTCGGAACTCGATCGCCCAGCGGAAATCCCCGGGCAACACCGGGAGAAACTCGGCCAGGGCGCGGCGTGCCTCGGTCGTGGGCGTCCAGTCCGGTGGCATCTGCAGAAGGAGCGGCCCGAGACGGTCGCCGAGGAGGCGCGCCCGCCCCAGGAACTGGTCGAGCGCGTCTGCGGCATCGACCAATCGGCGTTCATGCGTGATCTGCTGCGGGACTTTGAGCGCGAATCGAAACGCTTCGGGCACGCGCGCGCTCCAGCCGAGTACCACCGGCTCGGCCGGCGGCCCGTAGAACGTGGAATCCACCTCCACCGTCTGGAACGCCCGGGCGTAACAGGCGAGCATGTCCGCGGTTCGGGTGCCGATGGGATAGAATGGGCCGACCCAGGCCGGGTAGTTCCACCCCTGCGTTCCGAGGATCAGCGCGCCCTGCGCCATCAGTCGCGCCGCACCGCCCGCTCCCAGTACATCCGCATCTCACCGATCAGGTCACCGGTCGTTTCGCAGAAGAGCGCGCCACGGATGGTCACCGCCTCGCCCGTGCGCCGGCGCCGGAAGGTGCACTTGAATTCAGTGGCGAACCACGGGCCCGCCGAGAAGATTTCGCCGTGTCGGAACGCTATTTCGGCCTGCTCGCGTGGCAGATCACGCCAGTAGCCCCGAATCGCCTCGCGGCCTTTGAGTGGCGGCTCGAACGGGCCGGGGACGAATACCCCATCTTCGGAGAAGATCTCCGCAATGCCGTCGCCGTTCTCTCGCTGCCAGCCCTCACCAAAACGGGTCACGAGGGCGTCATACCGGGTTCGGTCCCCGGTGGCCGGTGGTTGCGTCATGGCTCAACGTTAGACGGGCCACCGGTGCACGGGAAGGGACCGTCACCTCTCGTCATCGATACCGACCCCGGCATCGACGACGCCGTCGCTCTCGCGCTGGCGATCCGCGCCTCGTCGATTGGGGTGGCGGCGGTCGTCACGCTCTTCGGAAACACCTCGCTCGACGCGGCCACCCGGAACGCGCGCGTCGTGGCGGCGCTCGCCGGCGACGACGACGCCCGCGTCCGGCCCGGCAGCGACCGCCCGTTGGTGGGAACGCCCGACGCGGACCCCACGCGCCACGGCCCTGAGGGAATCGGGTATGCGCCGGTGCCACCGGCACCACCGGTCACGGCCAATCCGACCGCTCTGCTCGACGTCCTCGCGGATCAGCCTCCCGGCGTTCTTCTCGTCACGCTGGGGCCGCTCACCAACCTCGCCCACGCACTCCGCACCGACGAGGGGCTCGTTCGGTCACGCGTGCACCTTCACCTGGCGATGGCCGGCACCGTCCGAGCGCGTGGGAGCCCGGCCCGCGCGGCCGACTTCAACCTCTGGGCCGACCCCGACGCCGCCGATGCGGTGCTGGCCGCGAACCCCGGCACACGGCTCGTCCCGCTCGATCTCACCCGGCAGGCGCGGGTCACCCCAGCAGAGGTGCGCCGGTGCTCGGCGAGTCGGGACCCGCTCGTCCGGTGGCTCGGAGAAGCCCTGCGGTTCTCACTCGAGCGGGCTTCCGACGGTGTCCGTCAGGGAGTCGCCGTGAGCGACGCCGCGGTCGTCGCGGCGGCGCTCGTGCCCGCGGTGCTGGCTTTCGAGGCGCGACGGCTCAAGATTGGTGGGCGAAACACCGACCAGCGCGGGAGGCTCATCGAGGATCCCGCCGGGCACACGGTCGAGATCGCGACCCATATCGACGTCCCACGTGTGCGGCATATCCTCGGCCGCGTGCTGCCAATCGAAACGAAATCCGGAGGGAGATGACCATGGCCGGTGGGCTGGTGCGCGTGGCGATTGTCGGAACCGGAGAGGTCGGTCGTGGCTGGGCCGCGCTGTGCGTAGCACATGGGTGGCCGGTGAGCCTGTACGACCACGATGCAACCGCCCTCGCGGGCGCGAGTGACGACATCACCGAGCGGGCGCGTGGGCTGCCGGTGTTGATCGGAGCCGACCCGGACCTGGTGGATCAGGGGGTCGAGTCGTTGCAGGTGGGTCGCAGCCTGCTGCAGGGCTGCCAGGAAGCCGAATGGGTCATCGAGGCGATCACTGAAGACCTCATCGCCAAGCAGAAGCTGCTCGAGGGCCTCGAATCAGCGGCGCCGAAGGCCCGGGTCGTGAGCAGCTCGGCCGCCACGTTGCAGCCACACGATCTGTCGGCCCGGTGCCGACGGCCCGATCGGATCATCGTCGCGCACCCGCAGCATCCAACCGAACTCGTGCCGCTGGTGGAGATTCTCACCGCACCGGATACGGACCGAGTCATCGTGGAGCTCCTCAAGGGATGGCTCCGAGCGCTGGGGCGCATCCCGGTCATGCTCAAGCGGCCGGTGCGGGGCAACGTGGCCGGGCGGATGGCCGCCGCGGTCTGGCGCGAGGCCATCCAGCTCGTGCTCGACGGCGTGATCGACGTCGACGACCTCGATCGCGCCGTCTCGGTTGGGCCGGGTCTGAACTGGGCGGCGGCCGGCCCTCACCTCAGCTACCACCTAGCCGCCGGCCGCCGAGGGCTGGCTGGCTTCATCCAGCAGCAGCTCCGCGATTTCGAGGCGACCTGGCAGCAGCTGGCAACGTGGGATCATCTCGAGCCCGCGCAGCAGCACCGCCTGATTGCGGCTATCGAGCGGGCCTACGCAGGCAAGATCGACGAGATTCGCGCCGCCCGCGACCGGAGGCTGGCGGCGATCCTCCACGCCCTGGGGACCGCCCGACAAGACGCCTAGACGCCTAGACGCCCAGACGCCTAGTAACTACCACCGCCTGTGCGTCTAAGCGTCTAAGTCACTGTCACAACGCAGCTTGCACCGAACCCCGGTAGCCGCTAATCCGGCAATGCCAGTAGCGGCGCGACAATCCGCTCGGTCATCCCCCAGATGAAGTGCGGGCCGACACGGTAGCCCGGGACGGTGAGTTGGCGTCCCCCCGCGATCACCACCGTCTCTTCCGTCCTTTGCTCCGCCATCCTTGCGAGTGGCACCCAGAGATAGAGCGTCGCTTCGGCGCTCAAGCGCACAGCCGGCTCTTTGGACAGCCCGAACACGAACGGTCGAACGACCAGCGGGGGGAGGTGCGGCGAGACGGGACTCAGGTCATCGAGCTCGCCCACCACCTGGCTCGGTTGCAGCGTGATTCCCGTTTCTTCCGCCGTCTCCCGAATCGCCGTCGCGAACAGGTCCGCATCCGACGAATCGCGGCGACCACCGGGCAACGCCATCTGCCCCGACCACGGATCTTTTGGGTGCTCCGCGCGTCTGATGAAGAGAAGGGCTGGCCCACCCTCCGCGGTCGGTGCGAGAATGAGGGCAACCGCCGCCTCTCGGAGAGGTGGGACGATGGTCACCCGATGGGGATGGTGGCTTCCCAACAGCGCGCGGACGCGCGCGAGGTCAAAGGCGGTCATTCCCGGGGTATGGGGCTTGCGGGTCTCGTTATTTTAGGAGTGTGCACAACGATGGTTTCTCGGTGATGCGTCCACCAACGGTTTCTCGCATGAGGGGGTGCCTATCCGCGGCTTTGGTGTCGGACTCATTGCATTGGCGGCCTTCGCGGCCGCCGCAGGACTCCTGCTGCGCCGTCACCGACCGGCCTTGACGACGGCAGGATACGCCACCAGGTGTCGCGACCTCAAGGAATTGTACGTCGCGGGCCTCTGAGCGGCACGGGCGACTCGACACCGAGTCGCCCGTCGTCGTTCTGTCCCTGAACGCACCGGCCATTCAGAGCAGCGTGCGAAGAAACCAACCGACGGTGGCGTCCATCGCCTGATCGAGTTCCGGCGTGGACCCGGCCCACGGATGCCGCGCGCCGAACGTATGCCCACCCCGCGGTAGGAGCAGCAACTCCGCCCGCTCCCCGCTCGATGCGTAGAGTGCTTGAGCGTCCCGCACGGATACGGATTCATCCACTTCGCCGTGCACGATGAGCCAGGGCAGATGGATGCGGCCGGCGGCCGCGGCTATGTCGAACGCGCCGGCGCTATCGTCCTCCAGCTCGTCGAGGACGTCGGGATACAACGGCAGCACCTCTCCCGTCCGCTGGTTGGTGACGTCGAGCCGCCCGCCGTGGCGCCACTTCTTCCGGGTTTCCGGTCCCCACCGCAGTGCCGAACCGATTGCCGACCAGGTCACCAAGGCCTGGACCGCGTCCGGTTGCGCCCCCGCGAACAGGATGCCGATGCCGCCCCCGCGACTGTGGCCGAACAGGCCGACCGCCGTCGCCGCTGCCAGTCCGGGAAGCAGGTTCCCGGTGCGGACGGCATCCACCACCGCTCCGAGGTCGCGGAGATCTCTGCCGAAGGTGCCATGGCCGAAGCGCTCCGGCTCGTTGAACCGGTCGCCCTCCGGACCGACGCCGCTGCTCGCGAAGTTGAACGAGACCGCGGACACGCCTCCCAACGCCAGACGCTGAGCGAGGTGTGGGAAGAACCCCCAGTCCTTGAACCCCTTGAACCCGTGGCAAATCACGACCGCTGGCCTGGCGTCTTGGCCCCCGCTGGTCCTGACCTCACCCCGCAGCGGGCCACCGTCGGCGGCCGTGAGCGCGAATGTCTTGTGGCTCGGCGTTGCCATCGTCCTCCTCACCTCCCGGCACGGTCTCCGTTGTAGATTCCCCCGTTCGCCACCCCGGCCCTCGATGCAGGAGCTGGCCCATCGGCCTCGTGATGCGCCCCTCACAACCTACGCTGCTCGCCGTGAGCCGCCGGCTTGCCCACCAGCGGGACGCACTGGTGGGCGAGTGGGCGCGGTGGATCATGGCGCGGGTCGGCGCGATGCCCACCGTACGACCGCAAACCCTGGAGCGCCAGCTCCGATTGCTGATCGACTTGCTCATCGAGACCGCGGGCCCGCTCCGGCGCGCCGCCGTCGAGCTCTGGCTCGTCGCGTCCGAGGGCTATGGCCGGACGGCGGCCGAGCGCGGCCTCGCGGCCGGCGAAGTGGTCGAGGAGCTGCAGCATCTCCGGGAACTCTTGATCCGGCACCTCTCCGAGCTCATCGCCGCGCTCCCCGCCCGCGCCTCGATGGCCACCGTGCTTCGCCTGAACCGCATCCTCGATGCGGGCCTCACGCACGCGGTGGTGGGCTACACCGACACGCTCGTGGAAACACTGTTCGCGCAGCGCGGGGTTCCGGTCGGAGCGAGCGGCCCCGTGGAGAACGGGATCGCCCAGCGGCTCACGAACATCGAGACCGAGTTGGAGCGCCTGCGTCAGGCGCGGTGACGCGGTTCCGGTCAGCCGCCGCTGATTTCCTCCCCGCCATCGACGTTGATCACGTTTCCCGTGATCCAGTCCGTGCCCGGGACGCTGAGCGCGACTACCGCGCGCCCGATGTCGTCCGGCATCGTCAGCCGTCGGTGCGGATTCCGCCGCTTGCCCTCCTCGAAGAGCTTCGCGCTCCCCGGGATCTTCCGGGCCGCCGGCGTGTCCGTCACGCCGCCGCGCAGCGCGTTCGCGGTGACCCCGTGCGGCGCCAGCTCCATGGCGAGCTGCCGAATGTGCGATTCCAAGGCGCTCTTGGCGGTCGACACCGCGCCGTAGGACGGGATCACGCGCGTGGACCCCGACGACGTCATCGCGTAGATGCGCCCGCCGCGACTCATCAGCCCGCCCCCCACGAGATCCTGCGCCCAGTACACCAGCGAGTGCGCCATCACGTCCAGCGTCATCTCGATGTTGGCCTTCGTGAGGGGATCGTCCCCGACGTAGGGTTTCAGTGTTCCGAACGCCAGCGAATGCATCAGCACGGCCACCGTGCCGCCGTTCGTTTCCAGCTCCGCGGTCAGGGCATCCACCACTTCGCGCCGGCGACCCTCGTCTGCCGCGTTGATATTGAAGAACCGGTGGCGGCGGCCTTGCTTGGCGATGTCGGCCGTGATCTCCTCGACGTGCTCGAGACCAGCCTTGCGGTCGAGGTGGACGCCGGCTATGTCGTAGCCGGCGGCGGCGAGAGCGCGGGCGCACGCCTCCCCGAAACCGCTGGACGCGCCGAGGATCACGGCCCAGCGCGGCGTCGTTGTTTGCGCGTGCGCCACCACAACCTCCCATCTGGGATCGCAGAAGTTAGCCGATGACCAAGAACGTCGCCATCGTGTCGGGGCTCGCCGCCGGGCTGGCGCTCGGCCTGATTGCCGCGCTCACTGGAAGCACCGGCATCGAGAACGTCGTCCACGGCGTGGCTCCGTTGGGGACGGCGTTCGTGCGGCTGATCCGGCTCGTCGTGGTCCCCCTGGTCGGGACGACCCTGTTCAGCGCCATCGCCACCATGGGCGACCTCCGGCGCCTCGGCCGGCTCGGCGCCCACACGCTCGCCTTCCTCTGGGGCACCACGCTCATTGCCATCTTGACCGGCATGGCCGTGATGGCGGCCGCGCTTCCCCTCGCGGGGACCCTCACCATCACGCCGGTCGCGCCCCTGACGCCCCCCGCGCCGACGCCGGGGTTCGTGGACTTCCTGCTGAGTCTGATTCCCGCCAATCCGGTTCAGGCCGCGGCGGACGGCGCATTGCTCCCGATCATCGTGTTCACCGCGCTGTTCGCCGCCGCCACGGCCACGCTCCCGGAGACTCAGCGCACGAAACTCGTCGAGTTGAGCGACGCCGCGACCGCGGCCCTCATCACACTGGTCCACTGGGTCCTGTGGACCGCGCCGATTGGCGTCTTCGCGCTCGCCGCGCCCGTGGCCGCCGACGCCGGCTTGGACGTGTTGCGCAGCCTCGGCGTCTTCATCGGCGCCGTCATCGTCGGGCTCGTGATTTTCACGGCGCTGATCTACCTGCCCATGGTACGGTGGGTCGCGCGCCAACCCCTCGGGAAGTTCCTCGGCGCCGCCGTCGAGCCCGCAGCGATCGCGTTCACGACCACCAGCTCCGTCGCCACGCTCCCCGCGTTGTTCGATGCCGCGGACCGCCTGGATCTGCCCCGCCCGATCGCGAGCTTCGTGCTGCCGATTGCCGCGTCGGTGAATCGCTCGGGGAGCGCGCTCTATCAGGGAAGCGCCGTGATCTTCCTCGGACACCTCTACGGAGCGGCGATCTCGCCCGGCCAGCTCGTCGCCGCCCTGTTCGCGACGTTCCTGGTGGCGCTCACCATTGCGCCGGTGCCCAGCGCCAGCGTCGTGACGCTGCCGCCGGCGTTGTCAGCGGTGGGTATACCACTCGACGGCATCGGCTTACTGCTCGGCATCGATCGGATTCCCGACATGTTCCGAACGGTCGTCAACGTCACGGGGGACGTCGCGGCCGCCGCGGTCGTGCACCGCACCGCCGACGGAGGCGCTCCGGCGCCATGAGCGAGCTGGACATCACACTCGCTTCGATCAACATCTGGGACCTGCCGATTCGCCTGCCGCGGACGCAGCGGCCGCGCCGTCACCGGTTGTTGCTGGAAGGGTTGCCGCACCTCGATGCCGACATCCTGCTGATTCAAGAAGCGTTTCGCCCCCGCCTTCGCCGGGCGATCCTCCGCGCGCTGCCGACGTTCCATCCCGACGCCCTCGCCGGGCAGGGCCGCTGGATGACGTTCCTCCGCATGGACCGGGCGGGCGGGCTCTTCACGCTGTCGCGGTGGCCGATCGTGCGCACGTCGTACCGACCGGCCCGCCGCTTCCGCCGCATGAAGCCGGACGAGCGGATCGGCTGGAAGGGCTGCTTGTGGACTAGGATCGCGACGCCGGTCGGCGAGCTGCTCGTGGGGAACGTCCACTTGTACGCCGGCAACACGCCGCTCGACGCGCACGTACGCGCCGTCCAGACCCGCGATCTCCTGCTGCACGGGGAGACGCGCCCGGAGGTGCCGACCGTCATCGCCGGCGATTGCAACTGGGACATCGACTTCGAGCACAGCGAGCGAGGCCCGAGCGGCTACGTCGAGCTCGCGCAGGCCGGATTCCGCGAGGTAGCGGACGGCCGCAGCTCCGGCATCGCGACCATGGACCCGCACCGCAACCGCTTCGCGCGGTACGCACCGTGGCACCGCCCAGCCAGGCGCCTGACGCACGTCTTCTTCCGAGGACCCCGCCTGGCGGCGGGACCGGAACCACCATCGCTCTGCCTGAACGATCCGCCCGTCTCCGATCATTTCGGCCTCCGCGCCACCCTTTCGTTCGCCGTGTGACGGCCCATGGGGTATCGCGTCCTCGCCGATCTCGTGGTCGCCATCCACGCGGCCTTCGTGGCGTTTGTCGTGCTCGGCGGGTTTCTCGCCTGGCGCTGGCGCCGGCTCGTCGCGGTCCACCTTCCCGCCGCCGCGTGGGGTGCGTTGATCGAGTTCGCGGGATGGATCTGCCCGCTCACACCGCTGGAGAACGCGTTGCGCCTGCGAGCGGGGCACGTCGGCTACGCGGGCGGGTTCATCGAACACTACGTGTTGCCGGTCATGTACCCGGGTAACCTGACGCGCACCGTCCAGATTGTGCTCGGAGCCGTCGTGGTCGCAGTGAACGCTGTTGCCTATGGTGTCTTGTGGGTTCGATGGAAGAGGAGCGGGCGCTGGTAGTTGGTCGTCGGTAGTTGGAGGTTCGTGGTGGGCGTGCTCCGGACGTAGCTGGCGGGAAACAACCAACAACGAACCACCAACCGCAATCGGCAATCGGCAATCGGCTATCGGCTATCGGCTATCGGCAGACATCCCGATTAGGATTCGTCCATGTCTCAAGTCCCTCTCATTCCCCGCACTGTCTTGTTCGGCAACCCGGACAGGGCCAGCGCTCAGCTCTCGCCGGACGGCACGCGGCTCGCCTATCTCGCCCCGCTGGACGGGGTTCTCAACGTCTGGATCGGCAGCGCCACGGGACAGGACATGCGGCCGGTCACCCGAGACACGGACCGCGGCGTGCGGATGTACACGTGGGTCCATGACAACCGTCATCTGCTGTATCTGCAGGACCAGGGTGGCGACGAGAACTGGCGCATCCACAAGGTGGACCCGGAGACCGGCGCCGACGAGGACCTCACGCCATTCCCCCGCGTGCAGGCGCAGATCGTCGCGCATCTGAAGGAGCGGCCGCACGAAGTGCTCGTGGCGTTGAATCGGGAGGACGAGCGGCTCCACGACGTGCACCACCTGGATCTCCGGACCAACGCGCTGACGCTCGTCGCAAAGAACCCCGGGGACGTGACCAACTGGGTCGCGGACCGGGCGCTCGTCGTGCGCGCCGCCGTCGCCACGACGCCGGACGGCGGATCGGTGCTCCGACTGCGCGACTCGGCGGATACCCCATGGCGGGACTTCATCGTCTGGAGCTCCACCGACGCGTTGGCCAGCGGCCCGTTGGGATTCACCGGGGACGGCCGGACGCTTCACGTGCTCGATTCCCGGAACGCGAACGCCACGCGACTACTGCGGGTGGACGTGGCGTCCGGCGCCTCGACGGTGGTGGCCGAGGATCCGCGCTACGACGTCGGGGGGGTCATGCTGCATCCGGACACCCGGGAGGTGCAGCTGGTCGCGTTCATCCGCGCCCGCCAGGAGTGGTCGGTCCTCGACCCGGCGCTCGCGGACGATCTCGCCGCGCTCAGGCGCCTGAACCCGGGCGACTTCGCGATCGTGGACCGGACCCACGCCGACGATCGCTGGGTCATCGGCTTCACGCGTGATGCCGAGTCCGTCTCGTATTGGGTGTACGAGCGCGCCACGCGCCGCGGCACGTTTCTCTTTCACACGCGGGCGGACCTAGCAGAGTACACGCTCGCCGAGATGCGCCCGATTTCGTTCACGTCGCGTGACGGGAGAATGATCGAGGGATACCTCACGCTTCCCGCCGGGGTCCAACCGAAGGGCCTGCCCATGGTCCTCAACGTCCACGGCGGGCCGTGGCACCGGGACACGTGGGGATACGCTCCCGAAGCGCAGTGGTTCGCGAACCGCGGCTACGCGTGCCTCCAGGTGAACTTCCGCGGCTCCACCGGCTACGGGAAGGACTTTCTCAACGCCGGAAACCGGGAGTGGGGCGCCAAGATGCACGACGACCTCGTGGACGGCGTGCGGTGGGCCATCCACGAGGGGTACGCCGACCCCGAGCGGGTGGCCATCTACGGTGGATCCTACGGCGGCTACGCCGCGCTCGTGGGCGCGACCTTCACGCCGGAGCTGTTTCGCTGCGCCGTCGATATCGTCGGTCCCGGCAACCTGATCACCTTCATCGAGACCATTCCGCCCTATTGGTCCACGTTCCTGGCCATGCTCAAGGAGCGGGTCGGCGACCCGGAGACGGAGCCCGAGTTCCTGAAGTCGCGCTCGCCGCTCACGTTCGTGGACCGGATACAAGTTCCGCTGTTGATCGCGCAGGGGGCCAATGATCCCCGCGTGAAGCAGGCGGAGTCCGAGCAGATCGTCGCCGCGCTCGCCGCCAAGAACATCCCACACGAGTACCTGCTGTTCCCGGACGAAGGACACGGCTTCGCGAAACCCGAGAACCGACTTCGGTTCTATGCGGCCGCCGAGCGGTTCCTGGCCGAGCATCTGGGTGGGCGGTTCGAGCCGGAACACACGTGAGATCGTCGCTCCACCGGAACTGAACGGGCACGTGACCCAGGGAGCGGCGGAACGCGAGCCTTCCCACGGGACAGTAGCACCTACCCCACCCCGCGCCCCGGGACGGTCTGAGTATCATTGAAGGCAGTTTTGGTGACGATAATCCCGAGTGTGTGCCCGGATGCGAAGGAGATCACCTTGCGGCCCATTCACGTCTCGTGCGTCGTCGCGCTCGCGTTGTGCGTGACCGCCGCGGTCACTCCGCTCGCTGCGCAGACCAACGAGCCGGACTTCGGCCGTCTCGTGGAGACGTTCAAGAAGCCCTATCTCAGCGTCGGTTTCCTCGTTCAGACGGTCGCCGACTTCCAGATCGAGCGGAGTTTCGCGGGATCGAATGGGTTCAGCATCGCCAACGCCCGTCTGAGCGTCGGCGGCGAGCTCGACAACGGGTTTGGCTACTTCCTGCAGGCCAACTTCGTACGGTCACCCGCGATCCTCGACGCGCAACTGTCCTACCGACCGACCAAGGCGGTGCGCCTCTCGGTGGGGCAGTTCAAGGTGCCCTTCAGCTACGAGCTCCTGACCAATGCCGCGGGCATCGACTTCGTCAACCGCTCGCAGGTGGTGAGCACCTTCGCGCCCAACCGTCAGCTCGGGGCCCAGGTAGCGGTGGGCGCCGGCGGCCCGCTTGGCTTATCGGCGGGCGTTTTCAATGGCAATGCGTTCCAGACCAACGGCAATGACGGGAATGACCTGCTGTACGCGGTGCGCTTCACCGCGACGCCCGTCCGGCCACGGGCGGGGCACACCACGCGGCTCCTGGTCGGGATGAACGCGGCGGTCAGCCAGGATGACGCGGTCGCGATCCCCGGCGTTACCGCGGCGTTCAATGGCAAGCGCACCTTGCTGGGTACCGATGCGCGGCTCGCGGGTGGCCCCCTGTTGCTCGCCGGCGAGTTGCTCTACGCGCGCCTCGATCCGTCCATCGGTCCCGTGCGCGAGCCCTGGGGATTCCACGCGACCGCGGGGTACAAGTTCACCGCCAAGACGCAAGCACTCGTCCGCTGGGATCGGCTGGATCTCGATCCCATTGCCGCCCGAAACCTGGTGATCTTCGGTTTCAATGTATGGCCCACGCAGGTCGCCGCGATCAAGGTGAACTACCTGTTCGACACGGACCAGGCGTCGTTCGACAACCACCAGCTGTTGGTCAATTTCCAGGTGAGCTTCTGACCAGAGGCGGGACGTCGCGGTAGCTTCTGGCCTAACGCACCTGTTCACGGCCCGGGCGCGTGCGGACGCAGTTGGCCAGCGCGCTCGCTTGACGTGTTCTTTCGACCCACCTGGGCGGCAGGTCCGAGCCGGCAGGAGACTCAAGAGGCCTATCATGGTGGCGCGTCTCGCTGTGCTTTGGGTGTGCATCTGCGTTCTGGTGCAGCCGCTTGCCGGACAAGCGGACACGGTGCGTGCGCCGGTCGGGGCGCCGGTCGTGATCGGGTCCGACACGCTGTTTCGCATCCGAACGCGACTCGGTCCCTTCAGCCCCGCGGACCGCGCCCGTGCCGTGAACGCCCGTCTGGCGCGCGTCGCGAGCGACCCGTTGCTATCGCGCGATTCGATCCGCGTGATGGCCGAGGACGGTGCCACCGCCATCGCGGTGGGCGACGTGATTATCACCACCGTGACCGACGCCGACGCTATCGCGGCCGGCGTATCACGGGATTCGCTCGCCGCGGAACGGGTCGCGGCCATATCCCATGCGATCAGAGGCCATTCGGTTTGGACCCTGGTCAAGACGTTGCTCCTGGGTCTCCTCTGGGCGCTGCTCGCGACGGCGGCGCTCCTACTCGCCATCAAGCTGCTGAATCGGCTGTTCCCGAGACTGTACGGGCTGCTGAACCGCTGGCGTGGCACGCGCATCCCCACCCTCCGCGTCCAGCGCCTCGTGTTGCTGTCGGCGGACCGGATGACGGACCTCCTGCTCGTGGGTGCGCGCATGTTGCGCGTCGCGCTCGTGATCGTCTTGCTGTTCTGGTACGTCCCGTTGCTGTTCAGCTTCTTCCCGTGGACGCAGGGAGTTGCCGACTCGTTGTTCGCCTACATCGCGGCCCCGCTTCGCGAGGCGTTTCGTGCGGTCGTGAGCTACATCCCCAACGTGTTCTACATCGGCGTCATTTTGACGCTCGGCTACTACCTGCAACGCTTCATCAAGTTGTTCTTCGATGGACTGGAGCGTGGGACGCTCCAGATACCCGGCTTCTACGACGAGTGGGCGCAGCCGACGTTCAAGATCGTCCGGTTTCTCCTCCTGGCGTTTGCGCTCGTCCTCATATTCCCCTACCTGCCGGGGTCGGATTCGACGGCGTTCAAGGGCGTCTCGGTCTTCGTCGGTGTGCTCCTCTCGTTCGGATCCGCTGGGGCCATCGGGAACATGGTGGCCGGGATCGTGATGACCTACATGCGGCCGTTCAAGTTGGGCGACCGTGTGAAGATCGCGGACACCGAAGGCGACGTGATCGAACGCACGCTGCTGATTACTCGAGTGCGCACGCCGAAAGAGGTGGAGATCACGATCCCGAACGCCATGGTGCTTGGCAGCCACATCATCAACTACTCGGCGGCGGCGCTCGACGGCGGCGTGATTCTGCACACGGACGTGACGATCGGCTACGACGTCCCGTGGCGCCAAGTGCACGAGCTACTGCTCGCGGCCGCGGCCCGCACCGACGGACTCCTGCCCGAGCCCAAGCCGTTCGTTCTCCAGATCGCGTTGGGCGACTTTGCCGTCTCCTACGAGGTGAACGCGTCCACGACTGAGCCCAACCGTATGGCCTCGATCTACTCCGAGCTGCATCAGCACATCCAGGACGAGTTTCAGCGGGCGGGCGTCCAGATCATGTCACCACACTACGAGAATGACCCACCTGCTCCCAAGGTGCCGGGTCCCCACACGCCCAGCGCGAAGGCCGCCCCCGGCTCCTGACATGACCCCGTCCGTCCGGATCCACTACCACCGGCCGGACCGCGGCACCACCGTCTTCGTCGAGCACCTGCTGCTCGACCAGCCGGACGTGAAGGTGACGTTGCTCGCCGACTATCAGGGAGAGGACGCCTACGCCGGCGATCGCCTCATTCTGTCGGCAGGTGCGCCGATCGTGTGGTTCGTGTTCCCGAACCTGTGCCGAGACCTCGGCCGGTTTCACCTGGCCGACGGGACGTTCACCGGCTGGTACACGAACCTGCGGGCGCCCATCCGGATGAAGGGCCCTGACTGGTACTGTACCGATCTCTTCCTCGACCACTGGCAGCCGGCGGACGGGTCGCCGGGTGAGTGGCTGGACGAGGATGAACTGGATGCGGCGGTGGGCGCCGGCCTGCTCGACGCGGCGCGCTTCGACATCGTGCAGGCGGAACGAGCAGCCATCACCGCCGAGCTGACGGCGGGAACGTGGCCGCCCGCCCACGCTCGGGAGATGGACCTCGCGGAGGCGCGGAGGCTCCTCAAATGAGTCGTCATCGTACGGCCGACATTGCCGCGCTGCTCGCCGCCGAGTATGGCCTTCAGGGCACGGCCTCCTCGTTGCCGGGCGAAAGCGACAACTACTTGCTTCGTAGTGAGGACGGAACCAGATACGTCCTCAAGCTGGCGGACAAGGGGAAGACCAGCGCCGTTCTCGAGCTCGAGCACGCCGCGGCGGAAGCCATCGCGACCGGCGGGATCGGTCTCGCCGTGCCACGCCACGTCCGCACTCGGCGCGGAACCATCGAAGCGGCCTACACCACGCCCGATGGCGCGACCCTGCGTGGCCGCCTGCTGGAGTTCGTTCCCGGCGAGCCTTGGTGCGATGCTGGGGAACCCACGCCCGAGCGGCGGGCACATGTCGGTCGGTGTGTGGCCCAGATCGAGAACGCCTTGTCTTCCGTCGACCACCCGGGCGCGCACCGTACCCACCAGTGGGACGTCACCGCCGCCGCCTCGCATCGGGAGAAGGCCGGCCTGATCACGGACCCGACGCGGCGCAGCGTGGTCGAGCGCGCTTTCATGCTCTTCGTGGCGGCCGCCAAGCCGTATCTCGCGGCGTTGCCCCACTCCATCATCCACGGCGACCTGAACGACGAGAACGTCCTGGTGTCCGACGATCGGGTGTCGGGCTTGTTGGACTTAGGCGACTGCCTTTACAACCCGACCGTATGCGATCTCGCGATCGCGT
>Ga0307424_1000341_pt1 | contig 24802 bp, 14 predicted proteins | sample SalMarWE160320MG_FD_202157 | JGI IMG/M metagenome (GOLD analysis project Ga0307424, IMG submission 202157) | Salt marsh sediment microbial communities from the Plum Island Ecosystem LTER, Massachusetts, United States - WE1603-20 | ecosystem: Environmental > Aquatic > Marine > Intertidal zone >... | reverse complement strand
GATTTATTTGAGAAATTTGAATTCAACATCATTAGCTTGATTGCGGGACAAATTGTCTTTAGCGTTTTTTTGTACAAAGTTTTTTATCTTGCCATTAATTATCGAATAAAAGAAGCTTTACAGTTGACACAGCTTCGCCACGTGAATCACATACTCCCCATGTTATATTTTCAATTTCCTCTATCGGTTATATAGATATCCCGGAAACTCAGAATTAAACGGACCTGTTTCCCTGGATAGGTTCCAATAATATGTTAGTGTATAAAAAGAAGAGGTATTCAATTTAATTGCCCTAAATAAATTGATCAGACTAATCCACTAAAAGAGCAAAAATTATTCCGTATCAAAAATGCTAATAGCCAACAAATAGATTTATTTATCATTGTATCTTGAGAATAAAATAATTATTCTGTTTCAGAATAAGAAGATAATCTATGTTTTTAATACAAATAAAAACCTACAGACAGCAATCATCATAGCTGAATTAATATAAGAATCTGGCAACTGCAAACCAATAAGCATAATAACTTCGATCGAATCTGAAGGCGATAAAATACGATAAATATTCTTAGCAACTTCCACAGAAGGTATGAGTATGCAAAGGGGGACAAACTATGTCATTTAAATCATTGATTAGAATACACTTAAAGATTATTTGCTGATCTCCGATCAGCCGGTCGGCAGTTCAACTCCGTTCAACAGCTCCATTTTATTAAACCTTGGAGCAAAGAAAGTAATAAGGTTTCTCTATTTGCAATCTTCAAACTCCCTTCCGAAAGTCTATCGTTCAAATTGCAAATAGGGCTAAAAAACGAAATTTATTATCTCTTTAATAATAAAATAGCTTATGAAGGTATGTTAAATCTAATTTGATCTCCATATTATGATAGACTTCCTTAATCATTTCGGCTGGATATGTCCCGACAAAAAGATTAGTGTCTTTTTCAAAGTCAGGTTTAGCAATTGTATATGAGGAAATTTGCTTTAGGGAAAAAGTTTTGGTTTGTTGATCAACTGGAAATTTAAAAATCAATTGAATTGTTTTTATTCTTTCAAGTATTCGTTTTTGTGTATCATAAGCTAATTTTCTTTTTGCTCTTTTCTCATAGTTCTTCAAGTAGTCTAATAGTTGTGTCTTAAACAATGATGTATCCAATTCTGCAAAAAACAAAACGACAACTTTATTATCAATGTTATTACGGTACTTCCAGCCATAATTCTTGAAAAATGAATAATTACTAAAAACTTCATCAATTGTTCTTTGACGATCATATTCTACTGTTCCTTTTCTTACTATGGTTATCGGATCATTATCAGAGCAAGTAATAATAAAAAGCAGAGGGATATAAGTGATAAGATTAATTAATTTCATAAACTAAGAGATTAACATTAAAAATTTTCTACTACACCAAGATTTCCGGGATGTTTTGTAACCGGGAAGTTTAGAAGATATACAACTGATTGAAGAGGAGAAAAATATTGTAATTGCTTCATTTTTAATCTCTACTATTAATATCTTATTTTCCAATAATCCTTATATCATTTATATAAACGGATCCATCTTCATTAGTGGAAAAAGCTATAGTTAGATAAGGCTTTCTACCTAAAACTCTGTTTTCGTTCAAAAATATTTTATTATCCAAGAGTATTGTAATGGTTTCTTTTTTTACGGTAATTTCAATCTTATAAATCTTTGATAACTCTAAAAACCTCTTAACTTCAACACTTGGATCAAATATTTTGATATAACTTTCATTGGAACCAATCCACATTTCAAGTGATACCCTTTTTGAATTAAGTGTGGCATATTGAAAACATATATTAAAAGTTTCTGGTAACTCACTTACATTTTCAAAATTAGCTTTCATTGAAGCCTTAGAGGTGGTCGCATATGAATACCAAGATTGGCCATTATATTCTTCCAGAATTACTCCGGAATAGGAAAATCCTTTTGCCAAATTAATTTCACCTTTGTGAGTTCTCAAAGGATCTGTTGATAACTTTTCCTCTGTAGGAGATGTCGACTCAAGCTTTGTTTTGTCTACTGTTCTTATCCCATCACCTTTTTGTTTTTTATAATTTTCTTTTAGATCAAGTTTTTCTTTTTTCTGTATTCTATCTAAAGTATCTAGCCCAGTTAAGGATTTTATTGTCTCAATAATTGCGCTTAGTTTAGTTTCCAAAGGTGGCTCTATAGCATCAGTCCAATGTTTTAGAGATAAGAAATACTTAAGTTTTTTCCCTGGTTCAACATCCTGGATTCTGATTGGAAATATGTGTTTCCCCTGGGCAAGTTCAAGTTCTCGTTTTACGTGCCGAGAAATATTTGAATTATTAGATAATAAGAGTACAAATGCCGCAGATTGTTCAATCCCATCTAAAATTTCTTCATCATAATCAAAACTAGGTCTTACATTTCTTGGGGCGATCCAACAATCGAGTCCATTTTTTTCAAATATTTCACAAATTTTATTAGCAGTAATTGAATCTTTACTGGAATGACTTATGAAAACATTTTTTTTCACATTATTCTCACTATTAAAAGTTGGAGTTTTTAAAGTCTATATCATTTATTAGTATTTATCGTTGTTATGCTCACGGATATAGGTAAAATCCAAATAAAACAAAGTATCGGTAAAATCATTATACATCTCAACTATAAACTGTCACTACGATATCTTGTATATCAGAGTTTATAATACTCTTTCTGTTTTTGTTTGCATAAGAATTTTCAATTAAGAGTTAATAATAATAAAAGCTAACTAGTTTATCTTGAAATATCATTAATTGTTGATTAGCATTATCAAATTGGATATGATGAACTCTATTACATTTATTTCGTAACTTAATTCTGTCGATACATTTCCATTTTGTACAATCCCAGATTTTAATGTCTTCCCCTCCCCAATTGTCGGCGTATGTAATGAAGTAATTTCCACAAGGCGTAAACCTTATTATTTTAATATGATTAGCTTCAGTCATGAATTTAGTATTTATTTGTTGTTTTTCTTTTAAACTAAACGCCTTAATTTCACCGTTCCAGAAACCACAGACCACATAATCATTAGATGGGTGAAAGTCACCACAATTTGCTTTAATTCCTTCAAACTTTGCGATGGCATTCTCTAAAGAAATATCAAACACCTGAGTATATTGATTTTGTTCACTATGCCAGCTATACTCCAATAATAATTCGGAATCATTATTTATTCTTAATCCCCTATACGTCGATCCAACCTCTCTTGGGATTACAGAAACAATTTCTTCTTCAATCAGGTTCCACAAGACTATTCGATCTTCTGCGACAGTGATTAAATGATTATTATCGTTTTTTGAAAACGCCATTGCTGTAATATAATTTGCATGTCCAAATAGATTTTTATTTAGGACAGTTAATGTTTCAAAATCCAATACTCTGAATTCTGATGATGAAGCGATAGAGATTTTTTTAAAATCATTACTTATAGCGATACAATCTGTGTTAATTTTTCCTACATTTATTTCCTTATTAAAATTGAGTTTAAAATGAGTAGGAGATGAGATTTTTTTTGAATCAACTATTCCTGCCATTTTTGCTTTTATATTATCAGCTGCTATAAGGATCGGTTTGGTATCATTTTTATCGAAAAAATCAATCCACTGCGCAAGAGAAAGAAAAAATTCTATCCCCGCTGAGGGCCTAATGTTTTGTGCTCTTATTGTAAATATTGGTAATTTATAATTAGTCGCTCTTTCTAATTCTCTTTTTACGTGATCAGATAAATTCGATTTGCTTGTAAGAATTAAAACAAATATAATCGAGTATCTTATTGCCTTAATAATTTCTTCATTAAAGGCAGTACCTGGTGGAATATCCCTTGGCGCAAACCAACAGGTAATATTATTGTCTTCAAGTATCTCACAAACTATTTGAGCGATTTCAATATCAGCGCTTGCATGACTAATAAATACATTTTTTTTCACGTTATTCTCACTGTTAAAAGTTGGAGTTTAGATATAAAATTTATGACATTCGCTAGAATTTATCACTATTATCTACAATAGAATGGATTAAAATCCGTTCCATATTCTTACAGAATAATTTGTTACCATGCCTTTAAACGGTTCGGGTTCGATTTGTGAACTGGCTAAAATCTTTCCATTACTGCTGAATGCTAAATCAGAAATCCCACCAGGTTTAAAATCAAAAGACTTTACTAATTTCAGATTATCATTAAAGTCATAGATCCGAATTGAGCCACCTAATTTTGTGTATGAACTCATACTTCCACTAACTAGGAATCCATTTATTCGATTAAAAGCTAGTGCTTCAATTGAAAGCCCTTTAAGCCCATTTAGAGTTTTTACAATACATTTTTGGTCAATATTATAAATAAGAATTTTACTTGGTTCGTTTTTACTAATAGTTTCCAAACCTAATGCAATAATTTCATTATCAGAACCAAAAACAACTTTTCTTCCATAGAAATTAATATTTAAAAATTCAATATTTTTGTAGCTTGTCATATTCCAAATACCAACCTCAGCTCCAACTGTTGTACTTGCTAATACATTTCCACTTTGATCAATCGCAAGATCTCGAATAGATTTTGTATGACCTGTTAATTCTGTAATTAATGTTCCTTTTTCCACATCCCAAATCATAATCGATTTGTCACCTGCACAAAATAATATCTTACTATCCTGACTGAACAATAAAGTATTTATTTCCATGTAATTATTAATCAAAATATATGGTTTATTGGTAGACTTGTAATCCCATAACAACAATGTCTTATTTTTTTCACGACTGCCAATAGCAATATATTTATCATCAGGACTAAAAGTAATTGCAATAGGCAATCCCATATCTTTCGAGTTAGACTTAATCAATTTATTTTCCTTTAAGTCCCATATCTCAACCTCTCCACTAAATCCTACTGCATCAGCAGCAAACCTTCCATACGACACGGATCCGGCTAATTTACTACCATCTGAATTAAGGGTAACGTTGCTAGCATGAATATCTAATTTTTGTAAGAGGTTGATTCCACTTATATCGTTATCCAGATTATTTTTCCCTAATTCGTTTAACTCTGGTTTCTTAAGTACTGTGTTCGCTTCTTCTTTTTTAGATAATAATATCGTTTCCGGCTTATTCTGAGATATTTGATATACCCTTCTCATCTCATTCACACGCATTTTGATCGACTTCATAAGATCTACGCGTACCTGACTCCATTTTGCCAGGTCTGTTAAATAATTTATCAAAGGCGTCGGTTTACCGGGAAGAATTTGCCATTCACTAATCCATTTTAGATCCTCTTCACCCTCCCAATCGAGTGGGGCAACAAGTATGGGTAAAATTGCCAGATTTTTTTGATCTATACGCTCTTTAATCCAGGGTAATTCATAATCTCGAATAAAATCAGAAATAAGGAAGTCCTGGCTAAGCAATAATATTGCTAAATGTGATTTAATAAGTTCTTCCTTAATTTTCTTTTTGAATTCTACAAATGGAAAACTTTTTAAATCGTGATCATACCAAAAGTGAATTTGTTCTCTCTTTAAACTTTTCTCCAGCCAAGGAATTAATCCATGGTCACCCTCATAAATCCAACGGCTGTCAGAATGGCTGTAACTCACAAAGATGTTAATGTCTTCCATATATCAATATCCTTTAAGCATTATTAAATTTTTCTTTACATGGTTTTCAAGCTTTGGAAACACATTTTTCTGAAGGATTCTCCGTTCCTCTTTCATATCGGTGAAAGTAGAACTTACAAATACCCGAAAGGTTTTTGTTTGTTGTGGCATATTTGTTTATCCCGCTTTAAAAAAATTATTTTCTAATTTTGTTATTGCTAATACCCTCTAATCCTACCCTTGTCAAATATTTCGCGGATTTTATTTAAGTGTTTCTATCTTACACTTTATAAAAGAATAAGTTGAAGATATAGTATTAATCACCTGGAATAAGAATGTTTACATTTATAAAGGATTTACCTTTTTGTCTAGGTTTGTCAATTATTGGTTTATAATCTAATATTAAAGTTTTTCATTGGTTTCGTTCGTTGTTTGAGTGTTCATAATTTACTCTATACTGTAGTGTGTTTATAATTAATATATAGTATCACTTTATTAAAATAATAATTTTACATACAAAGAGGTGGTATTTTAATAATAATATGATAGCTTAATTATTGTAAAATAACGTTTTGACTGAGACAAGATATTTTTTCCACCTTTCATTTCCTTGTACTGTACAATCTATTAATTATCCAGACTTTATGTAAAACCTAAGTCATTCGTTCTTTTAATAATTTATTTGTATCCGACTGATGTATTGTCAGGAGCAATGATAATCTCCAAGTATCAATAATTTGTTGATTCTATTAATTAATATCTGCAAATTAAAATTACGATTTAGCCCTTTATCTGATGACAGGTACTTAGGCATCTTAATTTAAAGTTAATTTTCATATTCATATTTCAGGGGAAATCTTGATGAAAATGATTTTTCATCTATTTCTAATTACCTCATTGAAGTTAAAATTTATTCTACCACGAGTTAATTCTATAAAATTGATAACATTTATTGGCAATTATAGCTAGGAGGAATAATGTCTAAAAAAAATGTAACAGAGAAAAATCAAAAAAAAATTGTTGTAACCGGCGATCAAAAATTAGATTGGTTTGAAGTTATAATTCCTCCATCGGTATCAGAAAATGAAAAAATATTATATGAATGGCAAAAATTTCCTATGGTTATGAGATTTGTTAAGCCGGGTGGCGCTTTATTTCTCTCAAAAGCAATTCAGGCAGCAACCAGTACAAAAGTTCTATCACCTGAGATAAAAAATATAGGAAAAGTAAATAACAATGAAATAATTAATTCAAATATATGTTTAAGTAAATTTCCATTTTCAACAACTACTAAAGAAAAGGAAAATATAGTATACAGAGTTTCTGATTATAAGGGTTTTATTGGAACTAAGAAGGGTGAACCAACTTTTTTAGCTGTAAAGAATGATGATGCTAATGCTGATATTGTAGTTATATACGATACCGGATATGGTTTTTGTGAGACAAAATCTGCCTGGCCTGCCGTTTTACTAGAAAAAGGAAAGAAACCTTATGTAATATTTAAAACAAGTAATCCTTTAGCGCAAAATTCATTTATAGAAATGATCCGCGGACAATACTCTGATCGACTGGTTGTAGTTATAAATGCTGACGATTTACGACAAGCGGGTGTGAAGATTAGCAGACGTCTTTCCTGGGAGCGTACTGCAAAAGATTTTGTATGGCAGATGGTTTCAAATCCAAACCTTATTGCATTAAATAATTGTGCCTATCTGATAGTGAGGTTTGGATTGGATGGAGTTATTCTTTATAGACGTCGTATGGGTGTAGTTGAATCCAGGCTATTCTTTGATCCGAAAACAGGGGAAGATGGTTTTTATGATCTTTATCCCGGGAAAATGTTGGGTTGTGGAAGTGTATTTGTTGCAGCACTTACTGAAAAAATTGTTAATAACGGTTTGGAAAGAATTGAGGAAGGAGTTAGTCAGGGTTTTATTAGTTCCCGACGATTATGGCAGCTTGGTTTCGGAAATAATCCGGGAAAACTAGACTTTCCTTTTGGCGAGGTTTTCAAACCATTTGATGAAAGTGAATTTTCTCTTGCAGATGTTACTATTCCTAATCCAACTGTAAGTGAACCTGCTGATCCGTATTACTGGGGTATTCTGGATGATTTAAACCAAACTAGTTTGGAAGATGTTGCATATAATTTTGTAATAAATGGTAAAGATAGTTCTTTAGATAAGATTCCCTTAGGGCAGTTTAGGAATCTTAGAACTTTTGATCGATCTGAAATAGAAAGCTTCCGCAGCGTAAAAAATCTTATCCATGAATATATCTCTTCATCAAACATAACTCGTCCTCTCTCCATCGCTGTATTTGGACCTCCTGGATCAGGTAAATCGTTTGGTGTTACCGAAGTTGCAGAAAGTGTGGCGCCAGGTAAGTTAGATAAACCTTTGGAATTTAACCTCTCTCAGTTTAATTCTGCTGCTGATCTAATCATCGCTTTTCATAAAATTCGTGATATTGCACTGGGAGGAAAACTTCCAATTGTATTTTTTGATGAATTTGATTCAGATTATAATGGTAAACTCGGATGGTTGAAATACTTCTTAGCACCTATGAATGATGGTGTATTTAGAGATGGGGAAACTATGCATCCTATCGGAAGGGCTATTTTTGTTTTTGCCGGAGGGACCTGTAGTACGTTTAAAGAGTTCAGTAAAGAGGAGGTGGATCTGGATTTCAAAAATGTTAAAGGTCCTGATTTTGTGAGTCGACTGCGGGGTTATGTAAATATAAAAGGTCCTAATCCTTTGAACAAAGATGAAAATTTATATATGATAAGACGTGCCCAAGTTCTTCGTTTTCTGTTGCAAAAAAATGCGGCTAATATATTCGAGAGAAAGAAATGTTGTATAGATAGTGGAGTACTTCGTGCTCTAATCAAGATTCCTGAATACAAACATGGCATCAGATCTATGTTAGCCATTATTGAAATGAGTATGCTGGCTGGACGAAAAACTTTTGAACAAGCTGCCCTTCCTTCCCCAGAACAGCTTAGGCTCCACGTGGATGATGAAATATTTTCTCGTTTAGTAGTTCGTGATGTACTACTGGGAAGTGCGAGAGAAGTGCTTGCTAAAGCAATTCATCAGAAATTTTTAAAAGATAACAAGGGTAAAATCAGAAAGAATGATCGTGCGATGGTAACCTGGGCTAAACTTAGTGAAGATTTAAAAGAGACCAACCGTCAACAGGCTGACCACATTCCTGAAAAGCTCAGGGCTGTTGGTTGTAATTTTACTCCTGTATTGAACGAAGCACCTAAGTTTTCCGGATTCACTCCAAATGAAATTGAAATTATGGCTGAAATGGAACACCTCCGTTGGAACAAACAAAAATTTCTTGCCGGTTGGAGTTATGGTGAAAAAAAAGATGCCGTTAGAAAAACACACCCTTGCTTGGTGGAATGGAAGAATCTTTCTGAAAAAGAGAAAGAAAAAGACAGAGTAACTGTACGGGAAATTCCAATGCTTTTAAAAAGTGCAAAATTTGAAATATATCGTTTGAAAAATAAATAGTTAGCGGGAATGTTATGTCAAGACAGGTTTTTATAAGTTATTCCAGTAAAGATCAGGATGTTGCTGATGCAATTTTGAAGGCTTTGGAATCACAAGGAATTACTTGCTGGATCGCATCGCGCGATATTCCATCAGGAGTGGATTATGCCCAGAGTATTCTTGAAGCCATTGCAGGTTCAAAAGTTATTGTTGTCCTATTTAGTTCTCATTCCAATATTTCAGTTCACGTAATGCGGGAAGTTGAACGTGCCATTTATTATAATACACCCATTATTCCATTCAAGATCGAAAATATATCTCCCACTCAATCGATGGAATATTATCTTGCAACAGTTCAATGGCTTAATGCTACGCAAGCCCCCGTCCAAAATCACTTTAATATCCTTTGTGATAGAGTGCGGCAACTCACTACTGATACAAGGAATTCTAATCTGGCAAGGAATGGCAAAACAATTTCTGCGAAAAGTATAAAGGCTTTTGATCTGGCTTATAATGCAGAACAAAAGAAAAATTTAAATCCATCACATGCTGTTTTTTGGTTGGGATCACGATACTTGCCGGGATTTGATTTATTTGAAATCACTAGAAAGCAAAATTTTCGGAACAGACAAATGGTTGACAAGGCACTCTTCAGTGAGTTTGAAAAGTATGAGGGACAGCTGGGGATTAATATTGGTTTTGAGAGATTTTTTAAATCCATTATGAAAGAATCCGAACATGAAAAAGAAGTTTCGCTTAGGTCGACATTTATTAATAATACGAGTAGTAGGATCAAAGACCAGCATGGAGAAAATATAAGCTATTGGTGGGTATTAGGCATATCACTTTCAACTCTTTGGTTTTGGATCAATAAAAGTGTAAGCAACATAACAAATGCTGGTAAAATAGCTAAAATTAAAGGTACGTTGAATTCTATAAACTCCATCCTCCAATTACTTAATCTTCCCAACCCGTTGAGAGATGGTTTCAATGCAATACAAAGGGATCCTGGGGAATCGAAAAATTTGGATATTCTGAAAGACTGGATCATAATGTGGATTGCTCAGATTGAAATGTATTTATTGATTGAAGAATTTGAGATCAGTCCCGAAAACGCTGAAATATTACTTGAAATCAATCCGGAACTGGCCACTTTTATATTGCAAAAATATTTGAAGCAAAATCCGGACGATATCAAAGCCATTTTCCTAATCGGAAAATCCAGCCTCAAAACTTTTAATGAAAAGTTGAATCTTGAACCCTTATTTAGGACGGATCCCGTCAATATCCTGACGTGGTCTATGAAAAGGTCCATTCAACTCAATCCTAATTCTGAATGGAGTAAAAGAGCTCGTATTGTGCTAAAAAAAATAAACAAATAATAAACGGGAAATTATTATGAAACTCTTTGGAAAATCCGATTCACAAAAATTGCTAAAATTAGTTGAGAATTTTCCTGATGCCGCCAAAGAAATGAGCGCTGATAAAATCAAAAAATATTTGGAGGAGAGTTTAGCACTTTCGAGAATGATCGATGAAGCAATGCATCAGGGTTATATAAGATTAAATCTAGCTGAAAAATTAAAAAATTTAATCCGGAAGAAAGGGCTGTATAATGATACAATCCGGTTTGCTGTGGAAAACAAATTATACAAAAAGTGAAGACTACCTGTACCCAAGGTTTAAATAGGAACCACAATGGCCCTAGCCAGTAAAACATTTCGCATCTTTGTCAGTTCCACTTTCAGTGATTTAAAGGAAGAACGGAACGCAATTCAAAGAGATGTATTTCCCGAGCTGAAAAAGCTGTGTATGCAGAATGGTTATCGGTTTCAAGCTGTTGACCTTCGCTGGGGAGTAAGAGATGAATCAGCCTTAGACCAACAGACAATGAACATCTGCTTAGATGAGGTTGCACGTTGTCAAAGACCACCACGCCCAAGTTTCATAGTATTATTGGGAGACCGATACGGCTGGCAGCCGCTACCTGTCGAGATTCCAACAAATGAATTTGAACAAATAGAAAATCAAGTATCAAACGAAAAGGATAAAGCCTTATTAAGCACGTGGTATAAACGAGATGACAACGCAATGCCTGCCGTATATTGTCTTCAGCCAAGGGAAGTAAAGATGACAGCAAATGCCACTGATGAAGAAAAAAAGACAGCACTGGATAAGGAACATAGACTATGGAATGAAACAGAACAGACTCTTCGTGAAATTCTTCGTAATACAATAAAAAATATTTCATTAACTGAAGAAGAGAAATTAAAGTATATATCATCAGCAACGGAACAAGAAATTCAAGCTGGTGCGCTAAGTATTGCAGATGCAAAAGAACACGTTCTTAGTTTTTTCCGAGAAATTAAAAACTTGTCAATGGATGAAAGTGCGAAAGATTATATCGATTTGATAACAGATGGAGAAAGAAAACAGCCTGATAAGGATGCCAAGAAAAAACTAAGTATACTAAAGAATAGGCTGGAAGATAAATTGGGTAATGCCAACATCTTTAGATACGATGCTGAATGGAAAGGAAATGGTGTTACTACCAATCACATTAAGAAACTATGTGATGATTTATATAAAAATCTTTCGAGGATTATAAAAAAAGAAATAGGCCTGATTGAAGACAAACTACCTCTGGAGAGAGAAATAGATGCCCACGAAGCTTTTAGAAGAGACCGTGCTGAAGTTTTTGTTGGTCGTGAAGAGATACTGAAAAAGATCCAAGACTACATCGGTAAAGCTATTAAACAACCGTTAGCAGTTTACGGTGAATCAGGGACAGGTAAATCAGCGTTGATGGCTTATTCACTACAACTGACTAAAGAGAAGTTTCCTGAAGTAAAAGTTATTTTCAGATTTATTGGAGCGACACCTGAATCCTCAGATGGCAGAGCTTTACTTGAAGGATTGTGTCGCCAGATTTCTCAAGTATATGGAGCTGATGAATCCGACATCCCTTCAGATTATAAAGAACTAGTTGAAGAATTTCCAAAGCGATTGGCTCTGGCTAAAGCAGAGAAACCATTTGTCTTATATCTGGACGCACTGGACCAACTCTCTGATGCAAGTGATGCAAGAAATCTTATCTGGTTACCAACCGAACTTCCTGAAAATGTTTGGTTGATAGTTTCAACTTTACCAGGTGAATGTTATGAAGCATTAGAGGGAAAAATACTTAAAGAAAATCTTGTTGAACTAGATCCTATGCCCTCAGAAGAGGGAGAGAAACTTTTAGATTTATGGTTAAAGGATGCCAAAAGAGTATTGCAAAAACCTCAACGAGAGGAAGTGCTTGGAAAGTTTAGAGAAAACGGATTGCCGCTTTACCTTAAACTTGCATTTGAAGAATCTCGCAGGTGGAAGTCATACAGTAAAAAAATAAAACTCAGTTCAGATATCAGGGGAGTTATTTACGATCTGTTCAAACGTCTATCATCAGATGAAAATCACGGAGAGATGATTGTTTCACGAAGTCTGGGATATCTTTCCGCAGCAAAAAATGGTCTTACTGAGGATGAGCTGATTGATGTTCTTTCGGAAGATAAAGAAGTTTTTGATGACTTTAAGAGAAGATCTTATCACGAGCCTCCTGAACGGCGATTACCGGTTGTGATATGGTCTCGATTATATTTTGATCTTGAGCCATACTTGATAGAACGTAGTGCAGATGGTACATCATTAATGAGTTTCTATCATCGCCAGTTTAGTGAAGCCACTGCTGAAAAATATTTATCAGGTGAGGATAAAAAGAAACGGCATCAGTTACTAGCCGAATATTTTGAAAATCAACAGCTCTATGTTAAAAGTGATGATAAAAAAGTGTCCAATCTCCGTAAGCTTTCAGAGCTCCCATTTCAGCAGACTTACAGCAGTATGTGGACGGAACTTTATAGTACATTAACAAACACTGAGTTTTTGGAACAGAAAAATACACACTTTACAGTGAATGATCTATTAGATGATTACCGAACTGCATTGAGATTGATACCGCAAGAAGAAGAAGCTAACAATGTACGTAGTGTTATTCAAGCCTTTTTTGTTGCATTGGATCAGCGTTCTTTTGTATTGAAAGAAAATCCAGAATTCACATTCCCCCAACTGTATAATCGTTTGCAATGGGAAACGGATAAAAATATTCTGCTAAAAGATAAGCTTGATTTTGAGAAAAATCATTTCAAACGACCATGGTTGCGTCTTAATTCCCATCCATCCGAAAGTACTACTCTTATCCGAACTTTCTCGGGTCATTCTGGAAGTGTTTCCTCCTGTGCTTTCAGTCCGGATGGAAGGAATATTTTATCTGCGAGTGCTGATAAGACGCTTAAGATGTGGGATGTAAGGACAGGTAAGGAAATTTTTACTCTCAAAGGGCATGCTGGTGGTGTAACTTCCTGTGCTTTCAGTCGGAATGGGAAGATAATTGTATCTGCGAGCCATGATAAGACGCTCAAGATATGGGATGCAGAATCAGGAAAGGAAATTAATATCTTGAAGGGCCATACTAATTCAGTGAATGCTTGTGTTTTCAGTCGGAATGGAAAGATAATTGTATCTGCGAGTGATGATCATACGCTCAAGATATGGGATGTAAAGACAGGCAAGGAAATCAGGACTCTCAAGGGTCACACCAATGTAGTGTGGGATTGTTGTTTTAGCCCGGATGGTCACAAAATTGCTTCTACAAGTTGGGATGGAACACTAAAGCTGTGGAATACAAAAAATGGCAGGGTGATAAATGCCTTCGGTTATCAACCATATAGTTATAAATCCTGTGCTTTCAGTCCTGATGGAAAAAGCATAGTATCAGGTATGGCAGGTTGGGTATGCCTATTACACTCTAAGGATTTTAAGAAGATTACTAGACTCCCAGGTCACATTAGGTGGGTTAATACTTGTGTCTTTAGTCCGGATGGTCTCTACATTGTTTCTGGTGGTCGTGATAGCACATTAAGGCTCTGGAATCGAAATACCAGCAAGACGATTAATACATTTAAAGGTCACTTTGCGGATGTAATAGCTTGTGCTTTTAGTAATGATGGAAAGTATGTCTTATCAACGAGTGATGATAAAACCCTCAAATTATGGGATATAGAAAAAGCCAAGAAATCTTCTGAAAACGTCGATCATGATTTTGTAGTTAAAGTGTGTACTTTCAGTCCGGATGGCAGTCAAATCGTCTCCGGAAGTTATGACAGGACCCTCAAGGTATGGGACATAAAATCAGGAAAAGTAATCAATACCCTCAAAGGTCATACTGATAACGTAACAAGCTGTACTTATAGCCCTGACAGCCAGTTCATTGTCTCCGGAAGCACAGATAAAACCTTGAGAATTTGGGAAACAACAATGGCTGAAGCAAAATTTATACTCAAAGGTCATACGGTTGAGGTTAATACCTGTGGATATAGTCCCGACGGCCGTCGGATAGTATCCGGAAGTCAGGATAGTACCCTAAAAGTGTGGGACGCTGAAACCGGCAATGAGCTTACTACCCTCAAAGGGCACAAATTTCATATAACAGCCTGTGCATTCAGTCCGGATGGCCGATTGATTGTATCTTCAAGCGGGGATAATACCCTTAAACTATGGGATGCAGATACAGGTAAAGAAATATATTCACTTGTAGGTCACACAGAAGAAGTGATCACCTGTGCATTCAGTCCGAATGGTTATCTTGTAGTTTCTGCAAGTTTGGACAGGACACTTAAGCTATGGGATGTAGCAACAGGAAAGGAAGTCTACACCATTAAAGTGGATGCCTTTAATTCTAAAATTAATTACGATGTTAATGGTATGCGTATTGTATTCTGCACCTTTAGTCCAGATACCCGTCACCTAATATCTCTAAGTAATACTAAGGACCTGAAACTATGGAATGCAAAGACCAATGAGAAGGTTGCAACCCTTAAAGGGCATACTTCTGTAATAACAGCATGTGCATTCAGTCCAGACGGCAAAAGAATTTTATCCGGAAGTAGAGATAAGACCTTAACACTATGGGATATAGAAACCGGAGAGGAAATATCGACCTTAAAAGGTTATACAGATGTGGTGGAAACCTGTAACTTCAGTCCAGATGGGAGATTCATTGTATTAGGTGATCACCAGGGGCAAGTCCTTCTAATTTGCCTAGAAAATGTTGAGCAAATCATACCGGTTGTAAACTCTATTCGAATATGGAATTTTCCCAAAAACATAGGACAAGGGCATTGGGACGAAAATATAAAAACCACTTGCCCGTGGTGTGGGACGCGCTTTCCTGTTTCAAATAAACTTCTAGACGTCATAGAGCGTATGAACCTGGAAGCAAATCAGTCTTCGGGTCAATCCTCCAACCTCCACCTATCTGCCAAAGCTTGGGAGGACCAGCGGCTGTTGTCCGAATGTCCGCATTGCCACAAACCTTTGAAGTTTAATCCCTTTGTTGTGGATAATAAAGAAGAAGAGAAGGTCTCTCTGAGTTTGAAAAAAAAGCCGGCCAAAAAAAACATACCGGATTTACAAAAAAAACTAAGACAAATTAATTCAAATCGAGATTCGAAAATACCTATCCATACATTCACAGATCATACCGATCCTGTGTATGCCTGTACGATATGTCCGGACAGGTCTTTTAAATTATGGGATACCGTAACAGGTGAAGAGTTCAGAAATCGCAATGGAGTATTAAACGTTGTTGAAAATAGAGGTTTAAGCGCCGATGGGAAGATCGTTATTTCAACGTGTAGCAACGGATCTTTAAAACTTGCAGATATATTGACCAATGAAGCAGTTTTTACTCTATCGCATTATCCCCCCTCAACTTCTTTACCTATATCAACAACTCATATCAGATCATGTGAGCTAAGTCCGGATGGATCTTTTATAGTATCAGCTAGTTATAATACTTTAAAAGTTTGGGATATGAAAAATGGCAAAGAACTTCTTACTTTTAAAGATCCAAAAGGAGTAATTGAGTTTAGTGCTATTTCACCGGACTGTTCTTATGTAATTTCTGCGAGTCCTTATCAGGTTAGAGTCTGGCATCCGGATACAGGTAATACAATAACCGTATTTGATTATGAAACACCTGTTAACGATTGTGCAATAAGTCCTGATGGAAAGATGTTTGTCACGGCCAACACCAACCATTCGCTATCTGTCTGGAATATTAAAGATCAAAAATTAGTAAAGACAATAACCGGACATGAAAATTCTGTGAAGCGCTGTCTGATTAGCCCTGACGGATCCTTTATTGTGTCTGCAAGTATCGATGGAACTGTGCGATTATGGAATTTTAATTCTGGTAAGGAGCTCGCAAAAATTTCTGGTTCCATTGATGAGGTTGCGGGGCTCGCAGTGAGTCCTGACGCTTCATTTGTAAGTGTAGCAAACCAACAGAATACTGTTGTGATCTGGGATGTTAAGAAAAATTGTGAATGGGCTTCAATATCAATGAAGGAAAAAGTAAAGCAAATTGTTTTTCACTCTTTTTTACCTCTAATATTATGTGATTTAGGATCAGGAGTATATATTTATGAACTGTTGGGTGTTAACTATGAAGCTCTTATCGTTACCCCTATTAAACGTGCAAGGATCACTTCAATCATTTGTCCCGCTTGTCGGAATAATCTTTTATTGGATAGAAGTTGGTTAGGTAATGTTTTTTCTTGTCCCAATAAAGATTGCGGTAAACTATTGCTGGCTAATCCATTTGTTTTAAAAGAAAAATCATTAAAGGGGGATATTGCTGAGGCGGTTAAATATTTCATCAGTGGGGAAATGTATTATGATGAAAAAAAATATAAAGAAGCAATCGAAGCATTTGAATCCGTAATAAGAATACAAGATGACCATCCGATGTCCCATTATTACCTTTATATGATCCACAAAATAATTGGAAATAGTGAAAAAGCTTCTTATCACTTTAAAATTTCAACAGCATCACCGGAGATCATAGGAAAAACAGAACTTGATAAACTGATTGAGGCTCATAAGAAAAAACAAAATAAACTTGAAACAAAGAGTACTGATGTTGATATTCCCTACAAGCAAGGTCATAAATACTACGATGCGGGAAAATTTGAAGAGGCTATCCGTTCCTATAAAGAGGCTATTCAAATCAAACCGGATTACGAATGGGCACACATAAGCCTGGGACTAGCATACGGTAAGCTAGGACGTTTGGATGAAGCGATCACTGCTTACAAAGCAGCTATTGAAATTAAACCGGATTTCGCAGGTGCTTACTTTTTTTTAGGGGCAGCTTACGGAGACAAAGGACAAAGAGATGAAGCCAAAGAAGCGTACAAGAATGCCATTCGATTTAAAGAAGATGATAAATATGCCCACTTTAACCTAGGCATGGTTTATAAGGAAGAGGGAAGCACAGCCGAAGCAAAGTATCATTTCAAGCGTGCGTTAGAATTGGGTCATGAACGAGCTAAAAATCAATTAGACAGTCAACCAATTATAAAGTCCATTCCCAGTCCAAAAAACTTGCAGGCATCACCCGTCCGCACATTTTCAGGGCATAACGATCCTGTAAATGATTGTGCGATAAGTCCGGACGGATCTTTTGTAGTATCAGCTGCCGGAAATGTGATGAAAATACTTGGGGCTAAGACTGATTATACATTAAAAGTATGGGACTTTGAAACTGGAGCTGAGCGCTTTACTCTTTCCGGTCACGAACAACCTGTAAAAGATTGTACTATAAATAAGGATAATTCATTAATTATTTCAGTTGCAGAGGATTGCCTGTTCGTATGGGATGCTCAAACCGGGAAAATGATTAATCGTTTTGAGTCTCCGGGTTTTGCCTGTTCGTCATGTACTGAGGATTCAATTATTGCTGTTGTGAGTTTCCACATAGTACTTTTAGATATTCGTTCCGGGAAAGAACGCGTTTCGATGTTAACCGATGATATGCTTCATGATTGTGCGATCAGTAATGATGGTTCTTTAATAATAACTGCAGGAACTGACCAACACCTTGTAGCTTGGAATGCTAAAGATGGTAAGAAGATTGCTGTTCTTCAATCTCAGGATATTATTAATTCAAGTGGAGATATAAGGGCTTGTGCTATAAGTCCTGATAAAACGTTTATAGTATCAGGTAGTGATGATGGAATTCTTAGGATATGGGATGCTGAATCGTTTAAGCAGAAAATAGTATTCACTGGTCATAATGATTGGATAACAGGGTGTGCCGTAAGTCCCGATAACTCAAGGGTTGTATCATCAAGTGAGGATGGAACATTGAAAATTTGGGAAGTAGCTACAGGAAAGGACTTGGTTACGCTTAAGGATCATTCTGGAGCTGTCAATGGATGTACTTTCAGTCCCTGTGGTAAGTATATTATTTCTGCAGGTGATGATAAGACCATAAAGGTTTGGGATATTTATGGTTAACACACGTGTCCATCCACAAACTAGTGATAACAAACTAAAAGTATACTTGAATATAGATGGAGTGATTCTAAAAAAGGATCTGACTTTGCCTGAGTATGGGAAGGAGTTTATATCATTTCTTGTAACAAATTGCGACTGCTATTGGTTAACAACACATGGCAGGGGAGGCAATAATAACGCAATAAATCACTTATCAGAAAGTTATCCACTTTCGACAGTTGAACAACTTAAAATGATAAAGCAGACAAACTGGACAGATCTAAAAACCGAAGCAATAGATATTAATTCTGATTTTATCTGGCTGGAAGACTACCCATTTGAAGCGGAGAAAAAAGTGTTGAGCGCAGCTAATAAAATTGATTCATTAACTACGGTTAATCTGAAAAGGAAGGATGAACTAAAGCTGGTTCAAAAAAAAATTGAAATGTTTATAAGTCAAACGAACAGGAATGACTCCGAAACAATCTGAATTACTCAATATCCTGCAAAATCCACAGATGCCATACGAGGAAAAGTTTGGTGCCGCAGAAGAGATCGCTATGCATATAGGATTCAGGAAGATCGAAGCAGGTGATATTCATCAGGTTTATCAAATAGTGGTTGAATTCTGGCGAAGCTTGGGATTAAGTAAAATTGATCGTGATGACGAAGGTTTGTTTAAAATTAGAAATAAAATGGCTAATGTTTGTTTGGGATTGTCTCTACAATTATCTGAAGGTCAAAAATTTTATAAATATTTTCCCAGGTTAAAAAAAGTTGAAAGTTGTGAAAATCAAATCAAAAATAAGATTAGGATAGGTGCCTTAAAAACAACCTATGGAACATCATTATATGAATTCCACTGGGAATACCCGATTGAAGGAATTGGTATCAAAAAAGATCTTATTTCAGTAATTGGAAGTAGGAATGAAAGAATTCCAATGCTGGATTGGTGTAAGCAAAATAATATAATTGTTTTTTGTAATCGTTGCGGTCTTGATATTACCTTTGAGATTTCCAAAGACTGTCCATTTTCTAAAAAGAGATTTGCCAATATGAATGAAAGATTAATCAAGGCATCTGCACATTACTTGCAGGGCAAGAGCTACTATAGACAGGGTAAAATAGAGGAAGCTATAAAAGAATATAAAATTGCAATTCAAACAAAACAAGATTATGTCCCCTTTCATTTTAATCTTGGTCTGGCTTATAAGAAACTGAATAGGAGTATGGCAGAAGCAAAATACCATTTTAAGCGTGCGTTGGATTTGGGCTATGAAAGAGCGCGTAATTTTCTAGATAGTCTGGAATAAACATTGGCAGCAATTCCAAATAAGTAATATGTTTACTTTTATAATATATCTGTAGGATGAAAAAGGATTAAAGAAAATGCCAAAAGATTTTCATGAAGAGCCTTATTGGGAAAAACTTTCAGATGCTGTAAAAGATGTTCTCAAGATTGCCAAGAGGTTGGCACTTCTTGCTAAGAACGATCCTGTAAATTCTCTCAATATAATGAATGCATTAGTAGCCAATTACCCGGAAGAAGTAGAGAGTGTAATACCTACTCTTAGTACAAGCGAAATCAAAAATAAACTAAATGATCCATTTTTTTTAGCTTATGAAAGTGTGGCAGGAGAAGATATTGTCATCGAAAAGGCATTGCGTACTGCTGAACAATTAGGTGATAGTGAGATAAGGATTCTTCATTTGATAATGGCGGCTGCCGACTACTGTGGATTTGATATAGACAAGCCTAAAGGAGAGAGGACATCTAAATTGCAAAAAACAAGAAAGGATAACATAAAAGTTTCAACTCCTACCCTGAATATGTTTGGTCGCGATTTGACGACACTTGCAGCTAAAGGTAAACTTCATCCGATAATTGGGCGCGAAGAGGAGATTAGCTTGATAGCTGAAACTCTATGCCGTGTCTTTAAGCGTAATCCGCTTTTGGTTGGATCTGCAGGAGTCGGTAAAACTGCCGTAGTAGAAGGATTGGCACTTTGCATAGCATCAGGTAATATTGCAGGGGTTCTCAAGGATAAGCATATTTTTGAGCTGAACATGGGAGCAGTAGTAGCGGGAACTAAGTATCGTGGTATGTTTGAAGAAAGATTGATGCTAATAATAAAAGAGGCAAGTAATCCTAATATTATTCTTTTTATTGATGAGTTACATTCTGTAGTTGGTGCCGGGCTCGCTGAAGGATCACCTCTGGATGCTTCTACTATATTACTACCGGCTCTCGCTCGCGGTGAGCTTGCCTGTATTGGAGCCTGTACAGACGCTGACTATCATAAGCATATAGAGAAAAATAAAGCGCTTGAAAGAAGATTTCAGCCGATTCGTATCCCTGAGCTTACATCATCAGCAACATTGGATGTCTTGAAAAAACTTGGACCTGTTAAGTTTGAAAAACCATATAACATACATATTGAAGAAAAAGTTTATCCTGAGGTAGTAGATCTTGCTAAGCGTTATATGAGGAGCAGGTGGTTCCCTGATAAGGCAATAGATATTCTTGACCAAGCAGTTGGCAGGATTGTAAGTCAGGAGCGTAAAGAAGTAACAGTAGATGAAATTCGAAATGTTATCGGTTCATTAACTGGTCTTCCTGTGGGTAAGTTAGAAGATGAGTTACGTAATCGGTTAAATGGATTGAGTTCATTTCTTAAAAGTCGAGTTCTTGGACAGGATCACATCATTGATCCTGTGGTAGATATTATTTGGCCCAAAACTCAGGGATTGGATCTACGTCCTGAACGCCCAAATGGTGTGTTCCTTTTTGTAGGTCCAACTGGCGTTGGGAAGACTGAGTTTGCGAGGGCATTGTCTGAGTATCTGTTTGGCTCTCAGGATAAGCTTATCAGGATTGATATGTCAGAATATTCAGAGTCCCAAACGGTTTCAAAGTTTCTTGGAGCACCATTCGGTTATATTGGTTATGACCAGGGTAGTCCAATCTTGAATACTATTGCAGAGAACCCCTTTTCTGTGTTACTACTTGACGAGATAGAAAAAGCCCACCCTGATATACATAGATTGTTCCTCCAGGTATTTGACAATGGTGTACTTACTAACACTGAAAGACGCCATACATTCTTCAGCGATGTCATCATAATAATGACTTCGAATATTCTTATTGCTCAAAAGCAAAGTATTGGTTTTCTTAATAACGAAATAGAAACTGAGGCACGCGATCAGTTGACGAAAAATTTTGCTCCTGAGTTCCTTAACCGTATCGACTATATAGGGATTTTTAACAAACTTTCAAAAAAGACAGCCCAGCAAATTGTAGAATCAAGAATAATCCCTCTCTTAATAGAGAGATGGAAAAAGAGAAATATTATTCTTGAAGTTACTCCTGCTGCGGTGATGCTACTTGTTGAGAAAGGATATAATAAAAAATGGGGTGCTCGTAATCTTGAAAGAACCGTAGATGAGCTCATAAGTTCGCATCTGACAAAATTCATTTCGAGCACAAATGAAAAAAAGAGAATTAATATCCGAGTTGAGGAAAAGGATGGCTCTTTTCGGTACAAGCAAATTTAAGATTAACTAAAGCTTTAATGTTTTAATTATTACATGGATGTTTAAGAGGTATTTGATGAATAAACCAAACCCAATACCTTTTTGCCTGACAATTGGTGTTACAGGTCATAGGAAACTGGAAAAAGTTGAAGTGTTACGTAAAAGCGTTAAGAAGGCGATCAATAGCATTCTTGAAAATTTTCCAGCATCGGTAAATACATCTTTTTTTCCGAGTGTGTTAACTCCTTTGGCGGAAGGAGCCGATCGATTAGTAGCGGAAGAAGTTTTAAAATATGATAATGCAGAATTAAAAGTAATTCTTCCACTTTGTACACAAGAATACTTAGAAGATTTTTCATCGGGAGAATCAAAAAAGGAATTCGAAGTTCTTTTAAGTCAAGCTGATTATAAATTAACATTGAACACGGAACCATTGAGAGAAAATTTTCCAAATGGATTCTTCGCCGAAGCAAAAAAACAGGCATATGAAGATGTCGGTAGATATATAGTAAATCACTCCGATGTTTTAATAGCCATATGGGATGAGTTACCGTCGCAGGGAAAGGGGGGGACTGCGAATATCGTGCAATATGCAAAATCGAAAGGATGCCCGATATTCATTATTAACCCGAATTTACCCGAGGAGATAAAATCTATAAAAGGCAATGGACTTGATAAAGATTTATTTAAACAGATTGATAAATTTAACTCATATGGTACCGATGAAAAGACATGGAACAAGTGCTCTGATGAAAATTCAAAACAGTTTTTTAGCAATAGAGAAACTGGTGATCAATACAATCTTCCGGAACAGAATAAAACAATAATTAATGAATTCCTTCTACCATATTATACACATTCTGAAATCTTCGCCCTCAAAAATCAAAAATGGTACAAATATATTGGATTGCTGGTTTATGGATTTTCTTTTCTTTCGGTGTCTGCAGTCGGCTATGGTGAAATATTTTTTGATCATATTCCCAGGTACATTTTTATATTAGAATTTTTTTTCCTGCTGATAATCAGTCTTTTAATTTTTGTCTCGCGTAAACGTGCTACACATCGTAATTATATTGAAAACAGATTTTTAGCGGAACATCTTAGAACTGATATTATATTAACTCTTTGTGGTAAGATAGTATCTCCCCCCCGATATTTACGACATATTAAAAGCACCTATGCCCAAAATGGATGGATGATCCTAATATTAGAGTACATCCTAGCAAAAGTACCGACTATAAATATTAATCCGCCAAATAATATTCAAATTATTAGAGATTTTGTAAGGCAAGTTTGGATTAATTCCCAAATTGACTATCACAAAAAAAGAATAGAAAAAATCTGGAATAAAAATGAAGTGCTTGAATATTTAGGAGAAGTAATTTTTTATCTGGCAATTTTGATTGCCTTTATTCATATCTTCTTTACAATTCATCTTCAGATTCTTGATAATATTCTGATATTATCAGTTTTGTTGCTGCCTGCATTAGGTGCCACTTTATCTGCAATAAAAACTCATCGCGACTACAAGAAAATCATAACAGATAGCACAATAATACTTAATGAACTGGAGAATCTTGATTATGAGTTCAATAAGACTTTAACTCAAAAAAAAGTAGATATACTCCTAGGGAAAGCAGAAAATATTATGAGAAGAGAAAGTGAAGAGTGGCTAACTCTCCTAACCTCTAAAGAATTGGAAAAAGCTGTATGAGGTTCCATGATTAGAAATTTATTTTAGTTTATTAAAGCTATGGATATAGTTATTATAACTTGAATTAGTGTACAATTAAGAAAAATTAAAAAAGTGTTTGATTTCAGAAGATAAACAATGAAGATCAGCTTTTTTGTAATCAGCCGGTCGGCAGTTCAACTCCGTTCAACAGCTCCATTTTATTAAACCTTGGAGTAAAGAAAGTTACAAGGTTTTTTTATGTTGAGTGATGAACTACTGCTTAACTACCTTACCTTTTCAATGTTTGATTATAGGTCATAAACAAAACTTATTATTCCGTGTCAGTCGGTAATCTTTAAATTAACAGTATTCTCCAGGCATTCGATTTGAGTTCATACAAAAGTACGTACTGAAACAGCATAAAAAATCCCCATTAGCGTACATTAATGTGGGTTTACCCTTAAGAATATGTAATAACTTATTACTTCAATAAAATCATTTTTTTTGTTTCAGTAAATGATTTTCCTCCGGAAAATTCGGTTTGCAGTTTATATAAATATATTCCGGATGACAGGTCTCCAAACTCAACATTTACATGATGATAACCTGCTTCATAAAACTGATCATTGATAACTTCTGCTACCAGCTCACCGAGAATATTATATATCATTAAGGACACTTTCCCTTGTTGTGGCATTGCAAACATTATTTGTGTCGTTGCATTAAAAGGATTAGGGAAGTTCTGGTACAAAGCATATTCAAAGGGGATTAAGTTAGCTTTCTTTTCATTTATATATTCTTCCGTTCCGATAAATAATGCGTACTCTTTCCCGGATGTGTTATTTGGTACGTTTATATTGTTCTGTTTTCTTAAATCATAAAGTTTAACCAGACTCTTATCTAATAGATACACTTCATAGTTACTGAAGCTTTCTATTCCTTCCGCAACAAGCTTAAATGTTTTGTTTGATGTATTTTTAATTACAATGTTATAGTCTTGTCCTTCACCTATTCCGGGTCTGAATTCTTTCTGAAGATATTTATACTCTGTTTCAATTTCATCGCTGAATAAACTCATATT
>Ga0307424_1000340_pt1 | contig 24812 bp, 22 predicted proteins | sample SalMarWE160320MG_FD_202157 | JGI IMG/M metagenome (GOLD analysis project Ga0307424, IMG submission 202157) | Salt marsh sediment microbial communities from the Plum Island Ecosystem LTER, Massachusetts, United States - WE1603-20 | ecosystem: Environmental > Aquatic > Marine > Intertidal zone >... | reverse complement strand
CATATCAAGCTGCGGTGCACCACCATGTTTATACCTCAACCCCTTTTTCATAATGTCTCCAAATTCCTCAGGTATCTCATTTGATTCTAAAGTAGATGCCGTTCAGAATGGCGTTCAGCGTCATCTTCAAAACGGGCGGTATATTATCAAGGGCCACGAGATCCATCATATCCCCTATCTTTTCCCCGGCAATCTTTTCCGCCACTCTTTTACACAATAATTTATGAGCGACCAGATCGGTCATCAGCCCTCTTTCGTAGTCATCGCTGATTGCAAAAGACGATGCAACAAAAGAAGCGTATTCGGGTTGGAGGAGTACCCCTTCCAGACCGCCTGACAGATCTCCCCTCTCAACACTGCATTCACACTGATCCACAGAGATTAATTCAGAAACACCTATTCCTCTCTCCTTTAGACGCTGGAAGATATTCCGTGACCTAAGGATACCGTTCTGCCTGTAGATAGCCCCTTTAACGCCGGAATAAACCGCCTTTGCGATCAGCTCTCCCATCTTCGAGTGGCCGCCTGCATTCTTGATCCGAATGCCTGTTCCCTGAACGACGATCATATTGTCTGTTCCGGTGCCCGTGGCCTGATTGACAAGGGGCGTGTAATGACTTCTGATATCCAGGTCCTGCAGGGCCGCTGTTTTTGCCTCTGTGGCGCAGATAATGGCCCTTGTCATGGCCCTGGGTGTGAGTTCCATGTTGGGCAAAATGATGATGTTGATGGTTCCCGGTTCGTAGAACTTCCCTTCGTCCCCAGACATTCGCATGGCGTTTGACCGGACCCCCGCGGTTATTAGGGCGTAGACCTCCATTTCCCTGAACCGCGCCTTCTCAACGGCCAGGTTGTCCATGTCAGCACCTGTGAAGAGAAATCTGGTGTTTTTCTCTGATTTTCCGAGGATATCATATATCCGCTTCCTCTCTTCCTCTAAACCGGATTTGTGGGTGATTCCCCAGCAGGGAGGAGGGAGGTAATGGTTCCCAATTGATTCAATCCCCTTACGCTCTCCTTCTAATGTAGAAACCACGGTTAAGGGCTCTTTGAAATCGATAATCAGGGTCTTGTTTTCAAAGTCGTGGATCGTACTGTAGGAGATACGCGCATCCTTTATATAATCGAGGTCAAGGTCGAGTTTGCTGGACTTGAATACCTTCTCCTGAAGGACCTGATCTTCTCTCCTTGAAAACTCGTCTTCATAAATCGTTGATGAAAGCGAGGAAACGAAATTCCCGGCCCTGGTGGATGCCCTGCAGGTCAGGTCACAGGGGAAGTAAAATATCTTTCCCGTTTTTACGGCCTCCACATCCTTCCACCCGGGACGACTAAAAAACCTCTTGGCTGTTTCCCTGTCGCCACCACAGCCGTAGATGACCTGCGGGTTAAACCGCATCCATTCCTCTTTGGTGATGACTACGATGTTCCCATTCTTGTCTAATTCAGGGGGAATGCCGCCCGCGGCCCTGATCATCTCATTCTGAAAGGAATCATCCCCCGGGGTCATGACCCTGTCACGTCCCATGAGCCGAATAACCCTCTTCCTTTTTGATGCGGGTATTTTGGCCACTTTTCGGGCGATGAGTTGAAACCGTGCCTTAATCTGCTCTTTAAGTTTTCCGGCCTCATCCTGCTTATTGAATATTTTGCCCAACAGATCAATATTTTGGTAAAGATCATCGACACTTTTTGCGTCGAGTGTGACGAGTGAGCATTTCCCACCGAATTGTTCACTTATTCCCCTGTGGAGAGAGGACCGGAAGATCAGATCGGGCTGAATCGCTTCTATCGCGTCAAGGGATGGAGAAAAAAAGCCTCCCACAATCGGCTTGCCTGCTGTTTCCGATGGATAAGTGCTGTGGTAAGTGATCGCTTCTACCGCATCTCCCGCGCCGATACTGAAAATGATTTCGGTAATGGCCGGGACAAGGGACACCACCCGCGAAGGAGGTGCTTTGATTGCGACTCTGTTCCCACTGGCATCAACAAACTCCTCGGGAAAGCAAAAACCCGGGGTAGCACTCTCGAAAAATGCCACAAGCAGAGAAAACAACAGTATGAATCCACGAATACCAAACACTATTTCTCTTTTCATTCCCATCCCCTCATTTCAATATCAGGTTTCAAGGATGTTATGATATATGATCCCCTCGCCCTTGAAGCAATTACAATAATCCGTGTAACCTGCCCGCTCGCGCCTTGCCACCCGCCCGCCTCGCGTTGCTAAGCATTGCGGGCAGGTGGCAGGCGGGTCTGTGGATCAAAACTCATAAGCGACCTTAAAAAAGACAGAGCGCCCGGCCCCCGGGTACTTTCCCGAACTGGTTTGCCCGGTCACCGGATCGGTGAAAGAACCGAAATAGGTATCGTACGGTTTGTTAAGCAGGTTGTTCCCCTCGAGAGACAGGAGCCAGTTTTCAAAAAGACGCTGTTCAAGCCTGAGGTCAACGGTCACGTAAGAATCCAGAGTGCTCACAGGATCTGTGGTGGTTTCATCCGTGCCGTAGAAATACCGGTCCCCAACATAACGGACCGTTGCCGTGGCGGTCAACCCGAAAGGGGCCCAGTACGTGAGGTTTCCCCTGAACAGGTGTTTGGGGGTGTATACGGCCCGCCGGGTTACATATTGATTTTCCTCTTCAGCATCGGTGTAGGTATAGTCGAGGGCAAGGGTCACATCGTAAAACGGACCGAACTTGGTTCCCACCTCCAGGCCGCTGGCCTTAGACTTGTCTATATTTTGAGGGGTCCATACCCAGTTCGTATCAGGGGCCCAAAGGATCTTGTCTTTGAGGTTCCAATTGAAGTACGTAAGAGACACAAATACCCTATTGTCAACAAGCTCCTGTTCAATCCCGGCATCGAAATGCCATCCCGTCTCAGGTTTCAGATCAGGATTCCCTTTGGTATAGGGGCCTGCCGGCCAGAAAAGATCATTGGGCGTAGGGGCGCGGAAATGCTTCCCGTAATTAAACTTAATGGCTGTGCTCTCAAGAGGATTGACGATCAGACCAAAACGGGGAAGGTCTTCCGTACCAAACTCAGAATGATCTTCGTGCCGCACTCCTGCCACCCCTTTGATATAGCTGCAGGGACGGTATTGGGCCTCTCCGTAGACCCCCAGGGTGTGCAATTTGGCAGAGGTATCGGAGGTGTATCCCGGGACGTCCCCGCCGGAAGAATCGAGATCTCTGTTTTTGTTTTCCCAGTCATAATGCTTATATTCCGCCCCCACCAGCAGATTTAAGCCTTTGAACGGTTTGAAGTTAGCATCCCCCTCCAGACCCAGGACCTTGTTGGTCACCCAGGTCCTTGCTCCTGTACCGTTGTAGCTCCACCTGTCATAGTTGTAACTGTCCATGTACGTGTAATCCGCCCGGAACTTGAGATCTACCCATTCTGTGGGTTTACTGTCTACATTGAGGACCCCATGGGCATCATTATCCCTTCCCCTGTCGATGAGACTGGCGGACTCCGAGTTAAAAAACTCTGTGCCATTGATGTAATAGTCCTGTGTGCCCGGTGGAGGCTGCACGCCCGGTACGCCAAAATCTCTGTATATATAGTCACCATAGAGGCTGACATTTAGGATATCTCCCTTATCTAGGACCAGGTTGATGGACGCGTCGTTGTGGCTAAGATCACTGTTTGAACGAAAGCCTAAGGTCCTGTAGCGATTGGCAGTCAGGTAGTAGCCAAGATCCCCAACTGCAAACATCCCCTGTTCTGCGGCAAGCCCATAGGTACTCTGAGAACCGTAACCGGCGCTGGCCTTGAGATCAATTTCATCCCTCTCAGGCCGCTTGGTGATGATGTTAACAGTCCCACCCATGGCGCCCGAACCATAGAGGACAGAACCCGAACCTTTGACCACCTCAATCCTTTCAATACTGTTGAGGGTGATCTTATTCACGTCGGCAACGCCAAGGGAGGGCGAATTGATTGTTACTCCGTTCACCCGTATCTGGGTGGCGTTACCGGACATGCCCCTGATATGAATCTCCCCGGCAGCGCCGCCATAATCTCCGCGGGTCCTCCAGTCAATACCCGGTTCATTGGCCAAGAGTTCTCCCAAGGTCTTTGCCGGGGACTCCTCGATCTCTATTTCATCAACGACAATCATTGAGTTGGATACATCCTTCCGTTTCTCTTCAGTCTTTGTCGCCGAAACCACCACCTCATCCAGGGTATCCACCGGCTCCCTACTCATCTTTTCATTCTCAGCCAGACAGAGGCCCGGAAAACTAAACATGGCTATAAGTCCTAACAAAAGCTCAGTTTTTTTCATCAGAAATCCTCCTTTGTCAGTCTCAGCCGCAGAGACGAATCTCGCGGCCCGTGAGTTTGAGATCAGACCGGTTTACAATCTCCCCGATCATACAAACAACGCTTTGCATACCCTTCACAGTCAGCAACCACCATGCATCCATAATATCGAAATGGCTTTCACCTGAAAAAATCACCTCCACCCTGTCTGCCTTGATTCCAAGAGCTCTTACTGCTCCTCTCTCATCAAAAACTCCATCAGGACGTTCCATCCCCACAACATAGACGATTACCCCGGTCTTCATTTTTCTGTCCTCCTTATTTTCTCTTTGTTTAACGTCTATGACCCGGAGACAAAAAAATCCCCGGACCGAAATGAATCGATCCGGGGATTTCCCTTTTTTATCCTCAAGATCCTGCCGCTACCCCCAGTCCGCGAGGATTACGGCCGTGTCTGTTCAGGCAGGTCTTCTGACTCCCCCTCCCTATTGGCGACCTTCCCATCCGCCACTCAACTCATTGCATAAAGAGTTAAATGCCTGACAGTGGTACAAAATGCCAAAAGAGTTCCCTTTTTCTTATCAAACAAAGAATGAAGGGTGAGGTCACAGCGGCGGGCCCGTCCCGTTTTAACGGCGTTCCCTATTAAGCTCAAAACGAGCACCTGAACAATATTAAAATATTTAGAAAAAATGGGGATGGAAGTCAAGAAAAAAATCATGGCTCCGTCTCAACGGATTTTTGTCCGACATGATCTTTCTTATCACATTGTCCCAAAATATTTCGGGGATAGGTCAATATCAGAGCATCAGCGATGCTCCTCATGGTTACGAGAATGAGGGAAAAGTATTACCCTTCTGTTATGGCGCCTGTTTGATCTTGACCCCCAATCCCTTTTGAGCCTATATTCATTTGACAGGAAAGGGCGTTCTTATCAATATTCTGTTGGTATCAAACTGATCATCTCTGCCACCCCAATTTCAATGGAATAGAAATCGCATCACACTCTTTTCTTGCCGGGTCTTTGGCAGGGGTTTGTCTGAATGGATCAAAACACCAGAAGAAACCTTTTTTTATCACTCATTAGCGGCCTGTTGTTGGGCCTTCCCTGGTCTGTTTCGCCTCTGTTTTTTCTCATTTTTTTAGCCTGGGTGCCTCTTCTGATGCTGGAGGAGGAAACCCGGAATCACCCGAACCACTACATCCTATTCAATTATGCCTTTGTCAGTTTCCTGATGTGGAATATTCTGGGAACCTGGTGGATCACACAAGCACAGTGGCTGGGGGCCATCCTCATCATGTTGGCCAATTCCCTCGTACAGGCCCTTGTTTTCTGCTCCATAAGCCGCGTTCGAACAAACCTGAACATCCCCCTGTTATTTTCTTTCCCGATTATCTGGATGGGATATGAGTATTTTCATGAGTCCTGGGACCTGGCCTGGCCCTGGCTCAATCTGGGCAACGCCCTGATCACGGCACCCAAACTCATCCAATGGGTCGAGTATACCGGCGTTCGCGGGGGCACTCTCTGGATTATTCTGACCAATTTTGCGATTTTTGGAATGGCTCATGCCTATCGGAAAAAGGGTTTGGGATCCATGGTCCCTGTGGGAATCGTAACCGTTCTGCTAATTTTCATCCCTGTTCTGGTCTCCTATCAGATGTTTGACAATTTCAGGGAGGAGGGAGAAACCGTTACTGTGGCCTTGATTCAGCCCAATCTGGACCCATACACGGAAAAATTCGTGCCGGAAAGGCAAGCCCAACACTTAGAAGAATTTTTCAGGACAGCGGATTCTATCTGCGACGAGGAGACCAACTACCTGTTCGGCCCCGAGACCCTTATCGTGCAGCAGATTGACGAGAGAAATCCCTGCGCATCGCCTTACTATCGTCAGTTATTGAGTTTTCACGCAAAATACCCGAAGCTCAACTGCCTGTTGGGGGTACACAGCTATCAGAAAGTGGGGGAGGATGTCCCTCCCGGAAGCCGTTTTAACCGGGAAGAAGGCTTCTTCTACGAGGCCTTCAATACCGCCCTTTTTCTTGCACCTGGATCCGCGCCCCAATTCTATCACAAAACCAAGTTGGTGCCCCTGTTCGAGCGGATGCCTTTTGTGCAATATCTCGGCTTCCTTGGAAAATATTCCCTGGAACTTGGCGGATATAACGGCACCTACAGCCTTCGGCAGGAAGCCCGTGCGTTTGTATCTACCGATAATTCCGTTGCCATTCTGCCCATCGTCTGTTTTGAGTCGGCCTTTGGTCCCTACTGTGCCCGGAACCTGCCGGAGACAAAGGGCTTTATCTGCATGATCACCAACGACGGGTGGTGGAAAAACACGCCCGGCTATCTTCACCACTTCAATTTCAGCCCCGTTCGTGCCATCGAATGCCGCCGGGATCTGGTACGGGTAGCCAATACCGGGATCTCAGCCCTCATCGATGCAAAAGGGATGGTGATTGCCCTTACGCCATGGTGGAAAAAGGCCACACTCAAAGGCCGAATCCATCTTCGTCAAGGCCGGACTTTTTTTGCCCGGCACGGGGACTATTTGGGGCGTATCTCCATGTTTTTGGGGATCTTTCTCATTGTGTGCGGGGAACTGAAAAGGTCTCACGCAAAGGCGCGAAGACGCAAAGAAAAGCCACAGCTTATTCGCAAAGCTAAGAGATACCATCCTTCCTCAGGGAAGCCCCAAAATTGATGAGAAGCCCCAACCTCATCATTTATAGTTTCTTACCTTTGCGTCTTCGCGCCTTTGCGTGAGTAAAAAGAGGATTCAATCATGTATCATAGGACCGTTCACGACACACTTATGGGGAAGATCGTGATGCGCTGGCTGGCCCTGATCATTTTTCGATTTACGGGCTGGAAGCCGGCGGGGAAAAGACCCTACATCCCCAAATACGTCATCATCGCGGCACCACATACCTCCAATTGGGATTTTTTTTACACCATCTGTCTGGCGTTCATTCTTGAAATCAAGCCCTTCATCATGATGAAGGCCGCTTGGTTCCGCTGGCCGATGGGTCCTTTTCTCAGATGGTTGGGAGCCATTCCCGTCGATCGCTCCAAATCAACCCATGTTGTAGCGCGGTCGATACAGGCCTTTCGTGCATATCCGCGAATGGTCCTGGTGGTTCCTCCTTCCGCAACCCGCAGGAAAGTCATGTACTGGAAAACCGGCTTTTACCATATCGCCAAGGGGGCGAATGTCCCCATTGTGTTAGGGTTTCTGGATTACCGACGCAAGGTTGGAGGTATCGGGCCGGCAGTTCACCCGACCGGAAATATGGACGCAGATATGAAGATTATTCAGGACTTTTACACCGACATCGCGGGTAAATATCCCAAAAAAGCGCGCAGCTCCCCTGCGCCGGCAGAGTGGGAAATACCCTAACAACCCAGGTTCTTTTTCTTCAACTGAGCGCCACGCATAATGTGGCGTTTCTGAGCGGACAGAACGGTTTTTCTCATTCGAACGGAGAGGGGGGTGATCTCCACCTGTTCGTCTTCACGAATGAAACTGATGGCCTGCTCCAGGGTCATGGGCTTGATGGGAGAAAGGATGACGTTATCATCTTTTCCGGCGGCCCTCATGTTCGACAGCTTTTTTTCCTTGCAGGGGTTTACGTCGATGTCCTGGCCCCGGTTATGCTCACCCACGATCATCCCCTCGTATACCGGGTCGCCCGGCACCACCAAAAGACGGCCTCTCGGTTCCAGGTTAAACAGGGCGTAGGGGACCGACTTTCCCTTGCGGTCGGAGACGATAGAACCGGTAAACCGGCTTGGACAATCCCCCCGATACTCCCCGTAGCCGTCGAACAGAGAGTACATGATGCCGGTCCCACGGGTGTCTGTGAGGAATTCATCCCGGTATCCGATGAGGGCCCGGGTAGGCACGGAAAATTCCATACGCACCCGTCCCTTGCCGTTGTTGACCAGGTTGGTCATCTTCCCCTTGCGAAGGGAGAGTTTTTCTGTCACCACGCCTAAGAATTGCTCCTCACAGTCCACCATCAGACGTTCTATCGGTTCCATTTTGCGGCCATTTTCATGACGATAGATGACCTCCGGCCGTCCCACACAGAATTCATAGCCTTCCCGTCGCATGGTCTCGATGAGAATCGCTAACTGAAACTCACCCCGACCCTTGACCAGGATGCTGTCCCGGTCCCCGTTTTCTTCCACCTCAACGGCCACGTTGAGCAGGGTCTCTTTTTGCAGACGCGCCCGGATTCGGCTGGACTGGACATAGCGGCCTTCTGTTCCCCCAAAGGGCGAGTCGTTCACAGTAAATTCCATGGACACGGTGGGCTTATCCACTCTGATGCGGGGCAGGGCTCTGGGGGCCTCCCCAGTGCAGATAGTATCCCCGATTTTCACGTCCTCAATGCCAGCCAGGACCGCGATATCGCCGGTCTGGACTTCGTCTACGTCCGCAAGGGTCATGCCTCGGTAGACCTGGAGCTTGGACACTTTTAAGGAAACATTCTGTTCCTTTTCCCCTATACAAATGAGGCTGTCTCTCGACCGGGCCGTTCCGTTAAAGACCTTCCCGATGGCCAGCCGCCCCATGTAATCGGAATAACCCAGATCGGACACCAGCATCTGGAAGGGGGCCGAGGGGTCGTGTGAAGGGCCGGGGATCTCTTCGAGTATGGTGTCCAGAAGGGGGTGTAGGTTTTCCCCTTCTTCCTCCAGCGCCCTTTTGGCGATGCCGTCCCGGCCCACGGCGTAGAGCATGGAAAATTCCAGCTGTTCTTCAGTGGCGTCCAGGTCGATCATTAGGTCATAAATCTCATCTAAGACCTGCCCAGGTCTGGCATCCTGCCGGTCGATCTTGTTGATTACCACGAGAATTTTCAGCCCTGCTTCCAATGCCTTCTTGAGCACAAACCGGGTCTGTGGCAGAGGGCCTTCCGAGGCGTCCACAAGAAGGATAGCGCCTTCGGCCATAGACAGGGCCCGCTCCACTTCCCCTCCGAAGTCGGCATGCCCCGGGGTGTCTATGATGTTGATTCGGACTCCTTTCCACAAGACCGAGCAGTTCTTGGCCGCAATGGTGATGCCGCGCTCACGCTCCAGATCCATGGTGTCCATGAGGCGCTCGTCCACCTTCTGGTCGACCCGAAAAAGACCACTCTGTTGGAATATGGCGTCCACCAGGGTGGTCTTGCCGTGATCCACGTGGGCAATGATGGCAATGTTTCTCAGATTTTCGTTTCTCTCCACAGTCAACATGATTGGACAATCTCCAAAACGGTTTCTTTTTAAGGTTTGGTCGGATCGGATAGTGTAAGCATTGCTACATGGATTACAAGGAGTTTTTGGGGGCCGGTTTCGGATCAAGGGTGGCAGTCAGGTCATAAACATCGACTATCTGACTCCAGATCTTTTTCACCCTATCCTTCGGGCGCCTGGATCGAGAGGCTCTATCGGCATACCCCTTTATTCAATCGTAATCCCGGAGACAGAAATAACACCGAAATAAGCCCGTAGGATCTGAGCTCTTGCCATGGTTCATATTTATGATCTACCCCCAATCACTCCATTGTATATGATCGGAAACAAGTACGGTACGTCCCAGGCGCACCTGACTCAAGTGCTGGAGTGCTAAATGATCAACACTGTAGCTGAGTAATGGGATATCTGATGTTTTGTTTTCTTTGACATCGGTTTGGATTAAGTTTTTCATGAACTGCGCAGACAGAATGGCGTTCACGCGCATGCGCACGCTGCGAACAGTGGGTTTCTTGCCACGGCTTTTGCCATGGCGCCAACGGCTAAGACTTTTTGCAAGGTCCAGAAGTTTCTTCTGGCACTTGACGAGGTTCTGTGTCACGCCTTGGAGTTGTTGAGTAAAGAAGCTTTCGGTGTAAAGGACAACAACCCGACACGATTTCCCCCATATGGTCGTGGTGGTATCAAATGCCTGAGTCCTCGGCATTCCGTCGATAGGTTGGAACTCCTCATAGGGTGTAGCTAACAAGTTGGCACATTGATTGGCCGAAAGTGCTGCAACAAAATGGGCGCCTCCAACAACCAAGCCTTCCATGCTATCATCAGTAACATTGCCTTTGTCGAAAACCAGGGTAGCTTCTGGTGTTTTACCAGTAATTTTTTTATATCGATCCACAAGTTCAACAATTAGTTGGGGAAAGAGACTGATGTCAGGTATATTTCCTGGATAGATTTTGTGGAAAAGCGGGACTTGAAAATCACTTGAAAATCACGGGTCACGAGAAGGGCCAGGCCGATCTGTCGAAGATCATCACGTTTCTGCTTCGAATGGCCGCGCTGGGCAAGACCTGAGCGGCCATTGGTCGTGGCCAAAAAGGTGAAAAAATTCGTAGTGTCGTTGTTGATAAGATCCTTACCTTATTGGGTGGCTTACTAAGGATGAGCAGAGGGAAGAATCCGGTTTGATGTCCCCAAGCAAGGGTAGAAAGGGGTCACGACCTAAAACCGCCCGGAGGCGGTGGGTCGTCTATTTCCAGAAGTCTTTAGGGTCAATCTGCAATCTCCGAAGACATGAACGAATTGTCCCTGATTTAATTATGCTACCGCCTCCGTGGCAACGAATAGTATAGGATGGACCTTGCATTGTGCCTGGAATAATGGGTTTCACAAGGTATCTTTCACTCCCTTTACCCCTGTTTTTGTCTTCCTTGACATTAAAATCTTTCAGTCTTTTCAGAAACTTGCGGTAGCTAATCTCACCAGGCGGGCTGGTCATTGCAAAGGATTTCCTGAACCATAAAGGGTGGGATTACCTGTAGTGACTGGTCTAATTGGATTTGAAGCTTTTTGTGGTCGAATGTGCATTTTCCATCACTCAAGTGTGCGTAATATTCTGTCCATGCTTCTGTGGGGGCAGGAGAGAAGAGATAATCCATATTGTTGTTTTCGTAAGAAAAACGAATATGAGCAACGCACAAGTCTAATATCGCTTTTTGAACAGCTTCCATGCTGTCGTCGGTAGTCACAATATCAAACTGTAAACAGTGTGCAAAATAGTAATCTTCCTCCTTCTTTATCAGAACGTCTAATCTGATTTCCGGATTTCCCATAATTGTCGCCCCTTTAAAAGTAGGTGGCCCACATGCCTTATTCTTATTGATTATATCGGCACGATTTCCACAAAGTCAAGGGATTTTGTGTAAAGTCCCACGTTCACCCACCTTTAACGGCCCGGAGGATGAGTTAACAAGTAGGGCGGGGGCACGCTTTCACAATGCCACCGCCATCATATCACTCGGGCTTACGTCGATTCTCATGCCCGCATATCTCGCATTCACTTTCACAACCAGAAAAAGAAAAAGCGGCCGCAATCAGGACCGCAAATAAGACAATACCCCGTGTTAAAGGAAAATATCTCCTGTTCATTTCCTGCTCCATTACCTCTTTTTCTTTTCCCCTTCCAGGTATTCCGTTAGACACATCCCTCCTGTCGACAAAGAAAGTTGACTTTGAAACAAAAGGTGAATATTTTCTATTCAGGAGATTCATATGGCTACCATTATCTTCGATACATTGGCTTACGCCAAAAAGCTGAAAGCTGCCGGTTTCACTGAGGAACAGGCTGAAGTACAGGCCCAGGCCTTCGCCGAAATTATAGAAGAACGGTTATCCACAAAGCAGGATCTAAAAGGTCTCGAATTAACCATGAGACGAGATTTAGCCACCGTCAAATCAGAAATCATTAAATGGGTTGCCGGTATGCTCGTTGCCCAAGCGGCCATAGTTGCCACCTTGGTTAAGTTGCTCTAACATTCCTCAGTAATCTGTTTCCCAGCGGTCTCTTTCAAGTATTCTTCGCATTCAATCCTGTATTGTAAATCTCTTTCATCTTTCTTACGTTTAGCTCAAGATTTATGTAACGTATATTTAATGGATTGCAACAGAGACACGATTAATCCCTATCCTCATCCTATCGATCATCATCCCTGCTAAAATCGTTGATAATCCTCGAATTTCCCCGGTCGTCAAACTCGATATAGGTATCGTCAGACACCTTATAGACAGTAGAGGTCCGGGTATTCCCGTAATCATCTGTCTTGAAGACAACCACCTGGTCATCACTCGCCCCTGGGAAGATGTTAACGCTTTCAGCCAGGGCAATCCCCAGAAGTAACAAAACGGCCAATAAAACGATGATTTTTTTCATGGCATCTCCTCTTGCCGTCCTGAAATCGTCCTGTTTTTGTAGTACGATTCGACACTTTTTAACAGTTTTGGCCCTTAAATAAAATAGGCCGCATCACTTTAATGAAACGGCCTAAGTAGTTTAAATTATTATGGCGGAAGTGCATGGGAATCGAACCCACCTGCCGAGGTTTTAGCCCGGCACACCGGATTTGAAGTCCGGGAGCCCCACCAGTGAGCTTTCCACTTCCTGAAAATCCATATTTTGCAGCCATTTTAGTCATACCGGCTGCTTTGTCAATACCTTGATGCCTCAATCCCTAAAACCAGAATCCCGGCTTATCCGGATCAGGATAAGGACTCGGTTATGATGTTCAATATCCTGCGAATAGGTTCCGCTGCCCCCCACAGGAGCTGATCCCCCACAGTGAAGGCAGCCAGATATTGAGGTCCTAAGAGCATTTTTCGGAGCCTGCCCACCGGGATGGTCAGGGTTCCGTTTACCGCGGCCGGGGTCAGGTATTTGAGTGTGGACTCCTTATCGTTCGGGACAAGATCCACCCACTGGTTCCCCTTTCCGATGATTTCCGTTAATTCATCAAGAGGCACATCACTGTTCAATTTGATGGTGAGGCCCTGACTGTGGCAGCGCATGGCGCCCACGCGCACGCATATGCCATCTATGGGAATCGGATGTTCTGTCTGGAGGATCTTGTTCGTTTCCACGGAACCTTTCCATTCCTCCCTGGTCTGGCCCGATTCCATTGGAGAATCGATCCATGGAAGGAGACTCCCGGCAAGTGGCGCTAAGAAATTATCAGTGGGAAAATCGCTGTTTCTCATCTCTCCGGTGACCACCTCGTCAATGGCAATGGCCGATGACGCGGGATCATCTAACAGGTCCTTTGAGGCTTTCCCAATAACGACCATTTGGGCAATCAACTCTTTCATGTTCTTGGCCCCCCCTCCTGAGGCGGCCTGGTATGTCATGGCAGATATCCATTCAACATGGCCGGACGCAAACAGGCCCGAGAGGGCCATAAGCATCAAACTGACCGTGCAGTTGCCTCCCACATAGGTCTTGACGCCCGATGAAAACCCTTGATCAATAACTGACCTGTTCACAGGATCGAGGACAATAATCGCGTTGTCATCCAATCGCAGGGTTGAAGCTGAGTCAATCCAGTAACCCCTCCAGCCCTTCTTTCTAAGCTCCGGGTAAACCTCTTTTGTATAACCCCCACCCTGACAGGTGACAATGATATCTAATGTTGAAAGCAGATCAACATCGTATGCGTCCCTTAATGGAAGGATCTCAAGACCCACGTCAGGACCCTTTCCGCCCACATTGGAGGTGGTAAAAAAAATCGGGTCAAAACCCCTGAAATCCTGTTCCTCCATCATCCGGCCCATGAGGACCGATCCAACCATTCCCCGCCATCCCACAAAACCGATTCTTAACATAACATCCTCCCTGAGGAGCTATTCGAAATGGAACCTATATTAGCGCGAATTCGTTAAAATTTCAAGGGAAAAGAATTTTTCCTCACTTGTACCACCTCAAGACCTGGCAAGAATCATATTAGGCATAATGGAGTTGAAGCCATCGAGTGTGCACGTCCTTTGGCAGAGGGACATGCGACTCACAGGCTAAAAGGATTGACATTTCAAAATGTTATACAATAGAATCAGAATTGTTCGATAATAGAATTATCTCAGGAGTAACAAATGGTTGCGATTCCTCAAAAAATAGTGATTTTTCAGCAAAACAACAGTGGGAAGGGAAAAATCGAGGGGATAACACGATTCGGGAATAATCTGTTCAATATTGAAGTCCTTGCCATTGACCAGACCTTTCCGCCCGTAATTGACGATACGGGTCCATACCTCCCGAAGGACATTCGGGCAGACCTAATTCTGGATTTTTTAGAGCATCCCGATCTCTCCCACGACCTTGCCTTAATTTGCCTCAACAAGGGGATACCTGTGGTTGCCTCCGGCAAGAAAAGTAGGGTCAAAGGGGTTCTTACCCCTCCCACCTGATGTGCTCTTCCGAGGCAGGCCTGTCTCGGAAGATATGGTGAACGATTTGGTGCGCCGGAATTCGCTGTAAACATTAATGACGGGCGCATTTCCGGAATAGATGTGGTGCGTGGAGCATCCTGCGGGGCAACCTGGGATGCTGCTGTGCGAATGATCGGAATGGCACCTGATGAGGCAATCATACGGATGGGACTCGAAGTGCAGTTTTTTTGCACGGCAGATCCCTCGGGCTGGGACCCCATTTACGGAAAAAGTCCCGTGCATTTAGCCGGTAAGCTCCATAGCTCCGCACTCAGCAGGGCCGTGGATGTTTTAAAATCCCAGACCATCGAGAATATAGGGTCCGGGGACACGAAGTAAAAGGGAGCAAAACAGAATATGGGACTTCTTGTGAGATGGTTAGTGCTGACGGCAGCCATTGTGATCGCGTCTTATCTGATAACCGGCATCGAAGTAAGCGGCTTTTTCAGTGCATTCTTTGCTGCGGCTATCTTAGGCATTTTAAACATTTTTTTTCGGCCTATCCTCTTTATTCTGACCTTACCCATCAATCTCCTAACCTTTGGCCTCTTTACGTTTGTCATAAACGCTCTCCTGTTGAAAATGGCATCCGGTGTAATTTCAGGGTTTCAGGTTCACGGGTTCTGGTCGGCACTGTTTGGCGCCTTAGTGATCAGTGTGGTGAACTGGCTGTTGACCTCATTTATTAATGAGCAGGGGAGAGTAGAGTACACTGATCTGAGGAAAAGAGACAACGGCAGGTGGGAGTAAGGATCAGCAATCAGCATGACCAAGAGAGAAAGAACGAGCTACGTCTGCCAAAGCTGCGGCTATGAAGCCCTTAAATGGATGGGTCGGTGCCCTGATTGCGGCCAGTGGAGCAGCATGGTAGAAGAGATCCGGAAACCCTTCCAAAAAGAAGCAAGGTCTTCCACAATGAGCCGAGCAGAGCGTATCGATGCCATATCCTTAGCGTCTGAGATGAGATTGAAAACCGGGCTGGCCGAGTTTGATCGAGTCCTCGGCGGTGGTGTGGTCCCCGGATCACTGATTCTTATCGGCGGCGATCCCGGGATCGGAAAGTCGACAATTATCATCCAGGTACTCGACAGATTTGCCCGGCAGGATTTTCGTTCTCTATACCTTTCGGGGGAAGAATCCGCACAGCAGATAAAGTTGAGGGCCGGGAGGCTTGGCATTGATTCAGAAGGTCTCTATGTGATGACAGGGACCTGTATTGAAGAATTTTTTGACAGGGTAGCTCCGCTGAAACCCGACCTTGTTGCCGTTGACTCGATCCAGACATTCTACACTGACGAGATCGCTTCAGCCCCCGGCAGTGTAGGGCAGGTAAGGGAAGTGGCCTCACGCCTGATGGCCTACGCAAAAGGATCGGGGACCCCCGTCTTCTTAGTGGGCCATGTTACTAAGGATGGCGCCATTGCAGGGCCAAAGGTCTTGGAGCACTTGGTGGATACAGTCCTCTATTTTGAGGGAGACAGGGGACATCCGTTCAGGATACTCAGGGCGGCCAAAAATCGTTATGGTTCAACTAACGAGATAGGCGTCTTTGAAATGAAGGACTCAGGGCTCGCCGAGGTGGAGAACCCGTCCAGAATTTTTTTAGAAGAAAGACCTGAAGAAGTGCCGGGATCTGCGGTAATCGCCTGTATTGAAGGGACAAGACCTCTCCTTGTTGAAATCCAGGCATTAGTCGGTCCAAGCCCATTAGGCATGCCGAGAAGAACGGCCAGCGGTGTCGACCAAAACCGTATTTCCCTGCTTGTGGCGGTCCTGGGGAAGAGATTGGGAATGGAATTGGGAGATCAGGATATCTTCGTCAATGTGGCCGGAGGCCTGAAAATAGATGAGCCCGCGGCGGACCTCGGTATCGTATCTGCAATGATGTCCAGCTTCTTGGATAGACCGATCAACCGTGACATAGTGGTGTTCGGGGAGGTGGGCCTTGCCGGTGAAGTAAGAGGGGTAAGCCAACCGGACATAAGGATAAAGGAGGCCAAGAAATTGGGGTTTTCGCACTGCTTTTTGTCGCAGACAAACTCAGTAGGCTCGAAACCGCCGGAAGGCATGAAACTATCGGGAATGAAATCGGTTAAGGACCTCTATGAATTCTTATTTGAATGATGGGTCCCGCACAGAACCCCTCGAACTCAAATTTTATGCAACGTTAGGGTGAAAAGGAGCAAAATAATGAAGCGAGGCTTTATACCCATCAGCATCGAGAAATATATAAGCCTTCATCTTAAACATAACAAAGATCAAGACCGCAAGCAACTGACCGAGGCCCTTGATGACGCCCTTAGCGCATACAAGCATGGCGTCAAGTGTGCCTGCGGCAACCCTATCTGGGTCATCGGCTCCGCACTCTCAGGATATGCCTGTTTTACATGCATTACGGGCGAGGCATATCCGGAGGATGATTATGAAATTGATGAGGCCTGCGATTCGGACGCTTATCAGGAGAGCGATATCGATAAGTTTCGATTGGAGCAAGTCAGCGAAATCTTGAAGAAGCACCCTGATAACTACGTAGAGAAGCTGGAAGAGATAGGGTTTCAGTGGTTCGATGATGATGCCTGGGAAGAAGAAGAGGAAGAAGAACGGGCCGCAGTCCCCCAAACCGAAAACCAGCAGGCGCTGGTAACATTTTTTGAGGAAGGTGGTCCCCTGACACAAGAACTTCTTGACGCCTTCCGGGCAGAAAAATATGCCGATGAGCCCAACTATCCTTTATTCAGACGATATTTCAAGCAGATAAACAATAACCTTAAAAAGCTGATTCTCTGGGGACTGGATAGATATCCCACTGACAGCGGCCTTCTCGATGATCTCTCCTTTTTCCAGGAATTTGACAATGTACTGTCAGAGCTGATCAACCGCTATAAAATAGCCTGCCTGCAGGAAGAAGATCTGGATCGTTTCGATATCCTGGCCCAGGATTTCTATATGAGCACCATCGAATCCGGGTTTGACGCCTATTGTGAATTGAAAGAGATGTTTAAAAAGAATACAGAGAAAAGACATATTATTGACCGGCAAATAGCTGAGATGCAGGAGTCTGAAGACGAATTGCCCAATGATATTCCATTTTAATGCTATTCCTCGTTGTGAGTAACAGACTGTCGTATCCGTTTGGTCTGGCCGCGACGTCGTTTGGAATCCAGCCTGCGCTTCCTTGATGCGAGGCTCGGCTTTGTTTTGTAGCGCGGTTTGGGCTTCAAGGTCGCCTGACGGATAAGACCGATCAGCCGGTCCAGGGCATCCTGACGGTTTTGATCCTGTGTACGGAATCGCCGGGCATGTATGATCAAAAGGCCATCTTCGGTCATCCTACTTCCGGCTAAAGCAGCGAGACGCCTGAGAACATCCGGGGGAAGTGAGGGAGATCTGCCCGCGTCAAAGCGAAGCCGGACAGCGGTGGCAACCTTGTTGACATTCTGCCCTCCCGGACCCGAGGCACGGATAAAATCCTCCTGGATTTCGCTTTCATCAATTGCGATGGTATCTGTTATGCGAATCATCCCATTTGATCCCGAGCAAGACGTCCCGGTTGAAAACCTAATCTGTTGCTTCATCCCCGCCTAAAGCGGGGAGACCTTTGAAAAATGCTCAATTTTGATTTCTCCTTACCCTCCCTCTTTCCTGAAACCCGAGAACACCCAATAGATCCCCCAGAGCAATGCCACCGGACCTGCGGCAACATAAAAAAACAGAGGCCAGTGGCCTTCCCAGGGTTCCAGAAAAAACGCAACAATGGCCGGCCATAAAAGAGAAGCCAAAATAGCGAATCGCATCCGTCCTGTAAATCTAAAGCCCTGATCACGGAATTGAAGATCTCCTTCCGGTTTTCTGGCCATCAATCTCGGGAGCATAAAAATGCCTAAAACAATCGCAACAATCAAAAGAATTTCCATTATACCTGACATTCTTGCCATTCCTTGGGAGTAGAGCTTTCACCATACAGGGAGTCCACCATGAGCCTGACTCAAACTGCCCCGGGTCATAGGGTCTACTATCAGAAAAGACGTGCTGATGCAAGGAGTTCCGGTGAGCTTGACTACATCTATTGTACCGCGTATAGTAAACCCTAACCTTGCATAAAATTTGAGTTCAAATTTTATGCAAGGTTAGGATAAAGGCAAATTGGGAGGTTATATAAATGATAAAGAGCTTCAATGGGAAGACGCCTAAAATAGCTGAATCAGCCTTTATGCGTGAAACAGCTTATATTAACGGATTATAGGGAGCGAAGAGATGAAAAACCGTGCTGCAATCATATTCCCCCATTCTTATCTGCCTGGGTCTGCCAGGGACCGTATACTGTCTTCTTTTGGCTCAATAACCGTTTGTCAACCATGGTACATGGGGTCCGGTGCCGACACAGGAGACAATGACGGCAGTATCACCATCCTACGCCCCCCGGAAGACCTGAAACCTCCGGAGGATTTCAAGAAACTTCTCTCTGAATACGGGCTCTGGATGAGCCAGAACCAGGCATATGCCCCTCCACCCACAGGGGGCAGGGAAGATGCGACGTGGGAAATCAGGCACGCCCTTCGTCAGACAGGAAAGGAGACTCGCAAACAGGTTGAAGAACAGGCACTCAAATGGCATCTCGTACTCCATTTAGAACGGGAACTGGAAGAGAATCGGACCTCCGCACATGAGATGCTGCTTCGAGTTAAAGCGGAAAGATCCCCCCTTGCAGAGGCGCTCGGGGAGACGAACCCTTCACACGGTCTCTTCGACGACCTCCCCCTTCCCGACTCACATCCTTACATAGAAGAGCGCCACCTCAGCCATGTGCTGGACGCATGGTTCGGCCTGTTCGGTCGCTCTCTTGAGGACGGCGGCAGTCTTCTGACGATTGCCCCCGGCGTTCTGAGCTATGCAGCCGAGCTCTTTGGAACCGGGCTCCCCAAACCATCCAGGGAGAAAGGCGCGTCATCCTTCCCGACGATACATCTCCCCCGGTCTTCCGTTGATCCCCGCATGAAAAAAAATTCTGTATTGGCAGGGCTTTCAGATAAGAACCTTATTCTGGTTGATTGTGCTTAAAGAAAAGGCAATAGTTAGTGCCTGAACGAAAATCACGCCTTGGCGTGATTCAGGCACAATGTTGAATTTTAGATTATGAATTTTGGATTAATGGAATCAATTCCAACTCAGTAAACGTCATGAAGGATTGGAAAAGTAGATCAGGCCGATTAAGAGGAAAATAGCTAATCAGACATGTCTTCTAACTACCGTATTGTTATAGCCCTGATGTCCTGTCTGATGGTTCTTGCCATAGGAACCGCGGGTTATGTGCTAATCGAAAACTATACCCTGCTCGATGGCCTTTACATGTCGGTTATCACTATTATGACAGTGGGTTTCAACGAGGTCAAACCACTGTCTGAAATAGGGCGGGCATTTACAATAATCCTCATTGTATTTGGTTTCGGAACACTTGCGTTTGCAGGGAAGGCCGTCGTGGAATCCCTGCTTGAGAAAGTCTGGAGTGGTAAAGCGAGGACAAAGAAGATGAAGAAAAAGGTATCGATTCTAAAGTCCCACTCCCTTGTCTGCGGTTTTGGGAGGGTTGGTGCAGCCGCCATTGATCATTTCAAGGCGACGGGTTCTGATTTTGTTGTCATTGAGACTGATCCGGACAAATGCCGGGAGCTCCATGAAAGGAATTACCTTTATATTGAGGGAGACGCCACACGTGAATCTGTGCTCTTGGAAGCAGGCATTAAATCAGCATCCGGCCTCCTTGCCCTCCTCAATTCCGATCCTGACAACCTGTTCGTCGTCCTCACTGCCCGCGAACTGAACCCCACGCTCCATATCATATCGAGGGCTGAAGAGACTACCTCAGAGAATAAGATCCTGCGAGCTGGAGCGGACAGCGTCATCTCTCCTTTTGTTACAGCAGGTAAACAGGTTGCAGGTGATATCCTGACGGCTACCGGGAAATACACTGCACCGACAGAAGGCTCCCATCACCATACCAGCCCCGCCCAATGGGTGACTATCCAAGATAGATCCAGCATGTTGGGCCAAACCATCGGCTTTATCTCAAGGCAAATAAAGAGAGATATCATCGGCCTTCGCAGGAATGACCGTGACTTCATTTTTCCGGATCCGGAGATGCGAGTTGAAACTGACGATCAGCTTATTGTTAGTAAAGGGCCGCCAGAAATCGGAAAGCAGTCGGTCGGGAACATGCCTGCGCCTCGGAAGTTAGTAATTGTGGATGACAACCCCGTCATCCTCAGACTTTATACCCGTCTCTTCCAAAAGGCGGGGTTTCACCCCATGACCGCCACCAATGGTCGTGAGGGACTTGATCTCATCATACGGGAAAAACCTGCGGCAGCAGTAATCGATTTCATGCTCCCCATTTTATCTGGCATAGATGTGTGCCACCGGATAAAGAGAACAGATGGCTGTGAAAATATAAGGCTTATACTGTTTACGGCGGACAACCAGCCTGAGACCCGAAACCGTGCCCTCGATGCCGGTGCAGATGAAGTTGTTCTCAAGAGTCCCAATGCATCCGAAGTGATAGAAACCGTGCTCCAAATCCTCAAGCGGGAGTAAACCCTAACAATCAAGGCCCAAAGGGCCGTAGGGGTCTATTCAGATCATTCTGAGTTGTTATTTGGTGTTGCAACCTCTCAATGGATATGAGAAATTTGAAGAATATTGGAAAAAAGGAGACATTATGAATATAAAGGAATTGGCAGAAAACTTAGGCCTGGAAGAAGATGAATATTTGGAACTACTTGAACTCTTTATCGATGTAGGTATGGCTGACATAGAAAAACTTCGATCCGCGATTGAAGAAGGGAATGCAGAGGAGGCCGCTCAGGCCGCACATTCATTAAAAGGCGCTTCGGGGAATCTGGGACTGATGGAAATCTATGATGTAGCCCTAAAGAGTGAAGAGGAGGCACGCAACAACTCCTTGAATGGGTTAGATGAATCCGTTCAAACGCTTAAGGGACAGTTAGACTCACTCGCAGAGGTTGCTCACAGGTGAAAAGAAAAAAAGGAACAGTTATTCCGATGTTCCACCTCTAAATCAGGAGGGATAAGACAATGATGAAAGCGATAACCTTGTCCCTATTGACCATTCTCACCTTTATAGCAATAAATATTGGTCTGGCCGGCGCCAAGGATAAGATAACCTTCTGGACCACGGAAGTGGAGAAGGACCGTCTTTGCATCCAGCAGGAAATCGCCCGGGGGTTTATTAAAAAAACAGGTATCGCTGTCCGAATAATCCCTGTAGAGGAGAATTTCTTGACCGCAAGGGTCACGGCCGCGTATGCAGCCAGATCTCTCCCTGATGTAATTTACCATCCCGTTGATTTCACCATCGGTTGGGAACGGGCAGGGATACTCGATGCGCAGTCTTCTACCGAGGTGATAGCCTCCCTCGGTAAAGATACCTTTAGTCCGGGACCTTTAGACCTCGTACGGCTCAAGAATGGCTATGCTGCAGTACCTTTTGATGCATGGGGCCAACTCCTTCTCTTTCGCAAAGACCTCTTTACGGAAAAGGGCCTACCTGTACCCGACACCTGGGACCATATCCTGAAGGCTGCCAAGGCCCTGAATAATCCACCTAAAATGTGGGGCTTCGAGATTGCAACAGATCCGGGTCAGACCTATACACAACAGGTATTTGAGCACCTTGCCCTTTCTAACGGGGTTAGATTGGCAGGTCGAACCGGAAACCCCAACGAAGAGATCGATCTAAATACCCCCGGAATGGTGGCGACCCTCCGGTTTTACAAGGCCCTTTCCCGTTTCACCCCACCTGGAAACATAAGCTGGCTTCATACACGGATGGACTACCTCTCCGGTCGAGCGGCCATGATCATCTGGTCGCCATTTATCTTGGATGAACTTTCCGGGCTTCGCAAAGACCAGCCCGTTTTGCCGGATATTTTAAATAGGGAACCGGGGTTTCTGGCCAAAAACACCGGTTTTGTTACCGTCATACACGGGCCAAACGGATCTGCCCAATACGGGCAGATAAACTGCATAGGGATAACGCAGGATGCGGCTAAGGCCCCTGCCAAAAAGTGGGTGGAGTTTCTTCTAAGCAAAGGATACCTGAGGTGGTTAAGTATGGCGGCAGAGGGTAAATTGCCCGTTCGCAAGGGGACAAAGGCTGCGCCAGAGTGCTTTATTAACGGCTGGATGGACCTCGATTTTGGAGTAACCACCAGGGCTAAGATCTCCCGATTTTACGGGATGGCCGTGGCCAAAAGCATGACAGCGGGCGTGGATGGACTTGACCGGTGGGGCCTTACGGGGGTTGGCGGGGCAAAAGGCGCCCTTATAGCTAAGATATATGGCACAAAGATCATCCCCGAGATCCTCAAACGCTTTCTTGACGGAGAACTGAACGCAGAAGAGGCTGCCCGGCTGATAAATGAGAGAGTAAGGGGGCTTGGGAAGACAGATGACCGTCAGCAATAAGCACCATAGGGACTCCCGTCTTGCCTTCTGGATGCTGGCCCCCACCTTTGCGGTCGTCCTTGCCTTTGTTGTCTTCCCGGTAATCTGGAACATCTGGATCTCCTTAAAGCCTGTTTCTTTGGCTGACCTCAGGGGGGACTCCCTGTTTCAATTCAACCTTGGCTTAGAAAACTTCCAAAAGGTATTTTCAGATCCTGACTTTGCGACAGTCCTTTTGACCACCTTGGTCTATACTATCGGGGGAAGCCTCCTCTCTATTCTCTTAGGTTTGATGGCAGCCCTCCTGGTCCATGCGGAGTTCCGTGGGCGTGCCCTTTTACGGGGGCTTTTCATCGCCCCCTATATCGCCCCTGTAGTGGCAGTCACCTTTACCTGGAGCTTTATCTTAGATCCCCAGTTAGGCGTCTTCAACCGGTTCGCGGTGGACCATGGCCTACTGTCCCAGCCGATTCCCTTCCTCTCCCAGCGCTGGTTTAACCTTGATATCATGGGTGTCGGCTTTCGTTTCCCCCTGGCTCTCACCTCAGTAATCCTCTTCGAAGGGTGGCGTTATTTCCCCTTTGCATTCCTCTTTATCCTTGCGCGTCTCCAGGCCATGCCGGATGAATTCTACAATGCGGCATCAGTTGACGGGGCAACACCGTTTCAGCGTTTCTTCCACATTACCCTGCCGCAGCTTACAACTGTCCTCTCCACACTCTTTCTCTTCCGGTTCATCTGGACATTCAATAAGTTCGACGATATCTTCCTGCTCACGAGGGGACAGGCGGGGACAAAGGTCCTCCCCCTTAATGTATATGATTACGCCTTTGGCCAGTTCAATATAGGGGCGAGTTCAGCAACAGCAATGGTCCTGTTCGGGATTCTTGCTCTCTTCATTTTCGTCTATTTCCGTTGGGGCCTTAAAATTGAAAATTGAATATTCAATTATCAGGTTCCTCAGAATTATGGGGATCCTCTTTTTTGTCTTCATAGTGGCCTTTCCTTTCTACTGGATGATCGTCTCATCTTTACGGCCTTTAGAAGAGATCCTCATGAATCCTGCCAATTTAGGGTTGGATATCCACAAGATCGATCTTAGCGCCTATTATGACGTCCTCTTTGATCATGGCTTTGTCAGGTATATTTTAAACAGCCTCTATGTCTCCATCATTACGGCAGCTCTATCCGTAGCCCTATCAACGGTGGGGGGATACGCAGTGACACGACTCCGTTTCAGGGGACAATCGTTTATGTCCTACAGCATCCTGATTATCTATATGTTCCCGGCCATTGTCCTGGTAATCCCTCTTTATGTGATCTTTTCACACATGGGGCTTAGGGATTCCATTAATGTGCTGATCTTAGTATATCTGGCCCAGACCCTTCCTGTTGCCCTCTATATGCTCAGGAGCTACTTCAAGACCCTCCCGCTCGAGATGGAAAATGCCGGCCTGATTGACGGGTGCACCCGTTTTGGCGTTATCTGGCGGATCATCATCCCCCTCTCTGCACCTGCCCTGGCAAGCGTGGCCCTGTACACCTTCATGATAGCCTGGAATGAGTTCCTGTTCGCCTTCATGTTCTTGGACACTCCCGATAAATTCACCCTCTCCAGGGGCGTCGTCCAGATGGCCGGTAGTATTCATCTCTCCAAGCAATTGGTGATGGCCGCGTCAGTATTGATTACTCTACCGATCTTGTTTCTCTTTCTTTTCTTTGAACGCTACTTGGTGCGGGGTATGACCTCCGGGGCAATGAAAGGCTGAAAATGGCTTCTCTGACTCTAAAAAACATCGGGAAGACATTCGGGAAAGTAGTAGCCCTTTCCGGGGTGGATCTGCACGTGGAAGATGGCGAGTTC
>Ga0307424_1000338_pt1 | contig 24842 bp, 23 predicted proteins | sample SalMarWE160320MG_FD_202157 | JGI IMG/M metagenome (GOLD analysis project Ga0307424, IMG submission 202157) | Salt marsh sediment microbial communities from the Plum Island Ecosystem LTER, Massachusetts, United States - WE1603-20 | ecosystem: Environmental > Aquatic > Marine > Intertidal zone >... | reverse complement strand
CCCCCACCCCGGGGGGATCGGGCAGGTAGAGGACCTGCTCGGGGGCCCGGCCATCCGGCCCCCGGGCCGGCCGGGAGTCGTCGTGCTTCCGACCCGCCCGCGGCGCCATCTCAGGCCTCCTCGCCGCCCTCGAGACCCAGGAGTTCCTCGTAGAGCTTGCGGCGCTTCTTGTCCAGCTTCCGGGGGACCACCACGTTGGCCCGGACGAACTGGCTTCCCCGGGATCCGCCGCGGAGCGGAGGGAGTCCCTTCCCCTTGAGCCGCAGCAACGTCCCGTGCTGCACCCCGGCGGGGACGGAGAGGGTGGCCGTGCCTTCGAGGGTGGGGACGGTGACCTTCCCTCCCAGGGCGGCCCGGGCCGGGCTCAGGGACGCTTCGGTCAGCAGGTCCCGGCCGTGGCGCTCGAACCCCTCCAGGGCCTCGACCTCGATCACCACCTGCAGATCCCCCGGCTCCCCTCCCTGGGGCGCGGCATCCCCCTCGCCGTGCAGGCTCAGGTAGTCGCCGGAGTCGGCGCCGGCCGGCACCTGCACCCCGACCGTGGCCTCCCCGCGCACCGTGCCCGCCCCGCGGCAGGCGCCGCACGCCTCCTCCACCACCCGGCCCCGGCCCCCGCACTGGGGGCAGCGGCCGACGTTCACGAACTGGCCGAAGAAGGACCGCTCCACCCGGCGCACCTGACCGCTCCCCTGGCACAGGGAGCAGGTCTCCGGGGCGCGGCCCCCTTCGCCCCCGGTACCGTGACAGGCCTGGCAGGGGACCTGGCGGCGGATCTTGAGCGTCTTCTCCACCCCGGTCAGCATGTCCAGGAGACTCACCCGGAGCCGCACCCGGAGATCGGAGCCGCGGTCGGCGGCCCGCGTCCCCATGCCGCCCATGCCGAAGGCATCGCCGAAGTCGCGCATGAAGGCGCGGAGCGCGTCATGCAGGTCGAACTCGAAGCCGCCCCCGAAGCCGCCGGCGGCGGGGCCGCCCTTCAGGCCCGCGTGGCCGAACCGGTCGTAGATGCCGCGCTTCTCCTGGTGGGAGAGCACCTCGTAGGCCTCGGTGGCCTCCTTGAACTTCTCCTCGGCCGCGGGATCCCCGGGATTCCGGTCGGGATGGTACTTGAGCGCCAGCACCCGGTAGGCCTTCTTGATCTCGCCGCTCTCCGCGGTGCGGGTGACGCCCAGGATCTCGTAGAAGTCGCGGGGGTCCATGGTGGATCAGGCGGTTCCGGGTTCGATCCGGCGGAGTTCTTCGGTCAGGTCCGCGATCACCCGGGCCACCGCGTCCTCCAGGGGACCCTGGAGAGTGGCTCCGGAGGCGCGCACGTGTCCTCCGCCGCCCAGGCCGCTGGCCACGCGGTTGACGTCCATGCGCCCGCGGCTACGGAGGCTGAGCTTCACCTGGCCCCCCTCGTGCTCCATGAGGAGCGCCACCCCCTCGCAGCCCACGATGCTCCGCGGAACGTCCACGAAGCCCTCGGTGTCCGAGGGGACGGCCCCGGTCCGGGTCATCATGTCCCGGGTGAGGACGAGCAGGTAGAGCCGCCCGTCCGCTTCCACCCGCATGGAGGTCAGGGCCTCGCCCAGGAGCCGCACCCGGGGGAGACTCGAATTGCCGTAGACGCTCTCGTAGAGTTCGTAGGGATCCAGCCCCTGGGGCAGGAGTTCGGCCGCGGCGCGGTGGGCCCGGGGGTCGCTGTTGGAGAAGCGGAAGGAACCGGTGTCGGTGAGAATCGACACGTAGAACCCGAGGGCCATCCGCCGGTCCACCCGGCCCCCCCGGTCCCGGATCATCTCGTAGACCAGCTGCCCGGTGGCCGCGGCGCCGAGATCCACCGCGTAGAGATCGGCCATGCCGTTGGCCTCGAAGGGATGGTGGTCAATGCAGATCTTGAGCGCCCCCGACCGGCTGAGCTTCTCTCCCAGGGCGGCCAGGCGCCCCCACCGGGAGATGTCGAGCACGATCACCACCTGGGCCGCCTCGATCACCGGATCGTGGACGGCCGGGTCGTAGACCTCGTAGTCCCCCTCCTCCCCCAGGAAGGTGTACCGGGGAGGGATCGGGTCCGGATTCAGGATCCGGGCGTCCTTGCCCAGGGCGCGCAGGTAGACCCAGAGGCCGAGTTCCGCCCCCAGCCCGTCCCCGTCCGGGTTGACGTGGGTGGTGACCAGGAACCGCTCGTTGTCCTCGATGGCCCGGGCGATTTCGGCCCAGGCCGGGGCCGGCATGGTGGACTCGGGTGTGGACATAAGGCAACGAGTGTAGCTTTCCCGGTTGCCCCGGTCAAACCCGGGGCCGGGAGGACGGCCGAGGCGCGCCGGAAGTGCCGGGACGTCGCGGGCACTGCGAACGAGCCTACCGGAGCGCGGCCACGATCCCGAGCAGGATCAGCCCCGCCCCCCCCCACTGCGCCGCCGAGAGCGTCTCGCCGGTCAGGAAGAACGAGAACAGGGCCGCGAACACCGGCTCCCCGGCGAAGATGACCGCGGCCCGGGTGGCGGTGGTGTCCTTCTGGAAGCGGTTCTGGAGATAGACGGTGACGGCCAGGATCGGTCCGGTCATGAGCAACGCCCAGAACAAGGACCCGCTCCAGTGCACGGGCTCGCCTTCCATCCAGGCCAGGGGCAGGAAGATCACGGCCAGGGGCGCGAACTGGAGCACCAGGAGATCCTCGAAGGGATGCCGCTTGGACGCCAGCTCCAACCCGATCACGTAGAAGGCGTAGCTGAACGCGGTGATCAGGGTGATGGCGTCGCCGCGGTTCAGCCCGCCGCCCCCGGGATCGGTGAGGACGTAGAGACCCACCGCGGCCACCAGCGCTCCCGCCGTGGGCCACCGGCCCGGTGCCCGGCGGGTGAAGACGGGAGCCAGAAGCGGCACCAGGACCACGCTCAACCCGGTCACGAAGGCGCTCCGGGTAGGGGTGGTGTAGAGGAGCCCCACCACCTGGGCCACGTAGGATCCGCCCAGGAGCAGCGCCAGGAGCAGCCCCGCCGCCACCGAACTCCGGGCCGGGCGGCGCCAGCCCAGAAGCGGCCACAACAGGAGCAAGGCCAGGGGAAAGCGCAGGGCCATGAAGGCCAGGGGGCCGGCCGACTCCAGCGCGATCTTGATGAGGGGGAAGGAGAGGCCCCAGGCCAGGGTGACGGCCAGGAGCGCGCCCTCCCCCCGCCGCTCGGGCGAGCGCCATCCGCCGCCGGCCGGCCGTTCCGCGGGGGGGGTCACCAAGGGCGGCGCCGGATCAATAGTCCTGGAGCAGGACTTCCTTGCTGTAGATCATGTCGTCCAGGGCGGTGGTGTTGAGCTCGTACATCTTGCTCATCTCGATGGCCGCCTTGGGACACGCCTCCTCGCAGTAACCGCAGTTGATGCAGCGCCCCATGTGGATCTTGAAATCCACCGGGAAGCGCTCCTTCACCCGGTCGGTCTCCCCGGCCTGGAGTTCAATGGCGTTGGGGGGGCAGACCACCGCGCACAGCCCGCAGGCCACGCACTTGGCCTCGTTCTGGTCGTCCATCACCAGCTTGGGATAGCCCCGGTACCGGGTGGCCATCTTCCACCGCTCCTCCGGGTACTGCATGGTGGACGGCTTGGACGCGAAGGTCTTGAGCGTGACCGCGTAGCCCTTCACCAGCTCAGGGAACACGAGTCGCTCTCCCAGGGACTTCTTGCGGTTGTCGTTGGCCACGTTTGCTCCGTGGTTCAGGATCCGGCGCCGACCAGGGCGGGTTCGCTCCGGGCCCCGGCCCGGCTCGCCTTCCCGTAGTCCAGTCCGGCGTACTGCGGCACGTCCCGGGCGAGTTCCCGGAAGACGTCGATCGGTTCAGGCCCCTTCATCTTGCCGCCCAGCATGGAGACCACATGGTGCAGGGTCTGGAGCGAGGTCGGCACCTTGGGCACGATGTTCCGGCGGGCGAGCTGCACCAGTCCGTCCTGGGTGGTGAAGGTGGCGTCCACCTCGGCAAAGGACGGGGTGGGGAGGATCACGTGGGCGAAGGACTCCACTTCCTCCCCGAAGAGATCGAAGGCGGCCACGAAGGGCGCCTTGGCCAGCTGCTCCCGTTCCGCCTCGGTGAAATTCCAGCCCGCGGGCCGCCCGGAGTTGACCAGGAGCAGCGCGGACAGCTCGCCCCGGCCGGCCGCGGCCAGGATGCCGTCCCAGCCCAGCCCGGGCTCCCCGCTCACCCGCCCGCCCCAGCGGGACTTGAGGGCATGGGCCGCCTCCGCGACCACCGGCCGGTGTCCGGGGAAGTACCGCGGGCTCACCCCCAGGGCCATGGCTCCGGCCACGTTTCCGCCCTCGTCCAGGAACAGCGCGCGCCAGGCCCCGCCGTCCGGGGCGGAGCCCAGGAAGGCGGCCATCCCCTCGGCCACCGCCGCGTTGCCGTCGCCCGCGTTCACCACCACGGCCAGGCGGCCGGCGCCGCGCAACGCGCCGGCCAGTCCGGCGGCCTCGCCGCCCGCCTTCAGCTTCCCGGCCAGGGTCCCCAGCCAGGCCGCCGTCTCGCCGGCGGGAACGCGCTCGGCCAGCGTCGCTTCCTCGTCCAGGTGCCCGACTTCCGGGGTGGCCAGGAACAGCTTCACCCCCATCCGGCGGACCGCTTTCCGCACCCGGAGCGACAGCACCGGGTGGGTGGCCTCCAAGTCGCCGCCCACGATGAGGATCCCGTCCACCTGCTCCAGGCCGGTCACCCCGTCCAGGAGCAGCTTGGACTTGGCCAGGGCCGCCCGGGCCGGGGTCAGGACCTCCTGCCGGCCCGCGGCCAGGTGGTTGCTGCCCAGGGTGCCGCGCAGGAACTTCTGGAAGGCCCAGTACTCCTCGTTGGCCAGGTGCCGGGTGAAGAGCGCTCCCGCCGGGTGCGGTCCCTTCCCGGCGGCGGGACGGAGCCCCGCGGCCAGGGCCTTGAGCGCGTCCGGCCATTCCACCTCGGTCAGCACCCCGTCCACCCGCATCCGGGGCCGCAGGAGCCGCCGGGAGTCGTTCACGAACCCGATGTCGTAACGCCCGCGGTCGCAGAGCCAGTAGTCGTTGACCGCCTCGTTGGGGCGGGCGGTCAGCCGCTCCACCTTGTGCTTCTTGGACCAGACGTAGGTGTTGCAGCCCACCGAGCAGGCGGTGCACACGCCCTCGCTACTGGACATCTCCCACACCCGGCTCTTGAACCGGAAGTCGTGGGAGGTCAGCGCCCCCACCGGGCACAGGTCCACCACGTTCCCGCTGAAGGGATCGTCCAGGGTCACCTCCGGAGGCGTGCCCACCGTGGTGTACACCCCGCGGTCCTTGAGCATGATCTGGTTGGAGCCGGAGATCTCCTGGGTGAAGCGGGTGCAGCGCCAGCAGAGGATGCAGCGCTCCTCGTCCAGGATCACGTGGGGGCCCAGGTCGACCCGCTTGGCCTTCTTGACCTTGGCGTCGTTCAGCCGGCTCACCCCGGGACCGTGGTCGAAGGCGATGTCCTGGAGCGGGCACTCGCCCCCCTGGTCGCAGACCGGGCAGTCCAGCGGATGGTTCAGGAGCCAGAACTCGATCACCGCCCGCCGGGCCTTCTCCGCCTCCGGCGAGTACATCTCGATCTCCATGCCGTCGGCCACCTGGGTGGCGCAGGCCGGCATCATCTTCGGGTTCCCCTTGGCCTTGCACAGGCAGACCCGGCACACCCCGACGATGGAGAGCCCGGGGTGGTAGCACATCTGCGGGACCTCGATCCCCAGCGCTTCCGCCGCCTGGAGCACCGTGGTCCCCTTGGGTACTTCGATCTCGCGTCCGTCGATGGTCACTTTCGGCATGAAACGACTCCGCCTCCCCGCCTCGTCAGCGGTCACACTCTCCCAGCACGATGTCGATGGAACCCAGGCACGCCACCAGGTCGGCGATCAGCCGGCCCTCGGCGATCTCCGGCAGCGCCCGCAGGCTGATCAGGCTCGGGGAGCGGATGTGGCAGCGGTAGGCGCGGCTGGTCCCGTCCCCCACGATGTAGAAGCCGAGTTCCCCCTTGGGATTCTCGGCTGCGAAGTAGATCTCGCCCGGAGGCGCGGCCACCCCCTCGCAGACGATCTTGAAATGGTGGATCAACTCCTCCATCGATCCGTAGACCTTGTCCTTGGTCGGGAGGCTAATCTTGGGGTCCGGGATCTGGTACGGGCCCTCGGGCAGCCCGTCCAGGGCCTGGCGGATGATGCGCAGGCTCTGGCGCATCTCCTCGATCCGGACCGTGTAGCGGTCGTAGATGTCGCCGTTCTCCCCCAGGGGGATGTCGAAGTCGAACTTGTCGTAGACCATGTAGGGCATGGTCTTCCGGAGGTCCCAGTTGACCCCGGAGGCCCGCAGGTTGGGGCCGGTCAAAGACAGGGCCACCGCCTGATCCGCGGTCAGGACCCCGATCCCCCGGGTGCGCTGGATCCAGATCCGGTTCTTGGTGAGCAGGTCCTCGTAGTCGTCGATCTTGTCCGGCATGTAGGCCAGGAAGTTCCGGACCGCCTTGGCGATTTCCGGGGTCATGTCGAAGGCCGTCCCCCCCACCCGCTGGAAGGAAGTCATCATGCGGGCCCCGGTGAGCATCTCGAACAGGTTGTAGATGATCTCCCGCTCCCGGAACATCAGGAAGAAGACGGTCATGGCCCCGAGGTCCAGGGCCCAGGTCCCGATGCCCAGGAGATGATTGGAGATGCGGGCCAGCTCGCAGCCGATGGTCCGGATGTACTGGGCCCGGGGCGGGGCGGTGATCCCGCACAGCTTCTCCACCGCCAGCATGAAGGTGGTGTTGTTGTGGAAGGGGGAGAGATAGTCCAGACGGTCGGTGTAGGGCACGAACTGGTGGAAGGTCTTCTCCTCGGCCAGCTTCTCCATGGCCCGGTGGAGATACCCCACGTGGGGCTGGCAGTGGATCACTTCCTCCCCGTCCAGCTCCAGGAGCAGCCGGAGCACCCCGTGCGTGCTCGGGTGCTGGGGGCCCATGTTCAGGGTGAAGGTCTTGGTCCGGAACCCCTTCTCCCTGGTCTTCGTCTCCGGCAGATGCTTGACGTCGGTGGTCACCTCGGGATCCTCCTCCCCTCCGCCTTCACGGCCGCCCTAGGAACGGTCCTTCGGCGTGAACTTCCAGTCGCGGGTGAACCGGTTCCCGGCCAGGTCGACCGATCCCCCCTTCACCCGGGCCACCCGGACCCCGACCGGGGCCGCCGCCGGCACCAGGCTGCCGTCCCCCTGCAGGGTCTCCGCCAGCTCCAGGTCCCGGCCCGCGCTCTTCACCACCCGGCCCTGGCGCAGGGCCCGCACCCGGGCCAGCTTGTCCTCGAACACCTTGGAGAGTTCCCACTGGGCCTCGTGGGCGGAGCGGGCCTTGCTCGGCGGCTCGTCGGAGCTGATGAGGTCCTGGATGTGCTGGAGGGCGGAGAGGAGATTCTCCGGGCGCGGCGGGCAGCCGGGGACGTAGACGTCCACCGGGATCACCTGGTCCAGCCCCTGAACCGTGGAGTAGGAATGGAACATGCCGCCGGTGCAGAGGCAGGTGCCCATGGCGATCACCCACTTCGGCTCCGGCATCTGCTCGTAGATCTGCTTCACCACCGGCGCCATCTTGTGGACCAGGGTGCCGGCCGTGATCATCATGTCGGCCTGGCGCGGCGAGAACCGGAGCACCTCGGCTCCGAACCGGGCCATGTCGTACCGGCTGGCCGCCACCGCCATCATCTCGATGGCGCAGCAGGAGATGCCCATCGGCATGGGCCAGACCGAGTTCTTGCGCGCCCACTTGAGCGCGAAGTCGAGCTTGGTGGTCAGAATTCGGCTCAGGACCTCTTTCTCGAGTCCCATCCGCGCATACCCCTTTCCACGGCGGCGGTTCACCACAAACCACACACCCATAGACCGTGGGAGTATAGGGGCTTGTGAAAACGGGCACAAGCCGATCCGAACACCCCGGGTCAACCGCCGTGCCCGGCCGCCCAGGCCCGAAGCCCCAAGGCGGCCAGGAGCCACACGATGGCGTTCAGGGTCAACGCCTCCACCCGGAGCGCCCGCCGCCAGCCCGGCCGGCCCACCTCCCCCGCCACCGGCACCGGCACCGGCCGCCGGCGCCACCGCCAGAGCGGCACCGCCGCCCGGTAGCGGGCGGCCTCCTCGGGGAAGGCCGCGGCCAGGGCCCGCTCCTCCCGCCCTGCGTGCCCCCGGTACAGGAGCACGGTGAGGAGAGCACAGGCGGACGGGAACCACGGCCACCCGGCCCCCGATACCAGCGCGTACCCCACGACCAGGGCCAGGTTTCCCCAGTACATGGGATGGCGGGTGCGCGCGTAGGGTCCCCCGGTCACCAGTTTGACCGCCCGCGGGGAGGAGGCCCGGGCGGTGAGTCCCAGGTGGGCCGCGGCCCAGAGACGCACGCCCTCCCCGGCGACCAGGATCGGCAGTCCCGCCGCCACCCCGGCCGGGCGGGAGTGCGCGGCGGCCACCGCGTAAACCAGGGCCGGCACCGGCACCCAGCCCCGGTAGCGGAAGAGCAGGGCCCCGATCCGGGAGCCCGGGTCCGGCGCCCCGGAGCCGGCGTCCGGCTTCCCCGCACTCATCGCCCGGGAGCGAACTCGGCGAACACCGCGTCGCTCACGAAACGGGCGTCGGGGGCCAGGGCCAGCCGGTCCCCGTCCCGCACCAGGAGCCCGGCCTCCACCAGGGGGCGGGCCACCGGGCCGTAGACCGTGTCGAACGGCTCCCCCCAGGCGGCGGCGAAGTCCCGGGTGTCGAGCCCCTCGGCCAGGCGCAGGTGGAGGAACACCCACTCGAACCGGCCCACCGCGGCCGGCACCGCGCGGGGGGCGGGACCCGGACCGGTGGCGTAGGCGTCGATCCACCCCTCCAGGGGCGCCGGGTTCACCCAGCGCCGGCCGCCCAGGAGGGCGTGGGCCGAGGGCCCGAGCCCGATCACGTCCCGGCGGCGCCAGTAGCGGAGGTTGTGGCGGCAGGCCCGGCCGGGGCGGGCGAAGTTGGAGATCTCGTAGAGGCCGTAGCCCGCCCCGGCGGTCCGGGCCACGAGGTGCTCGTAGAGATCGCGGGCGGTCTCGTCCTCGGGGGCGGGAAGCTCGGCCGCCCCCACCCGGCGGGCGAGTTCCGTGCCCGGCTCCAGCCCCAGGCAGTAGGCGGAGAGATGGTCCGGCCCCAGGGTCAGCACCCCGTCCAGGGTGTCCCGGAAGGTGCCGATCTCCTGGCCGGGAAGGGCGTACATGAGGTCCAGGTTCAGGTTGTCGAAGCCGGCCTCCCGGGCGATCCCGACCGCCCGGGTCACCTGGACCGCGCCGTGGATGCGGCCCAGGAGCGCCAGTTCCCCGGGCTCCAGGCTCTGGACCCCCAGGCTCAGCCGGTTCACCCCGATCTCCCGCATGGCCGCCGCGATCTCCGGGGTCAGGCTTTCCGGGTTGGCCTCGGAGGTGAACTCCAGGCCGGGGGCGAAGACGAAGCGCTCGTGCAGGAGTTCCCCCAGGCGGCGCCATTGCCCGGCGGCGAGGGCGGACGGCGTCCCCCCGCCCAGGAACAGGGTGTCCAGGACCGGCCGTCCCGTCCAGGCGGTCTCCGCCCGCCGGGCCGCCTCCTGCTCCAGGCCCCGGAGCCACCGGTCGGCCTGGGCACGGTCGTAGAGGCCCTTGGCGAAGGCGCAGTAGGTGCACAGGGCCCGGCAGAAGGGGACGTGCACGTAGAGACCGACCGGGGCGTCCCCCGGCCGCCAGGCCGGGACGAGAGCGGTGGGTCGGGAGGTCGGCGACATGGGCGAGCGATCCCGCGGGGACCGGGGGGCTACTTGATCAGCTTCCCGATCCGGCCCAGCCGGGGCCGGGTCTTCTCCTTGTTCCAGGACCAGTAGATGAAGAGGGCCTTCCCCTTGATCAGGTTCCGGTCCAGGGGCCCCCAGAAGCGGCTGTCGTCCGAGTTGTCCCGGTTGTCCCCCATCATGAAGTAGTAGCCGTCGGGGACCACGTAGGGGCCGTAGTTGTCCCGGTTGGCGTGCTCCAGCCCGGGGGGGAAGATGATCGAATCCCGGTAGGTGGCCGGCTGCACCCGGGGATTGGTGAACTTGATGTGGCTCTCGTCCTGCTGCACCCCGTTGATGAACACGTGCTTGTTCACGATCAGGAGGGTGTCCCCGGGTTCCCCCACCACCCGCTTGATGAAGTCGCGGCGCAGGTCCCTGGGGAACTTGAACACGATGATGTCCCCGTGGTGGGGGTCCCGCACCGCGGGCAGGCGCCAGTCGGTGAAGGGGACCTCGGCCCCGTAGAGGAACTTGTTCACGAAGAGGAAATCCCCCACCAGGAGGGTGTCCTCCATGGACCCGGTGGGGATCCGGAAGGCCTGGATCACGAAGGTCCGGATGATGACGGTCAGCACCACGGCGAAGACGATGGCCTCCGCGTACTCGCGGACCACCGACTTGCGTTTGACCGGGGCTACGGTTTCCTTCTTCTTCGCGGTCTCTGCCATCAGCGTTCCACCTTGAGCACGGCCAGGAATGCGTCCTTGGGGATGCTCACGTTGCCCACCTGCTTCATGCGCCGTTTTCCTTCCTTCTGCTTCTCCAGAAGCTTGCGCTTGCGCGAGACGTCGCCGCCGTAGCACTTGGCGGTGACGTTCTTGCGCAGCGCCCCCACCGTTTCCCGGGCGATCACCTTCTTGCCCAGGGCAGCCTGGATGGCCACCTGGAACATCTGCCGGGGGATGAGTTCCTTGAGCTTCTCGGCCACCGCCCGGCCCCACTCGTAGGCCTTCTCGCGGTGCACCAGGACACTCAGGGCGTCCACCGGGATCTCGTTCAGCAGGATATCCATCTTCACGATGTCGGAGACGTCGTATCCGGCCTGATCGTAATCCAGGGTGGCGTACCCCCGGGACAGGGACTTCAGCTTGTCGTAGAAGTCGATGATGATCTCGTTGAGCGGGATCCGGTACCGGAGCTTGACCCGCTCCGGGTCCAGGTACTCCATCTCCCGGTAAATACCGCGCCGATCCTGACAGAGTTTCATGATATTGCCCAGATACTCCGAGGGGACGAGCACGGTGATGTTGACGAAGGGCTCCTCCACCCGCTCGATGAGGGCGGCATCGGGCCATTTGGCCGGGTTCTCGATGACCACCGTCTCCCCTCCCAGGAGGGCCACCCGGTAGCGGACGTTGGGCACGGTGGCGATGAGATGGAGGCCGTACTCCCGCTCCAGGCGCTCCTGGACGATCTCCAGGTGCAGGGGGCCCAGGAACCCGGCCCGGTAGCCGAAGCCCAGGGCCTCCGACGTCTCGGGCTCGAAGGAGAGCGAGGCGTCGTTGAGCGACAGCTTGTCCAGGGCCACCTTGAGCCCCTCGTAGTCCTCGGTGTCCACCGGGTAGAGGCCGCTGAACACCATCGGCTTCATCGGCTGGTAGCCGGGGAGGGCCTGGGTGGCCGGATTCTCGGCGTCCACCACCGTGTCCCCCACCCGGATCTCCCGCAGCCGTTTCACCCCCGCGATCAGGTAGCCCACGTCGCCGGAGGTGAGCCGCTCCGACTTGACCATCTCCAGGCGGAAGAAGCCCACCTCCAGGACCTCGTAGGCCTCCTCCGGGTTGGAGAAGAAGCGGATCATGCGGCCGGGGCGGAGTTCGCCGTCGGTGATCCGTACGTAGGCCACCACCCCCCGGTACTGGTCGAAGACGGAGTCGAAGATCAGGGCCCGGGTCCGGGCCGCGCCCGGGGCCGGGGGCGGGATCTCCTCCACCACCCGGTCCAGGATCCGCTCCACCCCCTGGCCGGTCTTGGCCGAGATGCGCAGGATCCGCTCCGGGTCGCAGTCCATGAGAAGGCCGACCTCCTCGGCCACCTTCTCCGGGTGGGCCCCGGGGAGATCGATCTTGTTGAGGACCGGGATCAGGACCAGGCCGGCGTCCTGGGCCAGGATCAGGTTGGACAAGGTCTGGGCCTGCACCCCCTGGGCCGCGTCCACCACCAGGATCGCCCCCTCGCAGGCGGCCAGGCTTCGCGAGACCTCGTAGGAGAAGTCCACGTGACCCGGGGTGTCGATGAGGTTCAGCCGGTAGGCGGTCCCGTCCCCGTGCCGATAGGTCATGGTGATGGGATGGGACTTGATGGTGATCCCCTTCTCCCGCTCCAGGTCCATGTTGTCCAGGACCTGGTTCTTCATCTGCTGGGGGGTGAGGGTCCCGGTCTGCTCCAGCAGGCGGTCGGCCAGGGTGGACTTCCCGTGGTCCACGTGGGCGATGATGCAGAAGTTGCGGACGTGGTCGATCATGGGCGGGGGCTACCTCGTCCGGCGTTCCCGGGTCCCGAACCCGGCGGTGATGCGGACCCCGAAGGTGGAGGGATCGGGGCCGGGGAGGAACCCCACGGTGGCGTCGATGCGCCGGTCGAAGTGGTAGAGGTGGGCGTCCACGTAGGCGTCGACCATGCTCAGCAGCATGGTCAGGCCGGCGAACCAGAACTTGGCGTTCCGCGAGTCCTTGAGGCTGTCGACTTCGCCCTGCAACGTCGGCTGCTCCGCCTCCGGGGCCGCGTGCAGCCGCCCCACCGCGTCCTGCACGTCCTGGTTCAGGGAGATCCCCCACCCCACCAGGCCCCCGTAGGCCCCCGCGCACACCGCCGCCTTCAGCCACTTGTGGTTGGAGAACTGCCCCCAGCCCGGCAGCACCATGGACTGCAGGACCACCCGGCCCGGCGGGGGCCCGGTGTCCCCGGCCGCCGGCGCCGGAACCGGCGCGGAGTCCGCCGCCGCCGGAACCGCCGGGGACTCCACGGACATCGGAATCGCTAGGGAGTCGGGCGGCGCCGCGCCTGGGGCGTCCTGGGCCCGGACCGGGGCCGCGGGCGCCAGAACCAGGACGGCGATCAGGGTCCAGGCCCACCGGGGCCGGGCCGAGGCTGGCGGAGACGTGTGGGAATCGAACCCACCCCGGACGGGATTAGCGCCCGACAGAAGGATTTGAAGTCCTCGGGGCCCACCAGGACCCGTGCGTCTCCGAAAGGTTCCGAATCGGGGGGAGGGCACGACGGGGGTTCCGGTCACCGGTCAGATGCGGGCCACGGCGTCGATCTCGACCCGGGCTCCCAGGGGAAGGGCGCCCGCCTGGACCGTCGACCGCGCCGGCCGGTGGTCGCCGAAGGCCTCGGCATACACGGCGTTCACCTTCTGGAAATCGGCGATGTCGGCCAGGTAGATGGTGGTCTTCACCACCCGGCCCAGATCGGACCCGGCCGCCTCCAGCACCGCCTGCAGGTTGGCCAGGACCCGCCGGGTCTCCGCCTCCACCCCGCCTTCCACCAGCCGGCCCTGCTCCGGGTCCATTCCCACCTGGCCCGCGGTGTAGACGGTGCCGTCCACCACCACCGCCTGGCTGTAGGGTCCCACTGCGGCCGGGGCCGCCTGTGTCTTCACGAATTCCATGTTCACTCCACGGTCACGCTCTTGGCCAGGTTGCGCGGCTGGTCCACGTTGCACCCCCGCTCCACCGCGATGTAGTAGGCCAGGAGCTGCAACGGGATCACGGTGAGCAGAGGATAGAGCATCTCCTCCGTCCGCGGCACGTAGATCACGTGGTCGGCCCGTTCCCGGACCTGCTCGTCCCCCTCGCTGGCCACGGCGATGATCTTGCCCCGGCGGGCCCGCACCTCGGCCATGTTGGAGAGGACCTTGTCGTAGGCCGAGTCCTGGATGCAGATGAACACCACCGGCATCTGGTCGTCGATGAGGGCGATCGGCCCGTGCTTCATCTCCGCCGCCGGATAGCCCTCGGCGTGGATGTAGGAGATCTCCTTGAGCTTGAGCGCCCCCTCCAGGGCCACCGGGAAGTTGAACCCCCGCCCCAGGTACAGGAAGTTGTTGTGGTGGGCGTAGGCCTTGGCGATGCCCCGGATGGACTCGTGGCTGGCCAGGATGCTCTCGATCTTCTCCGGGACGGCCAGGAGTTCGGCCACGATCCGCTGCCCCGCCTCCCGGTCCAGCCCCCGCAGCCGGCCCAGGGCCAGGGTGAGCACGGCCAGGGCGGTGACCTGGCTGGTGAAGGCCTTGGTCGAGGCCACCCCGATCTCGGGACCGGCGTGGATGTAGACCCCGCCGTCGGACTCCCGGGCGATGGTGCTCCCCACCACGTTTACGATGCCCAGGGCCGGCGCCCCCCGCCGCTGGGCCTCGCGCATGGCGGCCAGGGTGTCGATGGTCTCCCCGGACTGGCTCACCACCAAGCACACCGTGCCCGCCTTGACGATCGGGTTCCGGTAGCGGAACTCCGAGGCGTACTCCACCTCCACCGGGATGCCGGCCAGTTCCTCCAGCATGTACTCGCCGATCATGGCCGAGTGCCAGGACGTCCCGCAGCCGATGATGATGACCCGGTCGATCAGCCGCAGCGCGTTCTTCTCCATGTTGAGGCCGCCCAGTTTGGCCGACCCCTCGTCCGCGATGAGCCGGCCGCGGTAGGCGTTCTGCACCGACTGGGGCTGCTCGAAGATCTCCTTGAGCATGAAGTGGGGGTGGCCGCCCTTCTCGATCTGCTCCAGCTCCCACTCGACCTCCTGCACCTCCTTGTCCCGCCGCTGGCCGTCCACGGTCATCGTGGTGTAGGCGTCCGGGGTGATGACCACCATCTCCCCGTCGTCCAGGTAGACCACGTTCTTGGTGTAGCGGAGGATGGCGCTCACGTCGCTGGCCACCCAGTACTCGCCGTTCCCCACCCCCACCACCAGCGGGCTGCCCATGCGGGCGCCCACCACCTTGGCCTCGGACCGGGAGAGGACGGCGATGCCGTAGGTGCCGTCGACCAGGGCCAGGGCGGTGGCCACCGCCTGCTCCAGGTTCCCCTGGTAGTACTTCTGGATGAGGTGGGCCAGGACCTCGGTGTCGGTGTCGGTGCGGAAGACGTGGCCCTCGGACTGGAGCTTGCTCTTCAGCGACTGGTAGTTCTCGATGATGCCGTTGTGGACGATGGCGATGTCGCCGGAGCCGTCCACGTGGGGGTGGGCGTTGTTGGTGGTCGGCTCCCCGTGGGTGGCCCAGCGGGTGTGGGCGATCCCGATGCTCCCGTTGGGGGGCTCGATCAGGATCTCCGCCTCCAGGGCCGAGAGCTTCCCCGCCGTCTTGCGGACGGAGATCCCCTTGCCGTTGACCAGGGCCACCCCGGCCGAGTCGTACCCCCGGTACTCCAGTCGCTTGAGACCGTCCATGAGGATGGCCAGGCAGTCCCGGCGTCCCACGTACCCGACGATGCCGCACATAGCCCGACTCCTTGGTTCAGATCGTGTCCGGCCGCCCGGGCGTCACGCGGCGGCCAGGGCCCTGGACGCCGCCGCCACCAGACCGGCCGCGCGCTCCCGGGTGGCGGCCTCGGCGATCACCCGGATCACCGGCTCGGTTCCCGACGGCCTCAAGTGTACCCATTCCCCGCCGGCGGCCATCCGGAGACCGTCGCGGCGGTCGGTCTCCCCCCCGGGAAGCTCCGAGGCCAGGGCCCGGGCCACCCGGTCCCAGTCCGGGGCCGCGGTCAGGGGGAGCTTCTCCTTGACCATGACCAGGGCCGGCAGTTCCGCCACCCAGCGGGACAGCGGCACCCCCCGCTCCACCAGCCCGGACAGGACCAGGGCCGCTCCGGCCGGGGCGTCGCGGCCCAGGTGCAATGCAGGAAGGATAACCCCTCCGTTCCCCTCGCCACCAATCCGGGCCCGGGTGTCCAGGATCCCCTGGACCACGTTGGCCTCCCCCACCGGGGTCCGGAGCACGGTCTGGCCGTAGCGGGCGGCCACCGCCTCCAGGCGGGCGCTGGTGGAGAGGTTGGTGACCACCGGACCGGACCGCAGGCCCAGTACGTGGTCCGCGGCCAGGGGGAGGCTGCACTCCTCCCCGATCGCCGTCCCCGTCTCGTCCACCAGGGAGAGCCGGTCCACGTCGGGGTCGAAGGCCAGGCCCAGGTCGGCGCCCTGCTTCTTGACCTCGGCGGCCAGGGCGCCCAGGTGCTCGGCCAGGGGTTCGGGGACCCGGGGAAACCGCCCCGTCGGCTCCTCGAAGAGAATGGTCAGGTCGCAGCCCAGCCGCTCGAACAGCCGCCGGGCGATGGCTCCCCCCGCCCCGTGCACCGCGTCCACGATCACCCGGAGGCGCGCCTTGGCGATGGCCCCGGCGTTCACCTCGGCCAGGCCCAGGATCAGGTCCACGTGGTGCTCCACCGCGTCGGCCACCGGCCGCAACCGGCCCAGGGCGTCCCAGGCCGCGGCGGGCAGGGGGTCCTCGGCCCGGGCCAGGAAGGCGGCGGCCTCGGCCGGGTTCAGGAACCGGCCCGAGGGCCCCACGAACTTGAGCGCGTTCCACTGGACCGGGTTGTGGCTGGCGGTGAGCGCGATCCCCCCCGCCGCGTGATGCCGCTCCACCGAGAGCTGGACGGTGGGGGTGGGCACGATCCCGATCTCCAGCACGTCCCGGCCCGCGCCCAGGAGCCCGGCCAGCACCGCGTGCCGCAGCGCCTCCCCGGAGGGCCGGGAGTCCCGGCCGAAGACCACCGGGCCCGGTTCCAGGGTGCCGGCGAAGACGGCGGCCAGGCGGAGGAGGCGTTCGGAGGTGATGCCCTCCCCCACGATCCCCCGGACGCCGGAGACCCCGGCCATGAGCTTTCCGTCCACGTGGTTCCTCGGTTGCGCCGTTCCGACGGTTGGACCGTCCCGGCGCCGCGACCGGGGCGCCGGCCGGGGGCCGGTCCGGGGGGAAGGCCGGTGGCCCGCGGGGATTCGGCCTTGGAGCTGGTGAGCGGAATCGAACCGCTGACCTACGCATTACGAGTGCGTTGCTCTACCAGCTGAGCTACACCAGCCCGACAGGGACTGGTGCGACCCCCCAGAATTGAACTGGGGACACACGGATTTTCAGTCCGTTGCTCTACCAACTGAGCTAGGGTCGCACCGAAAACAGGCGCAAGAAGTTAGCACACCGAACCGGCGCCGGACAAGGGGACCGGGGCCCTCCGGGGGCCTCAGGCCGAACGCCGCTCGCGCCCGGATCGCCGCTCCCGCCCCACCCGGCGGCGGTCGCGGTTGCCGGCGATGGGAAGGGTGAGGGTGATGTGGAACGGCCACTCGGGGGTGGACCGGGCCCGGAGCGCGCCCCGGTGTTCCCGCAGGATCCGCTGGATGCCCTGAGCGGTCACGTTGCCCCGGGTGCCGGCGGGGCCGCCCACCTCGAACGGCCTCCAGAGATGTTCCAGGGCTTGCCCCGGCGCGTGCGCTCCGTCCGCGGCCACGGTCAGTTCCACCCGGCTCCCGGCCCGCCGGGTCTCCACCTTCACCCGGCCTCCGCGGGGACAGGTCTCCATCCCGCCCCGGACCATGGACAGGACCAGGCGGCGCATGAAGCCGGCGTCCAGGAGGAGCGCGGGCAGCCCGGCCCCGAGACGGCGCGTGAGCCGGATGCGACCCTTGCGGAGATCCTCGGAGACCAGCATCAGGCACTCGCCCACCACGCGGTTCAGGTCCTCGGGGGCCAGGACCGGCTCCACCCGCTCCACCAGTTCCAGCTGTCCGGCCAGGATGCGCTCCAGCCGCGCCGCCTCCTGAATCAGCACCTCCAGGAGCGGGTGCCGGGGATCGTCCTCCGGCAGCCCCTCGGCGGCCTGGGCGGCCAGGGCCCCCAGCCCGGCCAGGGGCGCCTTGATCTCGCGGCTCATCTCCGCGGCCAGTTCGCCCACCGCGGCCAGGCGCTCGGCCGCCACCAGCTGCTTCTCCAGCGCCCGCGTCCGCTCGTCCCGTTCCTGCGCCCGCCGCCCGGCCGCCTCGCCGTGCAGGACCAGCGCGCCCAGACAGGCCAGGGCGCGGAGGGCGTCCGGCGCCCCCGGCGCCCGGCCCGGGCCCGCGAACACCACCAGCCCACCGGAGAGTTCCTCCCGGGGCCAGGGCCAGGCCGAGGCGGCGGCGATCCCCGGCGGCGGGTCGGGGAAGCGCGGATCGGATTCCGGAGTGTCCACGGCCAGGGGCACGCCGGTGGTGGCCACCCAGGCGGCCAGCTGCCGCGCGTAGCGAAGCAGGGTCGAGCGCTCGGTGGCCGAGTCGAGCCCCCAGGAGCCGAGGCTGGTGAACTTGCCGTTCCGGCCGGCCAGGGCCACCGCGTGCGCGGCGTCGCACGAGGTCACCGCGTGGCGGGCCAGCGGGGTCAGGAACTCGTTTCCGGAAGCGGCCGTGGCCATCTCGCACAGGAGCCGGGGCCATTCCGCGTCCGGGGATTCGTTGACGGGCTCTGGGTTCCCGCCTACACTCTGTCGGTCTTCTCCCATCGTTACCCCATCCGGCCCAGGGCCGCAGCGGGAGCCCGGAACATGAGCGACACCAAGGACCCGACACCCCGGCCCATGCCGTCCCAGAATCTCCAGCTCACCATCGAGGAGGCCGAGGGGCAGGGGATCTACGCCAACCTGGCCGTCATCTCCCATTCCAACTCGGAGGTGATCCTGGACTTCGCCCGGGCCCTGCCCGGCGTCAACAAGGCCAAGGTCCACGCCCGGATCATCCTGACCCCGCCCAACGCCAAGGCCCTGCACCGGGCCCTGGGCGAGAACCTGTCCAAGTTCGAGGCCCAGTACGGCGCCATTCAGGTCGGGGGTCAACAGGAGCCCGGAAAATCCATAGGCTTCAAGACTTAGAAGTTATCGGCACCCGGAGCCACGGGGTTGAATCCCGGCCTCCCCGGGGCCGCGTGCACTCCCCCCAGGCGCTCCTGGCCACCCTGAGCCTCCTTGTGGCCCTGGCCGCCGGGGGATGCCGGACCCGCCCCGTCGCCGACCTGGCCATCGCCCACGCCGCCGTCTTCGACTCCCGGACCGGCGAGGTGATCCCGGACCGCACGGTGGTGATCGACGACGGGCGCATCGAGGCCATCCTCGCGGGATCGGCCCAGGTCCCCGCCCGCACCCACCTCGACGCCGCCGGGCGTCTGCTCACCCCGGGGCTGGTGGACGTCCACCACCACCTGGCCTTCGCCCTGGGCGATTCGATCACCGCCACCGGCGGGATCGTGGCCGACCTGGACATGGCCCCCGATTCCCTGCTCGCCTACCGGAAGCGCTTCGCCCTGGCCTATCTGCCCTACGGGGTGACCACGGTCCGAAGTGCCGGCGACGACGAGACCTACGAGGCTCTTCTCACCTCCTGGATGAAGCCGGTTCCCTGGGCGCCGGACTTCTACCCGTGCGGGGGCGCCCTGGTCTCCGAAGAACCCGGGCGCACCCCCTACGCCGGCCACGCGGTGGTCCGCGACCCGGCAGGCGCCCGGGCCCGGGTCCGCCACTACTACGACCTGGGCTACCGGTTCGTGAAGCTCTACTGGCGGCTCCGCGAGCCCGAGTTCCGGGCCGCCCTGGACGAGGCCCTGCGCCTGGACATGTCCCCCTTCGCCCACATCGACTTCGGGGTGATGCACATCGGCGGGGCCCTGGATCTGGGGGTCCGCGACTTCGAGCACGTCTACACCCTCATCAAGGACGTGATGACCCCGGAGCAGGACGACTTCGTCTGGAACCAGCGGACCCAGGTCCTGACCGGCGGCGACCGCCACGCGATCTTCTTCGTGGACACCATGGAGAAGATGATCTTCGTGGGCCCGCACCATCCCGGGGTGATCGCCCTCGTCCATCGCCTGGCCGCCGAGGGCGCCTCGGTCACCCCCACCCTGGTCGTCTTCGCGCGACCCTACGGGCTGGCCTCCCTGCCCAGGACGCCGGCGGGCATCTTCGACGACACCCGCGGCTTCGACGCCACCCTGATGGAACACGGCCGCCAGGGGCTGGCGGTGATGAAGGAGGTGACGCTGCGGCTCTACGATGCCGGGGTGCGCCTCAACCTGGGCACCGACAGCGCGGACCCGGGCCGGGCCGCCCTGGCCGAGATGCAGCTCCTGCGCCAGGCGGGGATCCCCATGGCCGCGGTGCTCACCATCGCCACCGCCAACAGCGCGGCCACCCTGGGGCTGGACGGGGAGATCGGCCGGGTGGCCCCCGGCTATCGGGCCGACCTGGTCCTGTTCGACGAGAACCCGCTCGAGGATCCGGCCCACCTCACCGACGGCATGACGGTGATCAAGGACGGCGCGGTGTGGACGCCGGAGTCGATGCCCGAGTGAGGTGACGGCGGGCGCACGCCGGTCAACCCGGCGGCCGGGTCTTCCACCGGCGGTGAAGCCAGAACCAGTGGTCGGGATGCTCGCGGACCGCCTCCTCCACCCGCGCGGTGTAGGCCGCGGCCAGCCGCCGCGCCTCCGCTTCCACGGCCGCCGGTTCCCGGACCGGCTCGGGGACGATCGCCTCCTGAAGCACGCCTTGCCACCGGTCGCCCTCCCGCACGCAGAAGCCCGACACGACCGGGGTTCCTCGCCGGGCGCACAGGCGGAAGAGCCCGGACTGGACCGATGCCTTCCGGCCCAGGAAGTCCAGGAAGAACCCGTCCCGTCCGCCGTCCTGGTCGGCCAGGCTGGCCACGCAGGAGCCCCGGGCCAGGGCCTGGACCAGGGGCCGGAGGCTCTTCCCCACCGAGAGGGACGGCAGGCCGACCCGGCTCCGGTAGCAGGCGATGAGATCCTCGACCAGGGGGTTCCGCTGCCGCCCCCCGATGGCCGTCATCGGATAGCCGGCCTGGGCCAGTCCCGCTCCCAGCACCTCCCAGTTCCCGAAGTGCGCGGAGAGCAGGACCGCGCCCCGCCCCGCCTGCAGCGCGCGATCCACCGCTTCCCGGTTCTCGATGGTCACGGTGCCGGAGAGCGGCTCGGGGTTCCGGCGGCCGTACCGCGAGAAGTCCGCGAGCACGGCCCCCAGGTTCTCCATCATGCGCAGGTAGATTCCGCGGCGGGCGGCGTCGTCCAGCCCGGGGAAGGCGGCGGCCAGATTGTCCAGCGCCACCCGGCGGCGGAGCGGGGCCACGCGGGACATCACCCGTCCCAGGCGCCCCCCCCAGCGCACGCCGCGCTCGCGCGAGGGCGCCCGCAGCGCGGCCAGGAGCATCCGGAACGCCGCGGCTTCGGCGCGGTCGCGGCGGTCGGGGACGGCATGGCGGGCCATGATTCAGCGCCGGCAGAGGTGGAGGGCGGCGATCCCCCCGTGGAGCAGCGTCCACGTCGCCTCACCGAACCCGGCCCGGCGGATCTGCGCGGCCAGCGCCTCGGGGGCGGGAAAACAGCCCACCGACCGGGGGAGGTACCCGTAGGCGTCCGGATGGCCGCTCAGCCAGCCCCCCACCCGCGGCAGCACGTGGTGGAAGTACGCGTGGTAGACGCGGCGGAAGACCGGGTGGGGCGGGGTGGTGAACTCCAGCACCGCGAACCGGCCGCCGGGTCGCACCACCCGGGCGGTCTCGGCCAGGGCGCGGTCCAGGGAGGCCACGTTCCGGATGCCGAAGCCGACGCAGGCCGCGTCCATCGAGGCGTCGGGAAGGGGCAGGTGCTCGGCGTCCCCCTGGACGAAGCGGCAGGCCGCCCCGGCGCTCTTCTCCCGGCCGCGGGCGAGCATGCGCCGGGCCAGATCCACCCCCACCACCTCGATCTCCGGCACCTGCCGCAGCGCCTCCAGGCCGAGGTCTCCGGTGCCGGCGCACAGATCCAGCAGCCGGTGGCCCGGGGCCAGTTCCAGCCCCCGGATCGCCCGTCGCCGCCAGCGGACGTCGATCCCCGCGCTGAGAAAATGGTTCAGGAAGTCGTAGCGCGGAGCCACCGCGTCGAACATGGACCGGATGCGGGCCTTCTGCTCCCGGACCCCGGTCGCGCCGTCTCCCGCTCCGGAACCGGTCACCTAGGCACCGCCCCACCGGGGGAAGAGATCGTGCGAGGGCGGCGTCCCGAGCTGCTCCATCACCCGGGCCGCGATGAAGTCCCCCAGGTCCTCGAAGGTGGCCGGCTTCTGGTAGAAGGCGGGGTCGGCGGGAAGGATCACCGCCCCGGCGTCGAACAGGCGGAGCAGGTTCTCCAGGTGGATCCGGTTGAGCGGCGTCTCCCGCGGCACCAGGACCAGGGGGCGCCGTTCCTTCAGCGTCACCGCCGCCGCCCGGTCCACCAGGGTGGCCCCCAGCCCGGCCGCCACCGCCCCCACCGTGCGCATGCTGGCCGGCACCACCGCCATCCCGTCGACCGGATAGGAGCCGCTGGAGATTCCGGCTCCCAGGTCGCCGTTGGCGTGGACCGCCACCTGCCCCTCGCGCAGGTCCAGCCCGTACCGCTCGGCCAGCGCCGCCACCAAGCGGCGGGGCTCGCCGGGAAGGTCCCGCTCCTCCTTCAGGAGCCGCGCCCCGTAGCCGGAGACGATCAGGTCCACGGTGTGGCCGTCCTCGAGCAGCGCCTTGAGCGTCCGCTCGGCGTAGATCGCCCCGCTGGCGCCGGTTACCGCGAGCACGATGCGTTTGGGTTCGGTGGCCATGTTCGTCCTCCGGGGTGGAGCGCCGCCGCGGCGCAGCTACAAGAATACCCCAAGCGCGGCCGAGGCCAGGTAGATCACGCTCACCACCGCGTTGCTGTCGAAGAACGCCTTGTCGAGCTTGCGGAGATCGGCGGGCCGGATCAGGGAGTGCTCGTAGAGGATCACCGCCGCCACCACCCCCATCCCCACCAGGTAGGCCGGGGAGAGGTCCACCAGCAGGGCCACCGAGGCCAGGGCGAGCACGGCCACGGCGTGCAGGACCCGGGCAGCGGTGAAGGCCGCCCCCACCCCGAAGCGGGCGGGAAGGCTGTGGAGTCCCCGGGCCCGGTCGAATTCCAGGTCCTGCAGGGCGTAGAAGACGTCGAAGCCGGCCACCCAGGCCAGCACCCCCAGGGCGACCAGGAAGGGGGGCGCTTCCAGCCGCCCGGTCACCGCCACCCAGCCTCCCACCGGGGCCACGGCCAGGGCCAGCCCCAGGAACAGGTGCGAGGTCCAGGTGAAGCGCTTGGTGAAGGTGTAGAGGACGACGATGGCCAGGGCGGCCGGCGAGAGCACCAGGGCCAGGCGGTTCAACATCCCCGCGGCCAGCACGAAGACCGCGGCCGCGGCCGCGGTGAAGGCCCAGGCCGCGCGGCGGCTGAGCGCGCCCCGGGGGAGTTCCCGGTTCCGGGTGCGTGGGTTCATGGCGTCCAGCCGGGCGTCGGCGATCCGGTTCACGGCCATGGCCGTGGACCGGGCGCCGACCATGGCCACCACCGTCCAGAACCAGACGTCGATCCCGGGGAAGCCGCCGTGGAATCGCGACGCGAACAGCACGCCGGCCAGGGCGAAGGGGAGGGCGAACACCGAGTGCGAGAAACGGATCATGCGCCCGAAGGTGACGATCCGGGACCCGGATCCGGGGGAAACGGTCTCGATCATCCCGCCCGGGGCACGGTCTCCTCGACCGCTTCCAGAAGGTCGTAGCGCATGCCGCGGCGCACCGGGCGGAAGCCCGCCCGCTCGACCGCGCGGCGGATCCGGGCCTCGTCCAAGTTGTGGACGGTGCCGGCGGCGGAGACCACGTTCTCCTCCATCATGACGCTCCCGAAGTCGTCGGCCCCGTAGAACAGCGCCAGCTGGCCCACCTTCTCCCCCATGGTCACCCAGGAGGACTGGATATGGGGGACGTTGTCCAGGAACAGCCGCCCCACCGCCTGCATGCGAAGGTAGGCGGCGGCCCCGGCCGCCCGGGGGGCGCGCTTGCGGAGCGCGGTGTGGTCGGGCTGGAAGGGCCAGCAGATGAAGGCGGTGAAGCCCCCGGTCTCGTCCTGGAGATCCCGGATCCACTCCAGGTGCCCGATGCGCTCGGCCGGGGACTCGATGGAGCCGAACATCATGGTGGCGGTGGTGGGTAGGCCCAGGCGGTGGGCCTGGCGGTGGACTTCGATCCATTCCCGGCCGGTGCACTTCCCCACCGCGATCTCCTCCCGCACCGGAGGGACCAGGATCTCCGCGCCACCGCCGGGAAGCGAATCCAGGCCGGCCGCGGCCAGGCGGCGCAGGGTCTCGGCGTAGGAGAGGCCCGAGAGATCGGCGATGGCCACGATCTCCGGCGCGCTCAGCCCGTGCACCCAGAGGTCGGGAAACTCGGACTTGATCCGCCGCATGAGCCCCTCGTACCAGTCGATCCGGTAGTCCGGATGGAGGCCGCCCTGGAGCAGGATCTGGTTCCCGCCGATGGCCCGGAGTTCCACGATCTTCTCCCGCATCTCCTCCCACGAGAGGACGTAGCCGTGGGGGGAGGTCTCGGGAAGATAGAACGCGCAGAACCGACAGCGGGCGGTGCAGTAGTTCGTGTAGTTGATGTTGCGGTCGATGTTGTAGGTCACCCGCTCCGGCGGGTTCAGGCGGAGGCGCACCTCGTGGGCCAGGGCCCCCAGCCAGTTGAGTTCGGCCTCCTGGTGGAGCCAGAGGGCCTCGCCGGGGGTGATCCGCTCCCCGGCCAGAACGCGCGCCTCCAGGGCCGCGTCCCTCCCGGCGGCCGGCGACTCAACCGGCGTGGACATGACCCACCTCCATCCTCCGCGGGGGAAAGAACCCCGCTTCGGCTCCCAGTTCCAGGAAGCGCCGGAGCCCGCGGTTCTCCTGCGCCCCCAGGACGTAGCGGATGTTCTCCCGCAGGTAGCGCTCGGTCTCCTCCCGCCGTTCCGGATCCCCGGGGAAGGCCGCCGCGGCCAGATCCCCCAGCCGGGCGGCGTTTCCGTGGTAGCAGTCGGCCAGCCCCCGGGCCAGTTCGGGGTCGGCGGCCCCGGGCCCGGCCCAGACCGCGTACACGAAGGGGAAGCCGGTCCACGCCGTCCAGGCCCGGCCCAGGTCCACGTGGTGCGGAACGTCCCCCTTCCAGAAGAGCGCGTCGTCCCCGATCACCACCGTGGCCTCGCCCTGGGCCAGGCGGGCCCGGGGTTCGGGCGGGCCGGCCGTCACC
>Ga0307424_1000337_pt1 | contig 24889 bp, 26 predicted proteins | sample SalMarWE160320MG_FD_202157 | JGI IMG/M metagenome (GOLD analysis project Ga0307424, IMG submission 202157) | Salt marsh sediment microbial communities from the Plum Island Ecosystem LTER, Massachusetts, United States - WE1603-20 | ecosystem: Environmental > Aquatic > Marine > Intertidal zone >... | reverse complement strand
AGCGACAATATAGGAGGTGAGCACCCAAGTGATCTGGTCGGGCGTGGCGCCGAAGGCCCCGAGCATATGGGGCATCGCCACGTTGACGATCGTGATGTCCAACACTTCGAGGATCGCGGTGAGCACCACGGCCACGACGAGCGGGGTCGGCGGGCGCCCCAACTCGGGGCGGGGCGGCGGAGGAGGCGGCGTCTTCCGGCTCACAGGGGGCTTTGCGCCCCGACCTTTACCACCAGCGCCTTGTTGGCGGCTCATTGCTTGCCTTCGGCCGTGTCTACAGTCGTGTCGATGGTCACATCGGCGCTCGCGCCGACACGCAAGGGCTTGCTGGGAACTGGCGCGCTCGTGATCTTGATACGCACGGGGAAGCGCTGGGTGACCTTGACCCAGTTGCCGGTCGCGTTCTCAGGCGGCAGCACCGAGAAGATGGCGCCCGAGCCGGCGCTGATGCTCTCCACCGTGCCGTCGAGTTTGAGGCCCGGATACATATCGAGGCTGATGGTCGCCGGTTGGCCCGGCTTGATGCGGGCGAGATCGGTCTCTTTGAAGTTGGCATCGACCCACCATTTGTCGTCCTCGATGAGCGCGAAGACGGGGTGGCCAGCCTGAGCGACGGTGCCGGGCCGGAGTCGCACATTTGCCAGCCAACCTGTGCCCGGCGAGACAACATGGGTCCTCACCCAATCCTCGGTCGCCTTGTCGAGCTGCGCGGCAGCACCGCGGAGTTTGACCGTCGGCGTCGTCACGGTGATCTTTTTGCTCTGCGCCTCGCCGAATGCCGTGTGGGCTTCGTTGTAGGCGGCGAGCGCGTCGTGCCACCCCTTAAGGGCGTCGGTCAGTTCCTGCGAAGGCGCATCACCCTTGTTCTGCGCGGCTTTGGCCTCGCGATATTTGGCGATCGCATCTCCCAGGTCGCTGCGCTTGGTTTCAAGCTCCTCCGCGGCGTTCTTGAGGCCGTCGCCAGCGGTGCCGGCAGCAGCGGCTGCCGCGTCGAACTGAGCGCGGGCACCGCGCAGCGCCGCCTCGTAGGGCGTGGAGTCGATATCGAAGAGGGGGTCGTCCTTGGCCACCTTCTCATCGTCCGTGACGTAGACGTAAGTGACCGGGCCTGTGACCAGAGGCGCCACGCGTACGATGTCGGCGCCGGTATAGGCGTTGTCGGTGGAGGGGTAGATCTCGGCGTAGCGCCAATAGCCAAACACGCCTCCGACCGTCACGACCAGCAGGGCGAACAGCGCAATCCAGCGGCGCCGGCCAGCACCATTGGTCTTGGTTTCAGTCTGCACGGCAGTCGTAGCGTCCTGATTCACGTCGTTATCTACCTCGGTTGCGGCTGTCGGATGGAGGATGGGGAAAGTCTCAGGACCGGCAAATCAAGGTGAAGCACGGCAGAATGATGACGAGCCATAAACTGCTTGGACGGCACCCGCAAGAATTCCTTGGCTTTCAGCCCCCAAGCCAGTTTTCCGGCGGTAAGAAAGGGCGCTTTGCCCGTCGCCTCAAGGCCAATCCTTTGGCCGCTCCGTTTCATTCTTGGTCACGACCCGGCTCGACTTGCGTTCCTGTTTGAATCGGCTTCAAATCGGACAAATCGAGGGCGCCCGAGGGAGAAGTCCCGCAACCGGTGTGATTTGGCGCCCCCCTTCGCCAAGTGAAAAAGTTGAATTTCGCGAGCAGCGTTCGGGTGGAGCGTGGGCGTCTTTTGCCGGGTCATGGCTGAAGCACCCCAAGCCGCCGTGTCAGGATCGGCGAGGTCTTGCGCTTTTCAAGTCTTCAAGCGGGTTTTCACGAGAAGCAGGCTGAAGAATTGGGAGGAAGGGCATCATGAGCACATCGAAATATATCGCGCGGCTGATTGGCCCGCTGTTCCTGGTCATGGGGCTCGGCATGATGGCCGAGGCGAATACGGTGCGCGCGCTGTCGGCAGAGTTCCTGAGCAATCTCTCGCTGATCTATCTCGCCGGTATGTTGGCTCTGGTCGCCGGTCTCGCCATCGTCAACGCCCATAATCTGTGGGTCGCGGACTGGCGCGTCGTCATCACCATTCTCGGCTGGCTGTCGGTGATCGGTGGCGTCATCCGGCTGCTGTTTCCGGCGCAGGTCCAGACGCTCGGCACCGGGATGCTCTCGAACCCGCACCTCATGGTCGTCGCCGGGGCCATCATGCTGGTGATCGGCGCGATCCTGTCTTGGGTCGCGTATGAGGACCTCTGGCAACAGGAGCCTGCGCCACAGGAGCGCGCCAAGCCCGCCCGGGCGCGGAGCCCGCGCAAGACGGCGACCGCGCGGAAGACGGCGGCTGGACGGAAGTCCACCGCGCCTGCGCGCAAGACCGCGAAGAAGCGCGCCCCGGCAAAGAAGGCGCGTACGCCCCGCAAGCGGTAGGTTTTCGGCCGGCGCCCCTTATCATGCGGCGCACCAGGGTCTACATTCATTGTGTTCCGAGGGGAGCCCCTGGCAGGGGCTGAGAGTCCGCTGTCCTCGCTTCATCGCGCATAGAGGACCGGTGCGGAGACCCTTCGAACCTGATCCGGCTCATACCGGCGAAGGGACGGGAACTTTCCTCCTTCTCCTTGGTCCGGGTCGACTGTCGGCGCGCGCGCCAAGGAGTCTGAGGCCATGAACGTTCACGACAAGTCGCTTGGCGACAAGAAAATCACCGCCCCTGAGGTCACCACCGGGCCGCTGGCCGGAAGCCGCAAGGTCTATTCGTCGCCTGAAGGGCACGCAGCTTTGCGCGTGCCGTTCCGAGAGATCGAGCTCTCGAATGGTGGGACGTTCCGGGTCTACGACTCCTCGGGGCCGTATACCGACGACGAGGCCGCCATCGATGTGAAGCGCGGCCTGCCTGCGTTACGCAGCCCCTGGATCGAGGGCCGCGGCGGCGTGGAGACCTATGAAGGCCGTGCGGTGAAGCCCGAAGACAATGGCGCTGTGGGCGAGGCGCATCTCGCGCGCGCGTTTGAGGCCACGCGGGCGCCGTTGCGCGGTCTGCCCGGCGAGCCGGTCACCCAGCTCGAGTTGGCGCGCGCCGGCGTCGTCACCGAAGAGATGGTCTATATCGCCCACCGCGAAAACATCGGGCGCATGCGCGCGGCGGAAGAGGCGCAAGCGCGTCTCGACGACGGCGAGAATTTCGGCGCCGAGATGCCGACATTCGTCACGCCGGACTTCGTGCGCGACGAGGTGGCGCGCGGCCGCGCCATCATCCCGGCCAACATCAATCACCCGGAATCAGAGCCGATGATCATCGGCCGCAACTTCCTCACCAAGATCAACGCCAATATCGGCAACTCCGCCGTGACCTCTTCGGTCGAGGAGGAGGTGGAGAAGATGGTGTGGGCGACTCGCTGGGGCGCCGACACGGTCATGGATCTCTCCACGGGCCGCAACATCCACACCACGCGCGAATGGATCATTCGCAACGCGGCCGTCCCCATCGGCACGGTGCCGATCTACCAGGCGCTGGAGAAGGTGGACGGCGATCCCGTCAAGCTCGACTGGGAGGTCTACAAGGACACGCTGATCGAGCAGTGCGAGCAGGGCGTCGACTACTTCACCATCCATGCCGGCGTGCGGCTCGGCTACATCCATCTCACCGCCGACCGCGTCACCGGCATCGTGTCGCGCGGTGGCTCGATTATGGCCAAGTGGTGCCTGGCGCATCACCGGGAGAGCTTCCTCTATGAGCACTTCGCCGACACTTGCGAGATCATGCGGAAATACGACGTCAGCTTCTCGTTGGGCGACGGCTTGCGGCCGGGCTCCATTGCTGATGCGAACGACCGCGCCCAGTTCGCCGAGCTCGAGACGCTGGGCGAGTTGACACGCGTCGCCTGGGACCATGGCTGCCAGGTGATGATCGAAGGGCCGGGCCACGTGCCGCTGCACAAGATCAAGGTCAATGTCGACAAGCAGCTGAAGGAATGCGGTGAGGCGCCGTTCTATACACTTGGCCCGCTGGTCACAGACATCGCGCCGGCCTACGACCACATCACGAGCGCGATCGGCGCGGCGATGATCGGCTGGTTCGGCACGGCGATGCTCTGCTACGTGACGCCGAAGGAGCATCTCGGCTTGCCGGATCGTGACGACGTGAAGCAGGGCGTGATCGCCTACAAGATCGCCGCGCACGCCGCCGACCTCGCCAAGGGGCATCCTATTGCCGTGGAGCGCGACAATGCGCTGTCGGAGGCGCGGTTCGGTTTCCGCTGGGAGGACCAGTTCAACCTGTCGCTCGATCCGGAGACGGCGCGCGAATACCACGACGAGACCCTGCCGAAGGAAGCGCACAAGCTCGCGCATTTCTGCTCCATGTGCGGACCGAAATTCTGCTCCATGGAGATCACGCGCGAGGTGCGCGACTACGCGGCCAAGCTCAACGACCCGTCAGGTGCAGGCGCTCTGACCGAAGCCGAGCGGCAAAAGGGCATGGAAGAGATGAGCGAGAAGTTCCGCGAGATGGGCAGCGAGGTGTATGTCGAGGAGGAGTAGGCGCTCGATGCCAGGGGATATGCCTCAGGACCGCGAGAGACTCGTGCACGCCAAGCGCACCGCGCTGGCCCTGGCCATTGCGCTGCTCGTCACCCCTGCCATGGCCGCCGGCGTGATGGCCGAAGGCCAAGCCCGCGCCGCCGCCGTGGCCATTCTCAAAGGCGACCCTTACGGCAGCAGCGACAAGCAAGTCCTCGAGAACATTGCCGCCGCCCAGCTCGTCACGGCCGGCAGTGTCTGCGGCGCCAAGGTGACGAGCCCGGTCTGGCAGTTTCAGGTTTTCGTCCCGAAAGCACGCAATCCTTCGGGCGATAACGACATCAAAGGCTATCTGGTGATCGACGCCCGCACCGGCAAAATGGTGTGCGCCGGATTGCCGTTTCTGGATTGAGCCACAGTCGCGTTGAAGGGGTAAGAGGGATAGGGGTTGCCAGAGGACGATGAGGCAAGGAACCCGGGCCGATTCACCGGCTACATAGAGCCGTACGACTACGCCTGGCGCGCGTCGTTCCGGACGGTGAAGCCCGGGGAGGTCTTCTCGCAGGAAGGCGATTCCGCGGTGTTCGCCAAGGAGGCCGACGCCGTGAAGTGGCTGCACACGCAAGCAAGCGCTCTGGGCTTCTCCGAGATCAACATCAGGCGCAAATCCGATTGGTAGGCTCCGGCAGACCCGGTGTCCGGACATGCGATGATTCTGCCTTACAATGCGAACCTGAGCCGGATGGAATTTTCGGAATGGACAGGGCTTAATTCCGACGACAAAGGTGGGCGAGGGCAACGCGCCTCGTAGACCGTTTTGTCAACGAGAAGCGCATTGCCACATCTAAGATTGGAAGCGTCGAAAACGATGTGTTTTTCCGCAACAGGGAACTTCGTTGCCGCCGGTGGCATCGCTGCCGTTGGTGTCGCGACGTTGAGGCATGTCGATCATCCGCGATCGGTCCTCTTTGCGGCAATGCCACTATTATTCGCATTGCATCAGTTCACCGAAGGCTTTGTATGGCTCGGTCTCGATGGCACGATCGGGGGTCTTGCGCTCCGGCATTCGACTTTTCTCTTCATCCTCTATGCGCAGGGGATCCTACCATTCCTCATGCCGCTCGCCGTTCTTCTGATTGAGCCGAGAGGCCTGAGATTTTTCGGTATCCTCATTTGTACTCTGCTCGGCGCAGGGCTCAGCGCCTATACAATCTATGCCGTCGTCGGATATCCGAGCACATCCTTCATCGACCACCACTCGATCGCCTATCGCAATGAGCTGACCGACAATTTATGGGTCGCAGTTACCTATGTGATCGCGACCTGCGGAGCGCTCATCCTGTCGACCCACCGCGTCGTACGTTGGTTTGGCCTCCTCAATATCGTCGGTCTGACTATCGTCTACATCGTGAAAGGCTACGCTTTTACCTCGGTATGGTGCCTTTACGCCGCAATCCTCAGCGTAATGCTCTACTGGCAGTTCTCGCGCGGTCATATCGACGTCGAAAGGCCGAATAGCTCGTTCCTGACTGCATGAGCCGATAAGGATGCGCCGACGGCGAACCAGTTCACACTCACGGGAAGATTGAAGCCAGGCTTTCTCGGCGGCCTGCATCACCAAGCCGGATGGAATTTTCGGAAAGGACAAGGCTAGCGCTTCACGAGCGGCGAGGCGAGGTTGAGCAGGTAGAGCCACATGGCGTTGTCCGGCGACCACAGGCTCGCGATCATAGACAGCACGGCCGACAAGATCAGAATGCCGAGCTCGACACGTCCGTCGTGTGCCGGGGGGCGGCCGCTGTCGCGCGCGGCGATGCGCGAGATGAGAAACGCCGTCACCGCCAGCAGGATCATGTTGGCGCCGTAGATCCACACGGCGCCGGCGACGTCGTAGCGGCTGACCGCCAGCATCGAGAACGGCAGGAAGGTGACCGCGAGCAGATGGTAAAGCGTCGCCCAGGCGTAAGCCGGGCTCGCCATGTCCGGCTCCTGGGTCTGCTTGGCGTGCGCGAACCAGTAATTGACGAGGATGAGAAAGGTGATGAGGTAAGCGACGAACGTGTCCGAGAGGCCCGCAAGCCCGTGCAGGAACTCTTGATCGGTCTTCGGGTGAAAGTCTTCGGGCAGCTCGATATTGATGACGAGCAGCGTCATCGCGAAGGCGAAGACCGCGTCGGTCAAGGCCTCGATCCGGCTCGTTGGGATTAAACCGGCTGCTCGCTCTTGAGAGTCTGACAAGCCTCGCCCCCGCTCGGTCGCCGCGACTCGCAGCTTTGCCATCCTCGGTCCGAAGCTGCGTCCCGGTCAACTCGTGGCGAGACTTATCCCCCGCGCTCCAAACCTGCCGCGTCATGGCAGCGTCCCAGGCCCGGAACGCGAAATGCGCTCAGGGCCCGGCAGGTCTTGCGAAGACGATTCCTACGCCGACAGCTTGTCCGCCAGCGCATCGAGGCCGGCCTGGTAGATGCCTGTGACGATCTCGACGGCCTCGGAGTCCGAAACGCCCTTGGCCTCGAACGTGCCCGACCAATCGAGGATCGAACCGTTGGCCGAAGGGAGGACCTTTATCGTCGACTGATAGCCGGCGACGGGGAGGGGGCCTTCCTCGATGGTGTAGGTGTAGCTCCGCGCCGCGTCGTCGCGCGCGACCAGCTTTTCAACCAGCTTCGCGCCGTCCGCCAAGGTCAACGTCCGATAGGTGGCGCCGTCCTTGGTCTGCTCCTCGCAGGCGGTGACGGCGGGGTGCCACGATGCGATTCCGCAAAAGCCGCCGATCATGCTCCAGGCCGCCTCGGGCGCGGCTGCGACCTCCTTGCTGTAATGTGCTTCCATGTTCGTTTCTCCCTCGCGTTATGGTTTCAGCCTTATAGGCAGCATGCTTCATTGGATCGCATGGCTCGACCATGGGGGAAATCGTCACGGTGCGAAGCTCGCGCTCAATGCAGCGCGTCGCCGACAGAGGACATCATGGGGCAGCCAAGGGTCTTCTCGAAGGCCTTCACCAGGTCCTCCCGGTTCTTCGCCGTGATGTAGAGGCCGCCGGTTTCCTCGGCGAGGCATTCCACGTCGAGGACGCTCTGCGGGCCGGTCCACGAGAAGGCTCTCAGCTGATAGCCGATGACATGAACGGTGAGATGCCGGCCGCTCGCTTTGATCTTTTTGCCGAGGTCGCAGGGCGCGCCGCCGCAGGTTTCCTCGCCGTCGGTCAGCAAGACGATGACGCCCGGCTTCGACTTGGAGTCCAGGGCCGCCGCGGCCACCTTCACCGCGGTCGTAAGAGGCGTCTTCCCGGCCGGGTTGAGCGCGTTCACCACGCTCATGATGGGCTGGGTCGCGTTCCACATCGGCTCGAAGTCCAGATCGACATTGCATTGGTTGTAGGGCCCAGGACCGTAGGTGATCAGCCCGATCTTGCGGAACTTCGAGGCTTGCGGCAGCACCTGGGCCAGGGCTTCGCGGACCTCGTCGATGCGCGTCACGTTGCTGAAGAGGCCTTGGACCGTATTGCCGGCCATCGACCCCGACGCATCGAAGACGATCATCGCATCCTCGGTGCAGTGCTGCCGCGCTTCGCCTGCCTCTTGCGCGGCCGCCGGTCCGGCGAGGAGCGCGATAAGCACGAGCACGGCAGGGCACGCGCAGGTCGATAGCCTGTTCATGCCCCGACTTTAGCCTAGATGTGGCGCCTTGCAGAGGCGGCTTTAGTGCGGCGCGGTCACCTCAGCGTGATCGCCAATCCGCTGAGGTCGGCGTTTGCCATCAGGCCCACCTGACGCCCTTCGAGCTCGAGCACCGCGCCTTTCGTATTGGTGAGCACGATGGCGCGTATGCCCCTGCCGACCGCAAGGCCTGCGCCGGCCGCCGCATAGACACCTTCCACATCGGAGGCGCGGCGGATATGGCGCACGCGTCCGTGCAGCACCGTCTTCGACCCGCCGAAGATCAGGCCGTAATCGATGCCGCCGACCCCGAGGCGATAATGGCGTCCGTGGAAGGTCAGCGTGCCGTGGCCGCCGGAGCCGCCGATGATCCAGCCGCCCTTGTAGACCACGAGGGTGATGCTGCCGCTGTCGGCGTGGGCGCTCTGAAGCCCGAGGCCGAGAACGCCGACCAAGGCAATCAAGGCAAGAAGCGCGTTTCTAAGTGGATTGGGAATGCGCATGTCTCGTTTGTCCCCCGTTCAGGTGTCGCAGCGGGAACGCCCGCCCGGCCGACTCAGTTCCCCCCAGGGGACTATCGTCTCCGCAGGTCGCGGCAAAACGAGGGCGCGGGCGACAGGCAGAGATAGAAATCGGTGGGCCACGCTCCGCCCTGGGCACTGTGGCCAACGGCGACCTTGACCGGCCTCGGCTGGCTCTTAACGTAGCCGGGAGCTTTGGGCGGATGGAAGAGTGAGGAGCAATGCCGCTCTGGAAACGATTGGCAGGCGCCGTAGCCGGTCTCGGCCCGGATGTGACGCACGCGGATGCGCAGCTGACGGGCGGCGGCCCGATCGGCGCGCTGCTGTCAGGTCTTACCGTCTTGGGCCGCGAAAGCCCGAATGACGGCATCCTCGACTGCGAGGAATACGGCGCCCTGTTCACGCCCCAGCATCAGCTGGCTTTCATGGTCGGTGTCATCGCGCTGAGCGCCAAGATGGCCAAGGCCGACGGCATGGTGACGCGTGACGAGGTGGAGGCGTTCAAGCAGGTTTTCAAAGTGCCCCAAGGCGAGATGGGAAACGTGTCCCGCATCTTCAATGCCGCCAAGCAGGACGTGGTCGGCTACGAGTCCTACGCCGAACAACTCGCCTCTCTGTTCGGAGAGAACCGCAGACTGCTGGAGGATGTGCTCGAAGGGCTCTTCCACATTGCGCTCGCAAACGGCGAGCTCGATCCCGGCGAGGAACAGTTTCTCGCTCACGTGGCGAAACTATTTGGATTCAGCGATGCCGAGTTCTGCGCCATCAAGGCGCGCCACGCGAGCTCAGGCGAGCACGATCCTTATGAAGTCTTGGGCGTTGCGCCGGAGGTCGAAGATGACGCGCTGCACGATCACTACCGCAAACTCATTGCCGACTATCAGTACGACAAAATGATCGCGCGTGGCGTCCCTCCGGAATTTGCGGCCTCCGCGGCCAGGAAGATCTCGGTTATCAGTTCGGCCTATGCCGCCGTCTTGAAGCAGCGCACGGGCTCCTGACCCCAGGGAGACGAGGGCGCGCCGGGGCAGGGGCGAGGCGGGCCTCGTTCCCGCTTCAAGTTCCATGGAAAAAGCGCGATAATGAGGTTTGGGAACACGAGGTCCGCGTAGCAGGGCCCACCTCCGTTTTGGGCCCCGCGCGCTTCAGGAGGAACGGCCTGGAGGGTGTCCGTGAGGGTGGGCGGCGCCTGACCAAGAGCGGACATCGTCCATAATTTGACCGCCGAATGTCGTAATATGCCCCGAGCCTAGGCAAAGCGGGGTGGACATCATGCGGTTGAGGCAGGTCGGGCAAATCGGGGTCCTGGCGGGCGTTTTGCTGCTCGTCGGCGGCGCGTCCCGGGCCGAGAACGCGGGGGCAGCAAGCAGGCTCCAAGCGACTTACGAGATGTCCCTGGGTGTCTTCGATCTCGGCGATTTCCGCCTCACCGCGAATTTCGACGGCGCGCGATATACCATGCAGGCCAACGCCAAGTTCGAGCTCCTCAAGGGCCTGCTGTTTCGCGGAGGCGGGACGACGCGGAGTGCGGGTGTCTTGACTGACAAGGGACCCAAGCCGTCCGTCTTCGAAGTCAGCTACAAAGGCGGCGATAAAGAAGAAGAGCGCTTCATGCGCTTCGCCAACGGTGCGGTCAGCGATTTCTCGATTGTGCCGGCGAAGAGGCCGAACCCGCACAACGTTCCCTTGGACGAGAAGCAGCTGGTGAATGTGCTCGATCCGCTGAGCGCGGCCTTCCTCTCCATCCACTCCGACCTACCGCCCGGCGACCCCGCGCTCTGCCGTAGGACCGTCCGGGTCTTCGACGGCCAGCAACGGTTCGACATCGTTCTTTCGCCAAAGCGAACCGACAAGCTCCTCGACGGAGCGCCATCCGACATTCCCGAATCCGTCGCGGTGTGCCGCGTCAAATACGTTCCGGTCAGCGGCTATCGGCCCGACAATGCCGGCGTCCAGTTCATGACCAAGACGGACGATGTCGAAGTGTGGCTTGCGTCCGTGCCGCAAGAGCGGCTGTACCTGCCCTACCGCATCGTGGTGCCGACGGCCATGGGCTCCGGATCGGCTACCCTCACCAAAGTGAAGGTCAAGTCGTCTCAATAACTAAGAACAAAACTCAAATTTTATCTTTTGCGTGAGAGTCGACTTAAGCCCCAAACGCTACAAGAAGAACCGACAGGAAGCTCGGTTCAAGGGCGTCAAATCGGGGGTACGAATGCGCATTGTGCTCGTCGGGTCGAGCCGTGAGGCTCAGGAGCCGCTTGTCAGTCTCCTTCAGGCGCGGGGCTACGAAGTTCTTTCTTTCATCAATTCGCAGGATGCTCTTGCGCGCCTGCGCTCCGACACCGGAATCGATGTGCTGATTACGAGTGCGGACGTGAGTCCAATATCTGGCGTGGAGTTGTGTTGGGAGACGCGGCTCATGGCGGGTCCAGCGGACGATTTACGCCTTGTTGATGTCGCCGGCCGGCGACCGAGCTACCAAAATCGAGGCGCTCGACTGCGGGGCAGATGAAGTTATCGATGAGCCGCCACATCCAGACGAGCTGCTTGCAAAGCTACGCGTCGCGGAACGGATGATGACTCTGAAAAGAGAGCTAATCCGCAAAGCTTCTACCGACCCGCTCTCGGGCGTCTACAATCGTGGCGCGTTTTTCGGCAAGCTGACCGCGGCATGCCGCAAGGCCAAAGATAGCGACTCGCTATGCGTAATTTTCCTCGATGTGGATCGCTTCAAAGCTATCAATGACCGCTACGGTCACGATGTCGGCGACCAAGCAATTTGTGCTGTTGCCAACGTTGCACAAGATCTAGACGTCCCCGTCGGTCGCCTTGGAGGTGACGAGTTCAGCATTCTCCTCGAAGGTCATAGCCTCAACGAAGCCCTGGAAGTTGCCTCAGAACTGCGCTCACGATTCTCTGAGGTGCAGCTGGAAACTGTCGAAGGACCGATCGGGCTGACCTGCAGCTTGGGCGTGAGCGAGTTCCACTCAGGGGATACCGCTGATGACTTGATGAAGCGCGCGGATCTAGCCCTCTATCGGGCCAAAGACGAAGGGGGGAACCACGTAGCGACGACGCCTTCCGATTCCTGGATGAACGGGCGTCCTCGCCTGGGCGTCAGCCTTGCGCGCCTGCTTCCAAGGCCGTCTGAGGACGTGAAGGAACGACGCAATAGGCGCCCTGGAAGCGACCGATTGGTAGCGCGCGTGTGTGCTGTAATGGACCTCCTGATCGCCTCGGGTCTTAGCGAGGAATTTGCCGCCCAGACGATGGCCCAGAGGTTGATAGCTGCCGGCATTCCGGTTCCCACCGAAGCAAGTGGAGATTGGTGCCGTTGCCTTCTCGCGCGAAGAGAGGCGTTCCGTGACGGTGCTGTGACTGACGAGGTCTTGAAAGAGTACCAAAGTGTCGTTGCGGCACTCGAATCTGTAGCGCCGTACGAACGTGTGGAGTGGGCTCTGGCCAACGAATTGTGGGACCGGCGTCGACTGGTTTCCAGACCGCACAAGAGCTTGCGGGCGACGCCTTCGGCCGCAAGCGACGGCTTTATGACCGGGTCGGCCTTGGATCACAGAACGGCACGCGAACCGGATATCTGCGTGCGGCAGTAGCCGCCGGGCTCCTTCTCGCTCCCGCACGAAGGGTGCCGCCCGGGTGCCGGCACCGCAGTCACGTGCTGTCTTCTCAGCATGTAGCGGCCCGCCGCTGACTGAGGGAGCGCCGCGTGTCGGAGAATCAACCGGTCGCTCATCGGACCGCCGCGCAAAGCCAGCTCTCCGCGCAAGTGTTGGGCGCCGGCATCGGCGGCAACCTTCTCGAATGGTACGATTTCGGGATCTATGGGTTGCTGGCGCCGGTTCTCGCCGGCGTGTTCTTTCCGGCAGAAGACCGCATCGCATCGCTCATCGCCGCCTACGGTCTGTTTGCGGTGGGCTTCGCCATGCGTCCGATTGGCGGTGTCGTTCTGGGCCATCTCGGGGATCGGCTCGGCCGGCGGTTCGTCCTCGTCTACTCCGTGGTGCTGATGGGGCTGGCCACTGGCGCGATCGCCATCTTGCCCAGCTACGAAGAGATCGGCGTCGGCGCGCCGATCCTTCTGCTCATCTTACGGCTTCTGCAGGGCTTCTCAGTCGGCGGCGAGTTCACCGGATCGGTCAGCTTTCTCGTCGAGACGGCGCCGCAGCATCGGCGCGGATTTGCCGGAAGCTTCGCCAATTTCGGCTCCACAGCGGGCGTGCTCCTCGCCGCAGCCGTGGCAGCGGCAACCGTCAGCCTGGCGAGCGAGGCACAACTTGAGAGTTGGGCTTGGCGCATTCCCTTCCTGCTCGGCGGCGTCATCGCTGCGGCCGGCTATTTGCTGCGCCGGCGCTTGCGCGAAACCGGTTACACCCCGCGGCCTGCACGCGCGAACGATCCAATGCCGCTGAAGCAGGCCATCACGCTGGCCCCCGGCGCCATGATCTGCGCGGTGCTCTTCACCTCCGGCTATGGCATCGTCAATTATCTGACGATGGTGTTCCTGCCCGTTTATGCGAGCGAATTCGGTGGCATCACGGAAAGCCACGCCTTGCAGATCAACACGGCCGCACAGGCCGTGGCGTTGCTGGTAGTGCCGCTTGCCGGCTGGCTGACCGATCACCTCTTGCGGCGCCGGACGTTGCTCATCGCCGCGTTCGTGGCCGAAGCGGTGCTGGCCTGGACGTTCTTCATGCTGGCGGGATCAGGCGGGATCGCCGGCTTCGCCTTGGCGCAGGTTACGTTCGGTGCGCTGCTTGCGCTGATCATGGGGGCGGCGCCGGCCATGCTCGTCGAGCTGTTCCCCAGCGCGTACCGTATGAGCGGCTACTCAGTGTCCTTCAATATCGGCATCGGCATTGCCGGCGGCACGGCGCCGCTCCTCGCCACGAGCCTCATCGACGCAACGGGCAATCTCCTTGCCCCGGCCTGGTTCCTCATGTTCGGCGCGGCGCTCGCCGCCGTCGCGGCCCTTCTGATGCGGGACCGCAGCCGCGACCCTCTGCACTAAGACACGCGCAATCTAAGTGTGTAGATCGCAGCCAAGATGTTGAGGACGATCAGCGCGAGGATCACCCAGGAGACGCCCTTCAAGCTGGCCAAGGCACCGAGCAGCGCGCCGAAGGCGATGGCGACCATGCCGATGGTGACATTGGCGACGGCGATACAGAAGGGCCGCTCCTCGTCGGTCGTCATGCCGAGCAGATAGAGCGTGCGGCCGTTCTTCACGCCCTGCGCGCCGAGACTGACGAGTACAAAAACAATCGCATAGCAAAGAATGCTTTGAGAGATGAGACGCAGCTCGATGGCGATGGCCATAAGTCCGCCGATGCAGGTGAGCGCGGCTGCCAAAGTCATGATCCTGCCGACGGAGCGCTTGCCAATCCTCGGCCACATGAAGCCGCCGATCATGAGCCCGATACTCGCGGCAATGACGAAGGCGTTGAGGCCGCTGATGCTGTTGCCGTGAAACGACGCGGCATGAATGGAGAAGAACGGGATTGCGAGCTCGACCGACAGATAGAGGGTGCGGGCGACGAGAAACCGGCCGAACCAGGGGAGCGCGAAGGCAATCCGGAAACTGTCGCGAAGCGCCACGATCTGGCCGCGCTCTTGCGCCTCCACGCGGGCGCCGCTCGGTGAACGCTTGGCCGGTTCCCGGACAAGCATGATCAGCAGCGCCGACAGCACGAACAGGCCGATGCCGAGCCAGATCAGCTCCTGATGCGCAACGCGAGATGTCCCGGGCTGAAAGATCAGTTGAGAGCCGAAGGCCACGATGACGACGAACAGGCCGGCGAGACTCGATTGGGTGAACAGCAATTTGCGGCGGCGCTCGTCGGTCAGAATCCGGCCGATCAGATCCTGGAAGGCGAGTCCGCTCAAACCGTTGGCGGCGCCAATGACCAGCGTCGCAAACAGGAAGATGGGCACCAGCCAATAGGCCCCGACGACATCGAAGGTGAGGCTGATGAGAACGATGGCCAAGGCCAATAAGAGAGTCGTGAGGGCGATCAACCGCTTGTTCGAGCGTGCGGCGCTGACGAGCGGGGCCGCGAGGATCTGGGCGATCCGCTTTGCCACCGTCGAGACCGGGACGAGAAGGCCAGCAAAGAAGACCGGCGCACCGGCCGTCGTATAGAGGAAGGGCAGGACAAGCTGGACGCTGGTCAGCTCAACGGCTGCGCCGCCCGAGACCCCTTGTCCCAGAAGGACAGCGAAGTTGCGGCGCGCGTCCTTGTCTTCCGTCATTGTCCGAGGGAGGGCTCCTGCAGTTCGGCCTTACTCTCGCACGAAGGTGCCGAGCCCAGTGCGGTCGTAATAATCAAGCACGACTTTCGTCGCGTTGCCATCTTTGCCGACGGTGAAGATCGCGCCAGCCAGCCCGTTGGCGTTCTCGCCGATGGTCTGGAAGCTGAATGTGTCGCCGTCGAAATGGGTCAGGGCGAAGGTCGTGGGCTTTCCTTGCGGTCCCATGCTCATCGAGAGCTTGCCGCCGGCCCCGGTGACGGTGAGCGGGCCGTAATAGCCGTTGCCGTATTGGCCGGCATAAGCGGCGAGGTCGTGCGCGGGCGCCGGGTTGGCCGGCATCTTGGTGTAGTCCACCTTCGGCGCCTCGGCGGCTGCCATCTGCTCGTAGATGTGGTCGAAGAAGCCGACCCAGTCGACCGTCTGCCGGCCGTTCGTCGCGACGTCGATGAAGGATTCGCCGATCGCCTCGGCAACGCCGATCGGTTGGCCGTTGGTCAGCGTCACCACGCCGACATCCTCGCCCGGCAGGAAGATGATGTTGGTTGCGGTGCCGAGCTCGAAGCCACCCGAATGGCTGAGGTGCACGCGACCCTGGTCGTCGTAACCGACGTTCCAGCCGAAGCCGTAGAAGCCGGTGCGGTTGGCGGGGGAGCGCGGCGAGCCGGGAATCACCTGCGGTTCGCGAGGCGCCGCGAGCGCGTCCGCCTTGACGATCTCCTTGCCGTCGAGCGTGCCGTTGCCGAGTTGCAGACGCAGGAAACGCAGCATGTCGTTGAGCGAGGCGCTGGCGCCGCCGGCAGGCGCCTCGGCGTCGGGGATGCGATCGTAGAGGGCGGCCCAGGTCCTGTCCTTGAGGCGCTTGTGGATGCGCGCCCGATCCTCGTGGGCGAGATAGTCGGCGTGGCGGTAGCTGGCGGTCGTCATGCCGGCCGGCTTGAACAGCGCTTCGTCGGCAAGATCTTCCCAGCTCTTGCCGGCGGCCGCGGCGGCGGCGATGCCGCCCGCGGTGTAGCCGAAATTGCTGTAGTGATAGGTCGCGCGGAACGGATCGAGGGGCTGCTGGTCGAGATGTGACAAGATGTAGGTCCGATCGAAGCCGAGGTCCTCGAGAAGATCGCCGGCGCCGGTGTGAAGGCCGCTGCGATGCGACATGAGGTCGGCGATCGTGGCGTGCTCGGTGACGTAAGGATCATTCAGGGCGAAGGCGGGATTGAGTTTCTTCGCCGGATCGTCCCATTTGACCACGCCGTCTCCGACAAGCTTGGCGACGACGGTCGAGGCGATGGGCTTCGACACCGAGGCCAGCAGGAACACCGTGTCGGGATCGATCTTGCCCGGCTTGCCCACCTCGCGGACACCAAAGCCTTTGGCGTAGATCACCTTGTCCTTGTAGACGACGCCGACCGCGACACCGGGCAAGCCCGTCCTCTTCATGGCGCGCTCGACGATGCCGTCGAGCGCTGCCGTCGCCCTGTCGATATCGGCTTGGTCGAAGAGCGGGGGAACCGGTGCGACTGGCGTCTTCAGGAGCGGCTTGCCTGCGTCTTCCGCGAGCGTTGGCGTGGCTGCGAGGCCGAGCGCGAGGCTTGTGGCACAAAGCACGGCGACAACAGTCCGGCATATGGCAAGGAATGCAGACTGGATGTTTGGCTTGGCAAGCGGCATCGCCATCCTCCATGTGTGACGTTAGCAGCGACCACTATGACACACGCGCGTGCCCGCGATGTGATGATCGGCGCCGCGCACGCTTGGCCTTGCGAATGATGCCGGGCCTGGGTTAGTAGAACCCTTCTTTTTGCGGCGATTCCCGAACAGCGAGAGCATGAGAAAATCGAAGTTCACCCCCGGCGGGTTCAAGCTCGCCGTCAAGCGGGCCAGTGCGGGTCGCGGCCTGTTTGCGCAAGAGCCGATCCCCAAGGGCGCCTGCATCATCGAGTATGTCGGTCGCACGCTCACCGAAGATGAAGAGCAGAACAGCCGCAGCCGCTATCTGTTCGAGGTGACGAAGAAAAAGACGATCGAAGGCTGGAACAAGAAGAATACGGCCCGCTACATCAATCACTCGTGCCAGCCCAATTGCGAGATCGAGATCCACAAGAAGCGGGTGTTCGTGATGGCCAAGCGCGCCATCAAGGAGGACGAGGAGCTCGGCTACAACTACGGCAAGAGCTATTTCGATTCGTTCATCAAGCCGATCGGCTGCAAGTGCCCGAAATGCGCGCCGAAGGTTCACGCCGCGCGGGGCAAGCCCCTTAAAAAGAAGTCCCTCAAAAAGAAGAAAAAGGCTTGAGATCGGCGAGGATGGTCCGCGCCGCGTTGTGACCCGGTGCGCCGGTCACGCCGCCGCCGGGATGGGCGCCCGAGCCGCAATGATAGAGGCCGCGGAGCGGCCCGCGATAGTCTGCGTAGCCAAGCATGGGCCGTGCCGAGAACAGCTGGTTCAGCGTGAGCGCGCCGTGGAAGATGTCGCCACCGACAAGGCCGAATTCACGCTCCAGGTCGAGCGGACTCAGGGCTTGGCGGCCCACGACGCTCGCGGCAAAGCCGGGTGCGTAAGCGTCGACCGTCGCGATCATAAGATCGGCAACCTCGTTGCGCGCGTCGTCCCATGATCGGCCCTCGGGCAGCTCCGGCGCCACGTGCTGGCAGAACAGGCTGGCGACATGAGCGCCTGGCGGCGCGAGGCTGTCGTCCAGCGTCGAGGGGATGAGCATCTCGATGATCGGCTCGCGGCTCCAGCCATGCTCACGCGCGTCGCGATAAGCCTCGTCCATGTAGGCGAGGCTCGGGCCGATGATGATGCCGGCGCCATGATGCGCGCTTGCAGCTTTTCCGGGCAGCGCCGTGAAGCTCGGCAGCTCAGACAGCGCCACGTTCATGCGGAACGTGCCCGAGCCGCATTTGAACTTTCGCATGCGTTCCAAGAAGTCCGGCGGCGAGGCGGCTTCCGGCAGCAGCCGGGTATAGAGCAGCTTCAGATTGACATTGGCGGCGAGTGCCTTGGCCCTTACGATCTGTCCGTCCGCCAGCGCGACGCCCACCACGTGGTCCTTGTCGATGAGAACCTCCGCGACCTCGGCGTCGGTCTCGATCTCCACGCCATATTCGGCTGCCGCCTTGGCCATGGCTTGGGTGATGGCGCCCATGCCGCCGATCGCGTGGCCCCAGGCGCCTTTCTGGCCGTTCACCTCGCCGAAGGCATGGTGCAGCAGCACGTAAGCGGTGCCGGGATCGAAGGGGCTTGCATAATTCCCGACGATGGAGTCGAAGCCGAGCAGGGCTTTGATGGGCTCGCTCTCGAACCATTCGGAGAGAACATCTGCCGCCGATCTGGTGAAGAGATCGAGGAGGACGCGCTGCTCCTCGAGGTCGAGACCGCGCAGGGTGTTGCCGAGCGCGGCCGCGCGGGCAAGCTCGCGAAGGCCACGCCAGCCGAAGCCCTTCACAACGTTGGGCGGTGCCCGCAGGACCAGATTGCGCAAAGCATCAGCGACCGTCTCGATCTGCGCGCAATACGCGTCATAGCGGTCGGCGTCGGCAGCCGAGAACTTCGCGATCTCGGCCTTGGTGCGGCCTTCGCCGGTGAGGAGATAGCCGCCGTCCGGAAGCGGCAGGAAATTCTGCAAGGGCCGCTCGACGATGCGAAGTCCATGCCGGTGCAAATCCAGATCGGCGATGACCTTGGGATTGAGCAGGCTGACCGTGTAGGACGCCACCGAGTTGCGGAAGCCGGGATGGAACTCTTCCGTCACGGCCGCGCCGCCGACCACAGCCCGGCGCTCCAACACCTTCACCTTCAGACCGGCGCGGGCGAGATAGGCGGCGCAGACGAGGCCGTTATGACCGCCGCCGATGATCACGACGTCGAACTGTTGGGCGTCTCGTGTGGTCTGGCTGGAGGCTGGCACGGCTGCTGACACCTCGGTTGACGTTCTCGGGGGCAATCGGGCCGACCTCCCCTTGCGCAAGAGAAGTACTGTATCTTGCCGAACGAGTCCTTTCGACAACGGGCCGGGGATCAATGGCAGCAGGCAAATCTGCGCGCCGCGCGCCGCTCATTCTCATGATCGGGCCCGGCCTCCTTCTCGCAGCAACGGGGGTTGGCGCGGGCGACCTCGCCACAGGCAGCTTCGTCGGCGGGCTGCTCGGGACGGCCGTGCTCTGGGCGGTCGTCGTCGGTGCCTTCTTCAAGTTCATCGTCACCGAGGGCCTTGCGCGCTGGCAACTGGCGACGGGGGAGACGCTGGTCGAGGGTACGGTCAGCCGGCTGGGGCGCGTTGTCGTATTGTGCTTCCTGCCATATCTCCTGCTGTGGTCGTTCTTTGTCGGCTCGGCGCTGATGAGCGCGAGCGGCGTCACCTTGCACGCCATGCTGCCGGTTTTCGACGATGCTGAACGGAGCAAGGTGCTGTTTGGCGTCGCGGCGAGCCTCCTCGGCCTGGTGCTCGTATGGTTCGGCGGCTATCGCCTCTTCGAGCACGTGATGCGGGGGTGCATCGCCATCATGTTCGTCACGGTCGTGTTGACGGCAGCCCTGCTGTGGCCTGGAACCGGCACGGTTCTCGAGGGCCTCCTCGTCCCACGCATCCCCGATGCCGGCGGGCAGGGGCTGCCCTGGACTCTTGCGTTGATCGGCGGCGTCGGCGGGACGCTCACCGTGCTCTGCTATGGCTATTGGCTGCGGGAGGACGGGCTCACCGACCAGGACGATCTACGCGTGTGCCGCATAGACCTCGCCATCGGCTACGCCATGACGGCCATTTTCGGCATCGCCATGGTGATCGTCGGTTCGAGCGTCGACATCGAAGGGAGCGGCGCTCAGCTCCTCGTCACGCTGTCGAACCGCCTCGAGGACGTCATGGGGACCGCCGGAAAGTGGCTCTTTCTCATTGGCACGCTCGGCGCTGTCTTCTCGAGCCTGCTCGGCGTTTGGCAATGCGTGCCCTATCTCTTCGCCGATTGCTGGGATCTCCTTCAAGGGGGCGGACGAGATGTCGCCACCCGGGTCGACACGCGGTCCGTGCCTTATCGCATCTATCTTCTATTGATCGCGATTGTTCCGATGCTCGGGTTGTTCTGGGGCTTCCGGGATATCCAGTTGGTCTACGCCGTGACGGGCGCTCTTCTTTTCCCGGTGCTCGCGCTCGCACTTCTGATCTTCAATGGGCGGTCCAAATGGGTCGGAACAGACTTCGTCAATCGGCCGCTGACGGTGGCCGCGCTCGTTGTCGTTCTCGTGTTCTTCACCTGGATCGGTTTGCGGCCTTACGTCTCCTAGATCGCGGGTAGGAGAGCCCGCGCACCTGTTCTGCAAGAAGGAGGCCGGCATGTTGCGCTAGCGCGCTGCCTACGAATGGACACATGAGGAGACTAGGGCTGGACCCTCGGTAACAAGTACGAGGGACAATGCCGGACGTCACAAAGTTCAAAAAAGCCATCGCGTATCTGCGAGCCGAAAATCCGACCGAGGACATCTCGGCAAACCCGGTTGTAAAACACCCCCACAACACCGCGAGGACAATCCCAGAACGGTTGCCGCCGGCGAAGATCAAGGAGTTGTCTCGCCTTCAGCCTGCAAAAGCCGTCGCCGCTACCGCAGGCGAGTGGGCGATGATCGCGGGCGCGATCGCGCTGTGCTCGCTCTGGTGGAACCCGGTGCTTTATGTGCTCGCGGTGATCTTCATCGGCGCGCGGCAGCACGCGCTATTGGTCCTCGGGCATGATGCGTCGCACTTCCGGACATTGCGGACGCGTTGGCAGAACGACCTGTTCGCCAATCTCTTCATAATGTGGCCGACCTTTGCTTCGGTCGAGGGCTTCCGCAAGTTTCACGGTACACATCATCAATACATAAATCTGACTGACGACGGCAATCGCCATATCTGGCGTACGCATGACGCGGCAGGCGAGCTTGCGCCGGAGTGGCAGTTCCCGAAGACGCGGGCAGGGCTCGTGCTTGTGCTCTTGCGGCGCGCCGCGTTCGTGACCGGTATGCTGTGGATCGTCCGCGGCCTCATCGGCACTTTCCTGATCTCGTCACCGCGCTGGATGGTCGCGACGCAGCTTGTATTCTACGGATCTGTCGTCGCGGCGCTCACCTATTTCGGGGCGTGGTACGGCTTCCTGCTGTATTGGATCGTGCCCTATTGCACCTGGCACATCGCCGCGCAGTACACGCGGCTGATCTGCGAACACAGCGCCGTCGAGAGCGACGAGGAAGAATATTCCATCACCCGCACCACGGTACCGACTTGGCTCGAGAGGATCTTCATTCTGCCGCGCAATATCGGCTATCACCTCGAGCATCACTGGTATCCGAGCGTTCCCTTCTATCGGCTGCCGGAGTTGCACCAGGCGCTTATGGAGCGTCAGGGCTTCCGCGAGAACGCCGTGGTCAGGCACTCTGTCCTCACCTCGCTCAGTGAGTGTGTCAAGGAAGCGGCCGCGATACCCGGGGCAAAGGAATCGCCTGCGGAAGTCTAGGTGCGGGCGGGAAAGCGGGCGGCGAAGTCGTCCGTGGTGTTGACCTTGGGGTAGGGTGTCTGCGGCACCGGAACGCCAAGAAAGCCGCAGAGCGGCTCCCAGCCTTGCCCGGACTCATAAATTAGGAGTCTCTCCGGCGGGATCGTGCGGCGAACCTCATCAATGTGGGCGTTGAACACCTGGATCGCGTGCTCGCGGTCGAGGCTGCCGCCGAAGGCCTTGTCCACGACGACAGCGTTCACCATGCGCATATGGGCGCGGCGCGCTGGGTCGATGGCCTCAGCGGGGCCGCTGGCAAGGGCGGCTTGGAACTCGCGCATCCTGGCGAAGATCGTGTTCGACGCACTTTCGTACCAGCGTTCCGGATCGCGCACGGTAAGGATCACCTTCGCTTGCGGATAAGCCGCGGCCAGCTCTTTCCAGATCATGATGGCGGGCCAGTCGACAGACGCCGCGTAGCCGTCGAGGATCGCGTGCCAGTCGTCCGACTCTCCGCGGGCGAGCGCGAGCCACAAGGCATCATGCTCGGGATGCTCGCGTGTCTCGATCATGTGATAGCAGGGGGCGAAGCCGAGCTGCTCCAGCGCATGTTTCAGCGACATCGTACCGGTGCGTCCGAAGCCTGCGCCGATCACTTTCATGGGCATCGTTCCTCACGTCCTTTGCACGAGTTGTCACGCCCCAGGAACCATTGGTGCGCGCGGCCGATTGTGCGACAGTATAGATGCGCGAGGAGGAAGAAGATGGCAAAGGTCGTCTACAAGATTGTTCGTCACGAGAACGGTTGGGCCTATCAGGCGCGCGGCACGTTCTCCGAGACGTTCCCCACCCACGAGGCGGCAGTCGAAGCGGCCAAGCGCGCCGCCGGCGAGCAGAGGGTGCCGGGCGAAACCGTCGGCATCGAATACGAGACGGCGGACGGCGTGTGGCATGAGGAGCTCGATCCCGGCTCAGACCGGCCGCAGACCTCTGTCGAGGACTAAGCCTGGCGTCTCCCAGCAGTTGACACAGTGCGGCGATCACGGTCTCTGACATCTGACCTATACGGGGCAGATGACGGAGGGGGACGGTGATTCAATCCTATGTGCTGTGGGCGTTGCTCGGCATGGCCGGGTACTCGCTCATGACGCTGTTCGTGAAGCTCGCCGAGCGCAGCGGCAACGTCTCCACCTATATGGTGCTCGCGGTTTCCACCACGATTGTTGCCATTTTTGCAATTGGCGTCGTCGCCTGGCGCGGTGAGCTGAAGGCGCTGATCTTCGAGCTGGAGACGCCGCCGCTGCTATGGGCCATCGCCGGCGGCATTGCGCTCACCGTCGCGGTCAGCTCCTTGTTTCATGCGCTGGCGTTGGGACCGGCCAATATCGTCGTGCCGGTCTACGGCATGTTCATCGTCGGCGGCGCCGTGCTCGGCGTGGTGGTGCTCGGCGAGGCGATGCCCTGGCACCGGGTCATCGGGCTGATCGCCGCCGTGATCGGGGTCGTTCTGATTTCGATTTAGGGACGTCTCTGCGACATTGCCGAAAAAGGGGCGGGGCGGTCTCCTCTCGTGGAGAACCGCCCCGTTTCGCAGGGCTAGCTCGCGTCGACGAGAACGATCTCTGAGTCCTCGAGCGCTCTGACGGTCAGCGCCGTTTCGTCTTCAATGGCAACGCCGTCACGCGGGCCGACCTTGACGCCATTGACCTCGATGAGGCCCACGGCGGGCACGAGATAAGCGTGCCGCGCCGTGCCAAGCCGGTACTCCGCCGTCTGGCCCGCTTTCAGCGTGGCGCCGAGAACGCGGGCATCGGCACGGATCGGCAGCGCGTCGCCGTCGCCGGAAAAGCCGCTCGCGAGCGCCACGAACTGGCCCGAGCGCTCATCTTTGGGAAAGGGCTTCGTGCCCCAAGAGGGCTCGCCGCCTTTCGCGCCAGGCTCGATCCAGATCTGGAAGAGCGTGGTCGGCTCGTCTTCGCGGTTGTACTCGGCGTGACGGATGCCGGAGCCGGCACTCATCACCTGGACGTCGCCCGCCGCGGTGCGGCCTTTGTTGCCCAGGCTGTCCTCATGGGTGATGGCGCCCTGACGGACATAGGTGATGATCTCCATCTCCGCATGCGGGTGAGGCGGGAAGCCGGTGTTGGGCGCGATCTCGTCGTCGTTCCACACACGCAAAGCTCCGTGGCCCAAGCGCTCCGAGTCGTAATAGCGGGCGAAGGAGAAGTGATGCTTGGCCTTGAGCCAGCCGTGATCGGCACCGCCAAGCTTGTCGAAAGGTCTGATCTCGATCATCGCAAACCTCCTACTCCTGCATACAAATGGTCTTAGGCGTTGAACCCGCCATCCACCGTCAATGTCGTGCCGGTGATATAGCTGGCGTTCGGACCGGCGAGGAACGCTACCGCAGCAGCGACCTCATCGGCAGTGCCGTAGCGGCCGAGCGCCGTGAGGCCCTTCTGGGTGTCGGAGAAGTCGCCGTTCGTCGCCGGATTCATATCCGTGTCGATCGGGCCCGGCTGCACCGTGTTCACGGTGATCCCCTTGGGACCGAGATCGCGCGCCCAGCCGCGGGTGTAACCGAGCAGCGCGGCCTTCGTTGCGCTGTAGTCGGCGGCACCGGCGAAAGGTGTGCTCTCGCCCACCACCGAGCCGATGGAGATGATGCGGCCGCCGTCGCCCATGAGCGGCGCAGCAGCCCGCACCGCGGTGGCGACCCCGCCCACATTGACAGCGAACATGCGATCGAGTTCCGCGATGTTGTTGGCGCGGTCGTGCACCTGGCCCAAGGCGAACACGCCGGCATTATTCACCAGGATATCGAGGCGCCCGAAGTCGCGGACGACGGCTTGAACCAGACTGTTCACCTCGTCGGCGTCGGCCTGGTTGGCCTTGAAGGCTTGGGCGCGTACGCCTTTTTGGCGCAGTGCGTCGACCACGGCGTTAGCCTTGTCCTCAGACGCAGCGTAGCTGATGGCGACGTCGGCGCCATCCTCGGCCAGGGCCTGGGCGATCGCCGCCCCGATGCCGCGCGAGCCGCCGGTGACCAGGGCCACTTTTCCAGTGAGTTTCTTCGACATAGGTCCACACTCCCGTTCTAGAATTATGTAAGGATCGCTACATATGTATCTGGACCCGGATCGTCAAGAGCATTATATAACGACCACTACAAAGATGGGAGGTGATAGAGGATCGGGAAGCTCACAGGAGACCGCGACGTGGCGATTGGCCGCCCTCGAACTTTCGATACGGAACAGGCGCTTGACCGGGCGCTCGAAGTGTTCTGGCGCAAGGGCTACGAGGGCACGAGCATTTGCGACCTGACGGCGGCCATGGGCATCAATCCGCCGAGCCTCTATGCCGCCTTCGGCAACAAGGAGGCTTTGTTCCGCCGGGCGCTCGACCGGTATGCCGAAAAGAAGGGCGCTTTCGTCCGCGAGGCGCTCGCGGCGCGAACCGCCCGGGAGGGGATCGCCGCCATCTTGCACGGCACCGTCCGGGTCC